>JAABUT010003054.1_pt1 | contig 14938 bp, 12 predicted proteins | sample 5559281 | NCBI WGS metagenome assembly JAABUT01 (sample SAMN10711880, study PRJNA513359) | rock metagenome | isolation source: Antarctica rocks | place: Antarctica: Victoria Land, Ricker Hills nord | collected 2016-01-04 | reverse complement strand
GCATTTATATAATGTTAGAGATCAGCATAGAGCGAGTCATATGAGTGTAATGTAACGAGTATATAAATGCTAAGAAAGAAAAGTATCTAGAAGAGAAGAATCGACTATCTATATGACTCAGAAGAATATAAGCTAACTCTGAATAAAGTTGACTTCGAAACAACTTGATAGTCTAGTGACGAGCGATCGACGATAGTCAGAAACATAGTCATCAACATAGTCATCAACATAGTCATCAACATAGCTATCAACATAGATGCGTAGCTAGAATCATAACAATGTTGAGCTTATTGAATGTTACTTTACAAGCTTCAGAAGATCAAAGAATATCTGAACGAAAATCTGTCAAAGAGTTTTATTACTTCTAGCAAGATCTCATATTTCTTACTCGTTTTATTCACTCTGAAGATCAATGATGATCTTCGCTTCTGCATTGACTATCAAAAGCTCAATGTCATTATCAAAAGAAATCGCTACTCTCTATCACTTATAGATGAGATGATTGACAAAATCGTTGACTGCAAGCATCTGACTCAACTGAATATAATTTTCGCTTTCAACAAACTTCGTATGCATCTCAATAGTGAAAACTATATGATCTTCATTATCGCTTTAGAAGCGTACAAATCAAAGATTCTATCATTCAAATTAACAAATGATTCGATCTCGTTTCAGCAATATATGAACAATGTTCTATGAGACTTTTTAAATGATTTCTGCCAAGCTTATTTAAACGACATTCTCATATACAGCAAGACTCAAAAGAAGCATAAACAACATGTCAAGATGATACTATATCATCTACGAGACGCTGATATGCAGATAGATATTCAAAAGTGTGAATTCAACGTAGAAGAAACAGTCTTCTTAAAAGTCATAATATTCAAACAAGATCTTCACATGAACTCTATCAAAGTGAAAGCTATAGTCAATTGAGCTACATTTACTAATCTAAAAGAGATACAAGACTTCGTTGACTTTGTCAATTTCTATCGACGCTTCATCAAGAACTTTTCGAAACTAGTCAAGTCATTCACTCAGCTGACTTGAAAAGACACGTCTTTTGTTTGAAACGAAGTCTGCGTTGAAGTCTTTGACAATCTAAAGAAGCAGATCAGCTCAACTTCAGTTCTGCGTCATTTCAATGTCAAACATCAAGTCATTTTGAAAATCAATGCATTCAACTATGTAAAAGACGACATACTATCTCAGTACGATGACGAAAGTGTGCTTCACTCGATAGTCTTCTATAGCAAGAGCATGATTTCAGCTGAATGCAATTATCACATCTATGACAAGAAATTGCTAGCTATCATTTAATGCTTCAAACATTAATGACTTGAACTAGAAGATACTGAGCTATTTATTCAGATGTTTACTGATCATCAGACTTTAAAGATCTTTATGAAAAACAAACAGCTGACTTGATGACAAGCAAACTATCTGAATATTCTATCAAAGTTTAACTTTCAGATTATCTTTCAATCAGGCAAAATAAACATCAAAGTCAATGCTTTAACTAGAATGTCGATGATCGATAGTTCTGAATCAGTTAAAGAAATAAATGATCATTTTCAGACTATACTGATCTCGAATTGAATAAATGTTTTATCAATTGAGTTTGAAATCGAATCTGAATACGAGATTAATCTCTATCAATGCATACATTTAGTCAATCAGAAGAATGAACTATGCAATAAGTATTGATAAGCTATGAACAAAGATGAACTGAAGCTTCATGACATGAAGTTAAAGAACTGTCAAATCATTGACAACGTTTTATTTAAAAAGAGTCTACTATGAGTGTTAAAACAAATGCATACGAAATTGCTTCAAAAGATTCACGATCAATTATCAATCTTGCACTCTGACATTAGATGAATGATTGATTTAGTTTAACGCTTCTACTATTGATCAGATCATCGAGCAACTATTTGACAATACATTTGAAACTGTCATGTCTATCAGCAAAGCAAAGCATCTTGAGATGATATGAATGATTTGCTTCAGTCTCTATCGATTTCTCAGCAGCGTTGACAAGATATAGCTATGAACTTCATCACTGAGCTATCTTTATTGAAAAACTATAACGTCATTTGCATGATCATATGTCGTCTTTTCAAAGAACATCACTATGTTCTCTGTCATTGAAAAGACGATGACATCTCAATTGAAGAAACAGTATGAATCATGCTATGAAATGTCTATCAACTTCATGATTTACTCAGTTCTATTGTTTCAAATAGAGACTTTCAGTTCATATCAATCATGTGACAAAGTCTTTGTAAACGACTGAAGATCAAAGTCAATTTATCAACAGTTTATCATTCAGAGATCAATGATCAGTTGAAATAAGTTAATCAAGATGTTGAATGCAAACTTTAAATCTACTGCAATTACATGCAGAATGACTGAGTTAAATGACTTTCAATGATGAAATTCAGTGATAATTTCAATACATTCTCAACTATCTTGATGATTTTTTTCTACTTCAATAAAGACTTTCACTCTTGAATGAGTTTTGATTCAGATACAACTGATTACAAAATGACTCGTCAATGTATTGAAACTAGAAAGATTGATGACATTGTCACTTGAATGAGCGAACTTCTTATTTTCAATCATCAACAATTGAAAAAGATCAAGCAGATCACTGAAGCTCAGATGAACAAGCATAAATGAGACGTCATCTATGAAGTAAATGATCAAGTTTGATTAGTCTTTGAAAACATCAAAATCACTAGATCATGCAAAGATTTGAAAGATAAACAGCTCAATCTCTATTCAATCACAGTCAAAGTTGAAATCTTCTATCGTCTTCAGCTATCTAGAAGCATGAAGCATACACATTCAGTGTTCAGCTCAAAGTATCTACAATCTTCATCAAACGACTCTTTATCAGAACAACACTTTGAGTCTTCTAAATCAATGATCATTGAAGAGAATGAAAAGCACTGAAAAGTAGATGATATATTGAACTTCAAACGATATAAAGAAAGACTACAATACAAAATCAAATAAATTGAGATAAATCATGACGACGAATGATACTATGTCGATAAAGAAAAATTCAATGACTTGAAGAAAGTTCTGAATGAATTTCACAAGCTATACTTGAATAAGTCGCACTAAATTGAAAACACGATGAATTTTTTGCTTTTATTTCTTTTCTATTCATGCAGATATGAATGTTCGAAGAGAAGAATAATGTTATGAACATGTCTGAATCAATCAGAGTTCAGATCTAACTCTAATCAATTTGATTAAAGCAAGTCATGATGTTATGTCTAGTTTGAATCTAACGCATTTCTTTGAATCATTCTCAGCACTTCTTCTCATTGTTCAACACTTTCTTCATTCATTTCTTTCATCATTTTTTTAGACAAACACATCTGACATATTACATCACATCTGTATCGAGTCTAGCGCAGTCTCAAGTCATTATTTATAGAAGAGCTTGCATTCTTTCTCTTCTGTATTCTTAATGTCTTGTTATAACTATCTTTAAAGAACAATACATACATATCAGCTCTGAGTCTCTTTGATTGAATGATCTAGACACGATCTCAACAAGAGATGATATTTGAATGAAATTAAGCTTGTCAAATGATCTTTGATCATATGAAGAAATGAATGACTGAAGTCTCTATTTTTCGTCATTTTGATCAGAATAGAGAGACTATTCTTGAAACAGACTCATTCAACTACGTCAATGATGACATACTTTCTCAGTACGATGACGAAGAAACATTGCATTCAATGATCTACTACAGCAAGAATCTGAGTCTCGCTGAGTGCAATTACAAAATCTATGACAAGAAACTACTAGTAATCATTCGTGTCTTCAAGCATTGACAATCTGAGCTGAAATTGACTAAGCTATTCATCAAGATGTTCATTGATCATCAAGCTTTAACGTCATTAATAAAAGATAAAGAGCTAAGTAGACGTCAAATGCGCTGAGTACAAAAACTCATTGACTTCAACTTCAAAATCATGTATCGCTCAGATAAACAAAACATCAAAGTCGATGCATTGACTTGTCAAGTCAATTCAGTTTCTAAAAGCTCAGAAGATGAGCGCGTTTGCTATCAATGAATTACTATTCTGACTTCAAATTGAATGAAAATTGCTGATCTAAAGAAGAACATCAAGAAATCAATCTATAAACTAATTCTTGAAACTAATGAGATCAACGAGAATTGTACGCTACTTCGTGAAGTTGTATTAAAAGATGAAGCTCAATACAAAGATACTAAATTAAGAGATTGTTGAGTTCAGAATGAAATACTATATCAAGATAATCTTCTATGAGTTCTCTTCAATGAGCATCTTCAAATGAAGCTAATTCAAGAAGTTCATGATCAATCTTCTATTGATCATTTCGAAATTCTCAAAACGATGAAGATCATAAGAAGATACTACTATTGATCTTCAATGCAAAAGACAATAAGTTGATATATTTAAAACTGCTACATTTGTCAGCGATCAAAGACTTTTCAAAATAAATTCAATGAACTACTACATTCTCTATTCATACTTGAACAGCGATGAAAAAACATAGTCATGAACTTCATCATCAACTTATCTTTTTCGAAAGGCAAAAACATCATACTAACAGTGATATGTAAACTGACAAAGAAACAACATTATATTTCTTGCTTCACTAATGATGAGAAAATCACAGCAGAAAAAACAGCTGAGCTAATGCTTCAGTAAATATATTGAATATACAATTTACTTGATTTCATTGTTTTGAATCAAGACTCTCAATTTATCTTCATTCTATGAAAGTCGCTTTGCAAAAGACTAGACATTAATCTTCAACTCTTCACAGTCTATCACTTTCAGATCAATGATCAAAGTAAACAAGTCAATCAGAACATTGAAAGATATCTTTGATTCTTCTGTTCATACATGCAGAATGACTGAGCTAAGCTACTACTCATGATCGAGTTTGTCAACAATAATGCTCTGTTCTCAGTCATTTTCTCGATTTCTTTCTTTCTAAACAAAGACTTTCATTCTCATATGAGCTTTGAACTCAATGTCATTGAATATGAAAGTTTTGATGAATGCTTGCAGATGACTAAAGTCGAGAATATATCTGAACATATGAACAAAACACTGAAGTTTGCTTGCGAGTCGCTAGTCAAAACACAGAAACAAATGATGAAACAAGTCAATAAGCATAGAAAAGAAGTTGATTACAAGATCAAATCAAAGATGTTTCTGAATGAAAGAAACATTGTTACAGCGAAATCTTTCAAGAAACTAGATGACAAAATGCTCGATTCTTTCATCAATCTAGATTTCATCGACTCTTCATATAAACTGAAATTATCAGAGTCTATGCATGTTCATGATGTATTTCATTCTGATCTGCTTCGCTCTGTCGTCGACGATTTCTTGCCTGATCAAAAGAATGAATTCTCAGATTCAATAGTGATAAATGATGAAGATGAGTAAGAAATCGATGATATATTGAATTTTCGTTGATATCAAAGACAACTTCAGTATAAAGTCAAATGAAATGACTATGATAATGATCTCAATTGATACAACGCTGATGACGACGAATTTATGAACACTCAGAAGATCATTGATGATTTTCATATTCAATATTCAAACAAATCGCGCTAATCAACAATTCAATCAATCACGATTTAACAGATCTGAGTCTGTGAAATTATGATTGAGCAATCAACTGAGTTGAGCAGAAAATACATTCATACAAACATGAATTGTTGAAGAAGAGAGATAATGTCACGATTCTAGCCTTGTCAGACTCAGTCTTCTAGTCTTGTCAGATTTATTCTCGCTTCGTCATCTTGACTAGTTTCTATTAAGTCTAGCGTTGACTGAGAAACACATATATGTAATCAGCTTCTTTTCTGTAGCTATCTTTCTTTCTTAGCATTTATCTTCTAGTTAAATGACACTCATATTGACTCACTTTATGCTGATCTCTAACAAATTTAGTGAGTCTGTTACAAAGACGTTGTCAATGCAATGATCTAGTTACATCGCTCTATCTATCAGTGAATCGACCTATCTCATGTTTCTGTGTCAACTAGTGAGTCTGCTTCAATGACATGATCAGAATTAATCTCTTTGATGAGCTAGTCGATTTTCTTCTAGTGAGTCTGCTACAAAGACGTTGTCAATGCAATGATCTATTTACTCACATCACTTTATCTATCAGTGAATCAATCTATCTCATGTTTCTACGTCAAATAGTAAGTCTGCTACAATGATCACTCTTTTCTTCTCATAATGAGTCTGCTTCAATGACATGATCAGAATCAATCTCTTCAATAAGCAAGTTGATTTCTACATAGTGAGTCAACTACAATAAACATTTCAATGATCTGAAAGATCAATAGAAAGATTGATAGAAAGACTGACATCAGAGCTTTCTAGTCACTATCGCTATGAGCTACACTACAAGTCATAGAAACATGACTTTTAAAGAGAAGAAAATAATGTTACAAAGCGTGTCAACGTTGAATAAAGTCTAGTCAATAAACTCTAGAAATTTCGATATGTGAACAAGAAACAATGATGTTTCAAATTGAAATATGCTGAAACATTTCATCTATTTGAGCTTTAGCAAATTGATTACTTCGCTTCTTTGTTCATTCTACTATAGATACAGCTTGAAACTGTCTTCTTTCTTCTGTATTCTTAGTTTTCTAGTTAAAGCTACCTCTATTGATCAAACATTCTACTCAGCTATGCACTATCTCGCTGCAGTGTGATTAGATTCTAGACACGGTTTCAACATTATCTAGCAATGAAATTAGTTACTCGTTAAAGTCATTGATTGACATCAAAGCTGCTGACTATTTGTTCATTGATGAAGTAATTACGCAGATTATTTATGATCAGTTGCAAATTGAGCTTCTGACTTTGATCAAGATGAAGTCAATTCGAGAATTCGATGATCATTATGCTAAGAAACTTATTACTCATATCATTTATTTGAACTTGACTGTTTAAGATCATACGATTGACATAGCTTCTATGTTGATCACTTGATTAAATCAACATCAAATAATTCTTGAAAAAACATGAATGAACAAAATTAATTTAGTAATTGATATGTAAATTGATTTTCTTCAATTTTCGAATTTCACTTCTAGTCACAAATTGATTGTTCTACTCTCAAGCAATAAAACAATCATGAAACGAAAGAGCTTGACTTTTACTCATATATTAAAGAGATCTTTCACTTTCGTTACATTTTAATTCAGTCAGAAATCATCTTCTTTCAGTCAGTTCAATGAGAAGTCAGTTAAACTAATCAAACAGTTAAAATCGCGCGATGCAACTTTAACTAACGTCAAAATCTTTAAATCAACGTTAGATTCAATGAACATAACGATGATAAAGACAGTGACATATAAAATGTTAGTCAAACAATTAGACATTAAAATCTTTGCTGTTATCATCTTGAAAATTAATTGACTCATAACTACAGTTGAAAACAAGTCTGAAAAAGTGAATCTACACAAGCTTTTTCATGCTGAAGCTCTCAAGCAAGTCAAGATCAAGCTTCTCTCTAAATATCACAACTATTTAAATATCTTCAATCAAGCAATGATTAATCAGTTATCATCTCATCATTTCTATGATCACAAAATTGAATTAATCGATGAAGAAATGCTTTCTCGAAGCAAACTATATCAGATGTTCAGTTACAAGCTTCAGAAGATAAAGAAGTATTTGATTGATCATTTAAACAAAGAGTTCATTTTCTTCAGCTTCGTATCATACATCTCGCTCATCTTGTTCATTGAAAAGAAAGATGATAGTTTGTGTTTCTGCATCAATTACAGAAAACTCAATGCTTTGATCAAATGAGATCATTACTCTTTGTCATTAATAGTTGAGACTCTCACTTATATACAAGAAAGCAAGTATTTAACTCAATTGAACATTATTATTACGTTCAACAAACTACGTATGCACTCAGATAATAAAGATTTGACTATCTTTATCATCTTTTTGATTTCTACAAATATCACGTGATGTCTTTTGAATTAATCAACGATTCAACTTTCTATTAACATTATATGAATGACGTGCTATTTGACTATCTTCATCAGTTTTGTCAGATTTATCTAGATGACATTATCATCTACAGCAAAACACTGAAGAAACATAAGCAACATGTATGATTAGTTCTACATAAACTACAAGAGACTGATCTTCAAATAAATATAAACAAATGCAAGTTTCATGTTCAGAAGATTTTCTTTCTGAGACTATTACTATTCATTGAAGAACTAAAGATGAATCTCAGAAAAGTATAAGCAGTAGTTGAATAATCTACTTCTACAAATCTCACTCAGATGCAGTTCTTGTTGAAATCGTGTCTAGAAACTAATCAGAGTGCATGCATGACTAAAATGTTTAATCAATAAAAATAGTTATAACTAAGACTTTAAGAATACAGAAGAAAGAAGATACAAAAGACAAGAAGAACACGCTCTATATAGTAGTTACTCAGATCAACGCTAGTCTCAAAGAAGACGTGTTGAAACACAAGAAAGATATTGATTTGAAAGATGTTGATTTGAAAGATGTTGGTTTGAAAGATGTTTGTGACATAAAGAAATGTGTTTGTCATAGAAATCTGTTGATCACTCGTAACACAAAGAAGTGTGTTTGTTTAAAAGATAATAGAAGCTGATTAAAAGATGCTAGAGAAGAAAAAAGATGCTTGATTATATCTGAGTCAAATCTGAGTCAGATCTCAGTCAGATCTCAACTAAATCATTGATTAGTTCTAATCATTATGCAAAGTACTCGCTAGCGTACACTGCGAATTAATTAAAGCTTCAGCCTTGTTCAGTCTTGATATGCTCGTAACATTATTCTTTTCTTTGAAAATTCATGTTCACATGAATAGAATAAATGAAACGCAAATTTTTTTCACTGTTTTTCAATTTAGTGTGACTTGTCTGAATAAAGCTTATGAAATTCAACTAGAACTTCTTTTGAGCTTTTGAATTCTTCTTTGTCAACATAGTATCATTCGTTGTTTTGATCTAGTCTCGTTCATTTGACTTTGTATTATATTCAATCTTGATAGCATCTAGAGTTCAAAATGTCATCTATCTTTCAGTGCTCATTATTTTCAATAGTGAGAGATTTGAATGATTCTGAATGCTGTTCTGATAAAAGATCATTGAGACAAGAATGTAATAGCTTTAAACTGAACATTGAATGCAGCTGCTTTATGCTTATTAATAGATGAAGATGATAGAAAATCTCAACTTTGACAGTGATTTGATAAAATTCTAGCTGTTTGTCTTTTAAATTCTTACATGATTTAGTTGTCTTTATGTTTCTAAAGAATAATTAAACTCAGTCATTTACTTCATAGATGATGTTTCATCTATGTTTATTGATCTGAGCTTTGATGATCTGCTTCATTTTTTTCAATTGCTGATGATTGAAAATAAGAAGCTCTTTCATTTGAATGATAATATTGTCTGCTTTTCTAGCTTTAAGACGTTCACAAGTAGTTTTATAATCAGTTGTATCTGAATCGAAACTCATTCGTAAGTGAAAATTCTTATTAAAATAGAATGAAGTCATTGAGATGATTGAGAAGATATTGAAATTCTCGCTGAATTCTATCATTGATAGTCATTTTGCTCAATCATTCTGCATGTAATTGCAGTAGATTCTTAATTCACGTTCAACATCTTGATTAACTCATTTCAATTAATCATTGATCTTAGAATAATAAACTGTTAATAAACTAGCTGTAATTCTTAGTTGTTTACAAAGACTTTGTCACATTGTTGATATGAACTGAAAGTCTCTGTTCAAAACAATAGAACTAGATAGATTATGAAGTTGATAAACGTTTCATAGCATGATTCAAATCATTTCTTCGACTGAGATGCTTTCGTCTTTTCAATAATAGAAGACATAGTGATGTTTCTTGATGAATTGACATATGATTGTGCAAATGATGTTATAATCTTCTGATAGAAATAACTCAGTGATGAAGTTCATAGCTATATCTTTTCAGCGTTTCTGTGAAATCGAAAGAGAATGAAGAAGTTCATTGATGCTATTTCTAAATGTCTTGCTTTATTAACAGACATGACAGTTTCAAACGTAACGTCTAATCGTTGCTTGATGATTTGATCAATAGTAGAAACGTTGAACTAGATCAATAGTTCTTTGATTGTCAAAGTGAGAGATGAAAGACTGATCATGAATTTTCTTTAGTAATTTTGTATGCATTTTCTCAGAAACTCACAGTAGATTTTTTCTAAACAGAACGTTGTCAATGATCTTGCAATGCTTCAATTCAATGCTATGTAACTTGAGCTTGTTTTCACTTATAGCTTGTTTATACTCATTGCAAAGCTCATTTGTCTTGTTGACATTTTTTACTCGCTGATAGAGATCAACTTCAGATTCAATAGTTAAAATATTTATTCTATTGAATGTCAGAATGATTTGATAGCAATCTTCAATACTTTAAGTTAATTCAGAGACGTTGATCAAAGATATTCTGATTAAAGCATTGACTTTAAAGTTTATTTTACCTGATCAAAATATAATCTGAAAGTTGAACTTGAATAGAATGTCTAGATAATTGACTTGACGTTGAGTCAACTGTTTATTTTTTATGAAGATCTTCAGAATCTGATGATTAATAAATATCTGAATGAGTAGTTCAGTACATTTAAGCTTAAGTCTTCAATGTTCAAAACATTAAATAATGATTAACAATTTCTTGTCATAGATATGATAATTGCATTCAGCGAGAATCATGCTCTTGCTGTAGAAAGTTACTGAGTGAAGAACTTTCTCATCATTGTACTGTAATAGAATTTCATCTTTGACGTAGTCAGATGCATCAATTTCTAGAATAGTTTGTCGTTTTGAATCAAAATGTCGTAGAACTGAGATCAAGCTGACTTGTTTCTTTAGATCATTAAAAGCTTGAACACAGACTTCATTTTAAACAAAAGACGTGTCTTTTCTAGTTAGCTGAGTGATTATTTGACTAGCTTCAAGAAGTTCTTAATGAAATGATGATAGAAGTTAACAAATTTCACGAAGTTCTGAACTTCTTTTAGATTGATCAACATAGTTCAGTTGACTACAACTTTCACTTTGATAAAATTCATGCAAAGATCTTGTTCTGAAACTATGACTTCTAAAAAGATAGTTTCTTCTACGTTGAATTTGCACTTTCAAATATCTACTTGTAAATCAGCTTCTCATAAATGATTTAATATCATCTTGACATGTTATCAATGTTCTCATTGAGTTTTGCTGTAGATCAGAATGTCGTTTAAATAGACTTGACAAAAGTCATTTAGAAAGTTTCAAAGAACATCATTCATATACTGCTGAAACGAGGCAGAATCATTGATAAGTTCAAAAGATAGCATCTTTGATTTGTACATTTTTAAAGCGATGATAAAGATAGTGTAGTTCTCACTATCAGAATGCATTTGCAGTTTGTTGAAAGTCAAAATGATATCTAATTAAGTTAGATGTTTGCAATCAATTATTTTGTTAATCATCTCTTTTATGAGTAATAAAGAATAGTGATTTCTTTTGATAATAGCATTGAGCTTTCAATAGTCAACGCAGAATCATAAATCTTCATTTGCTTTTAAAGCGAACAGAACGAGTGAGAAATACAAAGCTTTGCTAAAGATTATAAATTCTTTGAAAAAATTCCCGTTCAAATATTTCTTTACTTTCTGAAGCTTGTAGAAAGACATTCAATATGCTCAACAACGAAATGACGTTGCGTCACTAGTAAGCTCTATTTTATGATCATATAAATGATGAGACGATAGCTTGTCTGCTTGAGCTCGATCAAAGACATCTAGAAAATTCTGATATTTCAATGATAGCTTGACTTTAATATTTTCTAGATTCTGAGTCATTTTATTGACTGAGAAGATGTTTATGACATCAAGTTTGCATTGAGTATTGTAGACAATTTTTCTATCGATGTCTTTGATGAATATAGCAAAAATCTCTGTCTGATTCTTCTTCTTTCATTTTACTAGTGCTTGAAAAGAGACAACGTCTATGTTTTGAATTGAGAATGACTCTTTCTGAATGAATGAAACTGAGTGCTTGAACATCTTAAAGATCTTGCTGTGAGCTGTTGAAGAGATCAAAGTTGATCGCGATCAATTTGAATGCCTGATATTTGACGAAATTGAAAAAATCGAAATAGAAGTATTTAATTGATCAGAAAATATGATAGTATCATGTTTCATGTTCAATAATATTTCATTTTTATTCATTCAGAGTTTGCTCAATATAGCTTCATGATGCTCAATATCAGCTATTAGCATTGACATAGTCAATTTCTTATGACTTTCAATCGTGAGATTGAATAAAATCTTATGAGTAACAGTCTTTCTAACTAACTTCTCATCATAGTCTTGTATTAACTTCTCTTTTGCTAGTGATATAAATTGTATTTCAAGTTTCTGACATACTTTATTGACTAGCTTGTCATGTATCAACATGTAAATGACGAAATCACTATCTATTAAAGAGCAAAGACTGAAAGAATTGCTCTGAGAGATAAGAGAAGCATTGATCAGAAATGACTTTTCAAAATAGTTTTCTTTCAATAGAACTTCGATTTGACTGCATAAAAATATGATCTCTATTTCTTTAATGACTTTGAAAGAAATAGCTAGTTTTTTGAATTTGAATCTGACTCAAAGCTTAAACGATTGAATTCATTCTCATCATTTAATGCATTGACTTTAAAGAGTCAATCAGAACACTCTTTAAAGATATGACTCAACTTGTGACAGGTAAAACAGATTTCAGCTTATACATTCAAGTTTTTGACGCTAGTCAAAATCATGTCATGCAACTTTGAATGATTGATGAGTGTAGTGACTTCAATCTTTCTATAGAGATTCAATGAATCTCATTTCTCAGCAAAGATGACTTGCTTTCTAACTTTGATCAAGAATTTCTTTTCTTTGATGTCATTCATGACTCGATGCTCATTGTTCAAATGAATCAAATAACTATGAATTTCATTGAGAGATTCTGACTAAATCAGCTGACTACTTCAAGCTGCATGAAGATGATAAACTATCTTGTTTCGTAAATCAACAATCAATTGCTTTTCATGATACTTTAAATAAAAGAACAGATGTTGAAATATTAAATAAAAGTCATTGAATTTACTCTTTTCTTGAATGAGATTAGCATATTCTTTTCGAAAGTTTGTTTCTTTGTTAAAATCATCATAAAGCTGAGCAAGTTCATCTAGTAGATCATTAATCATTGAATAAAAGTTCAATGAATCTCATTGACGTCTGACTAAAGTGACTTTAACTGCATTTTCGCTGATTCAAAAATGAATGTAGACTAGTATAGCTCTGTCATTGTTGAAATGATTGATGTTAATTTCTAGCTTGTCGCGAATCTTTTCTTGTCAATCATTTCAGATAGATTCTTTTTCATCAGTAAACAGAGATGAATTTGAAAGCTTTTGAAATTGCTTGAATGAATTGAACATGATGAAAGAAGTAGAAGTATCTTTTTTAGTCAATTGCAGTCAATGTTGTAGTTTCATCATCTGATCTTGAAGCTTTCTAAGATTTAGATTCAATCATTCTTTTGCTTAATCAATTTTCTTGAAACAAGTCTTTCATATCTGTTCGCTGAGTATTCTATCAAATAACTCACAAGCTTCTACACTCAGATCTTGTTGAGTTCAAAGATTGTTTAAATCTTTTAGAAAAACTTCTGAGTCTTGTTCAACTTAATGTTGTAACTGCTTTACATTTTTGATATTTCAGAAAGTAGAGACTTTCAGAGATTCATTGAGTGTCTGAAAGTGAGACAAGAATTGATGATGTTTTTGTATGAAGTCAGTTTTAAGAAATTTCAATAAACAAGAAGATAACTTGAAGTAGATGATTGAATCAAGACTTTGATTATTCTTGAAGAGATCAAATTGAGTATTCACAGATGATCAAATCATGATGAAGATTTTGATGATCAAGTGAATGATGATGCTCAGCAGTAAATAGTGAGATCATTTGTTAAAGTGTTTAGACTTCAAAGAAGAGTGTTGTTGATTTAAGAGATTTTTTGTGATTCTTAAGCAATCAATGAAGATTCTTTATCATTGATTCTATTAATTGATTTGAACTGATGCTACTGACTGAGCGATAAATTCTCTAGCAATCACACAGTTATATATTCTTGTTGATTCTATTGATCTCTTGATGTTGTTCTGTCTTTCGATGTTGTTGATCATCAGATACACAAATTTCTTTATATTCATTTAGTTGTCAGTTAAGTTGATTTGAATGAATAATGAAATCAGTATCATGTGATTAATGAATTCTTAAAGTAATGTTGAGATCATGTCTAGAAACTAATCAGAGTGCGTGCGTGACTAGAATGTTTGATCAATAAAGATAGCTATAACTAAGACTTTAAGAATACAGAAGAAAGAAGATACAAAAGACAAGAAGAACACGCTCTATATAGTAGTTATTCAGATTGACGCTAGTCTCAAAGAAGACGTGTTGAAACACAAGAAAGATGTTGATTTGAAAGATGTTTGCAACACAAAGAAATGTGTTTATCATATAAATCTGTTGATCACTTGTAATACAAAGAAGTGTGTTTATTTAGAAGACAATAGAAGCTGATTATGTTATGATTCTAGCTACGCATCTATGTTGATAGTTATGTTGATGACTATGTTGATGACTATGTTTCTGACTATCGTCGATCGCTCGTCACTAGACTATCAAGTTGTTTTGAAGTCAACTCTATTCAGAATTAGCTTATGTTCTTCTGAGTCATATAGATAGTTGATTCTTCTCTTCTAGATACTTTTCTTTCTTAGCATTTATATACTCGTTACATTACACTCATATGACTCGCT
>JAABUT010003053.1_pt1 | contig 14950 bp, 13 predicted proteins | sample 5559281 | NCBI WGS metagenome assembly JAABUT01 (sample SAMN10711880, study PRJNA513359) | rock metagenome | isolation source: Antarctica rocks | place: Antarctica: Victoria Land, Ricker Hills nord | collected 2016-01-04 | reverse complement strand
GGGTCGCCCTGGCCCGGGCCGTCGTCGCCGAACCCGGTCTGCTGCTATTCGACGAACCCCTGTCCAACCTCGATGCCGACCTGCGCGAACGGCTGCGGGTGGAGATCTCCACCCTGACCCGCGCCTGCGGCGCCACCGCGGTGTACATCACCCATGACCAGTCCGAGGCCTTCGCCCTCGCCGACCGTATCGGGGTGCTGGACCAAGGCCAGCTGGTCCAGCTGGCGACCCCCGAACAGCTCTACCGCCGGCCGGTGACCCCGTTCGTCGCCCGGTTCACCGGAGCCGCCGGGGAACTGCCCGGCCACAGCCTGCCTGGCGGCGACCCCGACCTGATCCGGGTCCAGGTCGGCGGCACCCAACTCCACGCCCGCCCCATCGGCCAGGTCCGCCCCGGAACCACGGTCACCGTTCTGGTCCGGCCGGCGGCCACCACCATCAGCGACCCACCCACCGACCGCACCGGCACCCCGTCAGATGAAGCCGGCACCGTCGTAGGGACCGTCGCTGACGTGGCCTACCGGGGCCGCGGCTACGACCACGTCGTGGTCTGCCCCGAAGGCACCTTGAGCGCCGTGCACTCCCAGCTCCCGCACGCCCGCGGCGAACGGGTCCACGTTCGGCTCGACCCGGACGGCTGCCTCGCCTACAACACCGCAAGCAGTACCGTCCGTGACAGTCCGAACCTAACCGCTGTTAGCATCGACGTTGTTGGTCGCAAACCGCAACTCGCCGCATCGGCACCATCGAGGAGGAACCTGTGAGCGGAACTGCCCTGTTCATCGCCGTCTTCCTGGCCTGCGTCGTGGAGGCGGTGGAAGCACTGACCATTATCTTGGCCGCCGGCACCGCCCGGGAGTGGCGCTCAGCCCTGACCGGTCTGGGCGCCGGGCTAGTGGTGCTCACCGCGACCGTCGCCGTGCTAGGTCCCGCTGTCTCGGCCATCCCGCTCAGTGGACTGCGGCTGTTCGTGGGCGGGCTGCTGCTGGTATTCGGGCTGCAATGGCTACGCAAGGCCATCCTGCGGGCGAGCGGCAACAAGGCCCTACACGACGAGGACCTCATCTTCCGCACCGAGCTAGCCGCCGCGCAGTCCGCCGCGCCGCAACGCCGCGCCCTGGTCGGGGACTGGTACGCCTTCACCCTGTCGTTTAAAGGTGTGGTCCTGGAAGGCCTGGAAGTTGTGTTCATCACCCTCACCTTCGGCAGCAACCAGCACAACATCCCGCTCGCCGCCGCCGCCGCCGCCACCGCCGTCGTTCTGGTCGCGGTCACCGGGATCGCCGTCCGCGGCCCGCTGTCCAAAGTTCCCGAGAACAGCATGAAGTTCGTCGTCGGCATCATGCTCACCGCGTTCGGGACGTTCTGGGGAGCCGAAGGAGCCGGCGTGCGCTGGCCCGGCGGAGACGCGGCCCTGCTGGGCCTTATCCCGGCGATCGCGGTGTTCGCCTTCGCGCTCGTGCTGGCCTTCCGCCACCACGAGCCGATCGGGACGCCGAGCGCGCCTCGCCAGCACACCGCGGGAGCCCAGGCATGATCCTGCGCCGACTAAAATCGTTCGGAGCGTTCTGGTACGACTTCGTCATCGGCGATGACTGGCGGGTAGCCGTCGGCGTCGTGCTGGGCCTGACCCTCACCTACGCTCTGACCCACCACGGTCACCCCGGCGTGTGGTGGATCGTGCCAGCGGCGCTGCTGATCCTGCTGCCAGTCAGCATCCGACGGGTCACCCGCCACAGCAATACCTAACAGCTCAACCGCCGTCGTCGCCGCAGACTCACGCACCATCTACTTCCTCCACGTACACCCGAGCGGCGTAGGCCTCCAGGGCTTGTTCACAGGTGTCAAGCGCCTGTTGCGCCCGAGTCCTGGCCGGGGCCCCGAAGTTGTCCCGGGCCTGCACCTTGGCCAGCCAGTTCCGCAGCTTGACCAGCTCGACCTCGTTCTCCTCCAGCTCGCCGTAGGTGAAGTGCTCGGCCCGGTACTCCTTGTCCAAACCCGCGTGGAAATCCTGGCACTTGTCCAAGATCTCCTCGTACTCACTGTCCCGGGCGGCCTGGAACAACGCCTTCACGTCCTGACCACCCACCAGCGCGGTGCACGACAACAGCACCGCGGTGCCCTCCATGTCCAGTATCTCCCGGCGCAGCCGACGAAGGGCGCGCTCCGCGCCCCTACCGGCCGGCAGCACCGCCGCGGAGTTCTGCAGGTACACCGCGCCGAGCGACTTCAGACGCCGCCACACAGCCGCCCTCAGCCGCGTCGGCTCCGACGGCACCCGATAGACCAACAACAGCCACTTCTCCGGTGCCAGCAGCTGATCCTCATCTTCATCCGCATCCGGGGCTGACGTAGTCACCCGCGCAGTCTGCACAACCCAGCACGCCGACGGTTGCGCACCTTCCAGCACAGGCCCAAAACCTGGCCTGCAGCAGCCCGCGACTCCGCCGGACACCACCGTGCCGATCGCCCGGCCGGCGGCTGTTGCACAACCTGGTCGGGCTTGGTCGTAGGACCGCTGACCGCCTGGTCAGGCGTTGGCGGACAACGCCTCCGACCAGGGTGCAAGGCGCGTCCAAGGCTCGTCGGCCTGGTCGCAGCGGCAGCTGTAGCGCGAGCAGGTCGGGCAGGGAGCGGCGTCGGCGTCGGACGTGGACGGGCAGTCATCAGGCATGCTCTTAGCATCGCGGCCGCGGGTTGCTTTCCTGTGAGCGACAGGTGAATACCGCACGCGCAGGGCCGTGATCCCCGGCACGGGCGCACGGCGACATCGTCGCGTCCCTGAGCGGCGAACCTTCCAGCGCAGCCACCTGCCCGCTGCCCGTGCAAGTCCGCCCTCCCCCGGCATGTACCCGGCCGCTGATACCTCTACTTATGTCAGGCTGACTAGTGCGTATCCCGTCTGATGAAGGGGGCTCCCTACCGCGCTAATAATCTTACTTCCGTCAAGCAGGGCAGCACATGCCATCTAGGTTGCACGGGCTGGCTTCGTTCCGGTTTCAGTGGTCGGGCGAGATGGCCTCCGCTGGAGTGAGTCGTCAGCGGCTGTTCACGCACTGCGGGCAGTCAGCTGTATCGACCGTTGTGACGACGATGTGCCGTGGTGCCATAGCGGCCTCGAGCCTGGCGAACGTCTGGGGCTCCCTGAGCGCGAAGTCCTGGTCGAGCCCGGCGGCGTCCTTCGCCACGATGACCTGTCCGGTGCTGTCCCACAGGGCTAGGGCGAGCCCGTCGTTGTAGGCCGACCGGTAGCGGATGCCGTCGACGTGGGAGCCGGTGGGGTTGTCATCGTAGATTGCCCGGGCCCAGGTCTGGGTGAGCTGGCGGGGGTATGGGCCGCTCGCCAGTGCTGGCAGCGCGCCGATGGCCAGTGCTGAGCCGGGTGCGGTTAGGTCGAACACGGTCAGTTGCCGCGCCGGTCGCAGCAGGGCGACGCGCCATGCCGGGCACAGTCGTGCCTCGCCGGCTTCGCCGTACACCTCGCAGGCGCTGGTGGCAAGGTCCTGGCCGGCGTACAGCACGGTGCGTCCGTGCGGGTCGATGCCCGGGGCGGCAGCCGGCCGGGTGTGCGGGTCGAAGCGGGCAAGGGGGCCGTAGCCGCGTGGGCTGTCTCCCCTCGGGGCGTGCGGACCCTGGTGGTAGACGCGGCACCAGCCCCAGGGCCGGCTGGTCGTCGGTCTGCGCCAGCGCCATGACGCTGTGGTCCCACCAGCCGGAAGCGGCCGAACCGGGCGGTCGAGAAGCTTTACCACCCGGCCGCGGTCACCATCCGCGCCAGTTGCATGACCGCGTCCGTCTCGCCCTTGGCGAGGATGTCGCGTGGAGTACGGCCGGCGAGGTCGGGATGGGGGCGGGTAGCCCATCCAGACAGGGAGACCACGCCGCCGGGAAAGACTGCCGCGAGCTCACCCAGCGAGGGCAGCACCCCCCGCTCGGTCTCCGGGTCGAACTGCCAAGCAGGGATCAGCCAGTGGCGCCCTCGCTTGAAGCCAAGTATCCGACGGGCTTCCAGGGCGTCAGTGACCGCCTGGTTGGAGGTGCCGAGCAGTGCGGCGGCCTCGGCCCGGGTCACCGACTCGCCCTCGAGCGCCCGGCGACCGGCGAACTGCTTGCGCAGGTTGGCGAGGACCCCGGCCGCCGCCTGCTCGTCGCTCGGCCCGGGACCCCACAGCGCTGCGTCGAGGCCCTGCTCGTCCCCTCTATGGGTTGTTGCGAGCACCCGGTCGACCTCAGCCTCAGGTGCGTCGCGCAGCAGCTGTGTCACGGCGGCCTTGGCCTGTCGGGCCCGCTCCGACGGCCTTGGTTCGGCCGGAGCACGTGACGGCCTGCCCGTGGTCTCGTGTGCCAGGCGGGTGGTTCCCGGGGGAACCTTCGTGGAAGAAGAGCTGGCTGTAGCGCTCACGGTAGGACCTCCTCCCGAGCAGGATACGCAAGTTGCGCAAGCAGCGCAAGAACCCCCGCTGAGGACCCGGCCCGCTGGCCACAGGTCAGTGTTGGTTGACCGAGTCGGCCGGGGGCGGCTTCGTCGTGCGGGAGCGCTGCTGGCCCGTGTAGGTCGTCGTCTGGGATCAGGACTCCCCCACAACCACGAGGCTCGTCCTCGCAGCCGCATCGTGCGCCCATTTGCCGGCGACGAACCCCGAGCCAGCCAGCACCACGCCGCGAGCCCAGCGCGTACGACAGCGCCACGACCAGTACCAGCGTAACCGGGTAGTTCCAGCTCGGGTCGCAGGTGACTAAAGCGACCAGAATGTACAGCACAGCCCCCAGGACACTCGGGCTGCTCTCGAACAAGGGCTGACATCGGCACATCCAGGAGGTGCTGGCCTTAGCGCGGGTGCGTTGTGTGCTCCTCGTGGGGCGTGTGGACCTCTTCCTCGAAAGTGCCGACGAGGTGCCTGTGCTCTGGGTGGCGCGTCCGGGTGATCAGGTACCAGGTGACGCCGGCGGCGAGCATCGCGAGGTAGAGGTAGGGCAGCGCGTTGTACGGCGAGGCCGGGATGGGCACGAGGTTTTTGTAGACGACGTAGACCACCGCGAGCACGGCGGCGGCGGCGAGCACGACGTGCTGGGGCCGCATGAGACCGCGGCTGCGCAGGAACATCGGCATGCCGGCGGCCATCAGCAGGTAGGCGGTGAGGTAGCCGAACGTGCCGATGGTGCCTGTGTAGGCATAGATGTTCAGTGGTGTCGTGCCGTACACAAGCATCCCGAGCGGTACCAGCAGGACGACGGGCACCAGCGCGGCGATCGCGAAGTGCGGGGTGCGGTGCTTGGGGTGCGTGCGGGTCAACGCCGCCGGCAGGACCTTTTCGTGGGCCATCGTATAGAGCACTCGCGCTGCCGCATTGATGCTGGCGATGATGACGGCGAAAAAGGACATCATCACGCCGAGGTCGATGACGTAGCGGAACGCCTTCAGCCCGGCGACCTTGGCCAGATCATCCATCGGCGCAGCGCTTTTACCCAGCGCCTCGGCGCCCAGGCCCTTGATTGTCGCGTAGGCAGCCAGGATGTACATGACCCCGACGAAGAAGGCCGACGTCAGCACAGCTCGTGGGATGGCCCGGGCGGGGTCTTTGGCTTCAGCGCCTAGCGCAGCTGAGCTTTCGAAGCCGACGAAACCCAGCGTGGCCAGCACGACGCCGAAGGTGATGCCGTTGCTGGGTGCGCCGGTGAGGTGCGTCTGGGCGTCGTCGCTGACGCCGTGCCGGCCAAACACGAAGGCGATGAGCACCAGGATCGCCGAGATGGACACGACCTCCAGGACCAGACCGAGGCGGGTCGAGAGCTTGATGCCGGCCCGCGCGAACCCGGCCGCCACGGCCGCGGCGAGCGCGAACAGCAGCACCTGTGCCGGTCGGGACGTGGCATTGACTCCGATGCCGTCGAGCAGGCTTGCGCCGTAGATTCCGACGCCCACGACCCCAACGATCGCGATGAACACGTAACCCAGGACGAGCCCGAACCCGGCAGTGACAGCACTGCCCGGGCCCAGGCTGTTCGCGACGTAGCTGTAGAGCGAGCCGGTTGAGGCCACGTGGGTGCCGTACTGCACGACGCACAGCCCGATCAGCAGCACCAGGACCATGGCCAGGCCGTAGGACAGCCAGGTGCCGTTCCCGGCCGACAGCACAACCAGCGCGGGGCCGGTCGCCATGACCGCGCTGGGGGCGATCGCCGCGATGGACTGCGCGAGCACCTCCACCGGACCCATCGTTTTCCGGGCGAGACCGGTGTCTTCCAGCCCCTCCTGCACCGGTCGGACGGCTTCCGCGGCGGTCACTGGTGCGCCTGCCCGTTGCCGTTTGCCGCCGCCTGCATCCCGCTGTGGCAGGCGCTGGCGCTGCGGGGCAGGTCCAGCGCCGGGTTACCGTCGAAGAAGCCGACCGGCTTGAGGTGGAAGCCGATCCGCGAGGTCGGCATCACCGGCCAGTCCTCCGGCCGCACGACGTGGTGGGCGCAGAAGGTGTACCAAATAACCACGTCGGTGGCTTCGGTGGACCGCCCGGCCTGGACGTACTGCGGCAGCCCGACGTCACCACCAGCCCCCTGGTTGGGGTAGTCGCCGCCGGCGAACTTCTCCGCCGCCTCGTAGGCGGTGACCCACAGGTGCTTGTAGGCGAACCCGGCGCGGTTCGCGGTCTCCGTGCCCTCGCCGGCCATCGGGACGGTGTTCTCACCCGGCATGAGCTTGTACGCCACAGGCTGGCCGGTCCCGTTGAGCACGTCCGGGTTAGTGATCGTCCAGTACCGGGCCTTGAACGGATCGATCAACCGTCCGGAGTCGCGTTCCGTCGCGATCAGCGTCTTCTTGGTGACCCAGGCGTTGCCGGTCTCGTTGCCTGGTCCTCGCGGGACAGCCTCGGAGTCCACTTCATAGACGGAGTTCGCTGGTCCGTCGACGGCCATGTCCAGCCGGACGTTGAAGAAGTGCTGGTGGTGCGGGCCGTACAGCCCGGGGGCCACGAGTGTGCCGTGTGCCGGCACCTGCCCGGCGGGCAGCGCGCCGGTGGAGATGACGCCGGTCAGCTTGACCTCGAACTCGATCGTCCCGTCGGTGTAGAGATACCAGAAAAAGCCGTACTCGTAGTTGCCCACGGTGGCGTAGCAGGAGATGACCAGCCGCCGCGACCGCCGAACCTCGACCTTCTCGGTGCGGTAGTCGGTGTGCTTCCAGGCGGTGCCGACGTCCTCCTCGTGCATGCAGATAGCGTTCGGGATCGTCAGCGGGTTGCCGTCGTTGTCGTTCACGACAGCGTCGAAGTAGAAGATCTCACCGAGGCAGTCGCAGCCCAACTCGAGCGGGTTAAGCAGGAAGCCAATGCCGTACTCGCCTTCATCGAAGACGTTCTTGAACCGGTGCGTGGGCGCCGGGTCGCCATAGGGGATGTACATCTCCGACATCGAGGCCCGGTGCACCACCGACCGCAGCCGCCCCTGGTCCTCATAGCCGATCGTGTGCAGGACCAGGCCCTCGCGCGGGCTGAACCCGACCCGCAGCCGCCACTTCTGCCAACTGACGTGGTGGCCGTCCACGGTGAAGCTGGCGCCCTCTGGCTGGGTGATCTCCAACGGGGCGACGTCCTGGCGCAGGGACGCAAACGCCGGCCAGTTACCCGGGCGGGTCATCAGCTCGGGCGCGTAGTTGCCCGACTGCCCGGGCAGCGGCACCACTCCGTGGTCGGTGACGTTAACGACCTCGCCCTTGTCCAGGTCGACGATGACCATCAGGCCCTCGACCGGTCGGGCGTAGCCGTTGTCGTCCGCCTCCGACCGGATGAATGTCATTGGTCGCATCAGCCGCCGACCGGCGGCGGTCTCGATGCTGTATCCGGTCGCCCAAGGGTCCAGCATCGCCAGACTGAAGTCGGTGACGCCCCGCTTACGCACGGCCTCCTGCCACCGCGGGTCCGCCCGGGTCAAGTCCTCCGCCGCGAAGAACTCCTCGAGCATGATCCCCGGCTGGACACCCTCCAACTCACGCCAGGAATCAACGGCTCCGGTACCAAGGTCCACGACGGCCTCGATCGTCCGGCTCGTCGCCCGGTCGTAGAGCACCGCCGCGACCAGCCGCGGCACCACGCGCCCGCCGTCCAACAACTCGGCCTTGTCCGGCTCGAGCAGCGTCAGGGACACAAAGCGCAGTGAGCTCGCAAGGTCCCGCTCCTGACGCAGAATCGCGCTGGCAGCGGCGATCTCCTGCCCGGTCAGCGGATCCAGCGCGTGCGCCGCACCGGCGAGCACGGTACGAGTTTCAACAGGTGCGGCCACCACAGACTCCCCAGCGCAGGCGGTTACCGCATCAAGCGGCCACCGAAACGAAGGGCTCACAAGGTCAGGGCGCAGCCCACCCCAAACATCCTCGACGACGAGGACAGCAAACGTATCCCTTCGGTCGGAGGATGTCCGAGTTCCGTGAAACTTCGGTGGCGGCCCGTTGATCGTCAGGCCACGCTGACCAGGTCATCATGGCAGGTGGCTCCGGCAGTTTCGGCGGCCTCGCGTTCGAGGGCGGTGCGCAGGCTGGCCGGGTGTAGGTGGCCGTTGACGCGACGGAACTGCTTGCCGGCCTCGACCATCCCGGCTGCGCACCAGCGCATCGCCATGTCCCCGTCGCGCCAGCGCTTCACGTTCGCCGACCGTTGCCGGCAGACCCCGATCATGGACTCGATGGCGTTGGTCGATCTCAGCGTGCGTGCCAACGTGGGTGGCACCCCAAGCCGCAGCACGGTGAGGGTCTCGGCCAGGCCTTCGCGCAGGCTGGCGGCGACCCGCGGGTGGGTCTTGTCCAGCTAGCGGGCCAGGGCCTGGAGCTGCGCCTCGGCGAGCAGCAACGAGCGCCCCCGGCCCGTACCGGACAGCGCTCGCGGTCGTCTGTCTCGCAATGATCGGCGGTGAGGTCACAACCTGGACGCCCAATGACGCCGCCGCGCGGGACCTCACCAAAGTCCGGCATGTTCTGCCCGCGAGCGCCGCAGACATCGACAGGGCCCTGGTCCTGGAGTACGCGCACGGCCTGGACAAGCGCCTCGGGGTCACCCTTGGCGGTGCCGCGATCGTCGACGCGCTCGGCTACCTCCTGGACGCCGATGCTCTCGCGCGGCTCGCCGAGGCGAGGTCCGGGCTCTGCTGGACGCCGTCGGGCTCGGTCATGACTTCCTGCGCTGAACGCAGTGGCGCCCTGGGCGGCGATGTGCAGGGGCCGTCGGTCGATACGTCGGGAGGGTCCGGGCCGGGATCGGCGGGCGGAGAGGTGATCGCCACCAGGATGCGCGGGGACGACCCACCTGGCCAACCCGAGCACGACCTGAACCGCCCGTGCCGGTCCTGGTCACGTCCGACGGCGAGCAATGGCCGGGCTTCGCCTCGCGCTGGCGCGGCAGGTGGGTCTTGTGCACCTGGACGCGTGGTCCCGGACTGCGGCACCTTGGCTGGCTACTCGGCGAGGACCTCGTCCACGTGTAGCCGCACGAACCACACATGCCTCGGTGACTCGTCTCGCGGGCTCACGTCGATGCCGGGCCTCCTGCACCCGCCGGTCGCGGGCTGCAGGTCACCCGCGGGACCCTCTCGAGCGATCGGTCCCATCGGGAGCCGGCGCCTGACGTGGAAGCACCAAGGCCCGTGGCCTGCGGGGACTCTCGCAAGGCCCGGGAGGCCACTCTCACAGCCCTCGCTGGGGGCCAAGGGGAGAGCTGCAGGCTCCCTCCTCCGGCGCGCGCTCATGCGAGGTGGCTCCCGGTGTCTCGCGCAACGAGCGCCCCTCCGTCCGGTTCGCGAGCTTAGCGGGCTCAACGCGAGTGCGGTGAGCGAGTCTCATGCACTCGAGTCCAGGCTGTCACCCTGCGAGTGAGCGACTCTCGCGCAATTGCACTCCGGCACGCTCATTCAGACGATGACCGAGAGTCGTGCACTGCCGGCCCTGCCGCCTGGCCAAGCGTGATCCTCAGTAGAGAGTCGCTCACCTACGTCGGCGTGTCTCCCCGCAAGCCCGGCGCCGCGGGCCTACGGTTTCGTGTCAGAGACAACGACGTTGGGGAGCGAGGCGAGATGGCGGCAGCACCCCTGCACGGCTGGTCGATCCGGGCAGTCGCCCGAGCGGCTGGGCTCTCCCAGGGGAGCCTTCGCAACCTGATGCGGCCCGAGCTCGCGCTCTGGACGCCCGGAGATGTCCTCGGACCCCGCGACGTACTCCTGGCCCGCGTCCTGACGGCGCTCGGCAGCAACCGCCCGAGCTTCCGTGTGAACGGCACCCTCGACGTGCGGACCGCCGGACTGCTTGCCCGCGACCGGACCGCTGCTGAGGTGCTCCGGGCCATCGACCTCGCAGCCTTCTCCCGCGCCACTCGGATGCTGGCCACGGATGACCGCGTGTGGATCACGCACCGCGACCCGGACGTCCTCATCGCGCTCGAAGACCACCCAGCCGGCGCGCTCCTGGTGCTGCCGCTGGGTGTGTGGGGCAGCGAGGTCGCCTCGAAGAGCCCCGAGAGCCAAGGAGCTGCTGCATGAGGTAGCCACACAGAAGAGCGGCTCCAGAGTCCTGCGCAAACAGGCCCGGAGCCGCTCTCCCAGAAGCCACATCCGCTTGCGCGTCAGAGCCCCTTACACCTCTGAGCGTACGCCCGAGAAGCGGTTGTGGACATCCTCCGTCCGATGGGTCTTCGGCGTGTCGCTGTGAGGCATGCCCGGACCCTGCTCGAAGGGTTCGCCGTCCATGAGCACCGCGAGTTCCCCCGCGGCTCCCCCCGCGACAGCACCACCGCCCTCCCCCGAACATCTCTGGCGTGTCTTCGCGCCCGCGATCGCCGGCCGGGAGCGCATCCGCGTGCGTACCGACCGCGGCCGGTACCGCGACGGCGGCCCGCTGCGCCCAGAGACCCTGCCTGTCGCTCCGGCTGCTGTGCTCATCTTCGACAAGCGCGCCCAGGCCCGGTGCCTCGTGCTCGACCTCGACTCCAAGGTCCTGGGCACCCAGCAGGTACTCCTGGACAGTCTTCACGCGGTCGAGCTCGCCTCGCGCGCCGGCCTGAGCGTGTTCATCGACGAGAGCCCCAACGGCGGCCGGCACGTCTATCTGCCGCTCCAGGACCCGATCGCCGCCGATCAGGCTCTCGCAGCCGCCACAGCACTACGCCTGGTCCTCCCGAGCCTGGACGTCGCGCCCCTGAGCAACCCCGCCACAGGCGCGATCCGCCCCCCCGGCAGCGCCCACCCAAGCGGCGGGCACCAGGCGCTCGTCACCTCGCTGGCCGACGCGGCCGGCGCCGTACTCATCCCCGGTTCCCCGACCGCCTGGGCCTGCTTCCTGGGACTGCTCCCCCACTCCCCCACAGCGGGGGCTCCCCGGGCTCGCGGAGCCTCGAGCCTTCCGGTGTCCACCGGCGCCGGCGCCCGGCCCGCTCTTGAGCCCTACAACGCGATACTGCGGATGGGCCTGTACGACGCCACGAGATACCCCACACCGTCGGAGGCCCGGTTCGCCGCACTCTGCCATCTGCTGCGTCGCGGCTGGAGTGAGCGCGACATCGGCCTTGCCGCCGTCAATGGGCGCTTCCCCAGCCTGCTGAGCCTGTTCACCAAACACACCTCCCCGCTTCGGGCACTCTCGGGCGAGCTCAACCGAGCAAGCGAAAAACTCTCCGGTGCCCTGGATCGTCCGCGCGACCGAAACAACCACACAAGGGCACACCCAACACCCCCCGGGGGGCCCCCACGGGCTGAAACCGTCACCGAGCGTGGCTCTGACGCTGAGTATGGCTTCGTGCGCTCTTGGTGGACGGCAGCCCGGCACGAGGGACGGATGCTCGCGGGGACAACAGCTCTAGTCGATCGTTCGGTGCTGCAGGCGCTTGGGGCACTCGCGCAGATGCGCGGCACCCGGTACGTCGATGTGGGCACGCGAACGCTGGGACAGGCAGCCTGCCTTGACCACTCGACCGTGGCGCGGTCACTCAAGCGTCTCGCCGGGGCTCGTGACTCGCTCATCGTGCTGCTTCAGGCGTCAGCCGACACCGACGGGATGCAAGGAGACCTCTACGAGCTCGTGGTGCCGCCCACGCACGCTGCAAAGGCGTTGAGAGACCCGTGGGCTCCCGGGCTCATCGAACGCCTGCACCCGGCCTTCTGGATGCTCTCGAAGTCGAGCCGGTACGCCTGGCAGGCCCTCGGGCCCCTCCCCTGCTCGAGCAGCGACCTGCAGCGCGCAGCCGGCCTGGCCAAGGAGACTTTTCGGGGGGCCCTCGCTGAGCTCGCCGCGCACGGTCTGGCCCGTCACACGTCACAGGGCTGGCAGCGCGGGCACACCACGCTCAACCAGGTGGCCGCCCGGACAGGAGGGGATCTTCGTGCCCTGGAGATCGAGCAGCGTCACCTCGACGAGCGTCGCGCCTGGCGGGCACTAAAGGGACTGCCAGCGCCCGCGCCCGACCGCGCAGCTCAACGCCACCAGCCCGCTCCCCCGATGCAAGCCCAGGGCTCCTGGGCCGACGGCACCCCGATCGGGCCCGAACCGCTCGATGACGAGTTCGAGACCGAGCAATCTGCTCTTGCGCTCCTGAGCTCCATGCTCGGTGCAGTCGTCATCTACGAACGCGAAGCTGGCTAGGTGTTGCGGCTCAGCGCCCCCTAGCGAGTGCGGTCCCGACCACGACGTTGCGGAAGGAGCACCGGAAGACCCGACGTCGGCTCGCCGAGCCCCTCTCGGCAGCAGACCTGGACGGCGCAACTCCACATCCGTCGGCCGCCAGCTGGGGCAGGAGTGAGTGAATATGTACGTACTCATTCACTCACTCTCGCTTCGGCAAGGCCCTCGCGTCCGCGAGCAGCGCGTGGGTCAAGGCGGTGTAGAGCTGCCGCATCGAACGACCCTCGCCATCGGCGACGTACCGGCGCAAGGCCTGCTGGAGCGGATAGGGCAGCTCGAAGTTCACCCGCTTGGTGCTCGGGTCGTCCATATCGATGTCGTGGTCAGCCAGGTACGCCTTCGCGTTCCCTGACGCGACCAGCTGCGCCAGATGGCCTGCATTACCTGGATCCGCCGGTACCGCCCTCGACCTAGCGGCCCGGGAGACGGGTGCGCGCCTTGGCGGGCTTGGCACGGCCCGGACGGGCACCTCGGGCGCCGTTGGGGTTCGTTCGCCGGCGGCAGCATCGTCGGAGGTCGCGGCAGAATGTCCCGACCCGGTGCTGTTCTCCTCCCCCACTGTCGGCTCGAGCACTTCCGTGTCAGCCGCAGCGGCGGCCTCTCGGCGCCTGCGGTTCGCCTCCACCAACGGGGTGACCTTACTCAAGACGTCACCTTCAGCATCCTCGTTGCAAGCGCGTCGAAAGCCTCGACGACGCCTTCCATTCCCCGGGCACCGGCAACCTGCAGCGGCCTTCGGCGACGCTGAACAGCCTGGACCTTCTCGCGACGCGGGATGAATGGTTCCCACAACTCGTCGCCTAGAGCCTCACGCAGCTCGATGATGCTCTGCTCGACCGCCCGAGTTTGCCGCCACTGATTGAGTACAACCGCGATCGGCATCGACGTCGGGAGCGATTCGAGGACCTTTTGAAGTCCTCGCAGCGCAAAGGGCTCCGGGATCACCGGCACAACCACTAGCTCCGCCTGTAGAAGTGCGGCCGAAGCCTCACGCTGCGACGGCGGACAGTCGATGAGCGTCAGACCGTCGAATGGAGGTAAGACCCCGGTCGTACGGAGCACGTGCACGCCACGCCAGGAGTTCTTCCCGGCCCGGACGTGGTCGTCGGTCGGCTGCACGCCGGCATAGAGGTACTCCCCCGCAGCACCGCCCGGGTCCGCGTCAGCGACCAACACGTCGAGGCCCATCCCCGCCGCAGCACCCGCGAGCCCCAGTGTCACGGTGGTCTTCCCTGTGCCGCCCTTGATGTTGTACACGGCTACACGTGTCATGACGTACTCCCTTGAGTCTTGCCATGCGTACTCACTCACTCAGCTTTTGAGTGAGGGTACACGCGAACCTTCATGTGCGAAAGTGTGCGCATGAGTAAACGTGCAAGTACTCATTGCACCACCTATTTGAGTGAGTACGTATGCACGCCCGTATCCACATGTCCGCGTACCCGTATGATCACGCATGTACTCATTCACTCATCCACTCATTGTTACATTGGGGGAGGTCTGACTGTTTGATCCAGGGGAGGGGGCACGCCGCGTGCATGAGCGTCACTCTCGCGTGAGAGCTGCATGTGGCGCATGAACCGCGCCGACGGCAGCAGCTCCGCGTGCGACACGTCGCTGCACCGGGGTGCAGGAGGACGCGCAAAGGGGCGCCGGCCCCACACGTGGGTAGACGGGCCCCAAGCAGCGGTCCGCGTTGCGCCGGTGCGAGCGATGCGGGTAGCTGTCCCGCAGGTCGCTGACCACCGAGGCGACCAGAGCCAGCCAGACAACTGTCCGCAGAGTCAGCGCCACGAGCATCGCCGCTTCGTGCTGCCCAGCCACCTGTACCCGGCGGTTCCCCACGCGCAGCGGCAGCTCGACGAAGACCGCCGGGGCGAGCAAGGCGGCCAGCAACAGCAGCCACGGCCACGCCGGGACCGCGGTCAGGACCCTTGTCAGCGGACGGCGAGGACGAGCGCCGACACGGCGGCGATCCGACACGGCAAGAGGCAGGACGCGCCGGACCGCGGCCCGGCGCCAGCACAGCCGGCCTCGGCCAGGCCGCTGTGGATAGGAGGACGGCACCGACTAACCCACTAGTGTCCTGCGCCGGTAGTTCGCTGGAGAAGTCGCGCGAGTGAGCTGAGGATCTGTTCGGCGGTCTTGGTCCAGATGAAGGGCTTGGGGTCCTCGTTCCAGGCTTTGACCCAGTTGCGGATGTCAGCTTCAAGGGCTTGCACGCTTCGGTGGTCGCTGCGTTGCAGCAGGTCGGCGGTGACGTAGGCGAAGAGCCGCTCGACTTGGTTGATCCAGGACGAG
>JAABUT010003052.1_pt1 | contig 14953 bp, 19 predicted proteins | sample 5559281 | NCBI WGS metagenome assembly JAABUT01 (sample SAMN10711880, study PRJNA513359) | rock metagenome | isolation source: Antarctica rocks | place: Antarctica: Victoria Land, Ricker Hills nord | collected 2016-01-04 | reverse complement strand
GGTCGCCGGCGGCCGCCTTCGCCTCGCGCATCGCGGTTGCGGCGTCGGGAACGTAGTGGATCCAGTCGCTCGGCGGGTCCGGCGCCATGCCGCGCGTGGGCACGAAGATCGGCACGCCGTGGTGGTCACCGCGCCAGTGACCGGCGTAGTCGAAGGTCTTGCGGCCGACGACGACCGCACCCGTAGCCATCAGCTCGGCGAACACCTGCCCGCTCTGCCCTGGCGGGTCGAAGTACGGCGGCTCCGAGACGGCCTCGCCCAGCCACTCGTGCAACCGGCTGCCGCCGATCCCGAGCCCGTTGCCCGGGCCGTCGCGCGGGCCGGTGATGAACCCGTCGAGCGACATCGACATGTACAGCACGGACTTCGTCATGCTGATCTCCTCGTGTTCGGACGGGTCGGTGCGGAACCGATCTCACCCGTACGTCGATGGCGAGGCACCGGTTTCGACATCCGGATAAGACATTTCATCAAGAAGGCGACACCATTCCTGCCGCGGCGACTCTCGGTTGCTCTTCTACGCAGCGGGCCGCGTCTGCCGTCCGCGGTCGAGCGTCGTAAGCGAACGGCCGACGACACCGCCTGAAGAGCCGTCCGGACTGAACGCGGTCACGATCATGGTCGTCCCACAAGCCTCACTTCTGCGGAAAGGCCGTCCGCCGTATCACTGGGGGATCCCATTCGGGCAGCCGCCCGGTGACGGAGCCGCCTCCGGGAGCCTTGATCATTGATGCCGCCGGTTGGCTCGAAGGTGCCGGCGCCCGCGACGACCGCGCCCGTGGCCAGCATCTCATCGAAGATCTGGACGTTGACGCCCGCACGTGGGTGCCTGGAGCTCCCGCTGCCACCCTCGATGCCGGCTGGAAACCACCCGTGCAGAAGGTGGCCGTCGTCCCCGAGAGGGTTGTCTCGTCGCTCGTTCGGGTCGGCGATGAAGCCGTCGAGCGACATCGACATATAGAGCACGGTCGAGGACATGGGCTCCTCCTCAGTTCGCGGGGATGCGGCTGACGTCGGACAGGACAAGAGCGGAATCGACGGATCTGTGTGCAGCCGTTATAGTGCACTGATCGGTGCACCATACGCAATCCTGGATCGGACGTTCTTCGCCCTGTCCGACCCCACCCGCCGGCGCATCCTCGAGCGACTCGCCAGCGGCCCGGCGACGATCGGCGAGCTTGCCGAGCCGTTCAATCTGACGCTCAACGGCGTCAAGAAGCACATCGGAATCCTTGAGGAGGTGGACCTCGTCATCACCACCAAAGTCGGCCGGGCGCGGGAGTGCCGGCTCGGCCCTGCGCAGCTGCAGAACGCGACGAACTGGATCGACGGCTACCGCCGGGCGTGCCAGCGCCGGCTGGATCGCTTCGGCACCTACGTGGAGCAACGGTGAGTGACGAGCTGCGCTTCGAGCGCCTCATCGACGCGCCGCCCGAGGTCGTCTTCGAGACCTTCACGACCCCGGGCGGGCAGGAGGCCTTCTACGGACTCGACGACCCGGGTTGGATCGTCGAGTCCGTATGCGACCTGCGCGTGGACGGCGTCTGGACAATCACGTTTGGCCCCGCACGAGACGACCTGCACCGCCACCGGCACCTGTTTCGGGTCATCGACCCGCCGCGACGCCTCGTCCTGACCACCATGGAGTTCCGCGTTGACGGGTCGAGCTTCGAGTTCACGACCGAGTTCACGTTCGTCGAGCACGACGCCCGCACGCTCATGACGATGATCCAGACCGGCTTGCCCACCGCCGAGCTGCGCGACGAGCACACGCGCGGCTTGCCGAACGCCTTCGACCGGCTCGAACGCGTCATTCGGGCGCAACGCCCAGACCGGGCGCCGCGTGACCGACGTCAACGGTTACGGATGCTCGACGGCCGTTTCGTCCTCGAGCGGACGACCAGCGCCGCCCAGGATGTCGCCTTGCAAGCCGACGTGCTCGTGCTCGTCTTCGCTCCCGACGGCCGCACCCGGGTGCGGCGCGACGACACAGCCGAGGACGCGTGGGCGGCACTGTGGAACGGTGACCAGGCGCACGACCCGCAGGCAACCGGACTGCTCAGCGCCATCGTGGCGCCGCTGGCTGCCGGCGAGCTCCCGGTGTGGGTCGCCTCGAGCTACGACGGCGACCTCATCCTCATCCCCGCAAACCGGCTGGACGACGCGGTCGACGTTCTGCGCCACGCCGGCCACCAGGTAACTCGATAAGCACCGGACGACGTCGTGCAACGCCCAGACGCTGCGCCCAACGCTCCGTGCGCGACAACCCTCGAAGTGCCGTTTCCGTAACAAGCTGCGCCTCCCTGTCGCCGGTGTCGCCGGCGGTTGGGGCGGCGATCACCACGACGGCGTGAGGTTGCCGTAGCGATGGTGCCCGCACGGGAACGACGACCGGTACAAGCTGTCCGATAGCCGACCGGCCAGCGGCACAAGATCACCGGGCAGCGGAACTACGAGCCGGAACGTTCCTGAGCCGAAGAAGGCGGTACAGACAGGACACCTGTGCGTGTAGCCGGTCCAGTAGCTGCGCCGCGGGAAACTCCACGCCGCCCAGCACGCTCACCGGCCACCGCCAGGCGTCCTCGGGCAAGGTCCTGGCCTCGGTGTGGAATCGCTCGGCGGCCGAGGCTAACTCGACCCTCAGGGCAGCCGCACTGCGGCGCGCCCCGTCCTCGATGGCGGTGTCGCGAGCCTCCTGGCTGGCGTAAGCGGCCCCCGGCACTCCCGTCCTGGCCCCCACCAGCAGAGTTCGCATCGCGTCCGCGCTCTGCGCAACATGGGTCAGCACGTGCCCGCGGCTCCAGCCAGGCAACAACGATGGCCGCTCGACATCGCGGTCGCTGAACCGCTTGACCGTCCGCAACAACCGCTGGGTCGCCGCATCTATCGCTCGCAGCGCGTCCTCCTGGGCGGCTCGCACAGTTCAAGCAAAATGGCCGACACTGACACGTTGGCCATGCCGCTGGCCGGCGCCTACCCCGACGCCCTGCGACTCCGGTCGCCGATCGTCTACCGGTACGCGGTCAGCCGGTGGTCCGGTCGAGGCTGAGCGGGGTCACGGCGCACACGGATCCGTCGGATCCACCCTCATGACGTCCAGCCCGCCGCTGGGTCGCAGAGCGGATGTACCCGTTCCGCAGCCCACGTCCAGCACCGAGCAGCGCCCCAAGCTCCTGTGCATCGCTGCATAGCCATCGAGGTCGCTGCGGTCGCCGTCGAGCGCGTCGTACACCGCGACAGCCGCGGATGCTCGATCAGCGCGTCCACCATGCCGGCAACAGTATGACTTGCTCCGCCGCTACCCGATCTTTGTGTCGCGGAGGATGGGGTACCGGTCCGAGACTCACAACGCGAACACGCCCCAAGTGCCCGGCTGGTGGTCGGGCACGGCGAGGTCGGCGACCACGCCGAAGTGGTCGCTGGCCCAAACGCAGCGGATCGGCGCCCTTGGTCGGTCCCGGTGGCTGTCTGGAAGGTAGAGACGGTGAGGGTGACCAGGCGGGAGTGAGAAACGGTCTGCGAGGATGGCTGGTCGCCGCCCCCATCGGGCGGCGACTGCGCTTGATACGCCACTGCAGAGATGGGCTAGGCGGAGGCGAAGGATGACGCTGCCGGTCACCACCCTGTTTGCGCTGATGTCGTTGGACGGCAAGATCTCCACCGGTGCCGCAGACCACCGGGACTTCGACAAGGATCTACCGACAGTCCCCGGCGTAGCGGAGGGGCTCGGACAGTACTACCACCTCGAACAGGACACGGACCTCTTCTCGCTCAACACCGGCCGGGTCCTGGCCAAGGTCGGGTGGAACGACACCAAGACCGACATCACCAGACTTCCGGTCTCCTTCGTCGTTGTCGACAACCAGCATCTGACCGACCGCGGCGTCGGCAACCTCCTGCTGCGGACCGAGCGGCTGATCGTGGTCACGTCGAACCATCGGCACCCGTCACGCACTATCGACGACCCCAGGCTGGACGTCATTCAGGTGGACGCCCCGATCGACTTCGGCTACCTCTTTCGGCAACTGGCCCAGATTGGAGTCCGAGGCCTGACGGTGCAATCCGGCGGAACCATGAACACGGCTCTGGTGCGAGCCGGTCTCATCAACTACGTCTCGGTCGTCGTCGCGCCAGTAATGGTCGGAGGAAAGGACACGCCGACTCTTCTTGATGGAGAGTCGCTGATCCTTGACAACGACCTCGCCCTGCTACGACCGCTCGAACTCCTCAGCGTCAGCCACCTGGATCATTCGTACCTGCACCTGCATTACGCCGTGGCCTCGTCGAGCACGAAGACGTGACACGGCTAACGCACCCGTCCAGCTCGCCGACCAGCGATCGGCTCGTCCTGAAAGGACGCAGTAGCTCGGACTCCCCGCACGGAGGGGAACGGGTTGCGGGACGCCCAAGAGGTCCTCGCGACGCCCACGATCCCGTGCCACAAGGGATCGTTGTGCGACACAGCCGGGCCTGACGGAGTGCTTTGACGTCCCGCCGTTGCGGCCGTGCGAGCAGCCCCAAAGAGGTACTTGCAGGTAACTCCTCGGCTCGCTAACATTCAAAGATGTCTTTGGGAGTTAGCGAGCAGCAGGTAGTCGCCGCGTTGCGTGCGCGGGCCCATCCGCTGCGACTGCGAATGCTGTCTCTGCTGACCGGCGCGGCGCTATCAGCCGCCGAACTGGCCCGCGAGTTGGAGGTCAGTCAGGCGCTGGCGAGCTACCACTTGCGGCAACTCGCTGACGCCGGCCTGGTTGAGCTGGCCGAGGAGCGCTCCCACCGCGGGGGGCGGGAGCGCCGCTACCGGCACCGGGTCGAGCCTCGGGCTGACGGGCCGGGCGCGGAGGTGGCGGCCAGTGACGTGGAGGGTCAGGCGCTGTTTATCGAGGCCGTTGCCGAGGAGCTGCGCCGCCGCGGCTCTCAGCGAGCCTCGGGCCTGCGTGGTCTCACGATCGACGCGGAGTTGTGGGTTGACCCCCAGGACTGGGAGGAGGCCCGGCAGGCGATCGCCGCGGCCGGCATCGTGTTGCACGAGCGGGCCCGTCGACCGCATGAGCCGGGCACCGTGCACGTCAACACGACAGTGGTCATGTTCCCGATGCTCGACCCGGCCCCGCCCGGGGCGAGGTCCGGATGAGCGTCCGGGAGCGGGCCATGTCGCGGCACCGGTTCGGGGTGTTGGCCGAGCGGGACTTCCGGCTGTTCTTCACCGGCTACACCACGTCGCTGGTCGGCGCGGCGATGGTGCCGGTCGCGCTGACCTTCGCCGTCCTGCAGGAAGGTCGACCCACCTCAGAGGTGGGGTACGTGCTGGCCGCTGAGACCGTCCCGCTGGTCGTACTGCTGCTTGCCGGCGGCGTGGTCGCCGACCGGTTCTCCCGCCGAACCGTGATGATCAGCGCCGACGTCGTGCGGTGTGTCAGCGAACTACTTCTCGCCGCGTTGGTGATTACCGGCTCACCTCCACTGTGGGTGTTCATGGTGCTGGCTGGGGTGATCGGTGGCGGGCAGGCGTTCTTCAACCCAGCGCTGACCGGTCTGCTGCCCCTTGTTGCCAGCCCCGGACGTCTCCAGCAGGCGAACGCGCTGAAGGGAGTAGCGTCCTCGACCGGGCAGATCGTCGGCCCGGCCGCGGCCGGGCTGATCGTCGCCGCCGGCGGGGCGGGTTGGGCGATTGCTATCGACGGCGCCACCTATGCCGTCAGCGCGCTCTGCCTGACCCCGCTGCACCTGCCGGCCGTGTCGGCAGGCGAGCGGGAGCCCTTCATCACGCAGCTGTCCGCCGGCTGGACCGAGTTTCGGTCCCGCACCTGGTTGTGGGTGATCGTCACTCAGTTCGGCCTGTTCCACCTGCTGGTCTACGCCCCGTTCATGGTGTTGGGTGCGGTCGTCGCGAACACGACATTGGGCGGGGCCACGGCATGGGGATTCATCCTCACCGCCCAAGGCGTCGGAGCGATCCTCGGCGGGCTCGCTGTGTTGCGGACCCGTCCCCGCCGACCACTGGTGACGGCGACGCTCGGCACCTTCGCCTTCACCGGGCCGGTCGCCCTGCTCGCGCTGCGAGCACCCACCGGCGCGATCGCCGCCGCCGCCGCCGTCTCCGGCGTCGGTGTCGCAGTGTTTGGAACCCTGTGGGACACCACCCTGCAACAGCACGTTCCGGCCGAGGTGCTATCCAGGGTCTCCGCCTACGACTGGCTCGGTTCCGTCGCGCTCATCCCGCTCGGCTACGCCCTCACCGGACCCCTCGCCAGCACGCTCGGCATCACCGGAACCCTCTGGCTCGCCGCCGCCTGGACCGTCCTGGGCAGCGCCGCCACCCTCGCCGTCCCCGCCGTACGCCGCCTTCGTAGATCACCCGACGCGGACGAACGGCCCGCGCCCATGAACACGTCCGCTGCGCCGTAACGGGAAGGACCGACGGGACGCGCCGTCCCGCGGACGATTGGACCAGCGGCACGGCGTCGCGGTGACGCAGATCAACCGATCGCGCCGTCGCCCTTCAGTAGCACTTGCCACGCCTCCACGCTGGCGACGCTGAGCAGGCCCAGTTCCGTCCAGGGATCGTCTGCAGTCGCGTACGGACCTCGCGCTCCTCGGCACAGTCGACGATCAGCATGATCCTCGAGTTGTCGCCACTGATGGGACCGCCTAGGACGACGAAGGCCTCGCTCACTGACTGGTCCATGAAGGCTGCGTGCGCCGGCCAAGCGTCCTGCTTTTGCATCGGGCGACCCTCAGCCCAGGCGGGACCGTGCCCACGCATCACCACGAAGTAGCTCACAGTGTCAGCCTGCCGCAACACCGTCGAAGAGCCGGTAGGCCGATCATCGGTAGGCGGGCCGGACTCGTGCCGCTGCTACACGTCCACGCTGATGGTGTCGGCCACCCAGTCGGGAAGAGCAGCTACCGGATCGGTGGTGTCGAGGAGGTGGCGCTGGAAGGTGTCGCGTTCATGCGCGAGTACCGCGAGTTCCCAGACGCAAGGAGCAAGCCCGCGCGGCGCCGGTCGCAGGAGGTCGGGTCGCTGCGCCGGGCCGCAGAACAGCGCCAGCCGGGACATGTACCCCTCGATCCAAGACTGCACGACTACGTAGTTGCCGTCGTCGCCCAAGTGGACGATGACGACGCCCAGGCCCAGGCCACCCATCTGGCGGTCGATCGCGACCTGGGCCTGCGCCACACCACGGGCTCGCTCGGCCAGGGCCGCGCCCAGGTCGCGACCCGGGGCGGTGATGCTGTAGGCCTTGAAAATCTGGCCGGTCAGGTCCCACACCCCTAGAGGCCGGATCGGGCGGTAGGCATAGCCGGCGGCGAGGGCGGCCAACGCGGCGCGGTCGACATCGCCGTGCTCAGACAACGGCGCGTTCTCGGTCGACGGCGCAGCCGCTGCAACCCGCATGCTGTTCATCGTCCCCCACCACCGCCCGTGCCGACAGCCGCCGGTCGCCGGTGAGGAGGTGGAACCGTATGACGATCCCCTCGTGGCACGCGTGGTCAGGTGTAGCGACGGCGTGCTTCGCTGGCGACAGGGCAGTGCCCGGTCGATCGGCCGCAGGCGTCTGTGTCGCAGAGCCGGCAGATCCAACGGGTGGCGCCGGGCTCGCGGACCAGGCCGGCGAGGACGTCACCCAGCAGCGCGTCCAGAGCGTGACGGTCGGGGACAGACAACGCCGCCAGTGCGTCCTGGAGCACGCGGGCGCGGGCGTCGGTCACTCCCCGAGCCAGTTCATCCCCGTCGGCGGTCACCGCCACCGCTGCGGTGCGACTGTCGCCGCCGGCTTCCCGGGCCACCAGATCAGCGGCTGCCAGCCGGTCGACGAGGCGGACCGCACCTGAGGGCGTAAGACCCAGGACCTTGGCCAGCCGGTCGATCGAGGGGCGGTCTAGGAAGTGATGCAGCAGCGCCGCGAGCGCGACGGCGTCGCTGGTGGCCAGACCCGTCGGCTTGCTGATGGCTTCCGCCGTGCGATCCGCCAGCACGAGGGCGAGTGCCCCGAGGACGTTGGCAGTGTGATCGGCGGTAGGGCGGCTAAAACTCAAGATCGAGGACGTACTCGACCTGCTCGCTGGTGGCTGAGGTGGTCCCCGTGCCGCTCAGGGTGGCGAAGTCGCCGGTGCCTGACCCGAGTACCGAGCGGACCTGGGAGAGCGCAGTCGTTCCGTCGTAGTCGCCCATGGAGGCGAAGATCACGCTGCCCGTCCGGCGGGCCGCGGACCCGGTCAGGTCCACAGGCCAACCACGGTCGCGGTGCCGTCAGCTCGGTAGTGCATCACCACGTCGTCGGCGGCCTCGCCGAAGATATCCCCGGTCATGCGGTAGCCGATGCTCGCCCAAGTGACCTTGCCGCTCTCGTCCGCGAGGGTACGGATCTCATCCTCCTGCCAGGACGTCACCTGAAGCTGTCCTCTGAGTTCCATGTCAACAATGTGTGAGCGGGACACATATCGCGTCAACCCCTTCGGACAGCCGGCCCCGCGGTGGCGGCGTCATCGGCACCACCCGTCAGCACAGAAGCCGATCGTCGTAGGGGGATCCGTGATCGGGGACCGACCCGACTACGCCTGATCACCCTCCCGCCGGCACTCGGCGTGGGTTCGCTCAGCCTCGGAACGCTCCTTGGCGGACAGGTTCGTAGCAGTTGTCGAGCACGCCATGTGCCGGTTGGTCGTCCACCTGCAACAAGTCCGCCAGCGCCTTGACCGCCGCCTCGCGGTTCTCCGCGACGCGGAGCAGAGCCAGTACCTCGTCAGCACGATCACTCGCCTGCACTCGCGCGTGCAGGTAGCGCAGCCTCCAGGCTGTCTGCTCGTCCACAGGGCGACCGTAGTGCTGGCCATGTGGCACGCGGTCCTGGGTGCCGAACCTCCTCGGCTTGCCGGATTCGCTACCGGACGAGATCACAACGGCCGCTACCTGCGTCACGTGGGCGCTGCAACTTCGCGCGACGTACCGCTGAAGGTCGGCAAACCGTCGGTTCGGCCCGGCGCGCCTGTGGGACAGGCGGGTCTGGAGCGGCACGCGACGAGCCGTGCGTGAGGAGGTTGACCGCTGCTGATGACCACGCCGGGCGCCACAAGGTGGGCCCCTGTGCGTTCGCTAGCCTGATGGGGTGGCCGATCCGACGGTGCCGATCCTTCCGAGCCGTGACCTGCACGAGACGCTGGACTTCTACGGCGCGCTCGGGTTCGAGAACCGCGGGGCCCCGCCGGAGGAGTGGAACTATCTCATCGTCGGTCGCGGTGGACTCGAGCTGCACTTCTACTGCGACGTGGACGTCGATCCGCTCAAGACGGCCGCTAGCTGCTATGCGTTTGTCGACGACGCCCAGGCGCTGTATGACGAGTGGGATCGGCTGGTGGTCCCTGACCGGACCACCGGCAGCCGTGTTGACCCTCCGGTGACCACGGACTACGGCATGCGGGAGTTCGCGGTTGTGGACCGCAGCGGCAACCTGGTGCGCGTCGGTTCTCCCGTCGGGACGTAGCGGACTCGCCTGGCCTGGCCAGGGCACGTCGACGCCGAGGGCCAGGGCCACCTTTGACCGAGCTCGCTGAGAGGCATCGACCGCGGTCGATCCACGATCAACATGTCCGGCGTCCCGTTCGGCGAAGGATCAGCGGGACACCGTCCCGCAGCCGATCCCCCTACGGCAGAGCACAGGTAGACACTCAAGTGTGGGCGCTGACCATGCCCCACGTCCGGTGAGTCGTCTGGGTGTCGACGCGGTCCAGGACGAAGCCCGCGCCGGTGACGGCGGCGAGCAGCGCGTCGAGTTCGTGGTGAACGAACCAGCGCTCGAGGCGCTGACCGCCCTGCGGCCCTCCGTCGGCCGCGTAGGGCACAACCTCCCATCCCTCGCCGTCGCCCAGCGACGTAGACAGGTGCAACCGCCCGCCCGGGCGGAGCAGGGCGCGCCACACCTGCAGGGTCGCCGGGACCTGCTCGCGCGGGACGTGCAGCAGTGCCGCGCAGCTGTACACGGTGCCCACCGAACCCGGGCGCAGTGGCGGCGCACGCAGGTCCCCCCGAACCACGGGCAGACCCCGTCGCCCGGCGATGGCGACCATGCCTGCGGACAGGTCGACGCCAAGGCAAGACATGCCGGTAGCCGCAAACGCGGCGAGATCGCGTCCTGGGCCACAACCAAGATCGACGAGTGGCCCGGCGGTCCCCAGCAGGCCGGTGCGCCAAGCCAAGAAATCCGGACTGGAGCCGCCGTCGTCGGAGCGCTTCGCGTACTCCCCGGCGATCCGGTCGTAGGTGGCCGCGGTCGCAGCCAGTCGTTCATCGCCTGCCGCGATCCCCGGCGAGCAGGAAGACACGTCGCTGATCAGGACGCGAGGTGATCGGGTTCGGCGAACAGGTCCCTCACCATCGTGCACAGCACGTCGTCGAAATCTTCCGCTACCGCGTCGCGCATGAGCCAGTGTCCCTCGGGCTCCTCGTGCTCACAAGCATCTCGAGTCGCAGCGTCGGGCCAGCGGGCGTACGCCAGCCAGGTGCCGTCGGAGCACTGGTGCAGACGGGACCCGTAGCTGCCGCAGGAGCGCCGGATCGCTCGGGTGACCCGCTCCCAGCCATCGACGAACTGATCTTCCATGCCAGGCTTGAGACGCCACCGGTACACCGCCACGAACATCACCAGACGCTAACGCAGCCTTGAGCAGCACGGCGTTCCGCAAGCCGATCGACTACCGGACAGACGTTCTCGGCGGTGCGGCAGGATGGCTGACGTGCCGGATCTCGTCGGCCCGGCCGTACCCGCCGGGAGGTTGCGCGGTCAGACCCAGCCCACCCTGTTCGTCGACGAGCTAACGCTGCGACCGTGGCAAGCAGAAGACGCATCGGCCGTCGTGCGGGCCTACCAGAACCCCGACATCCAGCGGTGGCACGTGCGGACCATGAGTGAGCGTGAGGCCGCGGAGTGGGTCGCGTCCTGGCCCCGCAAGTGGGCAGACGAGACCGGCGCAGGCTGGGCGGTGTGCGACGACGAGGGTTTGCTGGCCCGGATGGGTCTGCGCGCGTTGACCCTGGCTGAGGGCGTGGGCGAGGTCGCGTACTGGGTGCTGCCGGAGGCGCGGGGGCGGAGCGTCGCGCCGCGCGCCCTGCGGGTTGTGAGCGAGTGGCTGTTCGTCCACGTGGGGCTACACCGGATCGAACTGGCGCACTCGACGCTCAACACCGGGTCCTGCCGAGTAGCGATCAAGGCGGGCTACGCGCTGGAGGGAACCAAGCGGCAGCAAGCGTTGCACCAGGACGGCTGGCACGACATGCACCTCCACGCTCGCGCACAGGGTGACACCACATCAGGTGGTTCCGTTTGATCGTCTACCGGACAAGATCGTCACTCCCGGCGCTTGCGCCGTGCCGTCTAGCGCTGCGAGAACCGCGCTATCTACCGCTGAAGGTCACAGCCCAGGGCAGGTCGGCTGGCGGCGAGCCGCCGGCACCCCGGTCAGGTCTCGAGGAACACGATGCGTTCGGGTGGCACGGTGAGGGTGACCTGCTGGCCGGTGACCTGCACGAGGGTGTCCAGGCCGGTGGCGTGGCCGTCGGGGATCGTGAACAGCTGGTCGTCGCGGGCGGCGAGGAACGCTGCGAACCCGCCGAGGTCGACGTCGTCGGGGGCCTGCAGGCTGAGGTAGTCGGCGAGCCGCCGGAACAGCTTGGGCAGGATCACGAGCTGGTTCTGGAGCTGCTCGGAGGAGGTGACGGTGAACCCGGTGGTGGTCGCGTCGTCCGCCCACACCCCGACCCCGGCTTGCCGGGCGGCGGCGGCCTGCTCGGTGAGCGCGGTCCGGAGTTGGACGTATAGGCGGCTGTAGAACGTCGGGTAGACCAGGCCTTGAGCGAGCAGCTGGTAGTTCACCGAGCCGCTCAGCCCGTCGGCGTCCAGCCACACCTGGGTGCCGCTGGGCTGCCCGGCGCCGGGCAGCCCGTTGATCCCGGTGTCGTCGCCGTAGGCGAGCGCGACGGGCCGGCCGTACTTGTCGGCGAACCGGGTCAGGACGAACCCGGGGCGGCTGTCGGGCGTCGCCGCGGTCACCGTCGCGTCCGCCGCCCGGACCACGCCGGTGAACCCGAGCAGGCCCAGCAGCCGGTCCGCGGCGGCGCCGGCCAGCGTCGGGTTCTGGTGCCAGCGGGTGCCACCGCGGGGGGTGTAGTGCGTCTCCAGCGCGTCGATCGCGTCCAGCCGCAGCTGCGCGCCGCCGGTGGCGTTGACCCGCGCTGCGATCCCGGCCGAGGTCCAGGCCTGCGGGTCGTCGGGGGTGAAGCGCACCGAGTCGCCGTCTGGGGACGCCCCGACCACTTGGTAGCTCCCGCGGATCAACGTCAACGGCACAAGCCCATCCACCTCGCGGTCCGCGCCACTGTCAAGTGAACGTTTCGAGAACAGACTGGACCGCCCGGGTGGGCTGGCTTGATGGGCTGCCGGCCGCGGGGGGCGTGATCACGGTGAACGCTCAGGCCCACCGTCGAGATCGTGACAGGACCCGCGGCCGGGACGCCAGGACGGCCCCTGGTGCTGGACCTGACCAGGCGGCCAGGGACCCGCACGGTCTGCAGGGCAGGCTGGTGTTGCCGGCCGAGTCCGGGCGGCTCGCGGTGGCCGAGCTGGAGCAGGCAGAGGCGCGCCCGGCACGCTGCAGGACCTGATCGGCATCGCCCTCGTCATCGCCGCCTCGCCCTGCACCGCGACCCACGGCCGGCCGACCAGCCTGACCGGCAGCCGAGCCCCGGCCGAGACGAGGCGAGACCCTGTCCCAGCCGAGGATCCTCAGCTGGGACGCTGTCCCAGCTGGTCCTTCCTTCTACCGGAACGCTGGGTCATCCGCTGGTGTAGGGCCGCCCGGGCAGGGTTGGTGCGGCGCTGGTTACCTGCGGCTGCGGGTAGAACGGTTGGGTGTCGGGCTGGCAGACGGTGCCGGGCGCGGGCAGGGCACCGGTGAGCAGGTAGGCGCTTTGATAACGGCTGATGCAGGCGCTCTGCCCGAAGGAGGTGTGGCCGTAGCCGTTGAGGGTGATCAGCCGGGAGCGGGGCAGTAGCCGGGCCAGGGTCTGGGCTCCTTGGTAGCGGGTGGCCGGGTCGTAGCGGTTACCGACGATGAGGACCGGCGCGGAGGTGCGGGCGGTGAACGGGCCGAGGTAGCGGTTGGGTGCTTTCGCCGGCCAGGTGGCGCAGGGAGCCGACGCCCAGGTCCACGCTGCGCCGAAGTACGGTGCCTGCTGGTCTTGGGCTCGGGCTGCCCGCGCCCAGGCGTAGGGGTCGCGGGGGTTGATCGTGTCGTCGCAGGCGACCGCGGCGAAGGAGTCGTAGCCGTTCGGGTAGGGCGGCCTGGCGGCCGCTGCCGCCGTGGGCGGCTGCGGCGCCGTCAGGGACGTGTAGCCGCCCAACCCGAGCGCGTCATAGACCTGCTGCAGGTAGCCGGCGAGGGCGGGCCAAGCCTGGGGGCTGTACAGCGCGCCGAGGGTGAGCGACACGACATCTGCGTAGGTGATGGTCCGCCGGCCTTGCGGGGTGGGAACGACGAGCGGCTTGCGCAGCAGTCGCGCTGTCAGTGCGGCGTACTTGCGCTGCGGGTCTCCCGCGGAGAAGGCGCAGCGCCGTCCGGCGGCATCACAGGTGGCGAAGAATTTCAGCAGGGTGGCGTAGGCACCGTCGGCGCTGTGCAGCCGGGTGGAGAACGGTATCGCCCGGCCGGTCTGATTCCGCCCGGTTGCCCAGGCCACCGGGTCCAGGACGCCATCGACGATCACCGCCCGGACGTTGCGGGGAAACAGGTTCACATACGTCGCGCCTAGGTAGGTGCCGTAGGAGTAGCCGGCGTAGGTGAGCTTGGGGTCTCCGACGGCTCGGCGCAGCAGGTCGAGGTCCCGAGCGACGTCGGCGGTCGACATGAACCGGATCAGCTCCGGCGCCCGACGGGCGCAGGCCGCGTTAGCCCGCGCGATGGTGATGATGTAGCTCCGCACCTGCCCCTGCCCGACCGGGAACGGCGGCAGTTTGCCCAGAACCCGCTGCTCAGCGCCGGCGGAGGCGAAGCACTGCAGCGGTGTGCTGTGCGCCACCCCCCGCGGGTCGAAGCCCACCACGTCGAACCGCGCGCGGACCGCAGGGGGGACGACCTTGGCGGCCTGCCGGACGAAGTCCACTCCGGACCCTCCCGGACCGCCCGGGTTGACGAACAGCGACCCGATCCGGTGCCTGCGATCAGCGGCCGGGAGCCTGATCAAGGCCAGCGAAATCGACCGGCCGGTGAGATGCCGGTAGTCCAACGGCACCCCGGCGGTGGCGCATTGGAAGCCCTGACCGCAGCCCCGCCACAACAGGTGCGGCACCTGCCCGGCCGCGACCGCCGGGAAGACGGCCCCCCGCGGCACCGGAGCGGCCACGGCCACGTCCGCCGGCAGTAGACCAGCGGCCAGCCCCAACAACGTCAACGAGATCCCAGCCCGACGGCGAGCCGGAGAAGGCCGCCGGAGCGGCCGGTCGGAGCGGTAGGCACGGACCATGATGATCTCCCCACGTCGACATTCGATGACTGGTCGTGACGGCAAACCTAGCGACCCCTCCGACAAGCGTCCCCCGCCGCCCAACGCCCACTTGCCGGGCGGCACCAACCAGCGCACCGGCCAGCCGAGCGCACGACCTCGCCGCGGAAGTGCGTCTCGCCCCGGTCGTCGATCGTCAGTGGGACGGTGTCCCGCTGATTGTTCGGCGGATTCTGGCAGTCATCGCAACAGCAGGTCGCCGATGAGTTCGATCGGCTTCTTGAACGCTAGTCGTTTGCGGGGTCGGTCGTTGAGTTCCTGAGCGACCCAGTCGAGATCTTCGCTGCTGTGCACGCTGAGGTCCGTGCCCTTCGGAAAGTATTGACGCAACAGGCCGTTGAAGTTCTCGTTGGTGCCGCGCTGCCAGGGCGAGTGCGGGTCGCAGAAGTAGATGTC
>JAABUT010003050.1_pt1 | contig 14965 bp, 15 predicted proteins | sample 5559281 | NCBI WGS metagenome assembly JAABUT01 (sample SAMN10711880, study PRJNA513359) | rock metagenome | isolation source: Antarctica rocks | place: Antarctica: Victoria Land, Ricker Hills nord | collected 2016-01-04 | reverse complement strand
TTGCTCATGGCGACAATGTCCCCCCTCCCCGTCCCGGCGCGTGTCGTCGGCCAGCCGTCTCCCATTCTGCCCGATAAGTGCAATGATCAGACAGTGTCCTTCCCAGGGATCGAAAACCAGTCTTCCGACTTGGTGGGAACCGGGCTGGGGATGCGCTCAGGCGTATAGCGGCCCTGATGGTTCTGCCAGAACTCGCGCCACTTGCCTGGTCGAGCTGTGTAGCCAGAGGTAGCCCGTCCGAGCTGAAGTGAGGTCTGTCAGGATGCCATGTGTGGCGTGCGGTTCGGCGGCGGTGACGGAGCGGCCGGAGCGTACGGCGCAAGGTTATCGTCGCATTCGTTGTCAGGCTTGCCACAAGCGATTCAACGAGCGAAGCGTGGGCTTGCTCAACCAGGCGGAGTATCCCTCCGATGTTATCGCGCTCGTTGTGCTGTGGAGGCTTCGCTACAAACTGGCGCTGCGGGATCTGCCGGAGATGTTTGCCAGTCGCGGCATCGTGTTCAGCCATGAAGCGGTACGGGCATGGGAGAGCAAGCTGACACCTGCTTTCGCCGAGGATCTCCGCCGGCGTCGGCGTGGCAAGGTCGGCCGAAGCTGGTACGTCGATGAAACATACATCAAGGTGGGTGGACAGTGGCGCTACCTCTACCGTGCCATCGACCGCTTGGGAGCTTTGGTCGACGTGATGTTCAGTGAGCACCGCGACATGGTGGCAGCCAAGGCGTTCTTCCGTTCGGCCAAAGCGGCGACGGGCGTAACGCCGGACCGGGTGACCACCGACGGCCATGACAGCTATCCTGGCGCAATCCGCACTGAACTCGGTTAGGACGTTCGGCATCGGACCAATGCCTACTTGAACAATCGGATCGAACAGGACCACCGGGCAATCAAAGGCAGATACCGGCCGATGCGCGGTTTCAAATGTTGCAGATCGGCTGGTCACTTCTGCCGTGCCCACGATGAGCTTCGCAATTTCCTCCGTCCTCGTGCCCGCCCTCACCAGCATGTTTCTGCCAGTTCACGTCGGTTACAAATGCTTCAAGGCACCGTCATCGTTCTGGCCGTTCTGGCCGCAGTCTGATCATCGAACGGGAGCTGCCAGGCAGTCCAGCTGTGTTCGTGGTGTCAAACGACATCCAGATTTACGATTTAGCGCGACACCCAGATTTACGATTCCAGGGTGCTGACCGCCTCTGCGGCGTCGCCCCGAGGGGCGGTGCGGCGGAGGCGGTCCATTTAGGCGTTGGCGTTTTTGAGGGCGGCTTCCAGGTCCCGTAGGCGGTAGGAGCGCCCCTTGATGTTGATGACGTTGGAGCGATGCAGGAGGCGGTCGAGGATGGCCGCGGCCAGCACCTCATCGCCGGCCAGCAGCTCGGTCCAGTCGCGAATGCTTTTGTTGGTGCTGATGATGATCGCCCCGCGCCCATAGCGATAACTGATCAGCCGGAAGAACAGGCTTGCCTCCTCGCGGGTCATCACCTCGAAGCCGAGTTCATCGACGATGATCAGCGCCATGTTCATGTACCGACGACGCTTCAGCTTCGCCGCCGGCAAGACCGCGTCGGCCTTCAGCGCGGCCATCAGCTCGTTGAAGCGGTAATATAAAACTGAGAATCCGAGCTCGATGGCGCGAGTGCCCAAGGCGATCGACAAGTGCGTCTTGCCGACCCCAGGCGGTCCTTGCAGGAGAACCGTCTCGGCGTTGCGAATCCAGGCGCCGGTGGCCAGGGTGTCGATCCGCGAGCGTTCAACGGCCGGCTGGAACGCAAAGTCGAAGTTCTCCAAGGTCTGACCGGTCGGCAGCAGCGACATCTTCAGCGAGACCGCTCGACGGCGGGTCTCCCGGCCAGTGATCTCGCTGTCGAGCAACTGGTCGATGAAGGCATGGGCAGGGATGTCTCGCGACACGGCGTCGGCCAGAAGACGATCCAATCCCTCGGCGGCGTAGGTGCAACCCAGGGACAGCAAGCGCTCGCGGGTCCTGTCGATGTCCAATCGAGGGGCGCTCATCGGGCGACCTCCGCGAGGGCGGCATAGAGGTCGATCGAGCGATGCGCCACTGCCGTGTTGGCCAGTTCCTGGATACGCGAGCCCATGCGCCCCAAGGGCGGCGGCGGCATCACCCGCTCTGTGCCAGGGCCGTTGTAGTGAGCTTGATCGATGACCAGAAGGGCCTGGGTGCGCCTCGGATGAACCGCCACCATCTCGCAGGCCTTGAGGATCTGGACGCTTGCCGCCGCGCCTCGGACCTCGACCTCCTGACCAACGAACCGGAACGGGACGCTATACTGGCGACCTTCGAAGGCAACCAGGCAGTCGATGCCGACGGTGCGAGTCGCCACGGCGTCGAAGGGGTCGGGCAGCGTCTCCGGCAGGGGCGTCAGCCCAATGATCTCCTGCGCCCAGGCCTCAGCAACTGTGGTTCCCGTCGTTGGGCAGCGGCGCTTGTGCGATAGCTCCTCGATCCGATCATCCGTCCACGCCTGTAGCGCGGCCATGTCGGTGAAACGATTGTCGCCATAAGGGTTGATGGCGAACCGCTGGTCGCGGATCCGGCGCTCGACCTTACCCTTTTGCTGGGGTTGGCGGGGAGCGCACGCGTCAATGTGGAACCGCATCATCAAGGCGTAGCGCCGATAGGTGGCGTTGATTGTGCCCCAACATCCCGCTCCGCGGCTGATCGCCGTTCGCTCATTATCGATGCGCAGCGTTGCCGGAACGCCGCCCAGCCTGGTCAGGCAGGCCGAGTGGCAGGTCAGCCAGGACAGAGTGTCTTTGCCCACCGACCAGACGATGGCCTGTTTGCGGCTGAACGACAGCACCATCACCATGGCCAGCAGGTCGACGGGCGCACCATCGATGATCACGCCAGGGAATGCCGCCCAATCAACCTAAGCCTGGGCACCGGCAGGCGTCTCCACACGCCGTCTCGCCCGAATGGCCGGCGCTGGGTATCGTCGCCTCCAATATCGCTGCACCGATCGGACGCTTCCGTCATAGCCGTGCTCCGCGCGTAGCCACTCGTGCAGCACGCCGAGGTTGAGCGGGCCCGTGTGGCGCGATCGCCACAACTCAATCGCCTCGGCAAACGCCTCGGCCTTGAAGGTCTGTCTGGATCTGCCGTCCACCGCGTCGGCCGCCATGTGCCCGACGTGGTAGCGGACAGCACCTTCGGTCACGTCAAGCAGCCGGGCAATCGCTGAATTCGTGGTCTTCGCATTCAAGGTCTTGATCGTCATGCGAGCCTCCAAACCGAGCCGGCTCATGCACCTTCCCCACCCTCACGGACCTGGGAAGAAACCTCTACCGGAGGCGACGGTCTCGTAAATCTGGATGTCGCCTTAACCCTGCAATCTCACGTCGCCCTACACGTGGCATGAGATCTGACAGAACCCTCGGTGCTGGGATATCTCCGCCCTGTGCAGTTCGAGGATCAACACGCTCGGGAGACAGTCAAACCAGCGGCTTGATTCTGTCCACCCACAGGGACGCACTCCAAAAGGGAGCGGAGTTTAAAGCAATTTGACACCTCCAGACCGCGTCCGGGAAGGTCAAACCGCAATCGAGTGGCGGATCGGACGACCCGGCGCCACCTCCTGAACTGCACGGACGACGGACTGCGCATCAAGCCCTGCCTCAGAATACAGTTGCGCGATCGTTCCCGTTTGCCCGAACCGCGACATGCCCAGCGCCCGCGTGCGATGCCCAAGGACCGACCCGAGCCAGCTTAGCCCGGCGGGATGGCCGTCCTGCATCGTAACAAGGCCGCAATGCCGGGGGATCGCGGCCAGCAGCCGCTCGATATGGCTGATTGCACGGTCGTCTCCGCCCTCCCGCGCGCGACCGGCGGCGTTCCAGCCGCGGTGCAGCCGATCGGCGGAGGTGATGGCGAGCACGCCGACATCGCGCCTGTCCTCGCCCACCAGGCCGGCTGCCTCCAGCGCCTCCGGCGCCACGGCACCGGTGTAGACGATGACCGCCTCCGCGTTTGGACCCGGCCGCCGTATCCAGTAGGCGCCGGCGAGCATGTCGCCAGCCTGCGCAGATAGGTCACGCCGAAACTGCGAAATCGAACGGGTCGACAGCCGAAGATAGACGGACCCGCCGGACGCCTCCTGCATATGCGCGAAGGCCCAGCGCAGGATGATCGCCAGCTCGTCCACGTAGGCCGGCTCGAAGCTGGTCAGCCCATCTTGCGCCATCCCGATCAGCGGCGTCGCAATCGACTGGTGCGCGCCGCCCTCCCCGGCCAGGCTGATGCCCGAAGGTGTGGCGACCAGGATGAACCGGGCATTCTGGTAGCAGGCATAGTTCATCGCATCGAGACCACGTTCGATGAACGGATCGTACAGCATGCCCACCGGCAGCAGCCGCTCGCCGTTGATCTCGTGCGAAAGTCCAAGTGCGGACAGCATGGTGAACAGGTTCATCTCGGCGATGCCCAGTTCCAGATGCTGCCCCTGCGGCGAGAACCGCCAGTGGAACGTCGACGGAATGCGTTCGGTGCGAAACAAATCCGCGATCTCCTCGCGTGCGAACAGACCGCGGCGGTTCACCCACCCGCCAAGGTTGGTCGACACGGTGACGTCTGGCGAGGTGGTGACGATGCGCTTTGCCAACTCGGTGTCGCCCTTGGCCAGTTCATGCATCAACAGCCCAAAGCCGTGTTGGGTCGACATCTCGGCCGCGACGGGCGACGGCAACTCGTCTGGTACCGGAATGACCGCCGCGGTCGTACGGCGCGGGCCCTGCGCGTTGAACTTCACGTCACGAAGAAACGCCTCCAGATGCTCCGGCGCAGCCTGCAGTCCCTCGAAGCGGCCCCACTCATTGCCGGCCCGGATGGCCATGGCGTTGCGTAGGGTCTCGACTTGGCCGGGGTTCATTAGGCCGGCATGGTTGTCCTTATGCCCCCGCCAGCGGCAGGCCAAACCCCTTGATGGTGTAGCAGATGAAGCAGACTGGGCGGTCATGCGAACGGGCCGCCTTAAACGCGTCCAGCAGGCTCGGCAGGTCATGCCCGCCCAGATTACCCATCAGCGACGCAAGCTCCTCGTCGCTGCGCCGGGCAAGCAGCGCCGAGACGTCGCCCTGGTCCCCGAGTTCGTCCGACAGGCGCCGCCGCCAGGCCGCGGCGCCACCGAATGCCAGCGCGGAATACAGCGGGTTGGGACAGAGCTCGATCCATTCGCGCAGCTTCTCGCCGCCAGGTTCGCGGAATGCGGCCTCCTGCAGCCGTCCGTGGCGCAGCACCACGACATCCCAGCCGAAATTGCGGAACATCGACTCGAACTTTGCCCACAACCCTTCGCGCACCACCGCATCGAGGCTCTGGCGGTTGTAGTCGACAACCCACCAGGTGTTGCGCAGCCCGTGCTTCCAGCCTTCCAGCAGGGCCTCGAAGATGTTGCCCTCGTCCATCTCCGCATCGCCGATCAGCGCGACCATGCGTCCTTCCGCGCGCCCGGTCCCCCAGCCATGCGAGCGGACATAGTCCTGCACCAGCGACGAAAACAGCGTTTGCGCGACGCCGAGGCCAACCGAGCCGGTGGAAAAGTCGACGTCGTCGGTGTCCTTGGTACGGGACGGATAGGATTGCGCACCCCCAAACCCGCGGAAATTCTTCAGCTTGTCGAGCGTCTGATTGCCGAGCAGGAACTGGATGGCATGGAAGATCGGGCTCGCATGCGGCTTGACCGCCACCCGGTCCTCGGGACGCAGGACATGCAGGTACAGCGCCGTCATGATCGTGGCGATGGAGGCGCTGGAGGCCTGATGGCCGCCCACCTTCAATCCATCGGTGCCGGCGCGAAGATGGTTGGCGTTATGGATCATCCACGTCGCCAGCCATAGGATCTTGCGCTCCAGCTCGGCCAGGACAGTCAGGTCCGGTCCGGCTGTGGCCGCTTCGTACTGGTTGCTCATCTCGGGGCTCATGTCAGGGTCCATTACAGCTTGGTTCGGAGTGCGGCGTTCACCCCGTGAAACCGGATAGGAGGCGGTTTCCTAGATCATCGTCAGCCCGCCGCTGACGCTGATCGCCTGACCGGTGACGAACCCACCCTCATCCGAAGCCAGGAAGGCGATCGCGGCAGCCACTTCACGCGGCAACCCGACCCGCTTCATCGGAATGCTGGCGACTAAGCTGTCGAGCAACCTTTGGCCGGTCTGCCCCTGGGCACGCAGCGCATCCAGGGTCGGCGTTTCGGTCGGGCCGGGACACACGACGTTGACGGTCACGGCGTGGCGGCCCACCTCGCGCGCCAGCGACTTGCTGAAGGCATTCACCCCACCGCGCGCGGCGGAGCTCACCGCCGAACCCGACAGCCCCGCTTTGCCGGACTCCGAACCCAGCGTGACGATCCGACCGCTGCGCCGGGCGATCATGTGGTCAACGACTGCCAAGGAAAGATTGAGGCAGGCGACCAGTTCGATGGCGATGATCCGGCTCCAGTCGTTTGGATCCTGATCCTTGAACAGACCGAACGGCCCGCGCCACCCGCAGCAATTCGCCAGAATGTCGACCTTGCCGAAGCTCCCGATGGCAGCCGACACCCATGCCTTTGCTGAGGCAAGGTCGGTGGCATCGAACCGGGTCGCCTCCGCCCTGCGCCCATGGGCGCGGATCGTGGCTGCTACCGCCTCTGCCTCGGCGGCGTTGGAGTGATAGCCGATGGCGACATTCGCCCCGCACTCCGCCAGCACCTCCGCGACATGGCGCCCGATCCCCCCGTTGCCGCCGGCAACCAGCGCGACGCGCCCCTGCAGATCGATCATGACCGGCCCGCCGACAACTTCTCGGTCCTGCGCCGCAAGGTCATGACCCGACGGATTTTCATTGTGATTGCCATCAAACGTCGTCCTTGGCGTCCCGTGCTTGCCGCGCATCCGTCAGGCGTTGACAACGACGCGCGTCAATAGTCAGACTAACAAGCGTTCGATTTTTTGCCTAGTGCATGACCCGGGAGCTTGACGCGGGGGGCACTGTGCGGACGCAGGGAGAGAACATGGAACAGCACCGTAGAACCGCGGTGGTCACCGGCGCAGGCCGAGGGATCGGCCAGGCCATCGCGGAGCGCCTGGCACGCGACGGCATGCATGTCGTGTTGGCCGATGCACGCGAAGGCGCCGCAGAACAGGCCGCCACAGACCTTGCGGCACAACAGCTTTCCGCAGTCGGCGTCACCTTGGACATTCGCGACCGCGACGCGGTGGCGGTCATGCTGGACACGCTGCCGCGCCTGGATGTGCTGGTGAACAATGCTGCGGTGTTCACGGATCGCGACTTCTTCGACCTGACGGAAGACGATTTCCGCGCGATGTACGACGTGAATGTCGTCGGCCTGTTCGTTGCAGCCCAGGAAAGTGCCAAGCGCATGACTGAAGGCGCGCGCATCATCAACATCGGCTCACGCTCCTATCTCGGTGGCCGCAACCACGCCCATTACATCGCCTCCAAGGCCGCCGTCGCCGGCCTCACCCGCTCCATGGCGATCGACCTCGCGCCGCGTGGCATCTACGTCAACGCCGTGGCACCCGGTGTGATCGAGACCGCGATGTTCCAAACCGTTTCGGCAGAACGACGGGTGGAGCTGGCGAAGCTGCAACTGGACGGAAAATTCGGCAAACCCTCGTCCATTGCCAACGCCGTCGCCTTCTTCGCCGCCGAGGCGACCGACTTCATCACCGGGCAGATCCTGATGGTCGACGGCGGCAAGTCGCTCGGCGGCTCGAAAGCCTGAACCGGATCTCTGCGCGACGACCCGCAGCCCTTGGAGCAACGATGGAACTCGTCCTGTCCGAACGCGCCGCCCCCGCGGTGCAGCGCATCGCGCTGAACAACAAGGCGAACAAGAACGCTCTCGGCGAGGCCATGCGCACGGCGCTGATGGACGCGCTGAAGACATCGCTCGCCGACCCCGCCGTACGTGCGATCATCCTGACCGGCGCGGGGCCGGACTTCTCCGCCGGCGGCGACCTGTCGCGCATGGACGACCTGCGAACCCCCGGCGCGGCGCGGGCCCGCATCAAGGTCGCGCATGATCTGGCGATGCTGCTGGACCGCTCGGAAAAGCCGATCGTCGCGGCGGTGCGCGGCTATGCCATGGGCGCCGGCGCAGGGCTGGCTTTGGCCGCGGACACGTTTGTGATGTCCGACACTGCCAAGATCGGCTTCCCCTTCCTCAAGGTCGGCCTGGTTCCGGATTTCGGCATCGCCTACACGCTCACCAAACGCGTCGGGCAGGGCATCGCACGCCAGGCGCTGATGTATGCACGAACCTACCCCGCCGAGGCGGCCCTGAAGCTCGGCATCTGCGACGAAGTCGCGCCCGATGCCGACCTGGACGGCCGCGCCCTCGTCTTGGCCGGCGAGTTGGCGGCCCAGCCATCCCACGCGCTGACGCTGACCCGGCACATGCTCGCCAACCTGCCGACCAGCCTCGGCGCGCTGCTGGAAGCCGAGGCGATGGCGCAATCGTTGTGCTGGATGACCGACGAGTTCACCGAAGGCCTGGCCGCCTTCCGTGAGAAACGCAAACCTGCCTTCCATCGCTGAGGGATATCCTCGATGCATTCTCCCCCGGCCCTCACTCTCGGCGACATGATCGAGAACAACGCCCACAAGTTTCCCGACGACATCGCCTTCGTCGTCGATGACCACCGCCTTACCCATCGCGAATTCGCCGCACGCGCCCGCAGGCTTGCCGGCGCGTGGCAACTCCACGGCGTGCTGCCGCAGCAGCGCATCGGCATCCTGGCGCAGAACTGCATGGAGTTCGCCGAAGTCTACGGCGCCGGAGAACTCGCCGGCTTCATCACCGCGACGGTCAATTTCCGGCTGGCGGCGCCCGAGATGCTCTACATCATCAAGGACAGCGCGCCCGAAATACTGGTGTTCGAGGCGCAGTACGCCGCCGTGATCGACGCCATGCGCCCGCAGCTTTCGGTGCGGCACTACGTCATGATCGGCGGCGCGCTCGACTGGGCCGAGGATTACGAGGCGGTGATGGCATCCGGCGACCCGGCCGGCTCAAAGTTCCGCTCCACCGAAGCCGACATCGCCTACCTGATCTACACCAGCGGCACCACCGGCCGCCCCAAGGGCTGCATCCTGGGGCAACGCGAGGAAGTCTGCGCCGCCCAGTTGCTCGGCTCGGACATGCGCTGCTCGGCCGCCGACCGCATCCTGCTGATGATGCCGTTCTTCCACATCGGCGCCAAGATCCTGCAACTGGCGCAGCACTGGCGCGGCGGCACCGCGGTGATCCATCGCAACTTCGATCCAGCCCTGATCCTGCGCACCATCGCCAGCGAGCGCATCACCATCACCCACATGGCGCCGACCATGATCCAGACCGTGCTCGAAAGCGAGGAGATCGGCCGCCACGACGTCTCCAGCCTGGAGATGATCGTCTACGCCGCCGCCCCGATGCCCACTCCGGTGCTGCGCCGCGGCCTGGAGGTATTCGGCGCGGTGTTCCAGCAGCAATACGGCCAGACCGAAGGCCCCGGCACGACCCTGTTGCGTCACCAGCATCTGCCGCAGGGCACCGAACAGCAGCGCCGCCGCCTCGGTTCGGTCGGCCAAGCCTCGCCGACGGTGCAGATCCGCGTGGTGGACGACGGCGGCGATGATTGCGCGATCGAGACGCCCGGCGAGGTTCTGATCCGCTCCGGCGCCATGACCCGCGGCTACTGGAACAATACCCCGGCCACCGTGGAAACCCTGCGCAGCGGCTGGGTGCATACCGGCGATGTCGGGAAGCTGGATGCCGACGGCTTCCTGTATCTGGTCGATCGCAAGAAGGACATGATCATCTCCGGCGGCGAGAACATCTACTCGCGCGAAGTCGAGGAAGCCCTTGTCCATCATCCAGCAGTTTCCGAAGCCGCCGTCATCGGCATGCCGGACCCTAAATGGGGTGAGACGGTCTGCGCCGTGATCGTGCTGCGCTCCGGCGCCGAGGCGACGGCGGAGACACTGGCCGAGCACTGCACGACCCTGATCGCACGCTACAAGCGGCCGCGCCACGTGGTGTTCGTCGAGGCGATCCCGAAACTGCCCAGCGGAAAGGTGAACAAGGTGGAACTCCGACGCCAGCACGTCCCGGCGGTGCCGGCGTGACCGCCCCCGCGCTGATGAGCATGTTTTCGCTCACCGGCCGCGTCGCACTCGTCACCGGCGCCTCGCGTGGCCTGGGCCGCGACATGGCGATCGCCCTGGCCGAAGCCGGTGCCACCGTGGCGCTGGGCGGGCGGGACCTGCCGATGCTGGAGGAAACCCGCGCCGCGATCGAAAAGGCGGGCGGCAAGGCCGAAATCGTCGCCTTCGCGCTGGAGGACGAGGCCGCCTGCGTCGACGCCATCCAGGGCCTGGCCACGCGCCATGGCCGGCTCGACATCCTGGTCAACAACGCCGCGCTGATCTCCTGGTCGACGGTCGCAGAGTCCGAAAGTGTCGAATGGCGCCGCACGCTCGACGTGAACCTGATGGCGACCTACGTGCTGTGCCGCGAAGCCGCCAAGGTGATGGCGCAGGTCAAACGCGGCCGGATCATCAACATCGCGTCGCTGCTCGCACTTGTGGGCCGGCAACGGACAGCCGCCTACGTCGCCAGCAAGCATGCCGTGGTCGGCCTGACCCGCACCTTGGCGGCCGAACTCGGCCCGCTCGGCATCACCTGCAACGCTGTCGCCCCCGGCTATTTCAAGACCGACATCAACACCGCCGTGAAGGCGCGGGCCGGCATGGTCGGCATGGTCGCCGACGCCACCGCGCTGGGCCGCTGGGGCGAGCCCGCGGAGATGCGCGGCATCGCCGTCTTCCTCGCATCGGACGCCGCCTCCTACGTGAACGGCCATGTCCTGGTGGCCGATGGCGGGTTGTCGGAATCACTCAACCTGCCACCGGCGCAGTAAGGCACGCATCATGTCCAACATCGCCGCGCTGTTCTCGCTGCATGGCAAGGTCGCCTTCGTCACCGGGGCGTCGGGCGGCCTGGGCCGGGCCATGGCGCTGGGGCTGTCCCAGGCCGGCGCCACGGTCGTCATCGCCGGGCGCAACATCGCCCGCCTGCAGGCAACCCACGATGCCGTCGAAGCCCAAGGTGGCAAGGCCCACTCCATGGCGTTCGACATGCAGGACTACGCCGCCGCCGCGCAGGCCATTGCGGACACGGCGACGCGGCATGGACGGCTGGACATCCTGGTCAACAATGCCGGGCTGAACCTGCGGGGACCGTTGCTGGACTCCACCGTGGACGAGTGGAACACGGTGATGAACACCAACATGACCGCGACCTACGTGCTGACGCGCGAGGCGCTGCGGCCGATGGTGGCGAACGGCTGGGGCCGGATCATCAACATCGGCTCCGCCCTGTCGGTCATCGGCCGCCAGCGTATCGCCTCCTATGTCGCCAGCAAGCATGCCGTCGCCGGCTTCACCAAGGCCGTCGCGGCGGAGTTCGGCCGGTCCGGCATCACCTGCAACTGCCTGGCGCCGGGCTATTTCAACACCGAAATCAACGATACCCTGACGTCGGTGGGTGGCGTCACCGCCAACATCATGGGCCGCATCGCGATGCGCCGCTGGGGCGACCCACATGAACTGGCCGGAGTCGCCGTGTTTCTGGCGTCGGATGCCAGCTCCTACGTGACCGGGCACGTCCTGCTCGCCGATGGCGGATTGACCGCCGCCTTCGCGCTTCCCGAGACCGAGTGAGGATTTCGCCATGACCCAGGAACTCGAAACGGCGCTGGTGACCGGTGCCGCCCGCGGCATCGGCCGCGCCACCGCACAGCGCCTGGCCGCGGACGGCTTTCGCGTCGTGCTTGCCGACATCAACGGCGACGAGGCCAAGGCGTCCGCCGCCGAGATCACCGCCCAGGGCCTCGCCGCCAGCGGTGCCGCCCTCGACATCCGCGACCGGGCCGCCGTCGTCGCCCTACTGGAAGCCCTGCCGCGCATCGATGCGGTCGTGAACAACGCCGCCATCTTCTGGGACGGTCCGTTCGAGGCCGCGACGGTGAAGGACCTGACGGAGATGTTCGAGGTGAACGTCGTCGGCATGTTCATCGTCGCCCAGGAAGCGGCGCGTCGGATGCAGCCCGGCGGGCGCATTGTCAACATCTCGTCCCGTGCGTATCTCGGCGGCGCGTCCCACGCCGCCTACACCGCGTCGAAAGCGGCCGTGGTCGGCCTGACCCGCGGCATGGCCATCGACCTCGCCCCGCGCGGCATCACGGTGAATGCGGTGGCGCCAGGTCTCGTGGAAACGCCGATGTTCCGCTCGCTTTCCCCCGACCGCCAGCGCGACATCCTGAAGCTGCAGCTCTCCGGCACGATCGGCACGCCGGAAGACCTCGCCCACGCCGTCGCCTTCTTCGCGTCACGCGGCTCGCGCTACTGCACCGGACAGGTGCTTGTAATGGATGGCGGCAAGTCGCTCGGCAGCAACGGCCAGTAAACCTAACGAAAACTCCGTGCCGCCCCGTCGGACGAGACGCCGAGATACAGTTCGCGTATCCCGGCATCGGCGGCGAGGGCGGCGGCCTCTCCCTCGGCCGCCACTTCGCCGTTCTCCAGCACATAGGCGTATTGCGCACACCCCAGCGCCATCGCCGCGTTCTGTTCCACTAGCAGGATCGAGACGCCCTTCTCGCGGTTGATGCGCGTGATGATGGCGAAGATCTCCGCCACGATCAGCGGTGCCAATCCCAGCGATGGCTCGTCCATCAGGATCAGCCTGGGTTCGGCCACCAGTGCCCGCCCGATCGCTAGCATCTGCTGCTCGCCGCCCGACAGGTAGCCGGCACGACCATGCCGACGCTCCGCCAGGATCGGAAAATAGCCATACACCTCGTCGAAGCTGACCCGTCGCGCGCGCCTGCCGGTCAGTGCGAAGCTGGCCGCCATCAGGTTCTCCTCCACCGTCATGTCGGCGAACACATGCCTTCCTTCGCGCACATGGAAGATGCCGCGCCGCACCAGCAGATGCGGCGCGGCCTCGGTGATGTCGTCGCCGTCGAACAGGATGCGCCCGGCCGCCACCCGGCCGCGCTGCAGCTTCAGGAACCCGGAAATCGCCTTGAGGGTCGACGACTTGCCGGCTCCGTTGGCGCCCAGCAGCGCCACAATGCCGCCGGGCGGCACCGTCAGCGACAGGTCCCGCACCGCCACGATGCTCGCCTGATAGCGAACCTCCACCCCAGATAGCTGCAGCGCGGCGTCCTGCATGGTTCAGCCGTCCAGCCTGATCCAGTCGGACAGCGGCGTCACCGTAACCGTCTTGGCCACGTTGAACCGCCAGACCCGGCCAACCGCCATCTTGTGGTTCTTGATGGTCACCGGAATGCCGATGATGCCGCCGGTGTCCCAGTCCTTCACGCCTTCCAGCGCGGCCGCCATGTTCTCGCCGGTCAGTTCCTTGCCAGCGTCGATTACCTTCTCCGTCGCCATCGTCGCGATCATCGCGTTGAACCAGGACTGGATGTAGCCGTGGGTCGGAAATCCGTCATAAGACGGGTCCTGCTTGCGCCTGATGGCATCGATCGTCGCCAGCATCAGCTCCTTGGAGTTGGTGGTGACGTAGTTGTACGGCGCCATCGCGATGTATCCGTCCACCTCGGGCCCAAGCTTGCCGATGGCGGGCGCGTCGGATGCCCAGGTCGTGCCCATGAACTTGGTCTTCATGCCGTAGTCGCGCGCGAGCTTCAGCACCTCCGGCCAGGTGGAGTATGCGTAGCCATGGAAGATCGCGTAATCCGGGTTGGCCTGGCGTAGCCGCAGCGCATCGGCGCTCACGTCCACCTCGACGATCTTGGTCTGTGCCACCAGCACCAGGTTCATCCCCATCGCCTTTGCCTTGGCGGTGGCGAACTCGATCGGATCGCGGCCGAACTCGATGCTGCTGTGCATGATGGCGAGCTTCGGAGCGCCGTTGCCCTTCCAGTCGTTCTTGATGTATTCCAGCAGCACCCCGATCATGTCGGCATACGAAGGACCGGCCAGGAACACGTACGGAAACTTCGCCTTGTCGGCGAACTCCGACGCGAAGGACCCGCTGGTCATCAGCTTGTGGAAACGGTCGTTGTTCTCCGGCGTGGTGCCCTGCACGAAGCCGGTGCTGTCGCCGGACACGAAGCTGGCCTCGGGATGGTTGGCCATCAGCTTCTTGAAGCCCGCCACCGCCACATCGACCTTGAACGTCGTGTCCTCCGACAGCAGCTTGATGCGGCGCCCGCGAATGCCGCCGGCGGCGTTCTTCCAATCCACATAGTCCGTGAACCCGGCGAGCTGGAACTTCGCGGCATACGCGGACGCGCCGCTCAATCCAAGCTGGATGCTCCACACCAGCTCGGCCGGCGCCTGGGCGCCTGCGTGACCGCCGGTGGCGGCCAGTGCCGCTCCTGCTGCGGCGAGGGTGATGGCGTTGCGGCGTGTGATCGATGTCATGGTCGTCCTTTCAGGTTCAGCCCGGTTCATCCGGGTCTCGATGGTTCAGTTTCAGCTTCGTGCCGCACGCATCTCGCCGCGCCATGCACGCCTACAGGTGCGCACCAGCCCACGAGGCTCGAAGATCAGGAACACGATCAGCAGCAGGCCGAAGACCGCCTCGCGCAATGGCACCAGCACCAGCGCCGCACGCATCGTCATGAATTGGCCGGCGACGTCCAGCAGCAGCCGCAACATCTCCGGCAGCAACGTCATGAAGGCCGCGCCCAGCAGCGATCCGGCGATAGACCCCATGCCGCCCACCACCACCGCGGCCAGGAAGAACACCGAAACATCAAGCTGGTATTGCCCGGGCGTCACGATGCGGAAGAAATACGCCATCAGCCCGCCGGCGATGCCGGCATAGAACGATCCCAACGCGAACGCGGTCAACTTGTAGCGGACCAGCGGGATGCCCAGCACCTCGGCGGTGTGATCGCGCTCGCGGATGGCGATGAAGGCGCGGCCGAC
>JAABUT010003048.1_pt1 | contig 14973 bp, 12 predicted proteins | sample 5559281 | NCBI WGS metagenome assembly JAABUT01 (sample SAMN10711880, study PRJNA513359) | rock metagenome | isolation source: Antarctica rocks | place: Antarctica: Victoria Land, Ricker Hills nord | collected 2016-01-04 | reverse complement strand
CTCGTCACGCGTCGCCATGCTGATCCGCCTCATGCCTGTCTCCGCCGAACCCCGGCCGGGAGCATTCTAGGTGAGGCAACGGGTCAGCACTCGGGAGCATTCCAGGTGAGGCAATGCGCGCGTCGGCGGTGATGGTCAGCCGCTTGGCGCGGGGATAGCGAACCTGACCCATCTCCTGCCACCAGCGGCGGATGGTCTGCACCGCGAAGGCCGAGGTGTCGCAGCTCATGCCGACGCCGACCCAGCCTGCGTTGCAGGCGAGGTCGTAGATGCCATATGGCACGGCGCGGCCAAGCTCCTTGATCAGGAAGTCATGCACCCGCACATCCTCGGGGTCGCCCTGGGGGCGCCAGGCGCGGCCTGGGTTCTTGAAGTCGCCAACCAGTTCCTTCTTCTTGGTGTCCACCAAGATCACCGGCTCGCCCGCGGTCAGCGCCGCCCGCACGCTTTCGTTCATGTGGCGGAACTGCGCGTCGTGGTCGGCGTGGCTGCTGCCCTCGCGCGTCTTACAGTTGGCCTGCAAGCTGAACTTCTGCTGCTTGAGCAACTCGCCAACCAGCGTGCGGCCGACCCGGTGACCAAGGGCCGTCAACGCGCGCGCCAGCTGCGACAGGCTCTTGCAGGCCCAGCGCAACGGCGACATCGGGTCGCCGCGCGCGTCCGGCTCGACCAGCGCCAGCAGGTCGGCAAGCAGCGTGGGGTCCTGCGCCAGCCGCGTCTTGCCGCCGCCGCCGGGACGGCGGACCCGCCCAAGGTCCAGCGCGTCAGCCGCAGCCAAGTCCTTCAAGCCCCGCCCGATCGTGCTGGCGGCGATCCCGGTCGCACGCACAACCGCCGCGATCCCGCCATACCCCGCCGTCTCGGCCTCGGTCGCCGCAAAGATACGCCGCCCGCGCTCGTCCATCGTGCTGGCGGCGATCCCGGTCGCACGCACAACCGCCGCGATCCCGCCATACCCCGCCGTCTCGGCCTCGGTCGCCGCAAAGATACGCCGCCCGCGCTCGTCCAGGTGGCCCGAAAGAGCAGCATAGCGCGCGCGGATCGCAGGAATCTCGGCCATCCCCAAGCAGTAGCCGCTTCACCCCCGCACGGGAATCCTCCAAGCCAACCCGCTCCGCTACCCGACTCACTTATCTCCGGAAGAGCCCTTAGCCTTATCAAGGCCGATCCTGATGACGCTCATCGCGGGCGGCTCCCTTTCTGCCGGTTCTCACGACCTGCACTTTGGCACATCGATGCCGCCGGGGGCCGTCCATCCCATCTGCGTGAAAGCCGAAAAATGGGGACCACCTCATATGCGCCAGGTCCGTCGTAACCAATGGCCTTCACACCAGAAGCACACCAGCTTGGCCGGCGCTATCCGAGGCGACGGCGCAGGCCGCAAGCAATCAATCCGTGGCAGTGCGCCCCATCGCATTCGGTGGCGAGCATGGCCGTGCGATGAACTCCACGCGCCGGTCCAGGACATCCGTCGCGTCGTCCCGTCCGGAACCGACAATCGGTTCGGTGCTTCCGTGGCCCTCAGCATTGGTTTTGCCCGCCAAGCCGGCTGCGCGCCCCACCAATAAGCTGCGCACCGTGTCAGCGCGGGCGAAGGATAGAGTTTGGTTCAGTGCGGCCGGGCCGGTGGGGCTGGTATGGCCCACGAGGCGCAGGCAGGCGGCATCTGCTTCCATCCGCGCCGCAATCTGCCGCAACCACATCGGGTAAGCGCCGCTGATCGCCGGGTCAGGCCAGAACTGGGTGGCGTTTGGGCGGAAGACGAACTTCACCGCGAGCTTGCCGCGTTGGATGCCGTAATCAACGAGGTGGCCGAACGCAGCCTCCGCGGGCCTTTGGCGTCCAAGCGCCGCGTTGCTGAGGTAAAGCCCGTTGTACACGCGGAGCTGGTCGCCTTGCGGCGCTGCGCCTGCGCTGGTCAGCAACGTGACCGCATTGCCATACTGTCCGGCCTCATAGGCCCGGATGCCGTCAGAGATTGCGGCACCAGCAAGCAGGCCCTTCATGTAAGTTGGATCAATCTCCTCCCCAGGCTTGCTGCCGCAGGTCTTGATATAAGCGGCCTGGCTACCGTCAGCGAGCCAGGAGGGGCTGTCTCGGAAGAACTGCGTCGGCGCCATGTCAACCCCGTCAGGCCGGACCCAGGCGGACTCATGGCTGAGGATGCGGTTGGTGCTGAGGTCGGCGATGACGGCCCAGATACGGTAGGTCTTGGTCGGCGCAATCGTCGTCGGCATGACGCCCGGGCCGGCAACCGGTGTGATGCTGCCAAGGAGGACCAATGGCCGGCTGGCGAGGATCCCGGAGGTGAAAGGCCGGGGCTCGATCCCTGGGAAGCGGGCGCGCACGACATCGGTCATCCGGCGCTCCATGGACCGCGTCGCAACCAACTCGTTGCCGGAGGCCTCGTCAATCAGCGGATCAATGACGAGGCTGCGCCCGCTGGCCTCGCCGAGCCTGGCATTGGCGAATAGGGCGACCGTCATCTGATCCACCGCGTCATCGAACGGCAAGGCAGCCGTGGACGGCGAGGCGGTGGGCAGTGGGCCGCCCACCGCCGATTGCGGCTGCGGCCCGGACGGCCCGGCCATGCGGGACGAAGGCGCGGTGCATCCTGTGCAGGTAAGAAGCATGGCAAGCGCGCCGGGCAGCAAGGTCCTAATGGCAGCCATTGCGGAGGAAGATCTGGTCGTCATCGGTGGGGGCTTCTCCAAGTTGGACGTGGATGATGATGCTCTGGCAGCGGCGCTCACCGGGGGTCGGGCCGGTAAGGCGCGACGCGGCCCGTTCCGGGCGCACCGGCGCCGGATGGGCGGGCACGGGAAGGGCATGGCCCTGCGAGCGCGGCGGTTCCGGACGGACCGGGGCGGCGGGCTGGACCGCGGGCGCGCTAGGCAGGGGAGCCGCCGGCTGGGCGAAGGCGAGCGCCTTGGGTGCGTTGCCGCCAGCCTGGTCCTGGGTAAGCGGGGCCGGGACGGGCAGGACTGGGACAGGCTCTGGCACAGCCAGTTCCCACATCGGCCTTCCCTCGACCAGTGCCGCCGCGTCAGCCCGGACCGGCTGGGATTGAGAGGCAGGGCCTGGCGCAGGCGTCGGTTCGGTTTGAAGGACCTGTGGCTGCGGCGGCGAATCTGACGACAACGGGGGTTCAGCCACGCTGGCCTGTGCCAAGCCGGCATATGGAAGGTGCGGCTCGGACGGTGGGTTGTTGTCCGGCGCTGCTCCGTCGGCTCCGGGCAAGACGGGCAGCGCCGGGACTGCCGGCTTGGCGGATGCCGCCGCCGCGGCCTCCGGCTGCAGTGCCGCGTCACGCACGTCCTGATCTGCCGCGGACAGTGCGGCCGCAGCCCCGCTTGACGGCGCACGCAGCTCGGCCAGGATGTCTGCACGGAATGCCTCCTGAACTGCAGGCTTCACCGGACGAGGGAGCATCGCAACCAGGGCGATGCCTGCCGCAACTGCCCCAGCAGCAACCAGTGTTGCAGTTGCCATCTGGACCCGCCTCGGCGTTGCACGGCGGATGATGGGCGGCTGTGGATCGGCAACCGGCAACACCGGGGGGGCAGCCTCTGGAACCGTAAGGTGCATCATTACATGCTGGCGAAGCCTGCTGAACCCAGCCAATGCCAAGGTGTCCGCAATCCCTGCTTGACCGAAGAACCCGATGTGCAGGTGCGGCACAGCCTGCGTGGCAAAGTCCAGGTAGCGCAACGATTCGTGCGGCAGCAGGTGCGCGTCCTCGACCAGCAGCGCGATGCGGTCGCAACCAGGACTTGGAACGGTAAGGGCCTGGAAACCCTCTTCCAGCCAATCGTCCGCCAAGCTTGGCGTGCCCTGGCCCAACTGCCCCAGGAAGGCCGACAGGTTCAGCGGTGGGCGGACGCGCAGCAGGCTGATCCTGCTCCCGACCAAGCGGCGTGCAGTGGAGGCGAGCAGGGCGGCTGTCCCTGAAGGTCCTGTCACCAAGACCGAGCCTCCGCCAGACAACGCCGTCGCCGCCCGGCAATCAAGATCAGCGCCGTCGTCGGCAGTAGGGTTTAGAATTGCTTGAAACCCGTCCATTCCCGGCCTCATTCCCTGATTCTGGCATCACACGCAGCGCGCCCAAGCAAACCTGGAGGTTCACGCTCAGGCGTATCTCTAAAACAGGAGCATCCCTAAGCAGGCTTGCACGGCCTGGCCCCGCCTTGGCCGAAGCGCGTGACAAACCGCGCAAGGCTGCTTGGCGACCAATGCGGAAAACCCTGCCAGCCTTGCGATGCCGTCCAATCCGTGAATGGATCATTCAAGTGGGTTGCCCAAGCCGACAAACCGCTCAGCGGGCACCTGAGCCTGTCACCACGACCCACGCCGTGGCAAGCAGAATGCGGAGGTCAAGCACCAGCGTCCTATGCCGCAGGTAGTAAAGGTCATAGGCCAATTTCTCTCGCGCATCCTCCACCGTAGCACAAAAGGGATAATTGACTTGCGCCCAGCCCGTTATTCCCGGCTTCACCCGGATGCGCTCCCCGAAATGCGGGACTATCTCTGTCAAGTGCCGGACGAAGCACGGGCGCTCCGGCCGTGGCCCCACCAGGCTCATGGAGCCGCCAAGCACGTTGAGGAGCTGCGGCAGCTCGTCCATCCGCGTCAGGCGCAGGATGCGGCCGAGCCGGGTCACCCGGGGGTCGCGCGACGCGGCCCAGCGCGGCCCGGCAGCCTCGGCGTCAATCCTCATGCTGCGAAGCTTGAGCAACCAGAAGCTGCGGCCATGCAATCCAACCCGCTCCTGCCGGTAGAGCGCTGGCCCAGTGCTATCGAGCTTGATGAGGCACGCGAGCAACAGGAGCAGGGGAAGCGTCAGCAGGAGTGTCGCCATGCTGAACACGATATCAAGTATCCGCCGGGTCGTGTCTGCCCAGGACGTTTCGGCATTTGATAGGGAGGCAAGCAGCGTCTCCTCCACGGATGCATTCAGCCCAAATGCATCGAGGTGGAGCTGCCCATGCCGCGGCCTGCTTTTCGTCATTGGCAGCATCGGGATTTGGATGGCGCCATCCGCAACCAGGAGATCAGGCGTGCTCGCGGTGACCGACATTTGCAATGTATTCCTGGAAGAGGTTTTGAGAGGTGCATTCGAAGGTTTGCCTGTTTACCACTTGACGCAACCAGGATGGCTGCCATCGCCAGAGCCGCATATTTCGATCGTGTAATCGCATCCTACCTTCAGTGGCGGACGCCTCGCTAGTCCCGACATCGGCCCGCGCCACCTTCGCGGTGTAATTTGACCAACTCATATTACCGCATCATGGCAACCTCCAGCGGAAGGGTTACAGCTACAATAATATTAACTACCTTTTGCTCTGACCATTCTGTCATTGCGAGGAGCGCAGCGACGCGGCAATCCAGGAGCGGCAAAAGCAGTTCTGGCGGTCCCTGGATTGGCGCGCCGCAAGGGGGGCTCGCAATGACGATGCAATAACGGAAGGGTCGGAGCAAAGGGCGATTGGTATTATCATCCTTGTGGTCTGGACTGAGAGATGGTGAATACTCGGTGGAACACGCGCGGCCGTCCTGGCCGGCGCGCGGGCGGGCCGCGGCACTCAGACCGCCAGCGTTCCAGCCTTGGCCTCGGCATAGCGCTCGCCGATGCGGCGCCAGTCCAGGACGTCCCACCATGCCTTCAGATAGTCGGCACGGCGGTTCTGATACTGCAGGTAGTAGGCATGCTCCCATACGTCGTTGCCGAACAGCACTTGCGAGCCGTCCATCATCGGAGAGTCCTGGTTGGGCCGAGCCTCGACCTTCAGGCCGCCGGCACGGTCCAGCACAACCATCGCCCAGCCCGATCCGAACTGGCCCACGCCCACAGCATTGAACTTCGCTTTCAAGGTTTCGAGGGAGCCGAAGCTGCGATTTAGGGCGGCAAGCACCTCGCCCTCCGGCGCGCCGCCGCGTCCGCCCATGACCTGCCAGAACATGGTGTGGTTGACGTGGCCGCCGCCGTTGTTGCGCACCGCCGCGCGGATCGCCTCCGGTACAGCCGCCAGGTTCCCCAGGATGTCTGGCAGGGCGGTCCGTTGCAGGTCAGGATACGGCGCCAGGGCGGCGTTCAGGTTGGTGACGTAGGCGGCGTGGTGCTTGTCATGATGGAGCTGCATGATGGCCTGGCACACCGACGGCTCGTTGGCGGCGTAGCCATAGGTCAGCGGTGGCACGTTGAACGGATAACGCAGCGCATGTGTGGCGCCGGGCCATGCCTGCGCGCGTGCGCCATGTCGCACAAGGCTGAGCGCACCTGCCCCGGCGAACCCGGCGAGCAGTGTGCGCCGCTGGATGATGGACATGTCTGTTCCCTCGAATGTGCGTCCGCCCCAATCGGCGGACAGGCTGCACACTCAACGGTTCGCGCTTCTCCAGCATGTCCGGCCGGGCTGTTTTGGCTACCGTTGTAACAAGTGGCCACGATCGACTGGGCGCCCGCTACGCCTGTGTCACATCGAGCGTAAAAACGTAGCCCACGCCCCGCTCGGTCCGGATCACGCCGGGCGCGCTCGGGTCGCCCTCCAGCTTGCGGCGCAGGCGGAGGATCTGGACGTCTATGCTGCGGTCGAACACATCCTCATGAACGTGGGTCGCCTGCAGGAGGTGCTCCCGGCTCAAGGGCCGCTGCGGCGCGTCCAGGAAGGCCAGCAGCAGCGCATACTCGCCCTTGGTGAGGACGATGGGGCTGCCATCGGCGCCGGTCAGTTGCCGGGTCCGCCGGTCCAGCGTCCAACTGCCGAAGCGCAGCCGGCCAGGCTTGGCGCGCTCCTTGCCCCCCGGTCCGCCTCCTGATCCGCTCACTGGGGCGGCAGCGTTGAGACGGCGCAGCACGACGCGTATGCGGGCCAGCAGCTCTCGCAGGGAGAACGGCTTCAGGATGTAGTCATCCGCGCCAAGCTCCAGGCCGACCACGCGGTCGATCTCGTCGCGGCGGTGGCCCGTCATGATGATGACGGGCAGGTCGGAGCGCGCGCGCAGGTCACGGAGCAGGTCCAGCCCGTCCTCCCGGCCCAGTTGCAGATCGAGCAGGACCAAGCTGAATTCCCGGTCCACCAGCAGACGCGACAACTCCTCCCGTCCTGCCGCGGCGCTGACGGACATATTGTTTTGTTCAAGGTAATCCCGCACCATGCGACGCATGACGGGGTCATCGTCCACCACCATGATGTTAGGCAGGATGCTGGGTAGGTTGGGCGGGACACCGGCCGGCGGCATCAAGGTTCCTGACATCATAGTTCCCCTTGCGGCGCCCGCTCTCGGTAGCCGTTTTGCGACGGCGCGGAGGTTTGCCCTCCCATCCACGTCATGACAAGGCCAACGTGTCTGCAATCCCTGGGAAGCATCCTGGCTTTGGCGACCGTGCTTTGCATTCCCGTTGCAGTCTGGCCGGCTAGCCTACCGCCCCAGGCCACGATTGCGCCCGAGCCGACTTCAGCCGTGCACGCTCTGGCATCGGGCAACCCGCTCCGCGTCGCTCTGGGGGAAGCACTGTTCAGCGACGTCCGGCTGTCTGGCGATGGGAGGCGGTCCTGCGCCAGCTGCCACGACCTGGCCACCAACGGCGCCAGCGGCGTCAAGCGCGACCTTGCGCCCGACGGCCAGCCGCTGCCGCTGAACACCAACACGGTGTTCAACGCGGCGCTCAGCTACCGGCTGGATTGGGCCGGCCAGGAGCGCTCGCTGGAGGAGCAGGCCAGGGTTTCCATGACCCGGCTCGACGTCATGGCGCTCACGCCGGAGGCGGCGGCGGAGCGGTTAGGCGCCCATCCCGGTATGGCCCGGCGCTTCCGCGAGGCTTATGGCCGCAACCCCGATGCCGCCGCCTTGCTGGATGCGCTCGCCAGCTTCGAGCGCACGCTGGTCACGCCGGGCAGCCGGTTCGACCGGTGGCTGGAGGGCGATGCTGGCGCGCTCACGCCCGAGGAACTCGACGGCTATCGCCGGTTCAAGGCCGCGGGTTGCATGTCTTGCCACCAGGGCGTCAACGTCGGCGGCAACCTGTTCCAGGTGCACGGCCTGTTCCGGACAGTCGGCACGCCGGAGCCGCGGATGCTGCGGGTGCCCAGCCTTCGCAACGTTGCGGCCACGCCGCCCTACTTTCACGACGGCAGCGCCGCAACCCTGGAGGAGGCGGTGCACGTGATGGCGGTGGCCCAGCTTGGCCGTGACCTGCCCAACCCACAGGTCGGCCAGATCACGGCATTCCTCCGCAGCCTGACCGGCACTTATCGAGACCGCCCGGTGTCCGCCCCCCTGCCATGACTGGGGCGGTGCGCACCCTGGCCGTGGTGGTGGTGCTTGCGTTGGTGCTGACCTGGCTGCTGGTCCGCGGCGCCGGCCCAAATGAGGCGGCGGTCGCCACAGTGCAGGCAACCTTGGACAGCTTTGCACTGAACGAGGCCGCGCTTCACCGCGACGTGCTGCGCGCCCGCGACGGGCTGCTGCAAACCTATGATCCCCTGGTTGCCGAGGTGGAGGCGCTGCAGCAGGCCAGCCAGGACTTGCAGGATCAACTTTCGGCCGGACCAATCGCCAAGGGACTGACGGAGCGCCTGGCCGCCACCGCCGCGGAGCAGGAGCAGCGGGTCGAGCAGTTCAAGACGGACAACGCCCAGCTGCAGAACTCGCTGACCTACTTCGACCTGCTCAGCTCCAGCATCGGCGGAGGTGGCGCAGATGGGGCTGACGCTCCTTCCAGCCTGGCGCCCCGGATCGGCGAACTCGGAAGCGCCATGTTGCACATGACCCGGAATCCCTCCCCCGAGGTGGCAATCCTTGTTGAGAAGCTGCTGGTCGGCGTTGGCGGCAACGGGCTGGGCGGCCCAGCAGCGCGAGGTCAGCCAAACGCGACGCAGGAGGCCGTGATCACGCTGGTGCGCCACGGGCGGGTGCTCGTCAGGCTGCTGCCGACCATGGACTCCGGCATTGCTGAGTTGTTCGCCATGCCGATTGATGACCTGCTGCTCGGGATCAGGGCCGAGGCAGACGCCCAACGCCAGAGTGAGAAGGGGATGGCCCGGTGGTTCCAGGTCGCCCTGTATGCAACCGCACTGCTGCTGCTTGCCGTGGCGGCGCGCGCCGCGGTGCAGCTTCGCGCCAGCGCACGGGCGCTGCAGCGCCGGGCGGCGCTGGAACATGTTATCGCGGGCGTCTCCACGCGCTTCATCGGCTGCCCTCCGGACCAGGTGGCCGCCCGCCTCGGAGAGTCGCTGGCCCTGCTTGGCCCGGCGTTCGGCGCAGACCGGGCCTACCTGTTGCTGGGCGATGCACGGATAGATGTTCAGACTTGGGCGGCGCCCGGCATGGCGGCCCCACCGCTGGACTGGCCCGAGGCAGCGCTCCGTTTCGCGCCCGGCCCGGCCTCGGCGGACGGGGCGGCATGGCGCCAGATCACGGCATCGCTGCCGCCGGGCCAAATGCGTGAGGTGCTGGCAAAGGCGCAGGTTTCGGGGTGGGCCGGGGTCGCATTGCAGCATGGCAGGCGGCGGCTCGGGCTGCTCTGCCTTGACCGCGCCGGGCCGGTGGCAGGCTGGCCGTTCGGTGGGCTGGGCCTGCTCCGCATGACGGGCGAGGTGCTGGGGAATGCGCTGTACAGCCGGATCGCCGCGCAGGAGCGTGCCGAGCTGCGCGCCCGGCTGCTACGTGCCCGGCGGCTGGAGGCGCTGGGCACCTTCGCCAGCGGCATCGCGCACAACTTCAACAACATCGTTGGCGCCGTGATCGGGCATGCCGAGATGGCGGCGGACCTGCTGGAGCCGCTTACCCCTGCGGCCGACCATGTGCAGGAAATCTGCCGTGCGGGGGAGCGCGCCCGCGACCTCGTGGGCCAGATCCTCGACTTCGGCGCCTCCGGACGTGCCCGCCGGGAGGCGGTGTCCGTGGATGCCCTGGTGACTGAAACTGTCTCCATGCTACGAGTCTCGCAGCCGCCCGGGGTGGATCTGCAGGCTGGGCCGACAGCAGGTGCCTGGGTGTCCGGCGACACCGGCCAGTTGCAGCAGGTTCTGGCCAACCTGATCCGCAATGCCGGCCAGGCGATCACGCCGCCGGGTAGGGTGATGATCGGGGTGGAGCTGCACGAGGTAGCCGCGCCGCGCCGGCTATCGCACGGCAGCCTGGCCGCCGGCAGCTATGTCTGCATCGAGGTCGCCGACACTGGCGCCGGCATGGACAGCGCCACCCAGGGCCGCATCTTCGATCCATTCTTCACCACGCGCCCTGCCGGCACTGGCCTGGGCCTGGCCACGGTCCACGCCATCATCGACGACTATGGTGGCGGCATGGATGTCCAAAGTGCGCCCGGGGTGGGCAGCCGCTTCGCGGTTTGGCTCCCGGCCCTGGCGTCATCAGTGGATGCTCCGAACGCAGCCTGGCGGGGCCAGGGGCAGACGGTGCTGGTCCTGGGCGCCAGCCAGGCTGCCGTCCTGCATGACGAGGAGATGCTGGCGGCATTGGGCTTTGAACCCGTCGGGTTCACCAGCCTGGATGCAGCGCTGGCTGCGTGCCGGTCCAGGCCCGGGCAATTCGATGCGATGCTGGTGGAGGTGGGATCCGGGGATGGGGAAGGGACCGTTGCGGTTGCGGCCCTACAATCCGCCTGTCCCGGATGCCCTGCCATCCTGGTCGTGCCTGCCTCGGCCAGCAAGTGGGACGACGGCTGGGCTGCGGCCTCCGCCACCCGGGTGCTCAGCCGTCCGCTCCGCTCGGTCGTACTCGCCGCCGCCCTGTCCGACTGCCTCAAGCCAGCCATGGCAGCGGTCTGACAACCCGCCGCGGGGAATGGTTACAAGCGTAGCTGGAAGGGCGCGAACCGACACGATGCAGCAACAGGACACCGCCATTTTCAGTATGCCAGGCGTCATTAGCCGCCGCGGGTCAGAAAAGGGACGGAACCATGCTGCTACGCATATTGAACACGAATACTTCCAAAGCCGCCGGGATCGGCATTGCGATGGCGATGCTCGCCGGGGCGGGCGCTGCGCAAGCGGCGGCGCTCACCGTCCAGGACGTCCAGTTCCCGACCGACCCGACCTTCACGCAGTTGCTTGGCATCAACAACGCGGGCACTGTTGCGGGCTTTCACGGCGCAGCGGTCGCACAGGGCTTCACACTCAACTTGCCCGGCACCTTCACCATCCAGAACTTCCCCGGTTCGGTGATGAGCATGGCAACCGGGATCAACAGTGCTGGCAGCACGGCCGGCATCTACCAAGACGCCGGAGGGACCACCCACGGCTACACCAACATCGGCGGTGTGTTCGCTACAGTGGACCAGCCTGGCACCGTGTTCAACCAGGCGCTCGGCATCAACAGCAGCAACGCCACGGTGGGTTACTTCGCGCTTGACCAGGCCGCGGGGCAGATGGGCCAATCCGCCTACAGCCAGAAGGGCGGCGTGTTCACCAGCATCAACGCGCTGCTGCCCACGAACAACAACAGCCAGGCGGTAGGGATCAACAACGCCGGTGACGTTGTCGGCTTCTATCTGCCGGCAAGCGGCCCGGATACCAGCCTCGGCTTCCTCGACGTGAACGGGACGATCAGCACCGTGGACCCGTTCGGTTCGACCAACACCCAGGCACTCGGCATCAGCAACACTGGCGAGATCGTAGGTTTCTACACCGACGCGGCCGGGGTGCAGCACGGCTACACCGACATTGGCGGCACGTTTGCCAGCTTTGACCCGGTAGGTTCGGTCAACACCACGATCAACGGCGTCAACGACCTGGGCCAGGTCGCCGGCTTCTTCACCGACGCCAATGCCAACACCATCGGCTTCGTCGGCACGCCGGCCGGCACCGCCGTGCCGGAGCCGGTATCCGCCACCCTGCTCGGCACCGGGCTGCTGGGCCTTGCCTGGCAGCGGCGCCGGCGGGGGCAGGCCGGGGTAGCAGCCTAGGGCTGACTGGCCGCAAGCCCTACGCAGCCAAGTCACTCGGTCCCTAGTCCCGGATGGGCGTCGCTTGACGCGCTCCGGGACATGGAGTGCGAGGGCGCCTGCAGCCCCCGTGGCCTTGCATCACTTAGAATGAGGTGTTGGTGCATGTGTGGACATCGGGTAATCGCGGTTGGGGGCATAGGTCGTCCATGATGCCGCGACCCGGGCGTGTTGCCCGGTCTTTGCACCATGGGAGGCGGTTCAATGACCCGGTTTGTTGGTTTGGACGTTTCGCAAAAGCTCACGGCGATCTGCGTTGTTGACGAGACCGGCCGCCAGCTGTGGCGTGGTCAGTGCGCCACGGACCCGGCGCAGATCGAGCGGATGGTGAGGGGGCATGCGGGAGAGAGCATGCAAACCTCTGGGGGGATAATCAGGCCGTCGCTGGCAGGGCCTGGTCATCGTTGGCGGGCCGGAAGCCGGGGTGGCGTCGGCGGAAGGCGCCCTCAAGGGTGTCGTTCAGCACGGCGGTGCGCACGTCCAGGAAGGGCTGCACCGTGGCCCAGCTCCAGCGCATCTGCTGGGCCTTGGCCATGCGCTAGGCGATGATCTCGTCCACTGCGCTCTCCACGAACGATGTCGCGATCGGCTCACCGCTTCGTCTGCGGGCGTCGTAGTGGACCAGCGCCGCCTCGTTGTGCTCGAGGTAGCTGAGCAGGTCGGCGGTGCGCTGGCGTAGTTTGTCAATGCCGGCCACCTCGCGCATGGTGCGGCACTCCGTCCAGCGACATAGGGCGGCAAGCCTGCGCCGGCCCCCCGGCCAGCGCCCGTGCCACAGGCGCCACTTCGCGCGCTCCAGGCCACGTATTGCCGTGCCGGACAGGCGCGCGTCGGCGGCATCATCCCTGCCGAGGCCACAGGCCGCTTGCAGCGCATGCTCGAAGCGCACCGCGGCGTGCCACCAGTCGAGCACAACCGTGGCATTTGGCAGCACCTTGCGCTGCAGGCGCCACAGGCCGGCATCACCGTCGCACAGCACCGTCGCGGGCGTGTTCGCGGCCACGCCCGCCGGGGCGAGCGCCTGCCGGCATGCCTCGGCCGTGACGGCCGGGCCCGTGCGCGCGAAGGCAAGGCGGTGCTGGGCGCCCGCGGCATGGATCACCTTGCCCGCAATCACCTCGAAGCGGCACCCCCCTGCCCGGTGCCGATTGCGCACATAGCCGCCATCGAGCCCGACCACGATCGGACCGCCGGTCGCCGCTGTTGTTGGCTGTTTCGCGGTCTCGGCGGTATGCGCCTGCGCGACCTCCGCGCCGACCCGCAGAGTCCTGTTGCGCACCGTGCTGGCGTGCAGCGTCCCGCCGAGCGGTAGCAGCTCGGACAAGAGGGCAGCGGCCTTGCCGAACGGCACCAACACCGCATACCGGGCCGTTACGTAGGCCAGTTCGGGCGCAACTACAGCGCCGTTGCCCAGGGCGAGAGCGGCAGAGCTTTTCGCTTCGCCCTCACCCCGGCATGGGCAGGCGAGCAGCCGCCGCACCCGTACCGGCACGTCGCCGAACAAAGAACGGAACGTCGCCCCGTAGTGGCCCTTGCCGGCCAGCCGGCGTCCGCACGCCTCGCACGCGCGACGGCGCTCGCCCACCTCCGCCACTTGCGTCGGAACCATCTCGGCCTGCAGCGCCGCCGTCAGCCGCTTCGCCTCGTCCAGCCGCAGCCCGAGTTCGGCCAAGCCCGCATCCGCGGCGCGCTCGATGCATGCGACCACCGTCTCCGTCACCACCCCGGGCCGCAACTCCGCCACCAGCTTTACCCGCCACACCAGCTTCGCCACCCGCACGCCCTCGTCCCGTGAGTGCGCACACTACCCGGGTCCATGCCCCGGTAAGAGCCAGCCCCCCACAGGTTTGCATGCTCTCCCGGCTCGGCTTCGTCGTCGAAAGCCTGCTCCAGGCTGCATGCATATTCCTGGTTGCACCGAGGCTCGCTCGGGAATTGTGAAAACCATCTCCAAGCTTATTCAACCCAGGGCGATTATGAAAAACCAATTCTTACGCCTGTAGCCAAATATCGCTTTCAACGCCCCACGAACTGAGCCGTAATTGATGCTTCTTGATTAGCTTGAGAGCGATCGACATGTACCGACTGGCAAGGAAAATTGGGCTCCGAGATCCTGACAAGCCGTCCAGCTACAAACGCTTTCGCAGGATGCCGATCGTCGATCAACCGGCGATCGCATATCGGGGCGACACGCGCGCACCCGCCACGATCAAGCAAGCAGGGGGGTTCTCGAGTGAAAACAGGGCGAACATTACATTAAACGGCCTGTCGTCCGGGATGGCCGCCTTGACGCGCATTGCCGAAGTCGCGGCGACCTACGTCGCTTATGCCGACATTTTCACGGGAGGCGGGTACGATCAAGGCTATGTGTATGTTATCTACGTCCCGCCAGGTTACGCGATCGATGTAGAAGAGATCGCAACGAGGGCGGGAAGTCGCAGCAGCAACTCGCACGAGATCACGCCCCTTAGCGTTCCGTGGGCGAACATCTTGGGCTGGCGGGAGATGCCTGCGCCGCAGGCCTGTAGACCAATTGGTAATAATAACATTAGAAATGTGGGTTTCAGAGACGTGTACCAGGTTAATCCTGAGTGCAATATCAATTTGGAAAATCTCGCAATCTCCGCTGATGAGCTGATCTCCTGGCATGATTTTCAGCGATCCTCAAACATTGATGTTCTCAACTCTAGAGATGTTTTCTAGACTAGCAGCCTGTCGGAGTGAGGTTGCGAGCGTTTTTGCGTGTCTGGGCCAATCGTGCGTTGCTGGGTGGCGCTGAGGCGGTTCTTGGCGGTCGAACTCGCTGACTGAAGAGTATGGCGGCCAGAATGGCACCGTGGCGCCCCGCGGCGGTGCCATCCTAGGCCCAATTGGCGCGCGTCCGCCTCAGAGGTTGAAAAAGAATCACCACCTGGCGGGTTGCTGAGGCACATGCGGGTCCGGCGCGCACTGGTGCGGGTGTCGAGTTGGCGCGGTTTGGTGGTTGCTGGGATGCAGCGCATCGCAAGGGC
>JAABUT010003047.1_pt1 | contig 14979 bp, 14 predicted proteins | sample 5559281 | NCBI WGS metagenome assembly JAABUT01 (sample SAMN10711880, study PRJNA513359) | rock metagenome | isolation source: Antarctica rocks | place: Antarctica: Victoria Land, Ricker Hills nord | collected 2016-01-04 | reverse complement strand
CTGAAGAAGAAAGAAGATGCAACACGTCGTGAGTTTTACTCATGAAGACACGCTAGATCGCTAGCGTGTCAACATCAGCTTTATACTAGTCTATGATAGTCTGACATGATCTATGTTAGACTAATTCGAAGTGCACGATTGCAACATTACTTTCTCTCTTTATTTAACAATGTTCTCATTACTGCAGTTCAATTAATCTTTCTTAAGTTGATTTCTATCTTGACTTGTTCAAATATCGTTCATGAAAGTTATTTACAATCTTCAAGCATTCTTTGAATTCACTTTCATCGACGTTGTATCAATGCAGATCAACGTCGTATTCTTTTCAATTGACACGATATTGTAATCATTTATCTCGTTTATAGTGTCTGAAGTTCAGTATGTTCTTCATCTTTCATTCATCTTCGTCGTCAATCACTATAAAGTCAGACGATTCATTTTATTGTTCATTCAGAGAATTCTTTGAATCTAGTTGCAGCAGATTTGATGCAAACTTCGAATGTATCTTCATAGTCAATGATAGTTTCAATCAATATGCATGTTTGATCTCGATCAGAATTTTGAAGAGTTCTAGCATCTTATCGTCTAGCTTCTTTGATGATTGTAAGATCATTATGTTTCTAAAATTCAAAAACATCATGTCATCTATCTTGTAAATCATTTTCTTTCAATGCTTGTCAATCTGTTTCTTCATTGTAACTCTGACTCTTGTCAAGACTTGTTTGATCAATGCTAGTGATCATTTTATGTGTTTGAATATATTCTTTGCTTTGTCTGCTTCGATTCTAGCTCGAGTGATTTCATATTCGATTGAGTTCGAATTGAAGCTCATATGAGAGTGAAAGCTCTTATTAAAAAAGAACGTTAACTGTTTAATTGACGATGAAATAGCATTGTTATCGACGAATTCAATCATGAATAATCAGATGAATCAATCATCTTGCATATATGAGCAATAGCTTCGTAGATATCATTTCACATTCTGATTCGCTCTTTCTGTTTGATCATCAATTTGCAAATGATAGTCTGTGAATAGTTTTATCTTGATGTTGAGTCTCAGACATAAAGACTTTCAGACAATTGATATGAATTATGAATCACGATCAAACACTATTGATCTGAGTAGTTCATGAGTTCTGAAGATTCATATCAACAGTAGCTTGATTGTTTGTTCTGCAAAGATTTCTTTGTCATCTGATCAATACAATATATAATGTTGTTTCTTAGACAATTGATCTATGACTGTCAGAATCGCGTTGTTTTCATCACTTTCTGATAGATTAATAATGAAGTTTAATGATATGTTTTGTCATTGCTGCTCTGATATGAGCAATGACTTCAGCAGTTCATTGATTCAATCTTTCGATGCTTTTGATCTACGATAAACATAACAGTTTTGAATGTAGCGCTTGATCGTCGTTCTCATCTTTGATCAGCAATATGATCATCTCAGCAAGTTCAACGTTTGATTCATGTCAGAATGATCATTAATCAAAAGATCATATGCTTCTCTTATCAATCGAGTGATCATTGATTGAGAAACTCATAGTCTATCATCTTTTCAAAGTACTTCATCAAGTACTTTGCAATTGTCTAGATCAATATCTTGACAAGTTCTTCTGTTCTGTTTCATGACTATTTGAATATCGAAGCACAGTTGATTTGTTCAATTTTCGACTATAATTTGATTCTGAATAGAAATCATCTCTTCGATTGAATTTTTATTAACATTTGATTCATGTTTCGAATCTGAGTCAAATTCTGAGTCAGATCTGAGCAAGATCTGAGTCAGATCTTGATTAACTTTCTGATCATTTTCTTGATCAGCTTCTATTGACTGCAGTTCAAATCTATCTTCTGACAATAGCATCTGATGCTGATATAGCTTTCAATCATCATTTGCTTCAACTGACTTGACGTCTGACATTCTGATCAGCACATCGACTTTCAGATTCTGTTTTCTCGACTGATATATGATCTTGAAGTTATATTCAGATAACTTCTCAACTCATTTAGTCTGTCGTCTGATCAGTTCTTTGATCATCATGAAGTACTTCAAATTCAGATGATTAATGAAGATCTTGATTAAAATATCTGTACATTTCAATTCAGAGCATCAGTGCTTCAAGCAACAAATAATGATCAACAGTTTCTTGTCATAGATTTCATAATTGCATTCTGCGAAAATCATGTTCTTGCTGTAAAAGATCATTGAATGTAGAATGTCTTCATCATCATATTGAGACAATACTTCGTCGTTCACGTAGTTCAAAAAGTTCGTTTTCAAAATAGCTTCTCTGATCAAGTTGAAATGCTTCAGAACGAAGACTGTCATCATCTGTTGCTTTAATTCTTCAAAGATCATCTGACAGATCTCTGTTCATTCAAAGAAATAATCTTTTCAAGTCAACTTTATCATGAGTCGAACAATTTTTAAGAAGTTCTTTATGAATCATCGATAGAAGTTGCAGAAGTCAATGAAGATCTGCACATGAATCAACGATCAAAGCACTTTTCAGCTTCGAATCACATCTACTTTTCTAGAATTCATTTGCAGATCATTGATGAATATCAATAGTTCAAGAAACGAAATTTTCTGAATCTTGAATTTGCACTTGTCAATGTTTATCTGCAAGTCGACTTCGTGAAGCTTGTCTAGCACTTCTTTCACATGAATTCTATGTTCTTTCAAGATCTTACTATAAATGAGAATATCATTCAAGTATATCTGACAGAACTTGTGCAGACAGTTAAACAATACATCGTTGATATAATGTTGAAAAGATGCAAGTTCATTGCTCAATTCAAAGAGCATTACTCTATACTTGTAAACATTGAAGAAAGTAATAAAAGTAGTCAAATTCTCGCTTTTTGAACTCATGCGCAGTTTATTGAACGTGATGATAATGTTGAGTTAAGTCAGATACTTACTGTCTTGAATTCAAGCTAGTACTTCGTTTATCAAGAGTATTGAATAATGATCTCTTTTGATCAGAGCATTCAGTTTTCAATAATTCATGCAAAAGCAAAGACTATCATCTTTCTTTTCAACAAATAGTATTGATGAAGCGAAGAAAGCTTTGCTGAAAATAATGAATTTCTTCTTCAAGTTCTCTTTTAGATACTTCTTGATCTTCTGCAACTTGTGACTCGACATGAGATACAATCGACTTCTAGAAGATTAATCTTCATCTTCTAATTCAATCTTATGATCATATGATCGATGTGAAAGCAACTGTGTTATCTTTTCTCTATCAAAAACATTCAGAAAGTCGTGATAAATTATTGAAAGCTTCTTCTTCAGTTCATTTAATAACATGACAGAAATCATTTCATTCAGTTTCGTGAAATCTTCAACTGAGCTAAGCACTGTGTTGATTTCACTAATGATCAAGAAGAAGATCTTGATCTTCTTATTCTTGACTAAAGTTCAATACACAACGACTTCGATCATGACAATATTGATGAGTTTCTTTGTCTTAGTTGACTGAAATGAGCGAAGTTGATCGAGATCAACTTAAGTGCTTTGCTTTGCTATGAGAGCAGATTCAATGAATCTATTCACTGATTTCTGATTCATGAATCTCTTCAAAATGATCGTTGATGTAACAATTAAGTTCAAGTTCTTTCATTCTCTTTTGCAGATCTTGTTTGATTCAGATCTGTAAAATGCTGATTGATTGTTTGCTTTTGAAACAACAGATTTCAATGTTTGAATCTTCAATGATGATATTAATCGATCATTTGCAGAATCTATCAACATTTGATTTCTTTTCAATCAAAGATTTTCAATGATTATCTTGTGTTGATCTAGACGAGTTATTAATAGAGACATCATTTTATTCTTGTGTTTTTGTATCATGATTGATGTATACAGAGCATGTGTAATCGACTTTCGATCAGAAATTTCATCATACGATCGAATCAACTTTGATTTTGACAGCGATATTGACAGAATATCAAAGCGTTCACATAGCTCTGACATTAAAGATTCATCAATGAAAGTCATGTCAGTGACTTTCATATCTATCAGAGCAAAAGATCTGAATATCTTTTCTAAACTATTCAAGATGATGTCAACAGTGAATGACTTGAAATCAAATGAGTCGTCAGACATGCTGATGAAGCAGAATATGAGTATATCGTTCTCAGTCACTACTTTGACGAGAACAAGTCATTTTTCAAATTTGCTGCAATTTCATGCATCTGAGCTGACTTGAGACAGTCGTGTGCTCTATGTTCTGACTTCTTGCATTTGAAGCAGAGTTCTTTTTTAAACAACTTTTCTTTAGCAGAATTGACGTTCAATATTCTGAGTTTCTTTTATGCAGAGATTGAAGCTGAGATTGCAGTAGTGATCGTCGTCAAGATGCTAGCAATAGAATGAACGACTTGAATCGTTGATGTCTTGAAGACTGATCAAACATTCAATTTCATCAATTGAACGTTGACTTGCATGCAGATGTTGACAAATTCATTCAAATTCATAATTTGTTCATTGATTGTGACTTGCTGAAAATCTGAGCTAATCTTATGCTGAAAATCATCTAGTAGAGTTTCGTTATTGTACTCTAGTTTCACATTAAGTCTCTGAAATTTCATTTAAAATTCATGAAAGAAGATCTTGTTTTGATACAGCTTCAAGAACTGTCGTTGAGTCATGTGATATTGATTGAGATCATTGTACATCTTATTTATGATCGACAGTATCTCTTCTGCTTCAAGAAACGAGTTCGTGATCATGTTTTTCATTCTGAGTGCTATGTGTTTGATCGTCGTTTCACTGACTCGACTTTTCACATATGCAATCTTCATTTCTTCGATAGAAAAATGATTCTTGTTTGTTTTCAGCTTGTTTCACATTCAAAACAATTAATTATTCATATTCTGCTTCAAATCTTCGAACAAAGATGAGTCAGATAACTTGATCAACTTCAAGAATTGATCTTTTGAAATCAAAATACTTAGTCGACTTGATGTCACTTCTAAATGATGTATAATCACATTCTTTTTCTTCATTTCTTTCTGTAAATGCATTCAAACAGCTTTCAACTTGATGTTGATAGCTTTCAATTCAATGTTGATCTTGTTGATGTCATTCAACATCTGAATCATGTCATTGTGAATCTTGATTTCGATGTCATGCTGTTGACATATGTACTTGATAAAGACAACGAGATCATCTGCTTTATGAGCATTTATTCAAGCATTCAGTTTCGTGCTGATGCTGATCTTGATCATTTCGTGATCAAAGAGCAACACGTTAGTGTTCTCTTCTTCAATATTCAATGATACATTCATGTCTTCTTCTTCTGATGCTGTTTGATTTTGTGATAGAAGTGATTCTCTTTCAACATTTTGAGTTTCATAGCAAGTTATGTTCACTAATTCTGATTCTAATTCTGTGCTTTTAATCATTGTGTGAGTAGAAAATTGCTGATTGAAATTCAACTGAAATTTCTGATTTCAGTTCTAGAACAATGCATTCATGTTCTTCTGTTCTTCTGTTCTGATGATGAATTCAGTAAAGAGTTAGTTTAAAGCAATGTGTTCATGTTCTTCTGTTCTGTTTTAGAAATTTCTTGATTTTTAATGAGTCTTCTGAACTCAATTTTCTGATTTCAATTCTGATTCAAGTTTGAGTGATGTAACTTGTTTTTATATCGTCTACACATCAATAGCAAGATTAATGAGCTTTGAACTAATGTTATAAGTTTGCATAAAGTGAATCATATGAATGTATTCTAACTAGAAGTTCAAAGCTGAAGAAGAAAGAAAATGCAACACATCGTGAATTTTACTCACGAAGACACGCTAGATCGCTAGCGTGTCAACATCAGCTTTATACTAATCTATGATAGTTTGACACGATCTATGTTAGATTAATTCAAAGTGCACGATTGCAACATACAGAAGAGAAAGAATGCAAGCTTTTTTATAAATAATGACTTGAGACTGCATTAAACTCAATACAGATGTGATATAATATATCAGATGTATTTGTTTAAAAGAATGATGAAAGAAATGAATGAAGAAAGTGCTGAACAATGAGAAGAAGTATTGAGAATGACTTAAAGAGTTCAATAAAGATGTGCTAAATTCAAACTAAGCATAGCATCATCTGAATTCTGATTGATTCAGACATGTTCATAACATTACTTCTTTCTTTAAACATTCATGTTTGCATGAATAGAAAAGAAATAAAAGCAAAAAATTCATCATGTTTTCAATTTAATGTAACTTATTTAAGTATAGTTTGTGAAATTCATTCAGAACTTTCTTCAAGTCATTAAATTTCTCTTTATTGACATAGTATCATTTATCATCATGATTTATCTCAATTCATTTGATCTTGTATTGTAGTTTTTCTTTATATCATCTGAAGTTCAATATATCATTTACTTTTCAATGCTTTTCATTCTCTTCAATGATCATTGATTTAAAAGATTCAGAATGTTGTTTTGATAAAAGATTGTTTAATGAAGATTGTAAATACTTTGAGCTGAACATTGAATGTATATGCTTCATGCTTCTAGATAATTGAAGATGATAGAAGATTTCAACTTTGATTGTGATTGAATAAAGATTAAGTTGCTTGTCTTTCAAATCTTTGCATGATTTAATGATTTTGATGTTTTCAAAGATTAATTAAACTTGATCATTTACTTCATAAATGACATCTCATCTATGCTTGTTCATCTGAGTTTCAATGATCTGCTTGATCTTTTTCAATTGTTGATGATTGAAAATAAGAAGTTCACTCATTCAAATGATAATATCATCAATTTTTCTAGTTTCAATACATTGATGAGTTATTTTATAATCAATTGTATTTGAATTAAAACTCATTCAAAAATGAAAGTCTTTATTGAAGTAAAAAGAAATCATCAAGATAGTTGAGAATGTATTGAAATTATCACTGAATTTTATCATTAAAAGTCATTTAGCTCAATCATTCTGCATGTAATTGCAGTAAATTCAAAGTTTGCATTCAACATCTTGATTAACTTGTTTCAACTGATTATTAATCTTTGAATAATAAATTGTTAATAAATTGACTTTGATTTTAAGTCATTTACAAAGACTTTATCATATGATCAATATGAACTGAAAGTCTTTATTCAAAACGATAGAACTGAGTAAATCATGAAGTCAATAAACGTTTCATAGCATGATTCATACTGTTTCTTCAATTGAAATATCATCATCTTTTTAATGATAGAAAACATAGTGATGTTCTTTGAAAAAATGATATATGATCATGCAAATGATGTTATAGTTTTTCAATAAAGATAACTCAGTGATGAAGTTCATAGTTATATCTTATCAACACTGCTGAGAAATTAATAAAGATTGAAGCAAATCATTTGTATCATCTTAAGATGCTTTGCTTTGCTGATAAACATGATAGTTTTGAATGTATTGTTGAATAGTTACTCAATGATCTGATCAATAGTAGAAGCATTGAACTAAATTAATCATTCATTTAATGTCAGAGTGCAAGATTGATGATTGATCATGAATTTTTCAAAGCAATTTTATATGCATTTGTTTTGACATTCATAATAAACTCTTTTTGAATAAAATGTTGTCAATGATTTGACAGTTCTTAAACTTCATGTCATGAAGCTTCAGTTCATCTTTGTTCATAGCTTGTTGATACTCATTGCATAGTTTATTCTTCTGATTTGTTACGATTCTAGCTACGCATCTATGTTGATAGCTATGTTGATGACTATGTTGATGGCTATGTTTCTGACTATCGCCGATCGCTCGTCACTAGACTATCGAGTTGTTTCGAAGTCAATTCTATTCAGGGTTAGCTTATGTTCTCCTGAGTCATATAGATAGCCGATCCTTCTCTTCTAGATACTTTTCTTCCTTAGCATTTATATACTCGTTACCTTACATCCATATGACTCGCTCTATGCTGACCTCTAACATTATATAAATGCTTCTTCGTTACAGGCGAAGTGAAATAATCTGCATCGATCCCCGAGTGCTTCTGTCGACTCTTCAACCCACTATCGACATTTGATCTAGCCGGCTTGCAATCGTCAGCAACACTCACTCTCTTCTTCCCTCGTGCGCTGATCAGCGAGGTTAAATAAACGATCGGAACCATTCGACTAGATCAAAGATCAGCGAATTAATCGTTCATTCAGATTCGCAAGGAATTCTTCGAATTTGTTGAACAATCAAACGAGATCAGTCTATGACTGCGTGAAGTCTCTACCTCAAAGAGCAATCAAAGAGATCAGTCTAGAACTGCGTGAAGTCTCTATCTCGATGAGCAAACTTCTCAGTGAGCCTGCTTCAATGACATCGTCAAAGCGATGGCCTACTCACCTTCATCGCTCTACCTATCAGTGAATCGATCCGTCAACTCGATCATGTGCAAATAGTGAGTCTGCTACAATGACATCTTTCGTCAATGCGATGATTCATCTACCCACATCGCTCTACCTATCAGTGAATCGATCTGTCGACTCGTTCGCGTGCAACTAGTGAGTCTGCTACAATGGCATTCTCAATGCGATGATCTACTCGCTCTCATCGCTCTACCCATCAGTGAATCTGGTCAAACATTCATGTGCAACTAGTGAGCCTGCTACAATGGCGAGCTCAAAGTCGATCTCTTCGATGAGCAAGTCGACTAGTGAGCCTGCTTCAATGGCACGATCATCTTCGATAACAAGCAAATTCATGAGCTTGTTCCTATATCGAAATCTCAACAGTGAGCCTGCTACAATGACGAACAATGATTGATCTCTTGATTGAGTCGATCAACGAACGAAACAAGTTCTACTATGTAGTAGGTCTGAATCAGCAGTGAGCCTGCTTCAATGGCACGATCACAATCGATCTCTTCGATGAGCTAGTCGATTCTCTTCTAGTGAGTCTGCTTCAATGGCACCAGCCAATAGTCGATCTCTTCGCTGAGCAAGTCGATTCCTTCCTACATAGCTAGTCTGCTACAATAGGCATTTCGATTCTACACAAGACTAAGAAAATACATTCATGCGAACATGAATCGTTGAAGAGAGAGAATACTGTTACGATCCTAGCTACGCATCTATGTTGATAGCTATGTTGATGACTATGTTGATGACTATGTTTCTGGCTATCGTCGGTCGCTCGTCACTAGGCTATCGAGTTGTTCCGAAGCCAACTTTATTCAGGGTTAGCTTATGTTCTCCTGAGCCATATAGATAGTCGATTCTTCTCTTCTAGATACTTTTCTTTCTTAGCATTTATATACTCGTTATCTTACACTCATATGACTCGCTCTATGCTGATCTCTAACATGATTGACTAAATGTATGCATTGATAGAAATTAGTCTTGTATTCAGATTTGATTTTGAACTCAATTAAGAAAATATTTATTCAATTCAAGATCAGTATAGTTTGAAAATGATCATTTATGTTTTTAATTGATTCAGAACTATTGATCATCAACATTTTAGTTAAAGCATCAACTTTGATGTTTATTTTATCTGATCAAAAGATAATCTGAAAGTTAAACTTTAATAGAATATTCAGATAGTTTGCTTGTTATCAAGTCAGCTGTTTATTTTTCATAAAAATCTTCTAGATTTTGAGTGAGTGCATCAATGAAAGCAACATCTAGAACGTTCAGTTTGCATTGAGTGTTATAAACTATTTTTCTATCAATATCTTTAATCAACATAGTGAAAATCTTGATGCAATTCTTCTTTGATCATTTAATTAATGCATGAAAAGATGCAGCTTTTACATTAAACATAGAAAAGTTCTTTTTTGAAGCAGTAGAAGCTGATTGTTGAAGCACTTTAAGAACTGAACTGATAAAAGAATTTGATGATCATGATCATTTTGAGTGTAAAGCTTTGACTGACATTGAAAAAACAGAAATGAAAGCTTTTAATTGATTTAAAAAAACAATGACATCATTTTGCATATTTAGTAGTATTTCATTTTTATTCATTCAGAGCTTTTCTAATATGACATTATGATGATTTATATTAGCTATTAACATTGAAACAGTCAATTTCTTATGACTTTCAACTGTGAGATTGAGTAGAATTTTATGAGTAATAATCTTCTTTGTCAGCTTTTCATCATATTCTCTTATTAACTTCTCTTTAGCTAATTGTATAAGTTGAATTTCAAGCTTCTGACATATTTGATCAACTAACTTTGTATGAATCAAGATGTAAATCATCAAGTCATTATTTATCAGAGATCATAACTTGAAGAATTCATCTTGCAAAAATAAAGTGATATTGACTAGAAATGATTTTTCAAAGTAGTTCTTTTCAATAGATAAAATTTCGTCAATTAAATTATACAAAGAAATGATTTCTATCTCTTCAATGATTCTGAAAAAAATAATTAGTTTTTTGAATTAAACTCTGAATCAAAGTTCAAAGAATAATCAAACTCATCATTTAATGTATTAATTCTGAAAGATTTATTTAAGCATTTTTTAGAAGTATGATCAGACTTATGACATAGAAAGCAGTTTTCAATTAGTAAGTCATTTTCTTTGATGTTAGTTAAAACAGCATCACGTGATTTTAACTGATCAGTCATTTTCATTTCTATGATTCTATAAGTAGCTTTGATTGATTCTTTAACAAAAATGATCTGTTTAGTTGTTTAAGCTTTGATCATTGCTTCTCTATTCTTGATTTTTCAAATAGCTTGTTGATCATTATTCAATTGAATAAGATAAAAATGAATTTCTTTCAGAGTACTGAGTTGAATCAATTGAGTTACTTAAACAAATCAAAGTTGAGAATTTATTTTATTCTTTAAATCAATGATCAGCTGTTTTTCTTGATAGTTTAAATAAAAGAATAGTTGTTGAAATTGAGTATAAAACTTGCTGAATTTCTTCTGTTCTTGAATCAAGTTGTAATAGTCTTTATGAAAATTGATTTCTTTATCTGAGTTATTAAACAACTGAGCTAACTCTTTCAAAAGCTCATTGATGATTTTGTATGAATTGAAACAGTCACGTTCATATTTTGACTGAGTGATCTCAGCTGCATCATTGAATAATCTGAAATGTACATAGCTCAGCTTGATTCATTCACTTGAAAAGAGATCAACGTTGATTTCTAGCTTGTTCTGAACTTTTTCATATCAATTCTTTCAAATAAAGTTCTTTTCATCAATAAATAACAAAGAATCGAGTATTTTCTGAGATCTAGAATGCTCAAAGTAAATTGATAATGATGAAATAATCTTTCTAGCTTGTAGTTTAGCTTTCAGCTCTTTGCATCGTTTTTTCAAAGCTTTCATAATTATAGAAAATGTTATGATTTTAACAAATGAGTCATTATCTTTGACAATGAAGAATGAAGTTTCAAAACACTTTTTGAAAAAACAAAACATAATGAAGAAGAAAGAAAAGATTGAATTGAATGAATGTTTTAAAAGAAAGAGATCGAGCGAAGAGCAATGCTTAATAATAAAAAATGAAGTTATTTTTATTGTTTGATTTGAAAGTTGATTGATTCTCTTGATTAATTTGATTCTCTAGCAATCAACAAAGATTTTTTATCGCTGATTTTATTAATTGAGATGAACGATGTATACTTAATGAGCTGTAAATCATTTAGCAATTCAATCAATCTTGCTGTTGATTCTATAAATTCTTTAATGTTGTTTTATCTTTTAATTGCATTGATCATCAGATAAATGAATTTCTTTAGACTTGATCTGTTTGAACGAGTATATTAAATGAGTAATGAGTATTTATATCATATGATAAATGAAATTCTTAATGTAATGTTGAGATCATGTTTAAATTATTCAATCAAAGAAACTCAAGATTGATATGTATGTATTGCTCTTTAAAAATAGCTATAACAAAACATTAAAAATATAGAAGAAAAAGAATGCAAGTTCTTTTATAAATAATGACTTAAGATTGCATTAAACTCAATACAGATGTGATGTAATATGTCAGATGTGTTTATTTAAAAGAATGATGAAAGAAATGAATGAAGAAAATGTTGAACAACAAGAAGAAGTGTTGAGAATGACTTCAAGAATTCAATAAAGATGTGCTAAATTTAAACTAAATATAACATCATTTGAACTCTGATCAATTCAGACATGTTCATAACAAAGATTTTCTTTCATGAATTTTAAATGAAATTTCAAAGATTCAATGCAGAATTAAAGTATAATAATGAGACTTTACTAAATGATTTTCAGCATAAGATCAGCTTGAATTTTCAATAAGTAATGCTTAATGAATGAATTACAAATTTGAATGAGTTTATCAACATTTACATGCAAGTCAATGTTGAATTGATTGAATTAAATGCTTAATTGATCATCAAAGTTTCAGCAATTTCAGCTGCTCATTCTGTCACTAACACTTCATTTACTTAATCTACATCATCAATTTTTGCATGAAAGAAATTTAGAAGATCAAATTTTAACTTTATTCAAAAAGAATTATTTAAGAAAGAACTTTGCTTTAAATGCAAAAAGTTAAAACATAAAGTATATAATTGTTTTAAAATGATTCAAGTGCATGAAATCATTATAAATTTGAAAAACAATCTGTTTTCATCAAAGTAATGATTGAAAGTAATATATTTATATTTTGTTTCATCAATATGTTTAATAATTCATTTAATTTCAGATTGTTTATTATTAACATCATTTTCAATAGTTTAAAAAAGATATTCAGATTTCTTATTCTGATAAATACTGAAGTCATTGACATAACTTTCATTGATGAATCTTTGATATTAAAACTATGTAAATGCTTTGATATTCAATCAATATTACTGTCAAAATCAAAGTTAATTCAATTGTATGATGAAACTTTTGATTGAAAGTTAATTACATATACTTTGTATATATTAATCATGATTTAAGAACACAAGAATGAAATAATGTTTTTATTAATAACTTGTTTAAATCAATACAAAGATAATCATTGAAAATCATTGATTAAAAAGAAATCAAATTTTGATAAATTTTGCAAATGATTGATTAATATCATCATTGAAGATTCAAACATTGAAATCTGTTATTTCAAAAGCAAACAATCAATCAGCATTTTACAAATTTAAGTCAAATAAAATTTGCAAAATGAAATAAAAGAACTTGAACTTATTTATTACATCAATGATCATCTTGAAGAGATTCTTGAATCAGAAATCAGTAAATAAATTTATTGAATCTGTTTGATTCATTGAATTTATTTTCATAGCAAAGCAAAGCACTTAAGTTGATTTCAATTAACTTTGCTTCTTTCAATTAATTGAGAAAAAGAAATTCATTAATATTATCATAATCAAAGTTGTTGCATATTAAACTTTAGTCAAGAATAAGAAAATTAAAATCTTTTTCTTGATCATTAGTGAAATTAATAAAGTGCTTAGCTCAGTTAAAGATTTCATGAAACTGAATGAAATGATTTTTATCATGTCATTAAATGAATTAAAGAAAAAGCTTTTAATAGTTTATCATGACTTTCTGAATGTTTTTGATAGAAAAAAAACAACATAATTGTTCTATCTTTTATTCTCGATCATCAGATGAAGATATGATGCTCTCAATCTCTTTCGACGACGATTGTCTTGACACGTCGATTCGTCATATGTCTTTCGATCAATTCGTCATATAGATCGAATTTCTACTAGACGTTCTTGAGCTCAATACTTTCTATGACATGAATCATAGAGTCGATCGAGACAACTTCAACGCTTCAAAAATTTTCGAAAAATACGCAGATTTGATGCAGCAAATGCGTTCGAAAATATGAGAGATTTGATTGACTCGATCGCTCAGCTGCTCTCATCTTTTCTCGCTTGAATTGATTTCAACGCACTGACTATCTTACATACTTTGAAAAACATAATTGTAGCGCTGATTCAGCTGAATTCAACGCTTCAGAAATAATTGAATAATGTCAAGATTTGATCTAGAAATTGAGATTGAAAAGATTCATTGCGCTGAGTGATCATCGCTTCTCTTTGTAGTAGTTCTTTTCTCGCTCGAATCAATCTATGCATGCTGACTATCTCATATACTTTGAGAGACATGATTGTAGTTCTGAATTAGCTGAATTCAATGTCATCAAAATAATTGATTTATATCAAGATTTGATTGAGTAAATGAGATTGAGAATGTTGATGTCTTGAAATCTATCTATTTTCATCTATGCTCAGCTCTAGAAGCAGTGATCAGCTCTATCAAAGACTTTCAGCTCTAGAAGCAGTGATTAGCTCGAGCAGCAGTGATCAGCTCTATCGATGAAGCGAATGAGTGAATTTTCTATCTGCTATCGAATTATTCATTCGAATCAATCTCGATGCGCGAACTATCTCACATACTTTGAGAGACATAATTGTAGCGCTGAATCAGCTGAGTTCAACGCTTCAAAAATAATTGAAAAACATCGAGATTTGATCTAGTAAATGAGATTGAGAAGATTCATTGCGCTGAGTGATCGCTCATCTAGTAGTAATTCTTTCTTCGCTTGAATCAATTTTTGCGCGCTGACTATTTTACATACTTTGAAAAACATAGTTGTAGCTCTGAATGAGCTGAGTTCAATGCTTTAGAAATATCGAAAAAATATTCAGATTTGATCTAGTAATCGAGATTGAAAAAATTCACTGCGCTGATTGATCATCTAGTAGTAATTCTTTTCTCGCTCAAATCAATTTCTGCACATTGACTACTTGATATACTTTGAAAGATATAATTGTAGCTCTGATTGAGCTGAATTCAATGCTTTAGAAATAATCGAAAAATATCAAGATTTGATCTAGCAGTCGAGATTGAGAATATTTCGATGCGCTGAGCGATCGAATTTCTTGCATAGCAGCAATTTCTCGATCACTACTGAACTTCATGCATTCATTATTTGACAAAACTTTCTAAGACATACTTGTAGCTCTGAATCAGCTGAATTCAGATCTTTAAAAATAATTGAATAATATTAATGTTTGACATAACAG
>JAABUT010003046.1_pt1 | contig 14988 bp, 16 predicted proteins | sample 5559281 | NCBI WGS metagenome assembly JAABUT01 (sample SAMN10711880, study PRJNA513359) | rock metagenome | isolation source: Antarctica rocks | place: Antarctica: Victoria Land, Ricker Hills nord | collected 2016-01-04 | reverse complement strand
GGCGGTCCCGGTTTGCTGAGGAAGGGCTGGCGAAGCTGGGCAAAGTCCGCTCGGGCCGGGGCCGCAAGTCGACGATTCCGCAGGCCAAGATCGACGAGATCGTTGGGTTGACACGCAACTCCAGGCCGCCTGGCCACACGCACTGGTCGTGCCGCACCATGGCCGCCCATGTCGAGGGGGTCTCGCCGGCGACGGTGGCGGGTCTGGGCTGCGCGCGGGCTGAAACCGCACCTGGTCAAGACGTTCAAGCTGTCCAACGACCCGCGGTTCGAGGAGAAGCTGGTCGACGTCGTCGGCTTGTACCTCAACCCCCCGGACAACGCGATCGTGTTGTGCCTAGACGAGAAGTCCTCGGTGCAGGCGCTGGACCGCACCCAGCCCTCGCTGCCCATCAAGAAGGGCCGCGCCCAGACGATGACCCACGACTACAAACGCAACGGCACCACCACGCTGTTCGCCGCGCTGGACGTGCTGACCGGCAAGGTGATCAGCGACTGCCTGCCCCGGCACCGGCACACCGAGTTCCTGCAGTTCCTGCGCATCATCGACAAGCAGGTTCCCAAGGGGCTGCAGGTGCACCTGATCTGCGATAACTACGCCACCCACAAACACCCCAACGTCACGGCTTGGCTGGGCAAGCATCCCCGTTTCCACATGCACTTCACCCCCACCTCCTCATCCTGGCTCAACCTCGTCGAACGCTGGTTCCGCGAGCTGACCGACAAGGCCCTACGCCGAGGCGTCTTCCACTGCGTGCCCGACCTGATCGCCAAGATCGAGGACTACCTCGACGCCCACAACGACAACCCGAGACCCTTCGTGTGGACCGCCACCGCCGACCAGATCCTCGCCAAAGTCGCCCGCGGCCGCGTCGCGCTCCAAGCAGTCAACCAATGACGAGACACACCACTAGCAACAATGATGGTGGATGGGATGGGGCTCGGGCCAAGGCTCGTTCAGGCGATCGGGGTGGTCGCCCTCGCTGCTGTCCGCCAGCGTCGTGTGACGCTCATCAGAAGGCAGCCAGAAGAGGACGTTTCGTACGGGAGTCACCGGGTCCACTACCTGTCCCCCTCGACGTGGTCGGTGCTTAGGTTGTGCCAAGACCGACGGTTGGATCTGAGTTCGTCGTCGAGATGGGCGACGTCACGGGTTCGCTTAGCGAGACGGTCGTAGTGTGCCCTTTCGAGGTCCCACTGCCTTTGTAGGTGAGGTTGGACCTGGCCAGTGAGATCTTCCATTGCGGCGTATAGGTCTCGCCTCCATGCGGGGTCCAACGCCTGCTCGCTCACCGCGGCATTGCGAAGGGCGAAGGCACAGAAAATCGCGGTCGCCGCAATCTCGTCGAGCAGCGTACGGGCATGTGCCAAGTCGGGCCTCGTGACCAGGCCGAAGGTGATGCTGTCGTCGGTCATCTCCGCTGTCTGCAGCGCGGACAAGGCTGTGGGGTGCGCCCAGCCGCTGAGGCGGCCGTAGAAGCTGCCGAAGTCGGCATGCTGATCGTCGGTAACTTGGCCTGCCTGTCTTAGCCAGGCCCGGACCTCGCGGTCTGGGAACCAAGACATCTTGCGCAACCATCGTTCGGCCTTATCGGGCTCCTTCGCAAGCATGCGGCCGAGCCCAGCGGACTCGTACGAGGCACGGAGGAGGCATCGAACTTCGCTGTAGTAACCGAACAACAACAGGTGAACCGCGGCGCGGAGCTGGCGCTGCGCCAAGTGCAGACATGCTTGCCCTCCGAGGACGTTGGCGAACGTGGACTCCGGCGTGAGTGGCGGCATCAGTCTCAGACCCGCTCCGAACATCGACACTGCCAGCGTGGCGCGCCTGTACTCCGTGGTTTCACCAACTTGCTCGTGGAGCGTGACGAAGTGCCGGTAGTCGTCCATCCCATCCTCAGACTCCGCCTGGATAGGCGGCATGCCATATGGGTCATCCGTCATATGGGTCATCCGTCATTCTCGACGGCGGCTCTGTCATGGGCCCAGTCTCGTCGGTGCCGGGCTGAGTTGTCAGGTCATTCCTCATGCTGTGCTGGAGCTCTTCAACACGCCTTGCTCATGATCAACTCCAGTGCGGGTCCGCGTGTCGGCACTGACGGTTTTCGGCATGTCCGGTGAACGGTCACCGCTGGAGCCCACCGCGGGGCGAAATGACGCACTGCTCCGATCGCGGCGGCGTGTGCGGGGTTTGCCGCGTCCGGAACCTCGTCGTCGATCGATCGGTGGCGACCGATCGGCCATTGCGACCCTCTAGCGGATTGGGAGTCAACCTGTCAATCGGAATGGCAGTAGGGCAAGGTGTATTGCGCGATTCGGGTCGTCCACGCGGGCGAAGACAAAGTCAGTCCTACGCGAGGGATCCGCGCTCACCTGAACATGCTGACGCTGCGGGTGTGCAGTCACCGCTTCGACTGCCTTGGTGACGATCTCTGAGAAGTTGCCGTTCCTGACGAACAGGAGAAGTGCTGCTTTGCTATCACGCCAGACGACGTAGCTCAGTAGTTGGTCGATCGCCTTGTGCACCGAGCGAGGGCCATCGTAAAACTTGCACTCACCAATAAAGATGTTCTTGTCCTCGACGCGAATGAGAATGTCTGTCTTGCCTTGGCCGTTGAACACCTCGCCAGCGACATCGCCAGTGAAGTTCGTGTTGAGCATGCCCAGGATCAGATTGCGGAGTTGCTCCTCACCCATGTTGCCAAGGTCGGTGCGCTCGTAGACCGTAGCCATCGCGACACAGTCGGCGAGGATCTGCTCGTACTGGACTTCGTCGAGAGCAGGCTCGGGCGTGAACGGGGTCGAAGGTGGATTTGATAGCCGTTCGGTCCGGATCACTCGTCGCGTCACGCTTACGGGGCGAGTGGCTCCTGGTTGACGGGTGATCGGAAACGGCATTGACGAGACGAGCTTTCGACGATCCAGTTCAGCTGTCCGCCTTCGTTCGATCTCGTTGCCAACGGTCTGTCTCATCTGCTCGTTGAGGTTGGCCACATCTCGGTTGTTGTTTGGCAGATACTGCTCGACTTGATTGCGTCGCTGATCGAACCAAGTCGCGATCGACTCCGGGTGCGTTCCAGCCGTGCCGCTCCAGCGGAAGACGACTTCACCGGGGCCAGCGTCGCCATGGATCGTTGTGAACGCCGGCGCGCCGCTGTGGGAGCGATAGGTAAGCAAGTGAGCGTCACCGTCGACTGGGACACGCAGACTGCTTCCTACATGCCCTTGCTCGAGCGGTACCGGCTCGGACATGGTGACTTGATCCCACAGCACAGTTGCGGTCTCGAAGTGTTCGATCGCCTCGTCGAGAAGAACCTCGAGATCTCGTGACAGCAGGTTGTCGGCGTCCCATCGCGCGACCTGTCCCATTGCAGAGTTGGTGCGACTCCGACACTCGTCGGGTAGATCGGGTCCACCGAATAGCGCCACTTGACGGTCCCTCCTATCCGCTTCGAATCCTGCCATGGTCGTGCCCCCGCCGCGCAAGCAATGGGGCGCACGGCAGCAGCGGTGGCACGGACGTCAAAGCCATAGGCCCGGCCATCGCCATGGGTGGCAAGCGGATCGAGGTCTCACGGCGTTATCGCGGCGAATTGACGCAGTCCACAAAGGGTGCTTCGTCGGGCATGAAGCGGGTCGCCTCGACCGCGTCGGGAACCCCCGCCGCACTGCTAATGGCCCTTCGCTCGCACCTGTCAGTGATTCTCCGGCAGGTTGGCCGGTCCGCGTCGGCGGCCTCGCAGTCCGCCACTACGTAGCCGGCTGCTTGAGACAGGAAGGCTGAGGTCACTGCTCTTCGGCAGTGACCTCGTACACGCCAGGCCAGTGGTGGAGCGCACGCTCGCGAAATAGGTGGTACGCAGACGAGCGCTTGAAGAGGCTGGTGATATCTGAGACGACGACCCCCATCTCGGACAAGACCACCGCAGAGGTAAACCAGCGAAGGGACTCATACAAGGTGAACATCCGTCCGGAATATTCGCGTATATCCTCGGGCGATCGTCTCGCTTGGTGCGCGAATCCATTGCGCGCCTCTTTGACAGCCGCGATCCACGACTCGCGACCGGACGGTTGCACGCCCCGACTAGCGGTGCAACCGGCTACTTCATCGCCAAGCGCGCCCAATCCATCGGCAAGCTCTCGCAATCGCTCGGCGTAGGTGAGCTCTCGCAAATTGCTGAGCAACATCTCTACACGCGCCTTCGCCTCCGCCGGTACAGCCTTGAGCGCGGGCCCCCGGACCGCCCGAGCTTCAGCCTTCGTCATCGTCTCGTGATCGTACAGCTCACGGTGAATCGCTTCAGCTGATGCCGCCAAAGTCAGGACGCGCAGCTCTACGTCCAAGTCGTCGCGGGCGATCGTCTTCGCGATGACCGACGGGACGGGGATGAGTCTGTCCCAGATGCGGTACCAAGTGTCAATAGCAGCCGACGACAGCCAAGAAGGTTCGATGAAGGCATGGGATGGTGTAAGTGTATGGTCGCGCAACCGTCTACGCAGGGATACGGACGTGCCAGACTCGGTCTGAAGAACAAGCCGGGCGGGCCCCACGATTGAACCAACCAAGAAAGTCAATGAGGTGCTGAATGGCCCGACGACATGTCGTTCGAGTTGACCGTAACTGAGGCCGGCGGCTAGACTGAACACGAATGCGTCATCCAAGCCGAGTTCCACGGGGCCGATTGATGGCACGTTAATAATCCCAGCCGAGTTCGCAAGGTCTAGACCTTCGTAAGTTGCTCCGGCGGAGACGTAACGAGTGTCCAGGTCAACGTGTGCACCCTCTACGGCGTAGAGGAAAAGAAAGTCCTGCGTAGTCCCCGAGGGGCCATGCGAGCACGCGCCGCGAGTAGCATTCAGAAGAGTGACTAAGGAACCATCGTCAAGGGTTCCTAGGAGGTCATATTCAAGGTTGGTGTCGGATCGCATAACCTGAGTCACCGATGTTGGAGACTGCTCGATAACGGTCATACACTCCACCAGCTCGCCCCCCGTCAGGCGCACTAGACCTTCATCCGGCAAGTAGGAACCGGCAAGTCGCTCTTCCGGGCGGTCACGAAGCCAGAAGTTCCCGTCCACCTTGAGTCCGATCGTCAGCACCGCGAGGAAGCTGACCCTATCGCGGCCACACCGTTCGAGCGCGGTAGGAAAGTTGTTGTGAGCGCCGCGACGCGGTGACGGACTGTCACGTTGAGGGAGCGCCTGGAAGTCGTCCCTCGGATGGGCGAACCGCAAGCTGGAGGGTATGAAGTTGGCGGTTCTACCACGCCCGAAGCCCGTCGAGCGGAGGTGGCGGGCTGAACTCGATGAGCGGAGGGAAGGAGGCAGGGCCAGTCAGCTGGCCAAAGACGCACACTTCTGCGACACGGGGCTTGAAGTACCCCAAGTTTCAGCGGCGTTTGACACACTCCCACGCATGCGCCTCAAGCGCCAAGCGACGATGTTCAAGGCAGTTTCGGTGGAATCGCTGACCCTCAGCATCGAACTTTTCAACCGTCCGAGCGCCTTGGCGCGCGATCACGCCGTAATCATGATGCTCGCGCATAGCTTCGAGATGCTGCTCAAGGCGGTCATCTTTCAGAAGCGTGGCACGGTCCGCGACAAGGGCGACAATCTGTCCCACAGCCTGAATCGATGCATCGACATCTGCGCCGACTCACTGGAGATCATTCGACCTGGCGAACGCACATTGCTCCTTGCAATCAAACAGGATCGAGACTGCGCCACTCATGATGTGATCACAATGAGCGAAGACCTGCTCTGGATACACATGCGCGGAGGGATCACGACGTTCGAGCGCCTGCTGCGTGATGTGTTTGAAGAGGAGCTGACTAACCTTCTGCCCGGTCGCGTGATCCCGGTTAGCGCTACGCCCCCGAGCGACCTGGGCGTCCTCGTCGAAGCAGAATTGCTTGACATCAAAACGCTTCTCGAACCCGGCAAGCGGCGTACAGCGGAAGTCGCCGCTCGCCTGCGCCCGCTCCTCAGTTTGGACGGCAGTGCTACTGGACGAAGCGATCAGCCCACGGAACCCGAGGTCGCGAAGGCGGAGCGTCACCTACGGAAGGGCATGGATTGGCGTCTTGTCTTTCCCGGGCTAGCTCAGCTCTCATTCGAGGCGCCGGGACCAAATGAAGGGGCACAAGAGGTAGTTCTTCGGATCGGCAAGGACCCTGCCTCCTTGCCGGTCCGAAGGGCGAACCCGGGCGAGACCGGCGCACTCGCTTACCGTGGCGTTAGCCCATTCGACGAGTACGGCATCAAGCTGTCCGGGTTTGGGGAGAAGTTGGGGGTGGGCGTGAACGAGGGCTACGCGATCATTCGCGAACTGAAGATCAAGGAAGACCAGCGTGCCTACTTCATCCAGCGCAACGCCTCAGGCAATGTGGTATATCAAGGACTTAGCGCCCGGGCACTTGAGCTTGGACGCCGTGCTCTCGAAGACCCCAACTTTGACTTGCAGGCTGTCACGCATGCGTACAACCGGCGCACGAAGAAGTAGCCGGGTGCCGCGGCGCTCAGTGGCCCGGGCGGGCCTGGCGGCCACTGGATGGTCACGAGCGCTCGCGCTCAGGGGGCGAAATGCACGGGCGTCGGGACCACGCCCTTTCTGGGCGGAGTGCAGCACCTTCGAGACACGCCCGACCTGGCGAAGTGACACGCGCTCATCGCGAGTTGCCGCCCTCTTGGACTGTGTCATCGGGATGACCGCTCCTCGGCGTGAGAAGTCAGTAGAGGCGCGCGCGACCGGGCGACGGGCCGGTCCCAACCAAGACCGGCACCCGAATGCGCAGCACCTGTGCGATCTCGCGAGTCGGGTCGACTGCGGCGGAGATTCGCCCCACGGAGCGAAGCGGTCTCTGCCGAGCTGAGGCGGGCTGAGTGCCTCGAGCGCGGTCTAGGAGTGTGTCCGGCCATTATTAGGGGCCGTCCAAGACCACCGCCCGACGCTACGAGCGGGCCGTCCCGGAGAGCTGGTCCACATGGACGTCAAGAGGATCGGCCGTATGCGGGATGGGAGTGGGTGGCGCGCCCACTGCCGTTAGATGGGGTCGACCGGCGTCAAGATACGAGCCCGGATCGGGTGTGACTACGTCCACTCAGTCGTGCACGACCGCAACCGGGTCGCGTACAGCGAGATCCTGCCGACGAGAGGGGCCTGACGTGGGCTGGGTTCCTGACCCGGGCATCGGCCTTCCTGACGGCCAAGGGCGTCCCCGGATCAAACGGGTCATCACTGACAACCACTTGGTTCTACCGCCACTCTCGCGTCGTTACGGCCGTGATCAAGGACCCCGGCGCCACCCACAAGTTCATCAAACGCACCATCGTCACCATCACCGACGACCTCGACGGCACCCCGACGCAGAGAACGTGGTGTTCTCCTTCAAGGAAACCGTCTACACCGTCGACCTCTCGAGCAGGAACCAGCAGAAGCTGCAGAAAGCCCTCGAGCCCTTCATCAGCGCCGGCACGGTCGTCTCCGGACCCTCCGGACCCTCTCGATCCTCCGGCCGACCTGCCCGGCGTCAAGCCTTTTAACCTCAAAACCACCCGGCTCGACGACCACGAGATCCACGCCGTGACCAGGCGGTGACAAGGGGTGAGCTCGACTCACCCGCTCAAGGGTCCCGACTGTCCCCGAAGGTCCCCGACTGGTCCCGCCCAGCGTTTCTCCTGCGTCCGGATACGACGGAAACGTAGGTTGGGGCCGTGCCGCCGAGGATCAAGACGCCGCCCGCGGTCCCCGGGACCGACTGTCTCAGTGACCTTCGTCAGGTGCCTCACGTCATCGAGGCGCCGCACGACGACGTGGACCTTCAGGTCGTCTACGGGTGGCTGATGCTGCAACCGTTGCCGTCATTGCTGACTGGGGCCGTCCACGATGCGGTGGAATACGTCCTCGACGGGGCACGCACCTGGCGCTTCGATCTGGACTCCCCGGAGGTGGACTCCGACGAACGACGTACCGTCGGGACCAAGCTGCAGTACCGGGTGCTCGCAGCCCTCGGGCTTGCGAAGGAGAAGCCGCTGGACACCCGGATCATGGGCGTCGCGGTCGAACTGAAGGGGACAATCGGCACCACCTGGATGATCCCGCGGGAGGGCCAGTGTGAGATTTGCATGCTGATCCAGGTGGACACCGCCCGCGACCGCCACCGCTCCTTCCTCATGCGCACCCACCGACTCTGGCTCCATGGCGGCGACGGGAACCAGGACTCCAAGCGGGGCGTCCAAGCCGGCGCCCTGGCCGCGTACTCCTTACGGCTGCTCGACTGGACACCCTTGCCGGTCAACCCGTTGAAACTGTTGACCGAGCACCAGAGGGAGGTTGTCTTCGCCCCTCACGAGGGACAGGCACGACGGTTGACGGCACTGTTCGGCTACTTACCCGAGGTGGTGATCCCGCGGTCCAGCATCCTGACGGTGTGCGCGAACCGGCAAGACCCCCTTCGTCGGGCCCGCCAGATCAAGGAGGCCGTCCTCGAAGAGCATGGGCTACGCGTACTGTGCGGGAAATGGCCTGCCGAGCGGGACGAGGCCGCCGTCCGCGGTTTCGACATCTCCGACGCGGCCTGGGTCGCCCTGCGCCCATAGCCGGCGGGCTTAGGGAATCCGCCTCACGCCCCGCGTCGAGCCCGGCGGGCGGTTCGTGCCCGGCGACAGACCGATGGGGCGTCAGCTGATACCGGGAGCCGACCCGTATCGGGGCGGCGCGGTCGGTCGCGGTGGCACCGGCCTAACTGCGGCCTAACTGAGGCCTAACTGGAGGGCCCAGCCGCGGAGCACTGACGCGGAAGCGCTAGGTCTTGCCCGGGGGAGAGTACGGGTGTCCAACGGCCACCAGACCCGTTCACGGGTTGCTGAAGCCTCAACGTCACAGGATCGGGCCGGACTGACCGTGGTCCGTCAGGGTTGTCTCTCGACTGGGGTCAGGACAGGTGAGGACGGATGTGGCGGGCGATGGCCCGCGCCAGACCGCTGGGGACGGCGTTGCCGATCTGACGGGCGATGGCCGTCTTGGTCCCGACCCACTGATAGTCCGCGGGGAAGTCCTGGATGAGACTGGCCTCGTAGTGGGTGATGACCCGGTCCACGGACCGCTTAGGGTCGCCCTTGATGTACCGCGGGTCGTCCCCGCGTCGCTGACGGCCGCGGGCCCACTCGGGATGGAGGTAGGACCCCTTCTCGGGCTTGAAGAACTCGGTCCGGATCGTCAGGGAGGGCGCGTCCCACCGCATCCGTCCCATTACGTCGGTCGTGCCGGTGGCCTTCTCCCGCCAGCACCGCGGCAGCAGCCCCGGGGGCACGTCGAAGCGTCCACCGCCGGGTGGCACGTACGCGTAGCGCTGCAACGACAGCTCGTTAGGCTGACGCCGGAAATGGATGTCGAGGCCCTTGAACACCCCGGGCATCGGCTCGCCGAAGAACTCGGTGAGGCTCCGCGGCAGCTCGGTGCTGTCCGGGCGGCGGGGGAGACCCGCGATGACGTCACTGAGGCCACGCCACGGCAGCAGGTCCGAGCCGGGGCGGGGTGACTTGGCGTGGGTGGCCGCCGGGAGCTCGATCGGGCCGACCCTCGAGCCGATGATGATCGTGCGCCGCCGGCGCTGGGCGACCCCGTAGTCCGCCGCGTTCAGGACCGCGGAGCGCAGCGTGTAGCCCTTGAGGTTCCCGCCGTTGGCCTCGGCCTGAAGCATCGCGAACTCAGGCGAGGCGTGGAACCGGTCCACGTTCTCGACGATGAACACCGTCGGTCTGGCCTTCTTGACGAACCGGATGTACTCACGCCAGAGCTGGTTGCGGGGATCGTCGAGCCGCTTCAGACCCAGGTTGGAGAACCCCTGGCAGGGAGGGCCACCGATGACGACGCCAGCCCTGGGGATGTCCTTGTCCTTGACGGCCGCGATGTCCCCGGCGACGATGTGGCCCTCACCGAAGTTGGCGGCGTACGTCGCGGCCGCGTACCGGTCCCACTCGACAGCCAGGATGGGGTCGAAGTGCTCGTCACGGAATCCGACCGTCATCCCCCCGCACCCCGCGAACAGGTCGATCAAAGTGGGGTTGGCCATGACGCCGATCGTACGATCCCGCGCCGACACCGGGGTACGACACGTCGGGAGTTGGACCGTCTATCCTCGCCCGGACACACCCCCGAGGCCGTCAGGCTCCCCCAGATGACCGCACAACAGGCCCTGGGTGGTGTCCGGTACGGATGTTCCGGGGCACGCCGGGGATGGGAGGGATGGAGCTGATGGCCGCTGCGTTCGCCACCGCCCTCTGTGGTTTCCGCGAGGGCGGGACGGGCACACCGAACACCTCCGACGTCAGCGACAAGTTCTCGGTCGAAGTGGGCAGGGCCCTCTTCGACGTGATGGGGGTCAGCGCTGGGACGGCGGCCCCGACGGGCGTCGACAAGGAGATGTCCCGGCTCCAGGCGGAGGACCTGGGCCTGAGGGTGAGCGGTACCGGCCTCGAGGTGGAGGCCGAAGAAACCCTCAACCGTTTCGTCCAGTATCGGCACGTCTCGGCGATCAAGGACTTCCGGGCCGAACCGACACGCCAGGGTCACCAAGGCGGTGGACCGCCTGCGGACCTTCGTCACCCGAAGGGTCACCGCGCCACCGCGGGACGTCACGCACCGGGACGCGTTGCTCGACGATCTGGACGCCGCCGTGGCTGCCGAGAGGGTCCTGCGCCGCCAGGTCATCGACGACCTGGGGGAGGAGTCGCTCCTGAACCTGGACCTCACCGCCTTCCGCATCCAGCCCGACGGCCAGCGGCACCTGGAGACCGGCCTGTCGCTGAAGTGGTCACTGAGGACCGACCGCGCCCAGGACTGCCGCTCCCAAGGAGCCAAGATGTCATCAATACGCCAGGGGCGGATGCCTCACTTCGCCGCGGTGACGATGGAGCCGCGGCCGTACGTGCTGCGGCTGCTCGGGGGCGGCTCGGGCGAGGTGGACTGCGTCCATCACCTCGATCTGCCCAACCTCACGGCCGCGGTCGACACCGTCACCGCCGGTAAACCGCGGCGCCGGGAGACCCGCGAGCAGTTCCGTCGGCTGGCGGACCAACGCGGGCTACGCGACTACGACCAGCTGGTCACCTACATCGGCACCCTGTGACCACCGACGACCCGTCACGACCCGGACCCGGACCAGGACCAGGACCAGGACCAGGACCAGGACCAGGACCAGGACCAGGACCAGGACCAGGACCAGGACCAGGACCAGGACTAGGACGAGCGTCCACCTCATGGGCGTCGTCGCCCGCGGTACGCCGCAGCATGCAGGCAAACCGAGGCCGCGACACCAAGCCGGAGCTCGCCCTGCGGCGGGCGGTGCACGCCCTCGGGCTGCGCTACCGGGTCGACCACCCTCTGCCCCTGCCAGGCGTCCGCCGACGAGGGGACCTCGTCTTCACACGCGCGCGGGTGGCGGTCTTCCTCGACTCCTGCTTCTGGCACTCGTGCCCCGAGCACGGGACGCAGCCCAGGACGAACGCGGACTTCTGGCAGGCCAAGATCGCCGGCAACGTAGAGCGGGACGCGGAGACCAACCACCTGCTGCGTGAGGCCGGATGGATCGTCATCCGCGTCTGGGAGCATGAGTCCCCCGCGGCGGCGGCCACCCATGTCCTGACCGCGGTGAGGGGACAGCGACGCAACCAGTGATCCCCGTGTCGGACGGGGGTGCTCTGGACGCCAACGCCATACCCGGTCATGCGGGTGTTAGCCAAATGCTAAAAATCTGCTAGCCTTGGCTGTCCGCGCTGGCCTGCAGGTGATGCAGTCGCTGATGGAGGCCGATGTGGCCGAGGTCTGCGGGCCGCGCAGCAAGCACAACCCGGAACGCTCGGCGGTGCGCCACGGCCGCGAGTTCGGCCTGGTGACCCTGGGCGGGCGTCGGGTGAGTGTGAGCCGTCCGCGGGCACGCGCCGTCGACGGTAGCGGCGAGGTGGCCGTGCCGTCCTATGAGCTGTTCTCTTCCACCGAGGTGCTCGGGAAGATGGCCATGGAACGCATGCTGGGCGGCCTCTCGACCCGCCGCTACGGCGCGGGCCTTGAGCCGGTCGGCGAGCAGGTGGTCCAGGGCGCGAGCTCGACCAGCAGGTCGGCGGTCTCACGCAAGTTCGTGGCGATGACCGAGCACGCGCTGGCCGACCTGCTCGCCGCGGACCTGTCCGCCCTGGACCTGGTGGCGTTCATGGTCGACGGCGTGCACTTCGCTGAGCACTGCTGCATCGTCGCGCTCGGGATCGGCATCGACGGGACCAAGCACCCGCTGGCGCTGGTCGAGGGCTCAATCGAGAACACCACCCTGGTAACCGACCTGATCGTCGGGCTGCGCGAGCGAGGCCTGGACGTCACCCGACCCATCCTCGCGGTGCTGGACGGGTCCAAGGCACTACGTCGTGCGGTCCTGGACGTCTTCGACCATCCGGTCCTCGCTCGGTGTCAGCTGCATAAAGTTCGCAACGTGAAAGATAAGCTGCCTCAACGGCTTCGGCCCCAGGTTGAGGCCCGGATGCGCGCCGCGTACCAAGCCCGCTCCGCTCTGGAAGCCGGCGCGCAGCTCGAGGCCCTGGCCCGGGAACTGGACAAGACCCACCCCGGCGCCGCGGCCAGTCTGCGTGAAGGCCTGGACGAGACGCTGACCGTGCTGCGCCTAGACGTGCCACCCACCTTGGCCCGAACACTGCGCAGAACCAATGCAATTGAGTCGATGATCGGGATTTGTCGTGAGCATTCCAAGAACGTCAAGCGGTGGCGCGACGGGCAGATGGCGCTGCGCTGGTGCGCCGCCGGCATGATCGAGGCTGGCAAGCAGTTCCGCCGTGTCAACGGTCACCTGCACCTACCCGTCCTACGCGCCGCGCTCGAACGCGAGGTCGCACAGCCTGTCAGTGACACCTGCCATGATGAAGAAGTGAAAGTGGCCTGATGCTCAACCGGGCCGCCACCGAAGTTCCACGGAACTCGGGACATCCTCTGGGAAGACAGGTCGTCGTCGTGCTGTACGTGCTCGCGCTGGTAGCCGTGGTGGTCGGCGTGGATGTCCTCTTCTTCAGACAGTTTCGCTCTAGACGCAAAGACGCTCTCATGCCCGTGCTGGGCAGTGGAGCGTCTTATTCTCGGCGCTAGCGAGACGCGTTGTACAGGTCCATCAACTCACCCTTGATGCGGCCACGGTCGCTGACAGTGTGGCCGTTCGACCGAAGCCATTCGCGCGCCGCCTGAAGTTGCTCGCGGTCAGTGCTGCGGGCACTTCCGCGAACATTGCTGATGCCGGGACGCGCTCGGCCACCCTTCCGCTGAGCGTGTTCAAGATATATGGCGATGGCTTTGTCGAAGCCCTTGGCCTCTTTGTCGGTCAGGTCGATGCTGTAGTCGACGCCACGGTAGCTGAAGTTGATGGACTCGCCACCGTCCTGCATTTCATCACCGCTGAGGTCGCTGATGAAAATTACTTGGGTTCTGGTGGCCATGCGTTTGCGTTCCTTAATTTACTAATGAAGGGGATGCGCGCGACTATACGCCAAACCAGGTCCGCGCCATGTGGTATCTGAGACGTACCAATGGAGTCCGCCGACGTAAGGGAGGGCAATCATGGCTAAGAAGGTCACCGCACCAAGGCTCAGCGGGCCACCGCCCAGTACACCGTTGCTCGTAGCTCGAAATCCGGACTGTCGGTACTCAACGCGGTAATAAGATGGCAGGCGCCAAGGCGCCGGCGACTCCCGCTCCGTCGCAGCCACCTCCCACTAACCATCGCATTGCCCGCCGCGCCCCGGGCTGTACCCAGCGCCTCAGTTGCGCGGCCGTCCCCTCGCTATGCAGGTCGCGCACATGAGGGCACTCGGCAAGGACCATGGCTGTTCGCCGGCTGATCCACCTTCCCGCGTCTCCATGCTTGTCGTCGCCGTCGGGCTCATGTGCCCAACTGCCGACCGCTCGGGGGTGTCTCAGCCCTTGGGCGGGTTCGGCTCGTTGCCGTAGGAGTTCTTCTCTCCGATGGTGCCGTCCAACTTCTTGATGGCGTGCTCCACCTTGCGCTCCTTCGCCATCTTCTTTCCGACGGCGGTTTGTTCCGCCTTGGTGCCGCCCGTGTGTGCAGCGCGCGCGCTGCCTTCAACCTTCGACTTCCAGACGCCATCCTCGTTGTATGTACTTACGTCACCCTTGGCCATTTCAGACTCCTGACTTGACTACGGCCCTTGCGCCGCTGCTCGACTATGGCATCTGAGAGCGACCAGCGAGGCGAGACACGACTATCAGCCACCGCGGCACTTCAATAAGCGCGCTGGTCGAGCGCGCGCACGAGCGGACGTGCGACCGCCGGCTGATCCGGTACCGCCGGTGCGCCGACATGCGGCGAAAAGGGGCAGGTTCGCCCGGCGCCCCGAGCGCGAGGCCCCGGCGGATCGGCGCACCCCTTGTCAGCAGCCGGGGCGGCCGCTAACGATCGGCGCGTTCACAGGGTGTTGGTGACGCCGAGCAGTGTGGCTCGGGCCAATCGTGTGACGAGCGCGGGGTCGACGGCCCGGTGTCCGCCTGCCATTGACTCCAGCACGTCGAGCGTCGACCGTGAGCCGCGGTGCGCATCCGACGCGCTGACCCCCGAGCTGCCGTGGGTGCGCCAGCCGCGGTCGGTCAGCATCTGCCCCACCCTTGCGTCGAGGGCCGCACCGGACTCTCCGGCCGCCAGACCGAGCAGCAGGAACCACCCCGCGTCCGCCTCGAACCTCTTGCCGAGCGGCAGTCGCTCGAGCACCGTGGCGACGAGCTCGCGGGGGTGGTCTGCGACGGCGCGGGCGCGAGCGGTCGGGGCCAACGTGCCCTTGGCCTTGCGCAGCAGGCCGACTTCTTGCGCGTTCTCACGAAGTGTGGCGACCGGCCAGGTGAGGTCCTCCCGGTTGGCCTTGCCGATCCACCAATCCGTCACCCCGGCGGCCTGCGCGATCTGCCCGACCACGACCGGTGGCA
>JAABUT010003045.1_pt1 | contig 14998 bp, 15 predicted proteins | sample 5559281 | NCBI WGS metagenome assembly JAABUT01 (sample SAMN10711880, study PRJNA513359) | rock metagenome | isolation source: Antarctica rocks | place: Antarctica: Victoria Land, Ricker Hills nord | collected 2016-01-04 | reverse complement strand
AAGCGGTTCACTAGATGGAGGATGCCCTGCATGAATGCCCCGCCCCGCGCGCCCGAGCTCGCCAACTGCGTCCCCGCCCGCGCCGCCCGACCGGTGGCGGAACTCGCGACCGGCGCCCGCTGGCAGGACCTGCCGCACCGCGACCTGGATCGCGCCGAGCTGCTCGCGCTCGCTGCGTCCGTCGCCGCCGACCCCGGTCTGTGGCGCGAACAGGTGGCGTTCGTCGACGGAGCCGAACGGCACTACGCATGCCTGCACCGCAACGGGCACGTCGAGGTCTGGGTGCTGTGCTGGACGCCGAGCAACGACACGGGGTGGCACGACCACGACATCTCCTCCGGAGCGGTGGTCGTGACCCAGGGCTGCCTGGTCGAGGACAACCTCGCATTGGGCAGCGCGAGTGTGACCACCGAGGTTCCCGCCGGCCTCGGGTACAGCTTCGGCCCCGAGCACATCCACCGGCTCGCCGGCCGCGACGGCGTGCCTGGCGGGAGTGTGAGCGTGCATGCGTACTCGCCGCCGCTATGGCGGATGGGCTACTACGAGGTCGACGCCGCGGGGGTGCTGCGCCGCACCTCGGTGTCCTACCCGGGGGGCACTGCGGGATGAGCGCCTTCGACTCGGAGGACACGCTCGATCTCGTCGTGCTCGGCGGCGGGGTGATGGGCCTGTTCACGGCGTACCACGCGTCGGGCGGCTTCGGTCGGGTCGCCGTGCTCGATCGCGGCGAGATCGGCGACCCGGCGACCGCGTCGTTCGGCCGCACCCGCTCGTACCGCAAGGACTACCTCGACCCGGCCTACGCGCGGTTGGCCGGCGAGGCCATGAGCCTGTGGTCAGAATTCGAGCGACGCACCGGCACCGACGTGCTCGTGCGCTGCGGCTGCCTGAACATCGCGAGCTCGTCTATCACCCCGGACCTGCCGCAGACCTACGCGCAGCGCACCGCCGAGACGATGCGGGCGATCGGCATGGCGCCCGACGAGCTCGGCCGCGACGAACTCGCCGCCCGCTTCCCCTATCTGCGCGCCGAGGTGGGGTACCTGGACGAGACGGCCGGGCTCGTCGACCTGCGTGCTGTCACCACGACGCTGATGCAGACGCTGCACGCCCGCAAGGTCGCGGTGCACGAGAAGGTCGAGACGTCCGCGATCACCAGCGAGGGCGACGTGATCCGCGTGCGCACCGACGCCGGCGACTTCCTCGCCCGCGCCGTCGTCGTCACCGCCGGGCACGGCACAAACGAGCTGCTGCGCAAACTCGAGGGCTGCGACCTGCAGGTGCCGATCACCAGGGACCGGCCCAGCGAGGCCAAGTACTACGTGCCCCCCGCCTCGGCACGCGCGCAGTTCACGTCCGACGCGATGCCAGTGATCGCCTACCTCGACACCGGCGTGTACCTGCACCCGATCGTCGAGGGCGTCGTCGACGCGGTGAAGATCGGCTACTACAACCCGCCGGACCTCCCACGCGAACGCACCGGAGTGCGCGATGTTGCCGACTTCGTCGCGCAGTGCATGCCGGGGCTGGCCGACGCCGAGTGCAGCGACGTCCTCGACGTCGACCAGTGCGACTACGACCTGGTGGCCGACGACGATTTCGTGCTCGGCGCGGTGCCAGGCGTCGAGCACGTCTACGTCGGTGTCGGCTGGCGCGGCACCGGCTACAAGTTCGCGCCGTGGGTCGGCCGGGTGCTCTACGAGCTCTCGCTGCAGGACGGCACGGTCTACGACGTCGCCCGCTTCGATCCCGCCCGCTTCACCGACCGCCCCGCAGAGGAGGCATCCCGATGACCCGACCGTCGCCCCGCACGTTCGCCGAACGTCTTGCCGACGGCATCATGATCGGCGCCGAGGGGTACGTCTTCGAGCTCGAGCGCCGCGGGTACGTGAAGGCCGGCCCGTACGTGCCCGAGGTCATCCTCGACGCGCCGGACGCCCTGCGGCAGCTGCACCGCGAGTTCCTGCGAGCCGGCGCAGACGTGATGGTCGCGCTGACGTACTACGCGCACCGCGAGAAGCTGCGCGACGTCGGCCGCGACGGCGAGCTGGAACTGCTGAACCGGCAGGCCGTCCGCATCGCCAACGAGATTGCCGCCGAGGGGGCGTCCGGCGGCGCGTTGGTCGCCGGCAACATCTGCAACACCTGGTGCTACGACCCGGGCAACGCGAAGGCGTCCGGCGAGGTGGTCCGCGAGCAGTACCGCGAACAGCTCGGCTGGGCGGCCGAGGAGGGCGTCGACTTTGTCATCAGCGAAACGAACGACTTCTTCGGCGAGGCGCTGATCGGGCTCGAGGTATGCCACGAGCTCGGGCTGCCGGCCATGGTGACGCTCGCGAGCGTGCAGCCCGACGCGACCTACGACGGGGTCGACTACGTCGAGGCTTGCCAGCGGCTCGCCGACGCCGGCGCTGCGATTGTCGGGCTGAACTGCTCGCGCGGTCCGGCGACGATGCTGCCGCTGCTGCGCCGCATCCGCGAGGCGGTCGACATCCCGATCGCCGCCCAGCCGGTGCCGTATCGCACGGACGCGGTCACCCCGGCGTTCGAGTCGCTGACGAGTGACGACGGGCGGCGGCTGTTCCCGATCCAGCTTGAGGCCAGCGGGCACACCCGCTTCGAGATGGCGCAGTTCGCACGCGAGGCGGCCGATCTCGGCGTCGGGTATCTCGGCATCTGCTGCGGCGGCGCGCCGCACCACGTCCGGGCGATGGCCGAGGCGGTAGGACGCGAGACGCCGGCGAGCCGCTACTCGCCTGCCCTCGAGCTGCACCCGGTTCTCGGGACGGAGCGCAGCGCGGTCACCCAGCGCGAGATGGGCGACTGGAGTGCCGCGTCCTGATCCGTGCGCCCTCAGTACCGTCTAGGCATGCAGTGTCGGTCGGGTGCGATCTGGGACGAGCGGTACCTTGCCTACGACTTCGGTGACCATCCGCTCAATCCGCTGCGGCTCGATCTGACGATCCGGCTGGCGCGTGAGCTGGGCGTCCTGGAACGGCTGGACGTTACCGCCCCCGAGCCGGCCGACGAGGCCCAGCTGCTGACGATCCACGACGCGGCATACCTGGCGGCCGTGCGCGAGGCCGGTGCGAACCCGGACTACAGCGGTTTCGGGTTGGGCACCAGCGACGACCCGGTTTTCCCCGGCATGTACGACGCCTCGGCGCTCGTGGCGGGCGGCTCGGCGCAGGCCGCGCTGCGGATGTGGAACGGCGAGGTCGAGCATGCCGTGAACATCGCCGGCGGCCTGCATCATGCGATGCGCGGGTACGCGTCGGGTTTCTGCATCTTCAACGATGTCGTGCTGGCGATCCGCACCCTGCTCGCGGCCGGCGCGAGGAAGATCGCGTACGTCGACGTCGACGTGCACCACGGCGACGGCGTGCAGGCGGCGTTCTACGACGACCCCCGGGTGCTGACGATCAGCCTGCACCAGGACCCGCGCACGTTGTTCCCGGGCACCGGGTTGCCGAGCGAGACCGGCTCCGGCGAGGCCGAGGGGACGTCGGTCAACGTCGCGCTGCCGCCGGGTACCGACGATGCGGGCTGGCTGCGGGCCTTCCGGGCGGTTGTCCCCGGTGCGGTGCGCTCTTTCGCGCCCGACGTGCTCGTGACACAGTGCGGTTGCGACACCCACCACGAGGACCCGTTGGCGAACCTCGAGCTCACGATCGACGGTCAGCGTCAGGCCATCGCCGAGCTGCACGCGCTCGCCCACGAGCTCGCCGGCGGCAAGTGGCTGGCCTTCGGCGGCGGCGGCTACGGGCTGATCCGCTGCGTGCCGCGGACGTGGACTCACCTGCTGGCCGAATCCACCGGGTGGCCGGTCCCGGCAGATGCGCTCGTGCCGCCGGGTTGGGTCGCGCACCTGCGGGCTCGGGGCGTGCGCGGCGAGCTGCCGGCGCTGATGGGTGAGGCGCCGGTGGCTGACGTGCAGGCGTGGATGCCCGGCGGGGAGGGGTGGCTGGACGCCGCCATCGGCGCGACGCGCCGCGCGGTGTTCCCGCTGCTCGGACTCGACCCGGAAGACCCTCGTGACTGAGCCGCCGGAGCCCGAGCCGCCGCCGCACTGGGAGGCCGACGTCGTGGCCGCCGACGGGGGCACGGTCCACCTGCGTCCGATCCGGCCGAGCGACGCCGACGCGCTGGTGTCCTTCCACAGCGGCCTGTCGCAGCGCACCCGTTACCTGCGCTATTTCTCCGCCTACCCGCGCATCCCGGAGCGCGACCTGTTCCGGTTCGCGAATGTCGATCACCACTACCGCGTCGCGTTCGTCACCGAACTCGCTGGCGAGATCATCGCGGTCGGCCGGTACGAAGGTCGCGACGGTAGCGACGAAGCCGAGGTCGCCTTCGTTGTGGCTGACGCCCACCAGGGGCGCGGAATCGGCTCGGTGCTGCTCGAGCACCTCGCTGCTGCCGCGCGTGAGGTGGGGATCCGCCGATTCGTGGCCGTCGTCCTCGCCGAGAACTCGTCGATGATCCGGGTGTTCCGCGACGCCGGCTACGAAACCACCCGGCACATGGAACACGGCGAGGTGACCCTCGAGTTCGACGTCGAGGAGACCGCGACGACCGAGGCGGTCATGCGAGAGCGGGAACAACGCGCCGAGGCTCGCTCGATCGGTCGCCTGCTGCGGCCGCGTTCCGTCGCGGTCGTCGGGGCCAGCAACGACGAGGGCAAGATCGGCAATGCGGTGTTCGTGAACCTGCTCCGGATGGGCCTGGAAGGCCCGCTGTACCCGGTGAACTCCGAGGCCCGGCACGTGCGCGGCGTGCGGGCGTACCCCTCGGTGCTCGACGTGCCCGACGACATCGATCTTGTGGTGATCGCGGTCCCGGCCGAAGCGGTACCCGGTGTTGTCGAGCAGTGCGCCGCGCGCGGGGTGCGCGGGCTCGTCGTGATCTCCGGCGGGTTCGGCGAGCGGGGCACCGATGCCGAGCGCGAGGCCGGTCAGGACGCGCAGCGCGAGCTGGTGACATCGGCGCGGGTGCGCGGCATGCGCGTCGTGGGCCCGAACTGCCTCGGCATCGTGAATACCGCCGATGACGTCAGGTTGAACGCCTCGCTCGCGCCGCTGCCGCCGCTGTCCGGCCGGGCCGGGTTCTTCTGCCAGTCGGGCGCGCTGGGCGTCGCGGTGCTCGGTGAGGCAGCCCGGCGCGGGATCGGCGTCTCGACGTTCGTCTCGGCCGGCAACCGGGCCGACGTCTCGGGCAACGACCTGCTGCAGTTCTGGGAAACCGACCCGGAGACCGACGTCGTGCTGATGTACCTGGAGAGCTTCGGCAACCCGCGCAAGTTCGCCCGGCTCGCTCGGCGGCTCGGCCGCTCGAAGCCGATCATCGCGGTGAAGAGCGGCACGGCGATGGTCGTGCCTGGGCTCGCGCACACCTCGGTCGCGGTGCCCGAGGTGAGCGTGCGGGCACTGTTCGAGGCGTCCGGCGTCATCCGGGTCGACACGCTCGGGGATCTGTTCGACGTCGCGTTGCTGCTCACCTCGCAGCCGCTGCCGCAGGGCTCTCGGGTGGCAGTGGTGGGCAACTCCACGGCGCTGGGTGTGCTGGTCACCAACGCGCTGGCCGAGGACGGGTTGCGCCTGGCGCGCCTCGACGACGTCGGGGTGCAGGCCGCGCCCGACGCGTTCGAGAGCGCGTTGCGCGACGCGCTGGCCGATCCGGGCGTGGACGCCGTCGTCGTGGTGTTCGTCCCGCCGCTGCAGCGCGCGTCGTCGGACGAGGTCGCGTCCGCGGTGCGCGGCGTCGCGGCCGGCAGCGACAAGCCGGTGCTCTCGACATTTCTCGGTTTCGAAGGCGTGCCCAGCGGCCTGGCCGCAGCCGGCAACTCGTCCCCGGCGCCCGGCTCGGTGCCGTCCTACGCCTCGCCCGAGCGTGCCGTGCGAGCGCTGGCGCGGGCGTGCCGTTACGCGGTGTGGCGGCACCGTGGGCCGGGCGTGGCGCCCGACCTCGACGGCATGGACCTCGCCGCGGCGCGTGCGCTGGTGCGCGACGTCTTGATCACCACGCCGGTCGGACGGCAGCTGACCTGCGAGGAGGCGCGGATGCTGCTCGAGCACGTTGGCATCGGCGTCGACGACACGGCGGAGGGCGTCGACGTCGTGCTCTCGGTGCACGACGACCGCTCGTTCGGGGCGCTGGTGTCATTCGGCGTGCGCGGCGTCGCGACCGACCTGCTCGGCGATCGGGCCTACGCGGCGGTGCCGCTGACGACGATCGACGCCGCGGAGCTGATCGTCGCCCCGCGAGCGGCGCCGCTGTTGGCCGGGTACGGCGGCACCGCGCCGGCCGACCAAGATGCGCTGACGTCGCTGGCCCTGCGATTGTCTGCGCTGGCCGACGCACTGCCCGAGGTCGGCGAGGCGGTGCTGGCGGCGAGCGCGGGGCCGCACTCGGCGACGGTGACGGGCGCGGAGGTGTGGGTGTCGCCGCCGACCGCGCGGTCCGATTCCGGCCCCCGGCGACTGCGCGGTCTCTAGGAACGGATGGGCGAGGCGCTCCTGCGTCCGGACGGGGGGGCGAGCGTGCCGGGTGTGGACGTGGCGCGCGGCGTGAGCGCCCGCAGCAGTGTGGCGAGATCGTCCGGCGGCTGCCACGCGTAGCGGGCCGCGGTGCCGTTGGTGGCCGTGCTCTGGCAGGCCGGCGCAGTCAGCGACAGCGTGACCGTGCGCAGCGTGCGGCCGCCGGCCGTCACGCCGACGAGCGCGAACTCGCGCGACGTCGCCGCCGCCACGGTCTGGCACAGCCTGGCCGAGCTCGTCGGCGCGCCTTGCAAGCTGGTCGTGAGCCGCCGCGCGCTATCGCCGGTCAGCACCAGCCGCGCCGGCGCGGGCGGTGGAGACTCGTCGAGTGCCTGCTGCTTCGTGCCGTACGCGCAGACCAGCAGCCGGACGACAGGCTGGGCGAACAACGGGCCGCCGGTGCGGCTCCCGCGACCGGGCAGCAGGGTCCGCGGCAGCGAGCTGGGGCACTGTCCCACGGCAATCCCCGCGGTGGGTGATGCCGCTCGGGTCGGCGCTGACCGTCCGGGAGTCGCCTGCTGGCCGCCGTTGTCCGGGGGGGTCGCGGCCGGTCGATCGAGGTTCTGCCGGTTCGCGGTGTCGGTGCCGCCGTTGTCGTTGCCGAGCACCACCGAGGCACCGGTGACCCCGACCGCCACGAACGCGACTGCGACCGCGGCCGCGGCGATGCGCACCCGGCGCGCAGCGCGCCGAGCCTCGCCGCCGGCGATCAGCCGATCGATGTCGAGGCCGTCGTGGCCATCACCGTGGTGCAGGGCGTTGCGAAGATCGTGTTCGGTGGGGCTCATCGGGTACCTCCTGTACCGCTCGTGGCCTCGACCCGCAGGCGGGCCAATGCGCGCGAGCAGCTGCTCTTGACCGTCCCTACCGGGATGCCGAGCGTCGCCGCGGTGTCCTGTTCGGAGAGATCGCAGTAGTAGCGCAGGACGATGACGGCGCGATCGCGCGGTTCCAACCCGGACAGCATCCTGCGCAGCTCGTCACGACTGTCGGACGCGCCCAGCGCTCCGCCGACGCCCGGCGCCGGCAGCTCGGGAAGGGTCGCGGTCGGGCGCTCGCCCCACCATTTGCGCCGGGTCTGGTCGATGTGGGCGGTCACCAGCGCGCGCCGGGCGTAGGGCAGCGGGGTGTCGATGCGTCCCCATTTCACGTAGACCTTCGTCAACGTGGTCTGCACGAGGTCCTCGCCGCGATGATGGTCGCCGGTGAGCAGCCGGGCAGCGTGCAGCAAAGTCGCCCCGTTCGCCTCGACGAACGCGCGAAAACCCGCCTCGTCACGCACAGTCCTCCCGTCCGGAGCTTCCCGTCCGACCGTCGCCCACCATTGTTGAGACGATGTGGATGCCACCGCAGGTTCCACCCAGGATGCGCTGAAACCTCTCGGCGTGACCGTTCTGTCGCCTAGAGACTGCGATAGACGCCGCTGCGATGGGCTATGCGCAGCGCCACCACGACGAGTTCGGCATCCCTGATGGTGTAGACGACGCGGTTGTCGCCGACACGGATCTGCCAGAGGTCCTCGTAGCGTTCGACGAGCAGGGCTACTTGCGTGCGAGCGCGCGCCACATCCGGACGTGCGGGATGGGGTGCTGCTCGTCGGTGAACACGTCGCCGTGCTGGACGAAGCCGGCTCGTGCGTAGAACCCGGCGGCCGCCTGGCGGGCATTGCACCAGAGGATCTCGGCGCCGTGGGCCATGACGTAGCGCACGGCCAGCGCCACCACCGCTGCGCCCAGACCCTGACCACGCATGCCTTCATCGGTGGCCATCTGACGCAGGTGCCATGCGCGCTGTTCGGGCAGCCAGGGGCACGGGTCGGGGTAGACGAAGCACGTGCACATGACGGCGTCACTGTCATCGACGGCGGCGATGTGCACCCCGTCTGGCAGCTCGTCGCCGGGCAACGGCGCGTCGGGCGGCAGGTGCGGGCGCAGCACCCGGCGGCGCAGGTCCCGGGTGTCCCGCTCGTCGACGATGCGGACGCAGGTCACGAGTTCGAGGCGTCGCTACCGCGCACGCCGTGAGCCATCTCGTGAATGCGTCGTTCCAGCACCGGCGTCCAGTAACCCGCGTAGCGCTTCTGCAGCTGCGGGATCTGCCAGTCGGTGCCCTCGATGACCTGGCGGCAGCGGTAGGTCTCGCAGTGGCAGTAGAGGACGAAGTCCGGGTCGTCGAGCACGGTGGCGTAGTCGAGCGTCAGCTCCGTGCCCGCGGCAAGGTCGTCGACGGTGACCAGCGTGCGCGCATCAGCCCAGCGGAGGTTTGGATCGCAGCTGTGATTGACCGGGCCGAGCTGCCCCGCCGAGGTGGGGGCGGCGGCGAACCGCACGGCAACCTGTGCTGCGCCGATCGCGTCGACGGCATGCAGGCCGTGGCCGGCGATCAGCGACGCGGCGATCACCGTCGCGGGGTGGAGCTGCTGCGTCTGCTGCACCGCTCAGCCCGCAGCCCGACGACGGCCACGGCGGCTGGACAGGTAGTCGGCGACCACGAACTCACCGAGCGCGCCGCGCTTGGGCTGGAACACCCGGCCGCCGTTGCGCGCAGCGACCTCCTGCATGAAGCTCACCAGCCGCGGGTCGTCGTCGAGCATGAAGATGTTGATCGTCGCGCCGCGCCGGGTGCACCGCTCGACCTCGGCCAGTGTGGCAGCGATCGTCTCGCGCGTCGGCGGCCACGCGAAGTCGGCGAAGCCGTCGGCGGCCAGGTGCGCAGTCGGCTCGCCGTCGGTGATCACCAAGATCACCGGTTCGGCGCCGCGGTGTTTGTCGAGATGTCGGCGGGCCAGCATCAGCCCGTGCTGCAGATTGGTGCCCTGGACGCGGTCCCAGTCGTGGTCGACGAGCGCGCCGGTCGACATCACCCGCGCGTAATCGCTGAAGCCGATGATCTCGATCGCGTCCTGTGGGTACTTCGTGGTGACCAGCGAGTGCAGTGCCAGTGCGGTGGTCTTCGCCTCGCCCCACGTGCCGCGAAGTTCCATCGAATACGACATGTCGACGAGCAATGCGATTGCCGCGGACGCGCGCCGTTCGGTCTCGACGACCTCGAAGTCCTCGGCGCCCAGCTCCAGCGGACCGCCGGCCGCGCGCAGCACGGCGTTGCGCACAGTGCGCACGACGTCCATCGGTTGCTCATCGCCGAACTGCCATTCCCGGCTGGCCCCGGTGACCTCGCCTGCTGACCCCGCGTCGCGAACGTCGTGGCCGCCGCGCCCGCGTGATTCGACGAGGGCGAAGACACGGCGTAGCGCGGTGCTGCCGAGGCGCCGCAGCGCGCGCGGTGTGAGCCGCAGGCCGTCGCTGCCGCGCTGGACGTAGCCCTGCTCGCGTAGCTCGCGTTCGATGCGCCGTAGTTGTGCGACGTCCTCGACGGCCGCGCGGCCCAGCGCGCGCTCGATGAGTTCCTCGTCGATGTCGTCCAGGCTGGCTCCGGGGTAGTCCTGGCTGAGCAGCTCCTCGAGCTGGTCGAGGTCGGCGAGCTCGGCCAGCGCGCCGGTGGCGTCGGAGAAGCCCATCGCCTTGTCGCCGTCCATCGATTCGCGTCCGCCCCATTGCAAATCCGGACGCGCCGAGCGCAGCCCGGCCTGCAGGCGCGCCATCTCGTCGGCGAGCCCGGCCTGGCCCATCGCATTGGCCATCAGATTGCCGAGCTCGTCGCGCTGCTCGGCGGTCAGCGAATCCATCAGCCGTTCGGCAGCGGCGGCGCGGCGAGCGAGGGCGTCGACAAGCTCGTCGAGGTTCGCCGGGTTCTCCGGGAAGAAGTCGCCGAACTGCGCCATGAACCGCGCGAACTGCTCGGGCGTGTGTTCGCCGCGCGCATCGGCATCGAGCATCTCGTTGAGCGAACGCATCATGTCGCGCACCCGAGCGAGATCTTCGGGGGAGGCGCTCTGCAGGGCATCCCGCATGCCGGCGAACTGCGAGTCGAGCACCTCGCTGCGCAGCAGCTGCTGGATCTGCTCGTACGCCTGCCGTGCCTCGGGCGAGCGCCACTGGTAATCGGTCAGCTGGCGCACGGCGCGGGCGGTGTCGTTCGGCAGCGCGTCGAGTTCCGCCTCGGCCATCCGCGCCGAGTCGTCCGGGACCGGGAACAGCGCCCGCTTCTCCTCCTCCAACGCCTGGTCGAGCAGCTGCTTGACCTGATCGAGGGTGCCGTCGAGGCGGCCGCCCTTGCGCAGCTCGCGGGCGCGTTCGCGGGCCTTGCGGCGCAGTGCCTCGAGGCCGTCGCGGTCGGTGGTTCCCCTGCGCAGCAGGCGATCGAGCGCCGCGCGAGGCGACATACCGGCGAGCACGTCGTCACCGATCTCGTCCAACGCGTCGCGGATGTCGTAGGGCGATTCGAGCGGGTCGGGGCCACCCGCCCAGGCTCCGTACCGACTCCTACCCATGGCTCTTCGCGCAAGCGCTCATCGCGGCCTCGCTGCGCTCCTCGCTCGCAGGGCTCGCTGCGATGCTCTTTCGGACAGTCATGCGCCGTAGACCGTCCGCGCGCCGTCGGAGTCCTTGGCCAGCCGGCGATTCAGGTAGAGCCCCTCCATCGCGAACTCCAACACCGACGCCGCCACACCGACCGCCGTCGGTCCCTCCCCGACACCGTCGGGTTCCAGCCGGTCCAGCAGCGCGGACAGAACGGGGACGGGTCCGAGCTGGCTGAGCAGCTCCTGCGCCGGGATCGCGTCGCCGGTGGTGACGGTGAGCCCAGCGTCGAAGCGGTCCTGCAGTGGACGCAGATCCATCCCGGCCAACCGCGAACGGTAGGTCTCGACGATCGCACGGCGCAGCAGGTGCTCGAGCACCTCGAACTCGCGGCCCTCGTCGGCGTCGTCGAACTCCACCTTGCCGCGCGAGGCGGGCACGATCGTCGGCAGGTCGCAGACCCGCGCCACGGCGGCGTCCTCGTGCGTCACGGCGGCGCGGCGCACCGCGGCCGCCGCGACGGTCTCGACGGCGGCGATCGCGAAGCGGGCCGACACCCCGGAGCGCTGGTCGACCTGCGGCGCGTCGCGCACCGCGCGGGCGAAGCGGCCCACGACCTCGAGTAGGTGGGACGGGACGAGCGGCGCCGGGTGATCGGTGTCCGACCACAGCACCGCGGCCTCCTGCGCCACGAGCGTGAGCTCGTCGGAGAGGTCCAACGGGTAGTGGGTGCGGACCTCGGCGCCGAAGCGGTCCTTGAGCGGGGTGATGATGCGCCCGCGGTTGGTGTAGTCCTCGGGGTTCGCGCTGGCCACGACGAGCAGGTCGAGCGGCAGGCGCAGCTGGTAGCCGCGCACCTGGATGTCGCGCTCCTCCAGCACGTTGAGCAGCGCCACCTGGATGCGCTCGGCGAGGTCGGGCAGCTCGTTGATCGCGAAGATGCCGCGGTTCGTGCGCGGGACGAGGCCGTAGTGCACCGTGTCGGGGTCCCCGAGCGTGCGTCCCTGGGCCACCTTGATCGGGTCGATGTCGCCGATCAGGTCGCCGACGCTCGTGTCCGGCGTTGCGAGCTTCTCCCCGAAGCGATCGGTGCGGTGCTTCCACGCGACGGGGGTCAGCTCGCCGTCGGTGTCGAGCAGGGTGCGGCAGCGGTTGCAGATGGGCGCGTACGGGTGGTCGTTGATCTCGCAGCCGTCGACGACCGGCGTCCATTCGTCCAGCAGTCCGAGCATGGTGCGGATCAGGCGCGTCTTGCCCTGCCCGCGCTCGCCCAGTAGCACGAGATCGTGGCCGGCCAGCAGGGCGCGCTCGACCTCAGGCACGACGGTGTCGTCGAAGCCGACAATGCCCGGCAACGTCGGCTCGCCGGCCGCCAGTCGGTTGATCAGGTTGTGCCGGATCTCGGTCTTCACCGAACGGTGGATGTGACCGGATGCGCGCAGCTCGCTCAGAGTGGCGACGGTGGGTTGGTTCACCCCCTCGACGCTACGACGTGCAGGCAAACGGCCGCCACCTGCCGGGGCGCCGGTTCAGGAGGCCAGCGACTCGGCCATCTCGAGCAGCTTCGGGTCGTCCTTCGGGGTGCGGCCGGACAGGTACCAGGCGTCGATGCTCGTCACGGTCGCGCCGTTATTGCGCGCGGTGAACGCGTCCGGGTCCGGGACCGCGGTCGGGCCGCTGGGCAGCCGCTTCCCGTCGCGGAACAATGCGTCGATCTCGCCGGCACCGCCCTTCGCTACAAGGATCGAGAAGTCAACGGCTGTCTGTGCCGCGGAACCGGCGAAGCGGACCGTCGAGCGCGCTATGCCCACCGCCCGCCCGTTCACCGTGGTCGTCGAGAGATTTCGTTCGAGGCGGTTGCACTTGTGTCTGGTCAGGAACGTCGCCACTGCCCCGCGCGCGTGTGTCGCACAGGCGACGTCCGTCCGCTCGGCCCACACCTTGACCGAGTAGGTGGCGTACGCACCCTGGATGGTCGCCGTGCGCAGCGGTCGTGCCGGCGCAGCCCCTCGCCCGGACGTCGGTTGCGTGCTGCCGCCGGGCTGCGAGCTGGACGCGCGGGTGGTCGGCTGCGCGGTGCCCGACGATCCGCCGCCCGAACGAGGGCCGCTGGAAGCTCCGCCGTCTGGGCCGCCGGACGAGCTGGTGCAGCCCGCGACGGCGGCGACGAGTGCGAATGCGGCGAGCCCGCGGACGGGTGTGCGTGATCGGGTCACTGTGCCAGGCTAAGCCGTGCCTCGCGCGGACCCAGCCGGAGTCGACCAGCTCGACGCGCGGCTGTTGCGCGAACTCGACGAGACACCGCGCGCGGGGGTGCTCGAGCTGTCCCGGCGCCTAGCCGTGGCGCGGGGAACGGTGCAGGCGCGCCTCGACCGGCTCGTCGAACGCGGCGTCATAGCGACGTTCGCGCCGTCGCTCGATCCGGTGGCGCTCGGCTACACGGTCACCGCTTTCGCGACGCTGGAGATCCGCCAGGGACGCGGGCAGGAGGTGCTCGGACATCTGCGCGCGATCCCGCAGGTGCTCGAGGTGCACACGATCACCGGGCCCGGGGACATGCTGTGCCGCGTGGTGGCCCGCTCGAACGACGACCTGCAGCAGGTGCTGGATCGCGTCACCGAGTTCCCCGAGATCGTCCGGACGTCGACGGTGATCGCGCTGTCGAACCCGGTGCCGCACCGGGTGCTGCCGCTCGTCTGAACTCGCACGTGGGAGCCCGCTGTGCCAGTCCGCCCCATTCGATGATCAACACATCAGAACGGGTCGAATAGCGACCGCCCCGCTACATCCCGTTCTGGGCGGCGCGGCGGGCAGCCACTTGATCGCGGCGGTGTGGCTCAGCCGGTGAAGGACTTCGCCTCGACGAGCTTGACCTTGATCGTCTTGCCGGTGGGGGTCTCGTACTCGACGGTGTCGCCCTCGCGTGCGCCGGTGAGCGCCCTGCCCAGCGGCGACGCGGCGGAGTAGACCTCCACGCCGGCCGTCTCGGCTTCCTCGCGGGAACCGATCAGGAAGGTTTCCACGCTGTCATCGCTGTCGTCGAAGCGGACGGAGACGACCATGCCGGGGCCGGCGACGCCATCGCTGACCGGCGCCTCGCCTACCTGCGCCGTGCGCAGCAACGTCTGCAGCTGGACGATCCGGCCCTCTTGCTTGCCCTGTTCCTCGCGTGCGGCGTGGTAGCCGCCGTTCTCCTTCAGGTCGCCCTCTTCGCGCCGGTCGTTGATCTCCTTGGCCATGCCCGGACGGCCGGCGATCAGGTTGTCCAGTTCCTGCGACAGTCGGTCGAATGCGTCCTGGGTCAGCCAGGTGACGGGGGCGTCGTCGGTTGTGGACACTGCGGTACTCCAGTGGTGTAGCGGAAGGAACGAAGCGTCGAACGTAACACCGCACCTGCGGGGACGGCCAAGTCGATAGACGAGCACCCGGTCAGGAACAATGGGTGGGTGAGTGACGACGGTCTGCGGCTGATGGCCGTGCACGCCCATCCCGACGACGAGTCGAGCAAGGGCGCGGCGACGATGGCGCGCTACATCGACGAGGGCGTCGACGTGCTCGTCGTGACCTGCACGGGCGGCGAGCGCGGCAGCATCCTCAACCCCGCGCTGAAGGACCGCAAGGACATCGAGGACAACATCAGCGAGATCCGCCGAGCCGAGATGGATCGTGCGCGCGAGATCCTCGGCGTGCGCCAGCACTGGCTCGGCTTCGTCGACTCCGGGTTGCCGGAGGGCGATCCGCTGCCGCCGCTGCCCGAGGGATGTTTCGCCCTGGTCCCGCTCGAGGAGGCGGCCGAGCGTCTGGTGAGGGAGATCCGCAGGTTCCGTCCGCATGTGATCACGACCTACGACGAGTTCGGCGGCTACCCGCATCCTGACCACATACGTACGCACCAGGTCTCTGTTGCCGCGTTCGACGCCGCAGCCGACCCGCAGCTGTTCCCCGACGCGGGCGAGGTGTGGCAGCCGTTGAAGCTGTACTACGACGTCGGTTTCTCGAAAGCGCGCACGCAGGCGCTGCACGACGCGTTGGTGGCCCACGGGC
>JAABUT010003044.1_pt1 | contig 15003 bp, 16 predicted proteins | sample 5559281 | NCBI WGS metagenome assembly JAABUT01 (sample SAMN10711880, study PRJNA513359) | rock metagenome | isolation source: Antarctica rocks | place: Antarctica: Victoria Land, Ricker Hills nord | collected 2016-01-04 | reverse complement strand
CCGACCAGATGACGGACGGACGGCGCTTCAGGATCCTCGAGGTCTTCGACGACTGCACCCGCGAGTGCCTGGGCCTGGTCGCCGATACGTCGATCTCGGGGCGGCGGGTGGCGCGCGAGTTGGACGCGATCGTGGCTTGGCGCGGCAAGCCCGCGTCGATCGTCAGCGACAACGGCACGGAGCTGACCAGCAACGCCATCCTCGGCTGGGCCGATGAGCGCCAGGTGCGCTGGCATTACATCGCGCCGGGCAAGCCCCAGCAGAACGGCTTCAGTGAGAGTTTCAATGGCCGGTTGCGAGACGAGCTGCTCAACGAGACGCTGTTCCACTCGCTCGCCCAAGCCCGATCAGTCCTGGCGGCGTGGCGGAAGGACTTCAACGAGGTGAGGCCGCACTCCAGCCTCGGCTACCTGACGCCCCGCGACTGCGCCCGCACCCTATCCGGAGAGATCGGCCGGCGCGCTGCGCACCCTGACCACTCCGCGCGCCGGCCTATTGCCAGCGACGACCATCAAGGATCAAATCACCGCCGGACTCTCGTAATGGCTGGATGAAAGACGGGGGTCAGGTCATTGGGCTAACCCCATGCAGGCGTTTGGCCTGCCCTGTCATCTTATCCGAAACGGTCGGGCGGCATTGCACGCTGGTTGAGAGCCAGAGCCGACGGTTTGACCGCAGAGCAAGCCACGCGGGCTGTCGGTGTCAGCCGGGCCACGCTGTACCGCTGGCGTGAGCGGGCCGAGGCGCAGTCCCGCAGGCCCCATCAGGTACGCCGGCCACCCTGGGCGCCGGGGCGGTGACCAACGTTGCGAATGGCACGATTACGGGTGCCCACATCGATGTCGCTCGCCGTGGGGCTCGACCCGTTAAACGTAGCCTCGGTCTCGGCAGCGCTGGCCTGGGCGGCCTTGACGTGACGATCGGGTCGGGCCACCACCACAGGCACAAGCGGCGGCACCGAAGGAACCGGCACCGGGATGGTGGCGTGGACCGTCCGGGCGCAGACCACACCGTCACGGGTCGCGGGCGTGCTCACGCGAGCGCTCCCGGTTGATTAATCGCCACCGCATCCCGCAGGATCGATAAGGCCAGGTCGTTATGCTCGGTAAGCGCTTCCGCGGCGGCCCAGCAGCCCGGACCGATCAGCGACAGCATCGCCGAAGCTTTCGCAGCGAGGCCGGCAGAGGTCGTGGGCCGCACTTTCGCGAGGTCCTCGGTCCAGCGACGCAGGCGACACCACATGCGGTTATGCCGGCTGCACACCTCAGACAAGCCGAGCCGCTCCTCCATGGCCGTGCGGTCGCGTTCATAGATTGCGGCGTCGGTGTCGCGGACACGCTCCCACTCGACCCAGGCCGGGTCACCGCTCTTCGGGCCGGTGACAGTCAGGGTGGTCACCGTCGCGGTCGACGTGTCCACGATCCTCTGATCGGTCGAAGGCGTCGGCGGCGGCACCGGCCGTTTCGGACCGTCCACCATCAACCGATCCTCGAGCGTGGCTCGCCGGTCAGCGACGGTCTGGCATCGGCGGGACAGACGCTCGACCCGGCCGGCCAGGTCGATCAGCGCGGCATCAAGGTTAGTCGCGATCGGCGCTGCGCTGTCGTCGAATCGTAACAGGGCCCGGTTGTCGAGCGGCGCGGCTATACCACTGGCGTGAGTAGCCATTTCGATAAGCCTCTTTCTCGCGGTGGCCCGGACCGCTTCGGATGTTGCCACCCTGGGCCCGAGCTGGCGCAAGGCGATGGTTTAAGCGCCAGCTCTGCGTTAGTACACCCTCCCCCCGCCCCTGATCCCCTCACTGCCGACCGATTAACCGCAACTGAATCTCTCGCTTAGGCATCTACCAGCCTTCGAGTATGACCTGCCCTTGTGGCAGAAACGAGGGCTGGAGGATGAACAAGGCGAGCCATTTAGATGCCCTCATAGGAGCTGCCCTTCGTGAGGCTAGGATCGCGGCCGGCACGGAGCTTCAGCTTCTTGCTTTCTCCATCGGGATCTCATATCAGCGGCTACAGAAGTACGAAGTCGGCAAGTCCCGCATTCCAGCTACGACGTTGCGATTGGCCGCAGAGGCGCTTGCCGTTCCCGTGGAGAGGTTCTTCGGCAATGACGTAGTATGGAAGCTGGCGCTAGCGACGCCATCCGCACCTCGCGCCTAACGCCTTCTGACCCGATCCCGCCCCACTTCCATTGCAGCGGAAGGGCCTGGACGATCCGGTACGCCCGCGCTTTCATGAGTAGCGGTCACGGCGCGAAACTTGCCGTTCCCCGTCGTGGATGACCCGACAGCGCCGCCACCGCGATCGGAGCGCCACGTGCCCAACTGCATCGCAATAATGCGCCGCATGGCTGACCGTCGCTTTCGTCAAGAGCCTCGATCGATGTCCACGCTGCCATCGGCTATGATACCTGGCCAGCATCACCCCACGTTGGTTACGCAGTAAGACTAGCAGGTTGCTGAAAAACTCGTTTTCGCCGCGCTCCGTACTGGCTTTGGTCCAGCTCTGATCCCCGCCTGTTCACGTTTTTCGAGGTGGTCCAGAGGCTTTTTCAGCAGCCTGCTAGACACGTGACGGTATCTCATCCCCCGCGTCTTCGTGAAGTCGAAGCTCATAGTGAGCTGGCGCCGCGCCATCGATAGCCGCTTGACATTCGAGCAGGCTCTCATGCTGATCCTCCGAGGCGACATTGGCCTCGCCCCGGGAGCATTATGAATCCTTGCTCCATCAAAGACACCTGACGATTACCCCGACACTCAGACGACCCTCGCTACGGCGCTGGCCGGACACTCACCAAAAATCCTGCGAGGGCGGCCGATCGATCAGCGCGGTCGTTCAGGAACCAAGCTTGAACCATAGGCCCGAATAAGCGGAGATCCTGTGGTCAGGACTTCCTGGCACCTCAAGACTCAGTTCGGCCGCCTGCCAAGCGTCCACAAGGGTGTAACCGAGCCGCACAAAATCGTGGATCAGCGCCTCGCGATTGTAGAGCATGCAGGCTACACGGAACGGCCCGGCGTCCTGAACAACCGCCACCGAAGGTTGATCTGTCAGTGGTGTCCGATTGATTAGGATGCAGTGAGGCTTGTCAGGCAGTTCTTCCACGAGCTGAGGCAAGGACTTCGAAAAATAGTGAAGCGATCCAGAAGCTATTAGAATTTCCGCACCGCTGGCATCGGCCCAACAATCAGTAAATCTAAGATTTCTTGTCCCCAGCTGATGGGCTAATCTCAATCCACGCTCAAGATTGCGAGGCAGATCATAGACATTCCAGACTAGACCTTTGTTAAACTCTAGATATTTCTGATAACAGTAAAATAGATTTCCAACGTTCCCGCCGAGATCAAATATCATCCGCGCATTCGCAGTCTCTGGTGCTAGGTGAAACAGGGCCGCGTAATCGCTAGGCCTCGGGGTCATACTCAAACCGAGGTGTAGCTCCACGTTATGTAAATGCTCATGCCCCTCATTGCTATATGCTAAGACTGCTGCTTCGGCTTCCGACAACGTTTGATATACTCGTGCATATCCAAGCACGGCGCCAATGATAGCGCGACCGATCCGCCCTCGTGGATTTGAGAAGATAATCGATTTGCCAACTCCAAATCGGCTCAACACTCTCATCAATCGAGCAGCAAATCGTATTTGCGATAACCGCACTCGCTCAAGCATCCTCTGATCCCGACTGAAAATTAACACATACCGAGTCGACTAGTCCTAACGATTTCTACGTAAAAGAACTAGAAATGCGTAATTGCTCAGGCTATGGCTGACACCGTTTGGCGGAAGTCGGCGCCTTTGAGGGTCAGCCTGATAGCGTGGAAGGCTGAGACGGCATGCCGTCGGGCGGTCTCGATCACGGATCGGATGTCGGCATAGAGCTCCGCACCCCACTCGGAGCGGAAGCAGTTCGTCATCTTGCGGAACACCACGCAGGGGTGCAGGGCCTGCTCGGACCCGTTGTTGGTCGGTGGCAGGTCGGGGTTGGTGACGAAGACGAACAGGGAGTTGCGGATGCCGTAGACGGCCTTTCTCAACTTATTTCCTTGTAGGTTCGTGGGCTCGATGCGGAGCAATCGGTCGAGCCGCCTGTCGAGGTCGCCGCGATAGGCCCTTAGCCCGTCTTATTCACCGGAGTGCGTGGGAGGGGTGGCGGACGTAGTTTAACCCATTGAAGTCGTGTAGTGTTTGGTTGCTGAGACCGAAACCCGCCCGCTTCACAGGCTGCCACGTCCACCATGGTCGACAATACGGTTCCGTCCTTTGATTTTCCAGCCGTCGGCCGGAAGAAAGTCACAGCTGCCTTCGACGGTGGCCGCCTCACCTCGAACGGCGGCGTGATGCTGCTGGCCAACGCGGAACGACGCCTTGGTCTCGCCGAGCGTCTCGGCCGCCTGATCCCCGATCACCGCGATCCGACGCGCATCACCCATAGGCTGGTCGACATGATCCGCGCGCGGGTCTTCGCGATCTGTTGCGGCTACGAGGATGCCGATGATCTTGACGACCTGCGCTTCGATCCGGCCTTCAAGCTCGCCTGTGGCCGACTTCCCGACAGCGGCCGCGACCTGTGCTCGCAGCCGACGCTGTCGAGGCTAGAGAATGCGCCACGCCTACGCGACGTGATCCGGCTGACCTACGCGCTGGTCGACACCTGGATGGACTCCTATCCAAGGGAGCCCGACGCCGTGACGCTCGACATCGACGACACCTGCGATGTCGTCCACGGCAACCAGCAACTCTCGCTGTTCAACGCGCACTACGATGAACGCTGCTTTTTGCCGATCCACGTCTACGACACGGACCGGAGCCGGCCCGTTGTCGTGGTGCTGCGCCCCGGCAAGACACCCTCAGGCGTCGAGGTTCGGGCTCATCTGCGCCGTCTCGTCCGGCGCATCCGCACCCGTTGGCCGAAGACCCGCATCCTGTTCCGCGGCGACGGCCACTATGCCAGGCCGGAAGCCATGGCGTGGTGCGAGGATAATGGCCTCCAGTACGTGTTCGGCCTGTCGGGCTCGACCCCATTGTCCAGAAAAGTCGAGGGCACGGCCGACGCGGTCCGCACCGAGCGCGCCATCGACGACAAGGAGGTGGTGCGCCGCTACGCCGAAACGCGCCATCGTGCCGGGTCCTGGAACCTGGAGCGACGCGCCGTCGCCCGGATCGAGGCGACACGGCTCGGCCTCGACATCCGCTTCGTCGTGACCAACGTCGAACGCGGTTCGGCCGAATGGATCTACGACAGCCTCTACTGCGCGCGCGGCCAAGCCGAGAACCTCATTAAGCTGCACAAAACCCAACTCCGATCGGACCGCACGTCCTGCCGCTCGGCGGTTGCCAATCAGATGCGCCTCGTGCTGCACACGGCCGCCTATTGGCTCATGCTGACGGTCCGGGACGCTATTCCAAAGGTTCGCGACCTGGCCAAGGCCGAGTTCGCGACCTTGCGGCTCAGGCTCCTCAAGATCGCCGCCAGGGTGACCGAAACCAAGAATCGCGTGCGCATCGCCTTTGCCGCGGCCTGCCCCGAGGCCGACCTCTTCGCCAGCATGCCTGCTGCTCTCCTTCGGCGACGCATCTGAACGACGGGGTTGAATCCCGCACCTCGTTCACCCGCTCCGTCCCTCAAGCGCCGCACCCCATCTCCAATCGACAGCACGGCATAGGCCCTGGATGACGGCGCGCGCGCCCAGTATCAGCCAACCTCAAAGAAGCCCAAAACGCTGGCCGCGATGAATACGACGGGTTAGGGTACTGGCGGCCAGTTCCCCTCGCCGCCTGCCGATACCGCAGCCCTCCGCAAGCTTCAGCAAGGCCTCGCAGCCCGGTGCGAAGACCGTGTCGCCGGCCTCGAGGGCGAAGCGCGCGTCGGGCAGCAGGTGCGCAAGGCAGAGCTGATGGTTGATAGAAAAGAAGTGTTCGACTACATTCAGCCAGAAGCATGAAGTTGGGGTAAGTTGGAGGGCCCATCGTGGACAATCGGTAAGCTTTTCTTCTGCGGTTTAGCAGTGTCGTGCGTTTTCCGATCAGACTGCTGGCTTGCGTGCGTAATAAGAGATGCCCGGATGCCCGCGCCACTCACCAATGCAAGCCCATCGTCGTGCAGTGGTCGCATAGCTGCGCCGAACGCAAAATCTGTTTCGTCTCGTACGCCCGCCATCAATTCCCGCCGCTGTAATCCGGCACGCGGTCTGGTTCTCTCCGCGCTTCACGCACGGCTTTGCTGATCGCGGGCGAGCATCGGGTTTGTCGCGCGGTGGACCGGGAAGCGCATCCCTTAAGGCGGATCCGCCCAGATGAGCGCCAAGCCGAACATCACGAAGATGCTTAGCCGCGCAGACTCGCCCATCACCCATTAACCCGCCAGACGGCCCTAACCGAGGGTTACACGTAGGCGTTGGTTCCCTGCGGCAAAGCGCGACCGCTGCGCGATTCATCGCTTGCTAGCGGGGACGGCAACTGAAATGCTGTTCCGGCTCCTTTGCTACCCGACTCCCAGCGCAGGTACCCGTTGTATCTGGTAGAGCAGAGTTGCTCCTGGGCGCACATCAATCAGGTCGTCTGCGCGTTGCGCCTTTCCTACGGCGACTCAGCCATAATTCACTGAACTGCCCTGGTTCGCAGACAGCTTATCCTTAGCCCTTAATATCGCTTCTAGCTTTAGCTCCGCCCCTCTTGGCGCCAATGAGACTCGACCGCATTTACTTGTCCAACTGCAACGTTTGCGGCCACTGGAACATGGAACGCACCATTTGGCTCTGTGTAGGCAGTAAGAGCTGCCCTTACCACTCCGCTCATCAGGGCAAGCGCGTCCTCATCTAGAGGATCATATAACGGCGCCGAACACAAAAACGGCCGGATCTCGGCCAGAACTCGGGTCACCGAGGAGCCAACCCAGGCTCCGCTGACTTTGTGCAGAGTGATGTCGGCGCAGCCCGCCCTTACCATTTCTGCTCGCAGCGACTCCGGTGATGAGAGGGCCAATATGCCAGAGGGCCGTGGCGGCACTGCCATCTCTGGAAAGATACGGCGGTACGCTCGCGAAAGTAGCTGCATAGGCCCAGCGCCATCGGACGTCGCCCAGCTCGCGACCACGACCCTGCCTAGCGGGCGGGTTTGGCGGACGAGGTCGGTCATGCCGCGCCGCCAGTCGGGAAGCAGCATGACTCCGAAAATGGAAAACGTGGCATCGAACAGTGTAGCTCGGGGGTCTGAGGCTTGGCTATCCGCTACCTGGGCATCGTTCCACGTGACCGACTGGATGCACTCTGGATGTTGTGCCGCCGCATTACGCGGTGAACCAGCGTTAAATACTTGAGCCCCAGTTTCAGCTGCGGCTGCGGCCAGGATGTTCGTTCCAATTCCTGCATCAAGGATGCGCTGATTGCGACCGACTCCACCCGCCAGCAAAAGCGCGGATTTCGCGAATTGGACTGCCAGGGGCGCGATGCATTGCGCTTCGTCACTAGCGGCCAGATCATCGAATTGATTGGACATGCGCTCACCAGTAGTAGCAGGGTCCAACGTTCCGGCGGTGCTCTGCTGCCGCAGGTTGGACACGTTGTCTAAAGATATGACTCGACAGTGTCGGGCGTGCAGTCTGGACACCGTCACTCCAAGTTCGTGACTCGCGACCGTGCTGACCTCGGTCAGCCTAGCTGGTGAGAACATCGCATATCTGACACGGAAGCGTGTCAGATTACAAGTCGCATTCGGAGAGTTGGTTCCCAAGACAGCAATGGTTGTGTTGCGACGGACCTCCGCGAGACCTCGATGCGCTTCGCCAGCGCCTGGCCATCATCGGAACGCAAGGGAATTCTTGGTATCTGACAAGCCAGACGTTCGCGTGCGTATGATACGCGTCCATCGACAGCTGCAGATTCCGGTGATCGTGATCGCCAATTCCGGTCTAATGCAATGGTCCAGTCCGGTGATCGTTTGCTGCAGCTGTGGAAGCACTTGCTAACTAACACAGTACCGTGTCAGTTAGCAAGTGCTGCGAAGGCGGACGGGCGAACTAACCCGGGAGGCGAAAGTGAACGATAGTAGACGCACTGGTTGTGGCGCGCCTCGGACCAGACCAGAGAGGCCGTTGATGTTCTCGGCCAAGGCGTTGTCGTAGCTGTCGCCGACGCTAGGCAACCGGGCCGGGTCGGCCCGCCGGGCAGCATGGGCGTGGTAGGTCGACGGGGCGATCGGCAGCACCTTGCAGATCGGCTCGACCCCGTAGGCTCGGCGATGGTCGTCGATGAAGGCGATCATCGCTTCAGTGGGCGGTCGAGCTCCGCCTGGGCAAAATACGCCGACGCCTTGCGCAGGATCTCGTTGGCCTGGCGCAGCTCGCGGTTCTCGCGTTCCAGCGCCTTGATCCGGGTGCTGTCCTCCGTCGTGGGGCCACCTCGCAGGCCCTGGTCACGTTCGGCCTGCCTAACCCAGCTCCGCAGCGTCTCGCCCGTGCAGCCGATCTTGCCCGCGATCGAGCTGATCGCCGCCCACTGCGACGTGTGCTCAGCCTGGTGGTTCAGAACCATCCGCACCGCGCGCGAACGCACCTCCGCGGAAAACCTGTTCGTCGTTGGCTTGCTCATAGCTCCATCCTCTCAAGGCTTGGAGCCTCCGGCGAACCCGGGGCGGTTCACTTTCTGGGGCGGACCTCGAGACGACGCGGGAGCAAGCACCTCGCGGTCTACACTCTGGACGCTCGTAAAGACAGGCCCGTTCGCGGAAGAAGCGACCACATCCAGAATGCTATTTCGTCCCGGTTTTCACCGGCCCTGCAGCGTCGTGGTGACGCTCGAGTCGAGGTTTGTCGGTTCGCGCCATTGACGGCTGACCTTCGCCATGCCGGCCGTGATCCGTCACCAGGCTAATGCGACACCCAAAAACCGTCTCTTGATCCCATAGTCAGTCCAGAAAATCCGCCGGACCACAACCCGCCTCGCTCAGCGCCGCATCAGGCCCGCAAACGTCATCGCGTAGTCAAACTGGAGACGTACTCATCGAGCCGCTGCCAGACAGGCACATCTGAAAGAAGATCGCAACTGTAATGTTAGCACAACCAGCAGCAAGCCATCGGGTCACTCGGCCGAGCAGGTACTTCGGTCATTCGACGAGGAAGTAGAGCCTCAAGGCCGTGTCGGCGACATCCTCGATGCTCTCCAAGAAGCCGTTCGCCGCCCACGCCCGGGTGATATGAAGCCCACCGCCGATGACGCCCCGCAACAGAAGAGGTGGGACCGCCTCACCTTCTGATTCGCGATGAAGGATGTCGAGCAGAAGGCGGCCGAACTCGTCTAGGCTGTCGGAGACCAAGGCGTCTGCCCCGCGGCTGATGCTGGCCATCTCCACGAGAAAGAGTCGGGCCGCAGGTGGGTTGCCTCTCAGGCGTTCCAGATAAGTCAGGAGCGCCGCGCGGACGCGCATGCGCGGATGTCCACCGGCGTTATCGGCCGTCTCGCGCATTGTCAGGATCAACTCGCTCGTGACCAGCCTGAAGCACTGCTTCAATATGTCTTCACCGTTTGAGAACGACTCGTAGAAGTAGCGTTCCGTCAGACCGGCCGCATTGCAGACGGTCTTGACGCTGCAATTGCGGAAGCCTCTTTCTCCGTAGATTTTGATGGCAGCCGACATCAGATGGCACCGCCGCTCGGCACGGCGCTCGTCGGCGGTCTTGGCACCCCATTTCCGCTCTGAGTGCAGCTTCTCTTTCATCGCGATTCGGTGCTGCCCTGGTTTGCCGGACAAACCATGCCAGGCAGGTCCATCATCCTTCGACATAGCTGCACGCTTGAAATGGCGCTTGCAACCTGACACGATATCATGTCAGATTGGCGCGTTGCAGGGGCTTGCGTGATTCGCGAGCCGATCGCGTCGCCGAGGATCAGGAAGCTCTCGAACGCAAAAGAGCACGATCGAACCGGTCAAGAAGAAGCAGAGACAATGATGAAGAAATCGTGTTCCAAGTCGAAGTGGCATGCCTCCAACCGCCCTCCTGGTAGGTTGTCCGTCATCCTGTACTTGACTGGATGCCGTCAGGTATAGAGCGGTCACATTGATTTGGTCTCTCGATCAAGCGGAAGCCGATCTCCTGACCGCTTCCACGGCTGAATAGAGGCGGTATCACACCAAATTGCGCGAGGTCTTGAGCGCCTTGCCTCGCCACTTCCTCGGAAATAGAGACTTTGGATGTCATGTCAGATGAACGCTGACGAAACTGAGAATGCCCGTCCTGGTACGCTACCATATCTAGGCCTGTCGGTAATCCTGTTCGAAAGTTGCAGGCGTGTCGTGGGCAAATCACTCGTACCCGCCGGCCTCACTGACGTTGAGGCAGCCCTTTGGCTCTATGAAGACGCGCCCTGCTGCGTTTTGGCCCACAACACGGACGCTGACCCCCGTTTCACCTACGCGAACAAGGCCGCACAGCGCCGCTTCGAGTATTCGTGGTCGGAGTTCACCGCGCTTCCGTCCCGATTGTCCGCAGAGGAGCCGAACCGTACCGAAAGACAGCACCTGTTTAGCCGTGTGGCCCGCGATGGTTTCGCCAACGGCTGCAAGGGGCTGCGGATCAGTCGGTCCGGCCGTCGCTTCTTCATCGAAGATGGCACCGTATGACAACTGACCGACAGCCGGGCGTCTTGCATAGTCAAGGGGCGATGTTCCCGACATCGCGCGACGTGGCCCAGGCCCAGGCTGATGAGGAATGAGCGTCACCTTTTGTTGGCTTACCCCAATCGGCATTGTGCGATCGTCCCCTGAAAGGCAAGAACAGGTTACCGGGCACAAGTGCTGGGACCGTATCGGAAACGTCGTGGTCGTAGGGCCTGATCGCAGTACGGACGCATCCGCCAGCATATTGGACCTATTTCAGGGTGCTCAAGCGTCCGCCCTTCGATACGCGAGTCAGTCAACTCCCTCGACTCTTGTTCATAGTTCCGACCGCAAAGGATGTTCCCGATGAGCTTCACCTCAAAGGTGTTCGAAACCCGCTTGGTCCAGATGGCCGATCGCGAGGAGACCATCGTCGCTGGCGGTCGCCATCTGTTCCCGCTGCTTCCCAAAGCCTTCGACGGGATCAAGCAGATCGGCGTCATCGGCTGGTCCTCGCAAGGTCCAGCCCAGGCGCAGAACCTGCGTGAGTCGCTGGAAGGCACCGGCATCCGCATTAAGGTCGGTCTGCGCGCGGGCTCGTCATCGATGAAGGAAGCCGCGGCCGTTGGCTTCACCACGGAGAGCGGCACGCTGGGCGAGATGTATGAGGTCATCCGCCAAAGCGATATGTCGCTCCTGTTGATTTCCGACGCCGCCTTCGCCGAGAATTATAAGAAGATCTTCGCGGCATTTCGCCCAGGTACGACGCTCGGGCTAAGCCACGGTTTCCTACTCTCGCACCTACAGGCGCAAGGCGCGGATTTTCCTGAGGATATAAACGTTATCGCCGTCTGCCCAAAGGGCATGGGCCCGTCGGTGCGGCGACTCTACGAGCAGGGCCGCGAGGTCAACGGCGCCGGCATCAACGCCAGTTTCGCCGTGCATCAGGACGTCGACGGCAAGGCCATCGATTATGCGCTGGGCTGGTCGGTGGCGCTGGGGTCGCCATACATCTTCGAGACAACGCTCGAATCGGAGTACAAATCGGACATCTTCGGCGAGCGCGGCATCCTACTCGGCGCCGTGCACGGCATCGCCGAGAGCCTCTATGCGCGTTATCTCGGCCAGGGTATGACCAAGGACGACGCCTACTTCAATGCGGCAGAGTCGATCACCGGGCCGATCAGCAAAACGATCTCGCGCTCGGGGCTGAAGGCGGTCTACGAACAGCTCGACGACAAAGAGAAGGCTACGTTCCGCAAGGCCTACAATGCGACCTACCATCCCTGCCGAGAAATCCTCGAGGAGATCTATGACGACGTCGCCTCGGGCAACGAGGTCCGCAGCGTTATCCAGGCCACTCGCCGCCACGGCACCTATCCCATAGGCAAGATCGACAGCACCGACATGTGGGCGGTGGGCGAGAAGGTGCGCGCCGATAGCCGGCGCAACTACGTGCCGATTAATCCGGATACGGCTGGCGTGTATCTCGCCTGCATGATGGCCCAGGTCGATCTTTTGAAAGACAAGGGCCATCCCTATTCTGAGATCGTCAACGAATCCATTATCGAGGCGGTCGATTCGCTCAATCCCTACATGGACTACAAGGGCGTGTCCTACATGGTCGACAACTGCTCGACCACAGCCCGGCTGGGCGCTCGCAAATGGGCGTCACGGTTCGACTACATTCTAAAGCAGCAGGTCTTTCCTGCCGTCGACCAAAACGCGGTCAAGGATAGTACGCCGTTCGATGAGTTTATAACCAGCGACATCCACGAGGTGCTACAGGTCTGCGCCGAAATGCGTCCGTCGGTCGACATTTCGGTGGTCCCGACGCGCGGCTCTTGAGCTCGCTTGCATGGTGATGGGTTAAGTTTTGAACATTTTACCGGCTTTTCGACAGGACCGTGCTGCGATGCGACCCGGCGGCTCGATGTTCAGACTTCCCTACGCGAGCTACCGTTCTTGGCTCCCGCGGCCGCGCCTAAAAACGCGACTATCACGGCTGACAGTCAAGGAGTATCATGATGGCTGATATACCCTCCCGAGCCGACAATCCTCAAATGAGTGACGATTTCGCGAGGGTTTATGAGGAGACGGCTCACCGGATCACAGTTCCGGTCTCTCTGGCCGCCCTCGATACTATCGGCTCCATAGGCGATGGTACACGCGTGCTCGATATCGCCGCAGGTGCCGGGGCGCTGAGCGTGCCGGCAGCGGAACGGGGCGCTTCTGTGCTAGCAGTCGATATCGCACCTGGCATGGTGAGGCGACTGGCCGGGAAGCTAAAGGGTTTTCCTGGCTGCGAAGCACGTGTGATGGATGGAGAGGCGCTGGACGTGACGGACGGAAAATTCGACGTGACCTTCTCGATCTTCGGCGTCATGACCTTTACCGATTGGCGAAGAGGTTTGCGCGAACAGGCACGCGTTACCCGTCCCGGTGGCAAGGGGTGCGTCGTCGCTTGGCGCGAGCCGCCGGGGGGCGGTCCCTTCCAGATCCTAGTTTCAGCGCTTCGATCGGTCTTTCCGGACCGTCCCGCGCCGCCGTGGCCGGAAGGCTTCGTGGCTCTCTCCGATCCGGACCGAGCGGCAAACGAGCTTGAGCAAGCCGGTTTCACCGATGTTACGGTGCAGCAGATCGATGGTGTATGGGAAGGGCCGACCGGCGCTGCCTATCTGGAGGAGATGCGGGAACTGCATCAGTATGTCCGCCCATACGCTGCGCTCGACTCCGACATTCGTCCGAGGGTGGATGATGCGATTCGATCGCTGACCATCACCAAGGGCAAGGATGGCAAAGTACTGCTACCATCGCCTGTTCTGATCGCAGTCGGCTCGCGAGCGTAGCGATCCCACCTACCTGCCGTTCCAAGCTCCGCAGACTTCATGAACGGCAGATATCAGCGGCTACCAACAACAGACTCTGTTCGAAATCGGCAGGAGTTAGCGGACCTAATCTCATCGGGATTGGGTCGTCGATATGGCCTCGATCACCTGAATTGACCTTTCGGTTCCGCTGCTACCGGATGCGAGAGATCACCCACGTCGCTGCCTCACCTCTATCTGAAGGCGCGGGTAAACACTTGGACCGGGCGAACCGGCCGTGTGCAGGACGCGGTACTAGCGGTCCCCTAAACATGCCCGGGCAGGTCGTCTTCTTTGCGGAATCCGCGATGGTCAAGGCGACTCGCGAGGTTCTCGCCGCGGGCCGGGGCTGCCGGACGGGACCTTCCATGGGGACGCCTTCGCACCCTCGGGCGATTAGGCCCGCAAACAAGGAGTTCAGCACCATGTCCAAAAGCGCTGAGTTGGACGTGCACAGGCGGCTAGGTATTAGCCGCTTCCAGTTCACCGTCGCGCTGCTGAGCGCCCTTGTGCTGTTCCTGGACGGGTTCGACACCCAGGCCATCAACTACGCCATACCCATGATCTCGCGGGAGTGGAACCTACCCCCGGCAACGCTGGGGCCTATCTTCTCCTCCGCGTTGGTTGGCCTGATGGTCGGTTACCTTGCGTTGTCGCCACTGTCCGACCGTTTCGGCCATAAGCGGATCACGGTCCTGAGCACCGCGGCCTTCGGCCTGTTCACTCTGGCCACTTTGGCAGCGAGTTCCCTGTCCCAGCTCATTGCCCTGCGTTTCCTCACCGGACTCGCCCTGGGCGCGGCAGCGCCGGCCGTGGTCGCCTTGACGGACGAGTTCAGCCCCTGCAGCCTTCGCGCGACCTTCGTGCTGGCCATCTACTGCGGCTTCTCGCTTGGTTTTATCGCGGCCGGGTTTGCGGCGGCGGACTTGATGGCCGCCAATGGGTGGCGCTCGCTGTTCTGGGTCGGTGCGGTGCTGCCGTTGCTGCTGTGCCCCGTCCTCGTGTTCGCTATGCCGGAGTCACACGACTTTCTAGCGCGAACTGAAAGGGCTGCCGGCCGGACCAAAGTGGCATTAGATCCCGTGCCCGATTTTGGACTGCGCCTAGCCGCAGCTTTCGACTTCCTCCGCGAAGGTCGTGCAGCAGGTACCACGCTGCTTTGGCTGGTGTTCGCGATCAACCTGGCTGCGTTCTACCTCCTGCAAAGCTGGCTTCCGACCTTGTTGACCCAGCTGCACCGCAACCTCGGGACAACTGCTGCCGCGACCTCGCTCAGTACCGTGGGTGGGATCGCGACGGCCTTTGTCGTTGGACCCGCTATGGACCGGCTAGGAGCCTGCCGGTCGCTGGCCGGAGTCTACGGCGTCGGCGCTGTGGGTGTGGCACTGCTCGGCGCCGCGCTGCCTTCGCCAGCATGGGGTCGCTACAAGAAAGTGAGCTGAGCGTACGCTAAGGGCGGACGCGACGTGAACAGCCTTCTCGATCAGGCTGCGAGGAGCGAAAGCTTGGTCCGGAGCGGGCGGAGCTCGCCGGGGGCGGGC
>JAABUT010003043.1_pt1 | contig 15005 bp, 20 predicted proteins | sample 5559281 | NCBI WGS metagenome assembly JAABUT01 (sample SAMN10711880, study PRJNA513359) | rock metagenome | isolation source: Antarctica rocks | place: Antarctica: Victoria Land, Ricker Hills nord | collected 2016-01-04 | reverse complement strand
TGGCAAATCAGCCGTGTCAGAGCACTAGTACTACAGCCGCACTTCGGCTCCGGCGTCGTCGTTGTCCGTGCCCCGCCCGAGGCTGTCGGTGACCCAGCGGCACCACTCGATGTACCCGCGCTCCTGGAGGATGCCGCGCCGGAGGACGGCGTAGCTGGCGAAATGGGGGGACTCCGGCCGCCGGACGTCCTCGCCCCACGCCTCCTCCATCCACCCCCGCGTCTGCTCGTAGTCGCGCAGCCGCTCCTCGTGCCGCCGCCGCTCGTCCTGGAAGAGCGTGAGCACACCCCCCGGCTCGGCGAGCCAGCTGGAGAACGCCTTGAGGAGCAGTTCGTCCCGGACGGCACGCGGGGCGGGCGGCTCCGTCACCCATGCGCGTAAGGCGTCCAAGCCCCCACCCGTGATCTCGTACACCTTCTTGTCCGGCCGCCCATGCTGCGCGACCACCTGGTGGGTCACCAAGCCGCGCTGCTCCAGCCGCGCGAGTGCCGGGTAGATCTGGCTGTGGCGCGCCTCCCAGAAAGAGCCGACCCTAGCCCGCATCTGGCCCGCCAAGTCGTACCCGGTGAGCGGCTCGCGGGCGAGCAAACCGAGGATCGCATAGCCCAATGCACCCACTACCCCTCCTCCATATATAAGAGTTGACATATACTGCACTCGCGCGTACACTCCATATGCCAATAGTAACCGATGGGCCGGGTGTCGGCCCGGACGTGGCGGCGGGCGGAGGTGGAGGTGCGGGCGTCTTTGCGGGGCACGCGGTTGGTCGATCTGGTGCCGCCGGGGATGCTCATCGGCAACGAATGCAATGGCCTGCTGGCCATCTACCCGCGCTACGGGGCGATTATGCCGTGCGACATGAGCGCCACGCTCGCCTCGTCCCTCCCCATGCTGGCCCTCGACCGCGACCCCAAGTTCCCCGCGTTCCGCCCCACCCGCGCCGCGATGGGGTGCTTCGTCGGCATGCTCGGCAACGCCCCGACTCGGAATCTCCCGATCAACAAACGCATCGAGGCGCTGCCCACGGAGGACGCGTCACTCGACTGTTCGTCAAGGAGGGCGAAGAGATGAAGAAGTCTCAGTTCGCAGGGTTGTGCATGACCGGCCTGCTGGCCGGCAACGAGCTCGGCACGCTCATCGGCTTCCACCCCGCGATCCGCGCGCTGCCGCTGCGTTCCCAGATCGAGTCCGAGCGGGCGTTGACCGGGCGACTCGGCAAGATCATGCCCTTCTACATCGTCGCGTCGCTGGCAGCGTCGGGTGCCGCAGCGGCCGACCGACGAGGCCGACCCGGATTCGGTCCCGCGATGCTGTCCACGGGAGCACTTGCCGGGATGGCGTTGATTACCGTGGTCGCCGAGTTGCCGTTGAACAAGCGGACCGTCAACTACCCGTCGGGCGGCGATGAGCAGGGGTGGTCGGCCATTCGTCGGCGGTGGGAGCGCTTCCATCAGGCGCGCGTGGCGCTCGACATCATCGCGTTCGGCTGCTTGGCCGCTGCGGCACTCGAGGAGCAGCCGGAAGCTGCGCTTGCGGGGGGCGTGTCTGACGAATACCTTTTACGTAGGACTGAAGGGATGACGAGGCTTCCCACGTCAGTACGTTCATAGCGTCACGCCACGCCAACAGAGGTCTGCACTCCGCAAAACCGATTCGTCAGACACGCCCTAATCAGAAGATCCCGCCAGCAAGTGTGATCCTGCAGGCATCCTTAGTTTTTTTTGGCGAGAACGTACGACACGCCACCGCCGACACCGAGTGCGGCGATGATGAGCAAGACCACGCCGATACCGAATCGGGTAATCGTCCACCACGAGACCCCAGCGAACAAGGCAACGCCAATTATTATTAGTAAGGTTATAGTCACTGTCATATTCGCTTCTTCATTGTCCTTCACGACACTCATCACGATCCATTCTCCGACCAGGAACGCGACTAAAATTACCAATAGCAGCCACACATTCATAATGCACCCTGCGATCACTCATCTCTCTGCGTTCTGTCTCTGTGCGTCGCAGTATAAACGCTTCGCGCCTAAACAGGGTGTTCCCCCTGCGGGCGCGTCAAGGCACATTCGCACGCGTGCTCACTCTGCGGCCTTGACCCGCCCTACCTCCTGTGCGTTTCACTTGCGGGAAGCGCAAAGAATGCGCTTCCCTTTTGCTACTGTGATATAATCGCCGTGCGAAACGGAGGACACGATCATGGCACACGAACGCGAATCACTGGACATCACACACATCCCCGAACTGCTGCGGATCGCCGAGGAAGTCGGCCGCAGCAATCGCCCGTTGCAGCTCAAAGGGCACGGCAGGATCATGGCCGTCGTCATGCCGCCGCAGGGCGCGATCGGTACTGTCCCGGACGAACAGGTGCGGCAGGCGAAGAGCAATCTCCACAAACATTTTGGGTCCGTCACGCCCCGCACCCGGCCCGAGGACTGGGCGGCGTTGCGCCGGGAGTTCGAGGAGGGCGTCGCGGCGGAGGCGGCCACGCGCGGCCAGCAGTAGTTTATGGCACGCTTCCGCGACACCAACATCCTCATCCGCTACCTCACCAATGATGATCCCAACAAAGCGAGTCTGGCACTCGCGCTCCTCGACCGCGTGGCCGAGGGGGCGGAGCAAGTCGCCACCACCCCGCTTGTGATCTTCGAGACCATCTTTCTTCTGCAGCGGACCTACAAACTGGCGAATGACCGGACGGACACGTACGACCGAGGCCACCCGCGAGGAGCGGATGCAGGAGATCAGCCACCACCAGATGATCGCGATCATCGAAGGCGAGTCTTCGCCGGACGCAAACCAGCAGGAGCACGAATAGGGAACAAACAGGAGCACATCTCCTGCGTTCGCATCAATGGTCTCCGCTGCGCTTCGATCTGCTGCGCACACTGCGCCATTGACCCGAACGACCTCTGGTGCGGTTCACCGAAGGGAAGCCGAGCAGAAACGCTCGCTTCCCTTTTGTTACTATGATATAATGCGACCGATGTGGGAAAGGAACACGAGATGAGCGCACAACCGCAACAAAACCAAATGAATCAGGAGGTCGAGCGCGAGCTTGCCCGCCGTCTCGTCAAGGCACAAGCCGAGCACAAGCACGCCGAGGTGAAGATCGCCGGTCGAGCGTACCGCCTCGTCCCGGTTGACGATGACGATATCCAGACGACTGAAGACCCCGCGGCGAACTATGACGTGGAAAAGATGCTCGCGGCCATAGACGAAGGGTTCGGCGCGTTCGAGGGGATGGATGTCGAGGCATTCAACAACGAGATGCTTGAGGCGCGGGAGCAAGACACGCCCACGCATCGCTTCTAACTATGCGCTACCTTCTCGATACCACGGTGCTGAGTCCCTACTTTGCCGGCCAGCCGCAGGCACGGCTCTTTTTGCGACAACTGGCACCGGACGGGCTTGCCGTCAGCATCCTCTCCTACCTTGAGGCGTACCAGGGTGTGATCGAGAACGCCGACCCAGAGAAAGCAAGACGCCGATTCAATGCGTTTTTTCGGACCGCACAGATTCTCCCGGTTTCCCCGGCTGTCGCACGCCGCTGTGCCGAGATTCGCTCGTCCCTCAAGAAGCAGGGGAAACAGCCCCGGAAGCGAGCATTCGACCTCGTGATCGCGGCCACGACCTTAGAGCACGGGTTGGAACTCGTGACGCACAATACGCAGGATTTTCAGGACATCCCCAACCTCATCCGCTACCGATTCTAATTATTTCGTTCGGAAATGCGTGGGCACACTTCAAGGTTCAGGTCGAGCGAGCGATTGTCGACCATCGCGGCTAGCTCCGCATCTGCGGGGCGCATGCGCGCGATGGGGACGTACCTCGGCCCCACTTCGAGATGTGCCGTCCGGAATATGAGACGATGGTGCGCTTGGCCGGGCTCCGGCGAGGGCGTCTGATCCGCTCAATCGGGCTGACGCAGTTTGCTCGGATGCGGCCCCAAAAAGCGCGCATCCCAGGGCTTCGGGCTGCTCACTTGCTGCACGATCAGGGAGACGAGCGTTTCATTGGTGATGCCGTGATAGAGTCCTGCGGGCGCGAGGACACTCTCCCCTTGGCGCAGGGTGACCGAGCGGCCGCCGATACGTACGCGCGCCTCCCCCGCGACGACCGTCAGGACGTGCTCGGTGGTGTCGTGGCGATGTGCGGGCAGCGCGCCATTCGGCCCGAAGCAGTACAGCTCGAGCGTCAGCGCGTCGCCCGCAATCAGGGTCTGGTAGGAGAAGTTGTCGGCTTTATAGCGCGCACTCGCGAGCGGCCGGGCCACCTGCACCGGCGTTTCGGGGGGTGGCAGCGGCTCGGGGGGAAGCGGCGCCGTGGGCAGGTTGTCGGGATCGAGCGCGGCCTGGACCTCGCGCAGGGCCGTCGCGACGGGTCGCGCCAGTACGCGCTTGAGGCGGCCGTCCGGCTGCAACGAGAGGTCGTAGAGGCCACCGTCGAAGAAGGCGGTCGGGTCCTCCCAGTCCGGCGAGGTGATGATCGGATAGAGGCAGATACCCTGCAAGTCCACGCCGAGATCCAGGGCGCGCCCCACCTCGCGGGCCAAGAAGACGATCCAGCCCGGACGCGACTCCCCCGAGGAACCGGTCTCCGCCAGTATCAACGGCCCGCCATAACGCGCCTCGACCCCTTTGAGCAGGTCGCTCAGCGGCACCCAGCCGGGATCGCCCCACTCCAGCGAGCGTTGCGGCTGGTCGGGCAGGGGCATGGTCCACTGGTTGCCCGAATAATAGTTCAGGCCCACGATCCCCAGGTGCGCGCGCGAGCCCCCGAGTTCGGGCTCGCGCCGCCCCGCGAGCAGATCAAAGACCTCGGGGACGATGTGCCGATTGAAATGGTCCGCTTCGGCCTGGAGGTCGGGCCGGTTGGCCGGGGCGTGGAGGTGGACGAGCGGCTCGACGGTGATCATCGTCGCCGCAGGGTCGACCTCCCAGATCGCGTTCGTCGCCGCGATCGCCGCCCGGACCAGCAGGCGCTTGTACTCGCCCTCGCGATCGCGGGCGAACGGGGCCATGTAGGCGACCTCGCCCGCCGCCCATGCATTGTAGGACATCTCGTTGATCGGGGTGTAATAGGTCGCACCCTCGGTCTCCTCGCACACGACCGTGGCGACCGCCCGCGCGAAGGCGGCGAGGCGTCCGGCGAATGCGCTCGGGTCCGCGAGCGGATCGAGATCGTCGGGGTAGCCGTAATGCATCAGGTCCCAGATTTGGACGAGCCCGGCCTCGCGCCCGAGTCGCGCCAGGTGGCGGATGTGCGCGAGGTCGATCGCGCCGGCGCGGTCGGCAATCGGCCAGCGCGCCGCCTCGCGCACGGCCTTGAGGCCGACCGACCGACAGAGTGCGTAATCCTCGCGCGCCAGGCTGTCGTGTTGGGTCGCGGCGACCATGTCCAGACGATAGCCTTCGGCCGTCAGGTGCGTGGAGCACTCGAACCCGCCGAGGAAGAGCGATCCGAACCGCCAGGTTCGCTTCATCCGACGACCTCGCCCACAACCTCCTGGAAAAGCGCCTCCCAGCGGCGGGTGACGACTGCGGCGCTGTACTCGCGCTCAACCTTGCGGCGGAGGGTCTCGCCGAGCCGGTGGCGCAGGCCAGGATCCGCGATCAGCCGCGCGAGCGCGGCCGCCACGGCCCCGGGCGACTCGTGGGGAACGAACAACCCGGTGATGCCCTCCTCGATCTGCTCCACCGATCCGTTGTCGCGCGTCGCGACGACCGGCAGGCGGGCGGCGCCCGCCTCGGCGATGACATGCGGCAGCCCCTCGTCGCGCGAGAGCCAGGCGAGCGCGTCCAGCCCGGTCAGCAGGCGCGGCACGTCGGGCCGGTCGCCTAGGAAGCGCAGCGCACCGGCGAGGCCGAGGTCGCCCGCCAGCGTGCGCAGTTCGTCGGCGTACTCGGGCATGAAGGCGTCCGGGCCACCGACGACCACAAAGCACGCCTCCGGGTGCGCGCGGCGCACGAGAGCCGCGGCATGGATGAAGTCCTCCACCCGCTTCTTGCGGTCGAGCCGCCCGACCCAGCCGATCAGCGGCACCCCTTCCGGCACCTCCAGCTCCTCCCGCACGCCGCGGCGGTCGGCGGGGTCGAATTCGCTCAGGTCGACCATCGAGGGGATCGCGAGGGCGTGGTGGGAGCGATCGGGCATCCGGGCGGCGGCGGCGGCGCGGATAGACGCGCAGACGCCGACGTAGCGCGCCGTGAGGTGCTTCGGGCCGGCCAACGCCTCCTCGACCAAGCCGCCGTGCTCGATCAGCGGCGGGCGAGCGGTGCCGGGCAGCCGCTCCAGCGCCGGGTAGACGTCGGGAACCGCCTGGCAGGCGACGACGAGATCATACTCCGGGAGCTTGCGCGCCAGGTGGTCGACCGTGTCCGCGAAGGAGAGCGCGTACGGGGCGCGGTCGACCGGCACCCCGAGCGCCGCCAGCTGCTCGTGCGACTGCTCCGGCATCCCCGGCTTGTGCAGGCATGCGACAACGTCCAGGCGGTAGCGCGCCGGGTCGAGGTGCTTGGCGAGCAGCCGGACCTCGGTCTCCTCGCCGCCGACCACGAGCCAGGCGAAGACGAAGAGCACGCGGCACGGTCGATCGTCGTTGTGCATCGTGCGCGGTGGCACGGCGAACTCCCTCCTAGGCGAGATGCGGCAGGACGCGCGCGACGAAGCGCTCCATCCCCGCCGAATCCGGGTAATCCATGAAGCGGATCTGGAAGTGCTGCACGCCGGCATCGCGGAACGCGCGCAGCTCCCGCGCCACCTCGTCCGGGTCCCCCGCCACGATGTGCAGGTCCTCCCACCGGGTGGCCCGCGCCGATTCCTCCTCGACGCTGATCCACGTCGCCTGGGAGTGGACGATGTCGGCGGGGTCGCGCCCCACCGCGCGGCAGTGCTCGGCCAGCACATTGCGCTTGCGCGCGAACGACTCCACCGTCCCGACGTCGGCGCACCACCAGTCGGCATACCGCGCGACGAGCCGCAGCGTCTTCCGCTCTCCCCCGCCGCCGATCATCAGGGGGATGGGGACGTCGGGCAGCGGCGACGAGAAGGCCCGGTCGATGGCGTAGTAGCGCCCGCGGAACGTCGCCGGGCTTTCCGTCCACAGCGCCCGGATGATCCTGACCGCCTCCTCGGTCTGATCCACGCGCTCCCCGGCGACCAGGAATCGGTAGCCGAAGGCCCCATGTTCGGTGCCGTTATTGCCCGCACCGATGCCGAGGATGAAGTTGCCCCCCGTGAGCAGGGACATGTTCGTGGCCAGTTTCGCCAGATACGCCGGGTTGCGGAACCCCTGCCCGCAGACCATCGTGCCGTAGCGCAGGCCGGCATGCCGCCCCGCGAGCCACGCCATGTTCGTGAAGCACTCCAGGTGCGCCTTCTCGGCCCAGCCCATGTGGTCCTCGACCCAGATCGTGTCGAACCCGCCCGCGCGGGCGCGCTCCACGTGTTCTTCGTTGGCCGCGATCAGCGTCCGCGCCAGGCGGGCATCTCGCGGATCGGTCCCCTCCGGGGTCTCGAACAGCGCGGGCTGCATGATCCAGCCCAGGGAGAGCGCTCGGTCACGCATCGCGCCCTCCTCCCTCACCAGCTGTTCCCGGCCGCACCGGCCGGGTGCGCCCCTCCCGCGCCGCGCCCGCCGCCATCGTCACGAGCCGGTGCGTCTCCAGCGCCTCGCGGTAGGGGACGCGGATCCGGTCCGGCTTGCCCTGGACCGCGTCGATGAAGGCGCGATCCTCGCGGGCAAAGGGGTCGCCCTGCGCCCGCTGCACGGGCCGCCCCCGCCCGACGTCCACCATGAGGTCGAACTCGCTGAGCTCGATCGCCATCCCCTCGCAGAAGAGGTGCAGCCCGATGCGGTGCGGCCAGTTGAGGAGGCACGTGGACGCCATCGTGCCGAGCGCTCCGGAGGCGAAATGCAGCGTGGCGATCGAGACGTCGGAGATATCCGCGTCCGGGAACGCGGGGCGGGCGGTCCGCGCGGCGGCGGCGGACACGGCCGTCACCTCCCCGACGAGGAGGCGCGCGAGGTCGAAGATGTGCGTCGTCTGCTCCACCATCTGCCCGCCCGACCGGGCCTCGCGGACCCACCACTCCGGTGGCGGCGTGGAGTCGAGCCAGTAGCCGAGCGCGAGGCGCGCCGGGTTCTCGCGCAGCAGCGCCTGCGCCCGCTCGGTGATGTCGAGGTAGCGCCAGTGGTACCCCACGGCGGTGATCAGCCCGCGCTCCTCAACGCCTTGCGCGATGCGCTCCGCCGTCGCGAGATCGACCGCGAGGGGCTTCTCGACGAAGAATGGCAGGCCGTGTGCGAGGGCCGCTTCCTCCGGTGCGCCATGCGCGAAGGGCGGGACGCAGATATAGAGCGCGTCGAACTTCTCGCCATCGAGCATCCGCGCAGCGTCGGTGTATGCGACGCCGCCACACCGCGCGGCCATCTCCCGCGCGCGCTCCCCCTGGAAATCCGCCACCGCCACCACGCGCACATCGTCGAAGGCGAGCAGGGTGCCGAGGTGCCGATTCGCGATGATTCCGGCGCCGATGAAACCGATACGCGTCGTGTCGCCCACTCATCCCCCCTCATCGACGGCTTCGCCAGATACCGCCCACTCCCGCCGCCATTCGTGCCGGGCGACGCGGATCACGGGGACGTCGCTCCCCTCACTGATCCCACTCCCATCCCCTTGGATCTCTCGCAACGGATCTGCCAAGTATCGCCGCTCGTGTCGCGGCCATTTCTCGCGGCAGAGTTCTTCATAGAGGGCCGCCGTCTCGCGGGTCATTCGGGCGGCACTGAACTCGCGTTCGACGCGCAGCCGCCCGGCGCGCCCCCACGCTGCGGCGATTCCGGGCTGTTCGAGAGTCGCCTGTATCGCCGCAGCAAGGGCCACGCTATCGCGCGCGGTGACGAGCCGCCCCGTGACGCCATCGCAGATCACCTCGGACAGGCCGCACACCCGCGTCCCGATGACCGGCACTCCCGCAGCCATCGCCTCGAGCGCGGCGAGGGGCAGCCCCTCGAAGCGCGAGGGTAGCACGAAGAGGTCGGCGGCGGCAATGAGCCCAGGGACGTCGTCGCGACGGCCCAGCAGGTGGACGTGTGCGGCGAGGCGTTGCGCGCGAATCCGCGCGCGCAACGCCTCTCGCAACGGACCGTCGCCTGCCCACAGGAAGCGAGCCTGCGGGACGTGGCGAATCACCGTCGGGATGGCCTCCAGCAGGTCCCCATATCCTTTCTGCTCGGTCATCCGACCCACCGTCAGGACGAGGTGATCGTCGGGGCGCAGGCCGAGCGCCGTGCGCAGCCTCTCCCTGGCGGGCGGGGAAGGGACGCGCGGCGGGAGGGCGATGCCGTTGTGGATGACGTGCAGCAGCCGCACCGGCACGCCCGCACGCTGGAAGCTCGCGCGCACGCCTTCGGAGACGCACACGACCCGGTCCACTAGGCGCAGCGTGTCACGATAGTGGTCCTGCTGCACGCGATCGGTGATCAGGTAGGGCAGGTGCTCCGTGCGGAGGACGACCGGCACGCCTGCGGCCCGCGCTGCCGCGACCCCGGCGTGCCCCTCCCAAGCGATCCCCGCGTGCGCGTGGAAGATCGCGACCCGTTCCGTGCGCAGCCAGTCGAGCGGCTGTGGCCGACCCCCTCCCCGCACGCGGAGGGGGTGGATCGTGATGCCCATCCGCTGTGCGCGCAGGAGGAGGGGAGCGCCGCCCGGCGTCGGCGGGCAGGCGAAAACAATCCGGTAGGAATGCCGGAGCGCGGCGCTGAGGGCGAGCATGTGCACCCCCACGCCGGACGGTTCCAGGCTGTCGGTGAACAGACAGAGTACCGGAAGCATGCGATCAATCCTCTCCTAGGCTCTCGCGGCCCGGGGGAAGTGAGTCCACCCGGGGGGTACAGCGCGGGCGGGTACGCTACGGGATCAGTTGCGCCCGCACGCCCTCGTCGACTGCGGACCGTTCATCGTCCGGCTCGCCCGCCTCCTCGTCCCGCATCTCTTCCAGCACGGCTTCCCAATGATCCATCGCCTCGGCGCTCGGCACGTTGGAGGTCATCAGCCCGGCGCGGCTGCGCGCCCGCCGGCTCGCCTCCGCGATCAGCGCGCCGTCGTCCCGGTCCGTCGCCCCGTCCTCGCCGCTGGCGACGAGCTTGTGCAGCTCCTCCTCGATCAGCCCATGCGTCACCGACATGTTCGATACTCCTTCCGAACGATCCCTTCCGCCGAGTGCCAAAGCACGCCACATGCCAGCGACCGGGCAATGATCGGCACATGGACAACGGGGAAGTTGCGTGCGGGGATCGTCCCGTGCCGGCTCCTTCGTCCCCGTCGCATCTATGGCCGGGGAGGGGCCGTCTCTTTCGTCGGGTCGGTCCAGCCCTCGGTGGGATCGACGCCGTGCACGCGGACGCGGTCGGCGAGCTCGCCGCCTTCGATCTCGATGCGCTGGCGGCGCACCGTCTCGGTCACCTCCCGCGTCTCCGTGCGGCTGCGCTTGCTGATGCGGACTTCTTTCGCGAGCACCCGCTGCTTGACCATCACCAGCCGCTCCTCGACCACCGGGATGATTGTGACGTCGCCCTCCTGCCGCTGCGTCGGCATCTCGTCATCCGCTAGCACCCGCCCAACGGCCATCTCCTCGATGTCGAGCTCCTCGCGGGTGGCGTACTCCTCGACGGTCTCGGGCAACTCCTCGGTGCGCAGGTGGAGCGTCATGCTGCCCGCCTCGCGCCACCGGACAGCGGTGGTGAGGCGCTCCTCGATCACCGGAACCACGATGTCTTCGCCTGTCGCGGCGGATAGTCCCGTCGCTGCGGTTTCCGTTGTGCGCGTCTCCGCGTCGGTGCGCACGAGGATGCGGTTGCGCTCGACACTGAGCGCGCCGCGCGGGACGACGGTGGCGTGCCCCCCGGCCCACGCGACCCGCACGTCGCCCTCGGCGTCGGGGAAGTCCGGGAGGACCTCGACGATCGTCCCCGCCATGCCCGTGTCGGTCGCCACCGCCGCGCCCGTGCGCAGTTCCGGATTTGCGTTCGTGTCTCGGTGCCGCTTCGCCATGCCTGCCCGCCTCTCGCACTATTTCACCAATCGCCCAACCGGGAGGGGGCAAGGGTCATGCCACCGTCCAAACCGGCGAGGGCGCGGGGGCGCCCGCCGTTCCGGCGGGGCGGAAGGTCTACCGCACCAGGCGGCGATACCGCGCCTCGGCAAGGGTGTACGCCGCGAACGCCACCAGCCCGAGCGCCACCGCCCCGAGCAGCGCCCCGCCGCCGCGATGATCAGGAAGATGCCGACCGTCGCGTCCACCGCACCCAGCGCGGCGTGCCCCGCCCCGCCGCGTTCGCCCCCCGCAGGTCGAGCGCGGCCGCCTGATCGAGCTGAGAGACAAACTGGACGGCTATCTCGTCGCCTTCGAGGCGCAACTCGCCGCGCTGCTGGACGTACTACCGCCGGAATAGGGGAGACCGGGCGCGCGCACATGACCCGGTCCCCCGCATTCCTGGATCGAGCTTATTTGCCCGCTGCCATTGCCTTCTTCAGCAGCGCCGGCGCGCCCTGCTCCAGCAGCGCCGCCGTCTTCTCCTCCTGCGCCAGGTTCTCCTGCAACAGTCGCACCGCCTCCGGCTGCTTCATCAGCTCGGCGCTCGCGATCAGCCCCCGGTAGCTGACGATCTCGTAGTGCTCCACCTTCTCTGCCGACTCCCCGATCAGGCAGTCGCGGATCGCGTCGACCTGCGCCTCCTTCATCCCCTGCTTCGCCTCGGTGACCAAGCCCGCCGCCACCGGGCATTTCTCCGCCTTGGGCTCCTCGCCGACGAGCGCGAAGACCCGCTCGACGTTCGCGATGTGTTGTTCCGTCTCGGCCATGTGCTTCGCGATCCCCGCCTTGAGCGTCGGGTCGGTGGCGTTCTTGGCCATCTCGGCCTGCCCCTTGAGGAACTGGCGCTCGGCGTCATAGATATCGCCGAGCTCGTGGGTGAACATCTCCTGCATCGTTTTGATGGGCACGGGAACCTCCAATAAATTAATGAGACGACCGCTCCGTCCCGGTGTTCGTGCCTGTCAGCAAGGGGGGTGCCAGCAACGGCCATGATCCGCTCGCCCGGTGGTACGCCAGTTGCACTGCCATGTGTGACGTATCCGCATCCCGCAGGAGGTGTATCCCGATGGTCGATGATAATCCGCGCGCGATCCATGAATCTCCCCCCACCGATTTGCGCTTCGGCGCCGCTGTCGTCTCCGATAGCGGTCGTCGCGGCACGATCAGTGAGCTCGTGCCGGACAGCGCGGATGTGCCCGGCGGCGTGCGCGTCGCTTGGGACGACAACACCGCCGCGCTCGTTCCCCGGGCGCTGGTCGCCATCGAGGGCGACCGCATCGTCGTGCACACCGGCGAAACGGACGACGCGCGGCGGCCCGCCCGCGCCGCCGACGCACCGGAGAGCCAGTCAGTCGCCGGGACGACCGGGGACGCGCGCACGCTGCACGCCGGCGAGGACCTCGTCGTGCCGATCGTCGAGGAGCGGATCACCGCCCAGGCGACGTGGCAGGAGGCGGGCGCGGTCACCTTCCGCGTGCGCACCGCGGAGGAGCAGCGGACGGTCACGGCGCGCCCCGCCCACGAGGAGCTGGATATCGAGGAGGTGACGGTGGGCCGGGAGCTGGCTGCGGGGGAGCGCGTCGAGCCGCGCACCGAGGGCGACACGACGATCATCCCGGTGATCGCGGAGGAGCCGGTGGTGGTGATGCGCCGCGTGCTGGTCAAGGAGCTGCGGGTGACCAAGCGGCGGGCGACCGAGGAGCGGCACTTCGAGGCGACGGCACGCCACACGACGGTGGAGACGGAGACGGGCGGCCTGGAGGAGCGGGTGCATCGGCATGGCACGGAGGCTGCAACGGACGCGGGTAGCGAGGAACGGAAGGCTTCCTCTTCGGCGTGATATGCGCCGGATGCAAGGCAGTCGCAGCGAAAGGACTGGGCGATGACGATGGGACGCAACGCGGAGGGGTACAGCGGGCGGATCGCCGACGGCGCGGAGGTGTACGGCTCGGACGGCGAGAAGATCGGCCATGTGGCCGAGGTGGGCACGAACTACCTGCTCGTGCAGAAGGGGTGGCTCTTCATCAAGGACCTCTACCTGCCGACGAGCAGCATCGCGCGGGTGCACGAGGGCCACGTCCACCTGGGCATCACGAAGCAGCAGGCGGAGACGATGGGCCGCGAGGAGCTGCCGGCGGAGAACGACGCCTGGTACGGCAGCGCGACGCGGACCGCCGGCTACGAGACCGGCGCAGCCCCCAGGAAGGGCCAGACAACCGAGACCGACCGGCCGACCGGACGGCAGGGCGAGAACATCAGCGTGCCGGTCGTGGGGGAGCAGCTGAAGGCGGGCGTGCGCGAGAAGCAGGGCGGCACGGCGCGGATCGTCAAGGACGTGCGCGAGGAGCAGCAGACGATCGACGTGCCGGTTCAACATGAGGAAGTCTACGTCACCGAGCGCGCGGTGAACCGCCCCGCGACGGAGGCGGACCTGCGCGCGGGTGAGCGCGAGATCGACATCCCGCTCAAGCAGCAGGAGGTAGTTACCGCGAAGGAAGCGGTTGTCACCGGCGAGGTCAATGTCCGCAAAGAGACCGTCGCTGATACCGAGCGCGTCACCGACACGGTACGTCGCGAGGACGTACATGTCGAGGGGACGCCGCAGGATCGCGTGCATGTCGAGGGCGAGCGCGGCACGCGCGGGCAGACGGACACACGCGGCGGCAAGACGGTCACCGACAAGCGCAAGTATGATGCGCAGGGCAATCTCGTGGACGAGAAGGTCACCGAGCAACCGACCCGGGGCTGATCGCGGCACCCGCGACCGATCCCCGACGGCAGCGACGGCGGGTGCGATCCCCGCCGTCGCTTTCGTATCCCTGCGTCCGGCATCCCGATTGCGGTAGGACAATGACACGCGTTCGGCGGAACGACGCGGGAGGGTGCGATGGCGCAACGGGACGTGCGACGGGATGAGCGGCTCGCGATCCACGCCGCATACGCACTCGCCGGCCACGCGGTCGCTGCGGCGTACCTCGGCGTCCGGTTCGGCACGCTGGCGCTGTCGCGGGACTTCGCCATCGCCGACGCGGCGGCCGTCGCGCAGGCGGACCACCTGTGGATGATCGTCCACGCCGGGCCGGCCGCCGAGGCGAATCTCACCCAGGGTAACCACGGCAGGCTGAATGCGCTCGCCTCCCCGCGCCAGGCACGCCTGCGGGCTACGGTCGTCGCCCGGACAGGGCCGATCGACGCGCATGCCGAGCGGCAGCTGCGGCTCGCCGCGACGCACATCCTGCGGTCGCCGGGGAACGCGGCGGTGGCGGCGGTGGCGGCACGGCTGACGGCGGGCGAGGTGCTCGGCTACTTCACGGCGCGTCGGCTCATCCGGGCGGCGACCGATGCGGCGCGCCATCCGGGTCCGCCCTAAGGGATCAGCTGCGCGCGCACGCCATCGTCGACCGGCGACCCCTCATCCCCCCGCTCGCCCGCCTCGTCGCGGATATCGGCGAGCACCGCCCCCCAGTGCTCGACCACCTCTGCGCCCTGCGGGTTGGTCGTCATCAGCCCGGCGCGGCCGCGGGCGCGGCGGGTCGCCTCCGCGATGATGTCGCCATCGGCCCGGGGTGCCGCATCGTCCTCGCCACTCGCGACGAGCTTGTGCAGCTCCTCCTCGATCAGTCCATCGGTCATCGACATGTCCCTACTCCTTCCGATCGTCCCTGCCGATGAACACCGAGGCACGCGGCGTGCCAGCGACCGCGCGCACTGCCGCATGGGGCGGTCACCCGCTGTGAGAAGGCCGATCTCAGAATCAAGACCGTTCTTTCCGGTAACAGTCCCTTGTATATTGGAGAGGATCCGATGTGGGGTGAGAGACTGAAATGGCCCAGTGGCTTGGACCACGTCCTGTAGAGTAGCTCACCCCGCAGCGGACAGCCCGGAGCCTGGACCGTATCC
>JAABUT010003042.1_pt1 | contig 15008 bp, 12 predicted proteins | sample 5559281 | NCBI WGS metagenome assembly JAABUT01 (sample SAMN10711880, study PRJNA513359) | rock metagenome | isolation source: Antarctica rocks | place: Antarctica: Victoria Land, Ricker Hills nord | collected 2016-01-04 | reverse complement strand
AGGACCGCGAGCACCTGGTCGTCGGCGGTGCGCTCGTCGGGTACGCCGAGCACGACGACGCCGGAGACGCCGGGGCAGCGGGCGAGCAGCCGCTCGACGGGCGCGGCGGCGAAGTTCTCCCCGTCGACGCGGAGCCAGTCGGAGGTCCGCCCGGCGAAGAAGAAGACGCCCGCGGCGTCGCGATAACCGAGGTCACCCGTCCAGTACCAACCGTCGCGGGTGCGCTCGGCCATGGCTTCGAGATTGCCGTAGTAGCCCTCGAAGCGGGTCAGCGCGTCCCGGCCGACGATCTCCCCGATCGCTTCGCCGGCGTTGCGCAGCCGCCCGCCAGTGTCGAAGCTCGCCCGCGGGCACTCGCGCCGCGTGACGGGGTCGATGACGGCGACGTCGGAGCCGTCGGGCGGCAGCCCCAGGGCGTCGGGCGGGTGCCCGGGTCGCGGCACGAGCACGACGGCGTTCTCGCTGGAGCCGTAACCGGTCAGGACGGCGCAGCCGAAGCGCTCGCGGAACGCGAGGGCATCGGTGCCCGACGACTCGGGGGCGAGCACGGCGCGAAGGGAGTGGTCGCGATCGTGGGCGGTCTCCGGTGTGGCGAGCACATAGGACAGCGCCCGCCCCACCGTGGAGGTGAAGGTGCAGCCGTGGGCGCGAATGTCGGGCATGAAGGCGGACGCGGAGAAGCGCCGGCGCAGCACCACGGGGACCCCGCTGCCCAGCGCCGGCAGCAGCACGGCCAGGAGCGCGTTGCCGTGGAACAACGGCATGGCGCAGTAGAGGACGTCGTCCGGGCGCAGGCGCATGCCGGCCGTCGCCGTCGCCGCCCGGCCCTGGCTGACCCGCACCGCCTTGGGTGCGCCCGTGGACCCCGAGGTGAAGAGCAGCAGCAGCAGGTCGGCCGGTGTGGCGGCCCGGACCGGAGCCGGCGAGCCGGACAGGGCGGCCAGCGCGGCGGCGTACCCGTCGTCATCAGCCAGCAGGATCCGACGGCCACCGGCGACAGCGGTCAGCAGGTCGAGCTGTGCCGTCTCGCCGACGAGCAGGTCGCAGTCCGTGGCCGCCACGTCGCGCGCGAGCTCCGTGGCGCGGCGGGTCGAGTTGAGGGCGACCAGCGTCGAGCCGGCGAGCGCCGCGCCACCGAGCAGGAAGACGTATTCCGGGACGTTGGCCAGCAGCACCCCCACATGCGGAGGACCGCCGCCGCGGTGGGCGAGCAGCAACCGCGCACGGGAGTGCATCTGAGCCGCCACCTCGCCCCACGTCTGCGTGCGACCCTCGAAGACCAGACCCGGCCGCGCGTCTGCTGTCCTCGCCGTGACCAACTCGGCAATGGTGGCGGCCGGCTCAGAGGGCAAGCGATTTGACCTCGAGGAACTCCTCGAGGCCCTCCCGGCCATACTCCCGGCCGATTCCGCTCGCCTTGAATCCACCGAAGGGGGAGCCGAAGTCGGGCGCATATTTGTTCACGCCGATCGTCCCGGTCCTGATCCGGCGCGCGACGGACACCCCCCGCTCGTGGTCACCCGTCCACACCGAGCCGGCGAGCCCGTAGTCGCTGTCGTTGGCCAGGCGCACCGCTTCCGCGTCATCGTCGTAACCGATGACGACCAGCACAGGCCCGAAGATCTCCTCCCGGGCGATGCGCATTCCGTTGTCGACGTCGGCGAAGACGGTCGGCGTGACGTAGCAGCCGTCGTCGCGCTCCGGTGGAGTGCCGCCGATGGCGAGCCTGGCCCCCTCGTCGCGACCGAGCGCGATGTATCCCTCGACCCGCTCCTGCTGGCGTGGGCTCACCATCGGGCCGACCTCGGTGTCGTCGCAGCCGGGGTCACCGACCCGCAGTTCTGCGGCCATGGCGGCGAGTGCCTCCACCACCTCGTCGTAGCGGGCGCGGGGGGCGAGGACCCGGGTCTGGGCGGCACAGGCCTGCCCGCTGTTCATGAACGACGCGAAGCGCAGGCTGCGCACCGTCGCGTCGACATCGGCGTCGTCGAGCACCACGGCCGCCGACTTGCCCCCCAGCTCCAGGCTCACGCGGGCGAGCCGTTCACCGCAGATGCCGGCAATGCGGCGGCCGGCGGCGGTCGACCCGGTGAAGGCGACCTTGTCCACACCGGGGTGGCGCACCAGGTGCTCGCCCGTCTCGCGCCCGGCGGGCAGCACGCTGACGACCCCCTCGGGCAGGCCGGCCTCCTCGAGCCACTGGGCGAGCAGCAGGGCATCGAGCGGCGTCTCGGGGGACGGCTTCACAATGACCGCGCAGCCGGCGATCAGCGCCGGCGCCAGCTTGCTCATGATGGTGATCTGGGGGACGTTCCAGGGAGCGATCGCCGCCACCACGCCGACCGGCTCACGGATGACCAGCGTGCGCGTGTCCATCAGCCCGGAGCGCTCCTCCTCGAAGGGGTAGGTCTCCGCCAGTCGGCAGGTGGCGTCGAGCAGCATCCAGGCGGCCCCCGACTGGGCCATCCTGGAAAATCCGATGGGGCAGCCCATCTCGGCGGTGACGACCTGCGCCATCTCCTCGAGTCGGCCGAGGTAGAGGTCGGCGAGGCGGCGCAGGGCGGCTGCCCGCTCGAGCGGTGTCAGCCGCGGCCACGGCCCCTCGTCGAACGCGCGGCGGGCGTGCGCGACGGCACGGTCGACGTCCGCGGGGGTGGCGTGCGGGGATCGCCCGACCGGTGAGCCGTCGTGGGGCGAGACCACGTCGATGACCACGTCGCCGCTGGAGGCGCCGAAGCGGCCGCCGATGAGCAGCTCGTCGAAGGTCCTCACGCGCCTACCGCCGGCGGGTCCAGCAGCACCGGCAGGGATTCGACCTGGCGAAGGAGGGTCGACGGCAGGTGCCGGACGGGGCCGGTGAGCCGATGCCGCGGCCAGCGCGCCAGCAGCTCCTCGAAGAACACGCGGGCCTCGAGCCGGGCCAGCCCGGCACCCAGGCAGAAGTGCTCCCCGATGCCGAAGGCCACGTGGGCGTTCGGACTGCGGGCCGCGTCGAAGCGCCGCGCGTCGGCTCCGAACGCCTCCTCGTCGCGGTTGGCCGCCCCGTAGTACATGACGACGTAGTCGGCGGGCTCGATGCGCTGCCCGGACAGCTCGGCGGGGCAGGCGGCCGTGCGGGCGAAGGCCTGGATCGGCGTCACCCAGCGCAGCATCTCCTCGACGGCGGCGGGGATCGCCGCGGGGTCGGCCGCCAGCGCCGCACGCTGGTCCGGGTGTTCCGCCAGGGTCAGCACCCCGCCGGAGAGCAGGGCGCGGGTGGTCTCGTTGCCGGCGACGAGCAGGGTCATGCAGAAACCGAGCTGCTCGGGACGCGTGAGGTGCTCCCCGTCGACCTGAGCCGCGACGAGCGCGCCGAGCAGGTCGTCGGCGGGCGCCTCGGCGCGCGCGTCGAGCTGGGCGTCGAAGTAGACGAGCAGTTCCGTCGCCACGGCGGCGTTGGCCTCCGTGAGGTTCGTCGCCGCCTCGGCCACGGCGTCGGACCACCGGCGGAAGTCGCGCAGGTCGGACCGGGGCACCCCCAGCAGCTCCGCGATGACCATCAGTGGCAGCGGGGCGGTGACGGTCTCGACGAGGTCGACGGGCGCATGGGGTTCGAGCGCGTCGAGGAGCTCGCGGGTCACTGCCCGCACGCGGGGTTCCAGAGTGGCCACGCGGCGCGGTGTGAAGGCGCGGCTGACCAGCCGGCGGTAGAGGCCGTGCGCGGGGGGGTCGAGATAGAGCACGGACTCGGCCGGGTTGATCTGGCGGCTCCGATCCGCCAACAGGACTCCCCGTCCCGAGCAAAAGACCTCCGGGTCCTTGCTCACGGCGAGGACGTCCGCGTGGCCGGTCACAGCCCAGAAGGCGCCGGGCTCGTGCCACCGCACCGAGCCGGCCCGGCGTAGCTCGGCGAACGCCCCGTCGGGGTCGCCGGCGAGGAAAGCCGGGTCCTCCAGCGCCGGCTCCGTCACACGCCCACCACCGTGCGCTCGGCAGCGCTCGCAGCGCCCGCCGGTGCGGCACCGGCCCTCGTGGCAGCACCAGCGGCGTCGGTCGGGCGTCCGGCCGCCGGCCGCGGCGGCCGCAGCGTGCTCCAGAGGACAGCCGTGACCGCGGTCACCGGAATGTCGATGAGCAGCGCCGAGCCGCCGAGGGCATCGGCCCCGAGCGCGAACGCCGCGACGACCGACATCGCCACCTGGCCGTGATACGTCGCGAGCGCGGACAGGTGCGGGTGGTCGCGCCACCGCGCTACGGCAACGCTCGGTTCTTCGCGTGCCAGCGCGGTGAGCGTGCCGAGCATCACCGCGGCGGTCGCGAGGAAGCCCAACTGGCTGCCCAGCGGCAGCCCGAACCAGAAACCCGGCCCGGCGTAGGAGAAGACCTCACCGAGGAACCACCGGCCACCCAGGCGCGAGACGGGGTCGACGATCCACAGCGCCCAGACCGCGAGGATCAGGCCCAGGAGATATTCGTGCCAGACCCGCTTCGCTCGGGTCTGCCATGGGCCACTGGCCAGCAGCCGCCCGGATGCGAAGGCGAAGTAGCCCATGAAGGTGTAGGACAGCGGCACCATCAGGGGTACGTCGCCGAGGAAGATCTCCTTGCCGCGCAGGGCATCGTTGAAGGCGTAGCGGGTGTACGGGAAGCCGGCGTGCACCGAGCCGTTCTCCGCGAGCCCACCGACGGCGATCGCCACCGCGGAGTAGAGCAGCGTCGCGCGCCAGCCGAGCTGGCGCGTCGCCCGCCACAGGAACACCGCTGCGAAGACGGTGACATACCAGCGGCCGACGAGGGTGCCGTAAAGCTCCTGCATGCTGATTCTCCCGTCAGTCGTTCACGATCACGGTGCGCAGCCCGGTGCCGCTGCGGAGGTCGTCCAGGGCCTGGTTGATCCCCTCGAGCGGCACGCGGGCGCCGATGAGCGAATCCAGGTCGAGCGTTCCGTCCTGCCACAGTCCGAGCAGGAGAGGGAAGTCGCGGTCGGGGTCGCAGGAGCCGTATTGCGAGCCGACCAGCGTCTTCGCCGAGAAGAAGAGGTCAAAGGCGGGAAAGCTCACCGGGTCGTCGTAGCGGCCGGCCCCGACCACCGCCACGGTGCCGCCGCGCCGGGCGCACTGCCACGCGGTCTGGATCGTCTCCGAGCGCCCGACCACCTCGAGCACGCGGTCGGCCCCGCGCCCCCCGGTGAGGCCGCCGACGGCCGCCGCGACGTCGCCCGCCGCCGGGTCGAGCAGGTCCGTGGCCCCGAGCCGCGCCGCCAACTCGCGTCGCGGGGCGACGGGGTCGACGGCGATCACGCGCTCGGCTCCGGCGTACACCGACCCGAGCACCGCAGAGAGCCCCACCCCGCCGCAGCCGATGACGACGACGCTCTCACCCGGCTGCACTCCCGCCGTGTAGACCGCCGAGCCGAAACCGGTCGTCACGGCGCAACCCACCAGGGCGGCGACGTCGAGGGGCATGTCGGGGTGCACCGGTACGAGGGCCCGGCCCAGCGCGAGGGTCTCGGTGGCGAAGGTGCCCGTGCCCATGACCGGCACCAGCGCGTCGCCCGCGGCGTCTGTGCCGTAGGGCATCGAGAAGGTGTCGACGAGCGCGCGCTCGCACAGGTGCGGTTCGCCGTGGGTGCAGAACCAGCACTGCCGGCAGGCGGGGGTCCAATTCAGCACGACGTGGTCACCGGGGCGCACGTGCGTCACGCCGGACCCGACCTGCTCCACCACGCCCGCGCCCTCGTGCCCGAGCACCGCGGGGACCGGAAAGGGCAGCGCCCCGTCGGCCATGGACAGGTCGGAGTGGCAGACGCCACTGGCCACGATGCGCACCCGGGCCTGGTCCGGGGCCGGGTCGGCCAGGCGCAATTCGGTGACGACGAGGGGCTCGCCATAGGTCCGCAGGACCGCCGCCCGTGCCATGTCTGGCACCCTAGGCTGACACGAGCGTCAGGGGAAGGGCCATGGGAGTCAGCGTCACGGTCGAGCACGAACAGCTGCGGCGTACGGCGCGCGAGGTCCTCGCCGGGCTCTGCCCCCCGGCCGTCCCCCGTGCCCTTCTCGACGCCGACGTCGAGGCGTTGCCGGCATTCTGGCCGCGGCTGGCGGAGCTCGGCTGGCTCGGGCTGGCGGTCGAGGAGGAGTACGGCGGAGCCGGGCTCGGTCTCGCCGAGCTGTGCGTGGTCGTGGCGGAGGGCGGCCGCGCCGCGCTGCCCGGGCCCTTCCTGCCGACGGTGCTGGCCGCCGCGGTCCTCAGCCGACACGGAAGCGTCGAGCAGCGCAAGGAGTTCCTGCCCGGCGTCGTCGATGGCACGACGCCGGCCGCGGTCGCGCTCGGCCGCGTGCCCCGGGTCACCGAGGCCGCCGCCGACGGTGGCCTGCGGCTCACGGGCACGGTGGGACCGGTCCTCGCCGGCTCGCTCGCGCGGCTCGTCCTGGTGCCGGTCGCGGGCGGCCGGGTCGCCGTCGTCGACACCGGCTCGGCCGGGGTCCGGGTGCAGCCGCTGGCCAGCGTCGACCGCACGCGGCGCGTGGCGCAGCTCGAGCTGGACGGGGTCGCAATCCCGGCGCAGCACGTCCTCGCGGTCGCGCCCGACCGGCTCGTCGAGACCGAGCCGCGGCCCGTGCGCGACCTCGCGGCCGTGCTCTTCGCGGCGGAGGCCTGCGGAACGGCGGAGTGGTGCCTCGACACCGCGACGGCCCACGCGCGGGTCCGCGAGCAGTTCGGCCGCCCGATCGGTCAGTTCCAGGCGGTCAAGCATCGCTGCGCCGATCTCCTCGTGGCCGTCGAGCAGGCGCGGGCGGCGACGGGTGACGCCGCGGCGGCACTCGCGGCGCGGGGGGCCGGCGACGGGGCCCGTCTCGCGGTCGCCGTGGCGGCGACGCTCGCCCTCGAGACCGCCGTCACCGCGGGCAAGGACTGCGTGCAGATCCTCGGTGGCATCGGCTACAGCTGGGAGCACGACGCCCACATCCACCTCAAGCGCGCACTCTCGCTGCGCGCCCTCGCCGGCGGCACCGAGGGCTGGCAGGCCGAGGTGTCCCGGCTGGCCCGATCGGGCGTGCGCCGGCGGCTCACCGTGGAGCTTCCCCTCGCCGCCGAGGCGGTCCGAGCAGAGGTCCGGGCCGCGCTCGAGGTGCACCGCACACTGCCCGACGACGCGGCGCGGGTCGAGTGGATGGCCGCCGGTGGCTGGATCGCGCCGCACTGGCCGCGGCCGCACGGCCGCGGGGCCGACGCGCTGGCGCAGCTCGTCATCGACGAGGAGTTCCGCCGCGCCAAGGTGCGTCGCCCCAACCTGGCCGTCGGGGCCTGGGCCCTGCCGACCCTGATCGCGCACGGCTCGCCGGAACAGCAGGAGCGCTTCATCGCCCCAACACTTCGAGGCCGGCTGACCTGGTGCCAGATGTTCAGCGAGCCCGCTGCAGGGAGCGACCTCGCGGCGCTGTCGACCCGGGCCGAGCGCGTCGAGGGCGGCTGGTCGGTCACCGGCGCCAAGGTCTGGACGTCCCTGGCGCGCTGGGCCACCCACGCGATCCTGCTGGTCCGCTCGGCGCCCGCGTCCCCGGCGGACCGCCGCTCGGGCATCACCTATCTCGTGCTCGACATGGCCACCCCTGGCATCGACGTGCGACCGCTGCGGGAGCTGACCGGGCACGAGATGTTCAACGAGGTGTTCCTCGACGACGTGGTCGTCCCCGACGACTGCGTGGTCGGCGAGGTCGGGGAAGGGTGGCGCCTCGCCAGGACGACGCTCGCCAACGAGCGGGTCCAGATGGGGTCGGGCTCCTCCTTCGGCACCGGCGTCGAGGGCCTGCTCAGACTCCTGCCGACGACCGCGGCCGCCGACGACCCCGTGGTGCACGCGCGGATCGGCGCGCTCGTCGCGGAGGCCCAGGCCCTGGCCCTGCTTGGGATGCGGATGACGATGCGGGCGCTGTCCGGCGCCGAGCCGGGCCCGGAGGCGAGCGTGCGCAAGCTCGTCGCGGCCGAGCACGAGCAGCGCGTCCAGGAGTTCGGGTTGACGCTCCTGGGGGAGTCGGGAGCGACCGAGGAGGGCGCCGCGGCCGCCTGGGTCGGCGCGTTCCTGGCCACCCGCTGCATGACGATCGCGGGCGGCACCAGCGAGGTGCAGCGCAACGTGATCGCCGAGCGGCTGCTCGGCCTGCCCCGCGATCCCGAGCCGCCGCGCTGAGCGTCGGGACGTCAGCGCAGCGGCGGGGGCGGCGCCGCGCTCAGCGCGCGGAAGACGGCGAAGCGCTCAGCAGCGGCCGACGTCCAGCGCGGGTCCGGCTCGACCACCCGCTCGATCCGCGCCCAGCGGGCCGCGTCGCCCACGCCGGATTCGAGCCCGAGTGCCATCCGCCCGAGCCACGCCATGCCCAGCGCGGCTCCCTCCGGCACCGCCGGCACCGCCACCGGCAGGCCGGTGCAGTCCGCGAGTGCCTGCAGCCAGCCGGCCACGCGCGTCCCGCCGCCGCTGACGACGAGGCGGCGGACGGTGACACCCGAGCGGGCCAGCGTGTCGGCGACGACGAACCCGGCGGCCTCCCACGCCGCCCGCCGTACCGCCGCCGGCCCCATGGTCAGGTCGAGACCGTGCAGGGACGCGCGCCGGTCCGGGTCGTGCAGGGGCACCCGTTCACCCCGCGGGTACGGCGCCCACACGGGCACGCGGCCTGGGTCCACCACGGCCGGCGCCGCCGCGGCGAGCAGGGCGTCGGCCCACGTGAGGAACAGACCCCCGGCGTTGCTCGGCCCGCCCACGACGAAGCGCCCGGGGACGTGCCACGGAATGCACCACAGCGGCGCGGCGGCGGCGACGTAGTGATCGGTGAGGACCCAGGTCATCAGCGTGGTGCCGCACATGACCAGCGCGTCGCCGACCGCCCGCGCGTCGCTCACGATCTGCTCGGCCAGCGCGTCGACGGCCCCGCTGGTGATGAGAACCTCGTCGACGGAGCCGATTCCCTCACCGAGACCGACGACCCTCGGCAGCTGGTCCACCCGCACCCCGAGGCGGCCCGCCTCCTCCGGGTCCCAGCCGGTGCCGGTGAACAGCGGCCAGGTCGTCGCGGCCGTGCTCGTGTCGATCGCCGGCTCCGCTCCCAGCGCCACGGTCGCCACGGCCTGCGCCGGCCAGTAGCCGCGCGCCTCGGGCGCGGCGCGGGCGCACCAGCGCAGGAACGCGAGCGATTCGCCGCTGTCCGCGGGATTGAGTCCCGTGGCGCCGGCGACGCGGCCGCGGGCGTCGCCGTAGAGCAGACCCGGTGTCATCGGCACGCCGGCGGGGTCGACCGCGGCGAGCGAGGGGACCATCGCGCTGAAGCCGACGGAGCGCGCCCGCGCCAGCACCGTGGGACCGAGCGCGTCGAGCGCGGCCACGGGTCCCAGCGCCCACGCCTGCGTGGCGTCGTGCTCGAGCCGGTCCGGAGCCGGGACGCGCAGCGCGTGCGGCACCCGGGAGCGGGCGACGACGGTCCCGTCGGCGTCGGCGGCGACGGCCTTCACGGAGCTCGTGCCGATGTCCACGCCGACCGTCACGTCGCCCACTGCGCGCGTCCTCCGGCCGGCTTGTATGACATCTGCGTCAGGTCTGCGAGAGTATCGCCGCGCCCGGGGGTCCCGGGCCCGACGGCGCGGAAGGAGGGGGCGTGGACCGACCGGCGGCGCTCGTGCTCGCGCCCATGCGCGGGCCGGGTTGGGCGCTGCTGCAGGAGCTCGCCGACTGCACCTACGACCCCTTCGTTGCGCACACCCCCCTGCACCTGCACTCCGATGACGAGCTCGCCGGTCGGGTGGCGCAACTCGGGGCCACGATCCTCGTCGCCGAGGCCGACACGGTCGGGGGCGCCACCCTCGACCAGCCGCTGCTCGTCGTCGGCTCGACCCGCGGCGACCCGACCAACGTCGACGTGGCGGCCGCCACCGCCCGGGGGATCCCGGTCCTGCGCGCGCCGGGCCGCAACGCCGGTGCCGTCGCTGAGCACACCATCGGGCTGATCTTCGCCGCCACCCGTCACGTCGTGGCGAGCGACCGCGACGTCCGCCGCGGCGAGATCTACAAGGACGGGACCATCCCCTATCAGCGCTACCGCGCCTGGGAGTTGCGGGGCCGCACCCTCGGCATCGTCGGGCTGGGGGCCATCGGACGCGAGGTCGCCTGGCGCGCCGAGGGCCTGGGCATGCGGGTGCTGTCCTATGACCCGTACGCCGGGGGCGCCTCGACCGCCGACCTCGGCGAGTTGCTGGCGGCCGCGGACGTGGTCACCCTGCACGCCCCGGTGACGGCCGGGACCGCCGGGATGATCGGGGCGGAGCAGTTCGCCCTCATGCGTGAGGGCGCGGTCTTCGTCAACGCGGCGCGGGCGGCGCTGCACGACCAGGACGCCCTCGTCGCCGTACTCACCAGCGGGCACCTGTCGAGCGCCGCCCTCGACCACTTCCCGCACGAGTGGCTCGACCCGGCCTCCCCGCTGGCCCAACTGCCCAACGTGGTCCTCACCCCGCACACCGGCGGGGCGACGTATGACACCGAGGCCAACCACTCCCGCACGATCGCCGACGGCATCGCGGCGTTGCTGCGCGGCGAGCGTCCGGCCACCATCGTCAATCCCGAGGTCCTGGAGGGCCGCTGAGCATGGCACTGTCGATGCAGGAGCAGGTCCTGGCGGCCAGCCACAAGATGCTGCGGATCGGGCTGACGGGCGGAACCAGCGGCAACATCTCGATGCGCACGGGCGACGGCCACGTCGCCATCACCCCCAGCTCCGTGGACTACGAGGACATGGTGCTCGGCGACATCGTCGTCATGGACCTCGAGGGCACGGTGGTCGAAGGAGAGCTGCGGGCGAGCAGCGAGTGGCAGCTGCACACGAAGTGCTATGAGGCCTATCCCGAGATCGAGTCGGTGGTGCACACGCATCCGCTCTACGCGTCGATGTTCGCCGTCGTGCGCAAGCCGATCCCGGCGGTGCTGGACGAGTTCGCCGTGTACGTCGGCGGCGAGGTGCCGGTCAGCGAATACGCGATGAGCGGCACCCCGGACCTCGCGGTCAACACGGCGCTCACGCTGCAGGGGGTCAGCACCTCGCTGATCGCCAACCACGGCATGGTGAGCATCGCCTCGACGCCCGCGAAGGCGCTGCACCACTCATGGGTGGTCGAGCGGAGCGCCCACATCATCTGGGGGGCAAGACAGCTCGGGGAGGTCATCCAGATCCCCGCGGCGTCGAGCGAGATGATGAACGGCGTCTACGCCTACCTGCGCAAGTCCGGGAAGTCCTGACCGGTGACGGGGCCGGGGCCCGACCGCGTGGTCGACCTGTGGGTCAACCTGCTGGCGCCCCGGCAGGTGCAACGCTTCACGGCGCAGCAGGAGAACAGCGGGATCGAGGGGTTGCTCGGGGGGGACCTGGCTTCGGCCGCCACCCCGGCGGCCCTGCTGGCGGAGATGGATCGCTGCGGCGTCGACGTCGGCGTGCTGACCACCGCCCTGTCCGATCCCGACCGCGCGCTCGCCGTCGCCGAGGAGCACCCTGACCGGCTGTGGGTGGGCGTCGTCGTCGACGATCCCGGGCGGCCGGTGGAGGTCGCCCGCCGGCTCCGCGACGTCGCGCAGCACCCTGCCGTGCGGCTCGCGCGTCTCACGCCGCTCACGACGGGGCTGGCGATCGACGCACCGCAGCACTACCCCGTCTATGTCACCTGCGCCGAGCTCGGGCTGCCGGTCGCCGTCAACGTCGGGGTGCCCGGGCCGCGGGTGCGCTCGCGGGTGCAGCATCCCGAGCTGCTCGAGGGGGTGCTCATCGACGTGCCAGAGGTGACCGTCATCGGCGCGCACATGGGCCATCCCTATGAGGAACTGCTGCGCACCTACATGGACAAGTGGCCGCAGCTCTATCTCTCCACCACCGCCTATCTGCCGCGCTACCTCGACCCGGGGCTGCTCGCCTGGATGGGCTCGCGGCGCGGTGCGGGACGGGTGCTCTTCGGGTCGGACCACCCTTACCTGCCGATGGCTCGGGCCGTCGAGGCGGCCCGCGCGCTGCCCCTGTCGGGGGCGGCGCGCGCGTCCTGGCTCGGCGGCACGGCCGAGCGTCTGCTGACGCGTGCCGGCACCGAGCCGCGCCGTGACGCCCACGAGAGGACAGCCCGTGCGTGAGCACCGTTACGCCATCGACATGCCCCACAGCCCGCAGCGGATCTGGGCGTTGATGCAGGACTATTCGAGCTGGACGAACTACGCGCCCATGGTCGTCCGCGTCGACGTCCTGCACCCGGGGGACGCGGCGGGCAACGGGCTGCTGCGCCGGGTCATCTATCAGTTGCCCTTGGGGCGCAGGGGATCGGCGCTCGAGCTCGTCACCAACGTGCGGCCGGCCCGGTCCTACGACTACACGATGATCAGCAGTACCCCGGGCAACGACCAGACCGGCGCCGTACGCCTGGAGCACGTCGCGCCGAACCGGACCCGGCTGCACTTCGAGGAGCGCTACCACCTCACGAAGCCGCCCTTCTCCTGGTTCGAGGGGCAGATCTACGGCTTCATCAACAGGCAGAACGAGCTCTCCATGCGCCGGCTCTCCGACTGGCTCAGCGCCCACCCGGACTACCGCCCGGAACTGGCCGAGGCGCCCCCGTCCTGAGCCTCGGCTGACGCTAGTGTCAGCCAATGGAGATGCGCGAGGCGGTCATCGTCGATGCGGTCCGCAGCCCGGTGGGCAAGCGGAAGGGGGCGCTCGCGACCTGGCATCCCACGGACCTGCTCGGGCACGTCCTGCAGGCACTGGTGCAGCGCAACGACCTCGACCCGGCGCTGGTCGACGACGTCATCGGCGGCTGCGTCACCCAGTCCGGTGAGCAGGGCACCAACGTCACGCGCAACGCCTGGGTCGCCGCCGGCCTGCCGCAGACCGTTCCGGCGACCACGGTCGACCGGCAGTGCGGGTCGTCGCAGCAAGCGGTGCACTTCGCCGCGCAGGGCGTGCTCGCCGGTGCGTACGACGTCGTCATCGCCTGCGGAGTGGAGTCGATGTCGCGCGCGCCGATGGCGAGCAACGCCCGGGGCGGAAAGGGTCCCTTCTCGCCGCAGTTCCTCTCGCACAGCCAGGGACAGCTCAAGCTCCAGTTCGAGGTCGCCCAGAAGATCGCCGGGGACTGGAAGATCACCCGGGAGGACATGGACGCCTATGCGCTGGAGTCGCACCGCCGCGCCGCCGCGGCCACCGACAGCGGCGCCTTCGCCCGCGAGATCGTCGCCGTGCCGCTCCGCGACGGGGCGGGCGCGCCGACGGGGGAGGTCATGACAGCCGACGAGGGGATCCGCCGCGGCGGGACGCTCGAGTCGTTGGCCGCGCTGCCCCCCGCGATGAGCTGGCAGCCCGACGCGGCCCCGGACATCACCGCGGGCAATTCCTCCGCGATGAACGACGCGGCGGCGGCGATGCTCATCACGACGCCCGAAGTCGCCGCCTCCCTCGGGCTCACGCCGCGCGCGCGGTTCCGGCACTTCTCCGTGACCGCCGACGACGCGCTGTGGGTCCTGACCGCACCGAACCCGGCCACCCGCAAGGCCTTTGCCCGCACTGGGCTGTCGGCCGAGTCCTTCGACGCCATCGAGGTCAACGAGGCCTTCGCCTCGATCGTGCTGGCGTGGGCCAGGGAGTTCCTGCCGGACACCGAGCGGCTCAACCCCCGCGGTGGCGCCATCTCGCTCGGCCACCCGCTCGGCGCGAGCGGCGTCCGCCTGATGACGACGATGCTGCACTACCTCGAGGACACCGGCGGGCGGCTGGGGTTCCAGACCATGTGCGAGGGCGGCGGTCAGGCCAACGCCACCGTCATCGAGAGGATCTGACGCGTGCCGATCCACTACCAGAAGGGCCCGCGCCCCGGTGCCGCCCACGTGGTGCTGGTCACCATCGACCGGCCGGAGACGAAGAACGCCTGCGACATGGAGCACTTCCACCAGCTCGCCAATGCCTGGGAGCGCTTCGCGGCCGACGACGACGCCTGGGTGGCGATCGTGACGGGCGTGGGGCGGGCCTTCATGTCGGGCGCCGACCTCAAGACCTACATCCCCGAGATCACCGCGCTGTCGAAGGAGATCGCGGCCGGCAAGACCGAGTCGGCGCAGGGCTATCGCCTCTCGGACGGGACGGCGGCCGTGCTGCGTAACAGCAGGCTCTACAAGCCCGTCATCGCGGCGGTCAACGGGCCCTGCGTCGCCGGCGGCATGGAGATGCTCGGTGGCGTCGACATCCGGATCGCGACGGAGCACGCCATCTTCGGGGTGCTCGAGCCGGCCCGTGGGCTCTTCGCCGGGGGCGGCACAACCGTGCGCCTGCCGAGGCAGATCCCCTTCGCCCAGGCCATGGAGTTCCTGCTGTGCGCCGACCGGGTCACCGCCTCGCGGGCGCTGGAGATGGGCCTGCTCAACGCCGTGGTGGCGGAGGACTCCCTGCTCGACGAGGCCTTCGCCGTCGCCGCCCGGATCACCAGGAACGCCCCGCTCGCCGTGCAGGCGACCAAGCGCAGCGTCCTCGAGGGACTGGGCATGGAGCTGCGGGCGGCGTACAAGAACGAGCAGCTCATCTCCACGGCGATCTTCGCCACCGAAGACGCCAAGGAGGGGCCCCGGGCCTTCGCCGAGAAGCGCGACCCGGTGTGGCGGGGCCGCTGACAGACGGCCGCGGTCAAGGACGTGCGGTCAGGAGCAGTGAGTCGGCCGGGCCGCGTCAAGCGCCGGGTTGCGGTCGAAAAAGCCCACCGGCCGCAGGCTGAAGCCGCAGGTCTCGACCGGCATGACCGGCCAGTCCTCCGGCCGGGCGACGTGGGTGGAGCCGAAGACGTGCCAGAGCACCACGTCGGTGTGGACCACCCCGCGCCGGCGGGCGACGTAGGCCGGCAGACCGTCGCCTCCGCGCGACTGGTTGACGAATGCTCCCGCCGCGCCGCGCTCGTGGTCGTCGAAGGCCGTCACCCAGACCGGTGCCGTCGCGAAGGCGGCGCGCGCGGCGATGGTCGTGCCC
>JAABUT010003041.1_pt1 | contig 15016 bp, 14 predicted proteins | sample 5559281 | NCBI WGS metagenome assembly JAABUT01 (sample SAMN10711880, study PRJNA513359) | rock metagenome | isolation source: Antarctica rocks | place: Antarctica: Victoria Land, Ricker Hills nord | collected 2016-01-04 | reverse complement strand
GGGGGAAGATGGGTTGGAGCTGGGAAGAGGGACAACAATGGTGGAGTATCCTTCCTTTTGAAGGTGCGGGACGAAGGCGTCGAAGCAGGATGGCGGGTGGAACGCCCCCGGGATTATGAGAATCGTTGGAAGGCTTTCGGAAGACATGGCGAGTTCGGCTTTATTGAATCTCTATTGGAGTAGGCTGCGACAGCTGCCGAATCGGTATGGTTGGCTGGCGACTAGGGCCAAGTACCTACATGCAGGTCATGCATGATCCAAAGGAAGACAGCCAGGGTGGGTACAACCTTGACTGCACATCAGGCAGACATGTGAGATGTGCCTCGTCAAAATGATAGGCCATGAGCTCGCCAAGGTAAGCTGGAGGATTGTACGTTTTTGGAGCCTTGCATATGTGAAAGCCTCGCGGTTCGACCAGGCAAACTTAGCGTGCGAACAATGAATTGCTTATGTACGTTCCTTCTCCTATACACCACCGCATATGACTTTTTGAAGGACTTTACTCGACTAAGGGGAATGTCAGTCTCGTTGTAAGACCAAACGAGCGAGAAGCATGATGACTAATTCACGATGAACTATAGTTAACATATATGTATATCGGGGGTACAGCTGGTCGAGGGGTTGGAAAAGTTGAGCCGGGGTCGGAAAAAATTCTTGACGTCGAGTTGAACTTTAAAATTGACATATGCCTCGCACATTCAAGATCTGACGTCGAATTGGAAAAGCTTCGATTTCTATGCGAAGCATACCTATGTCAAGAGCATTAAGCGAGATCACAATAAAATTCACATCTGATCATCAAAGTCTCATCGATGCATATGTGCAGCATCAACTGAACACAAAGAAACATTGATGAACGATGAAAGCATCGACGCTGAAAATTGAGCGAATGAGATAATGAATTGATTACATGATTTGAAGATGAATGTTGCACTTCGCATGACTCAATGGTAAGGTATGTTGGAAATACTCCGTAGGGGAGATGGTAATCTTCGCCTTCATAGGGCTGATAGGGCTGGGGTCCGCTAGTAGAGTTTTCAAACAGCAACAACCAAAATTAGGGATCACGGTTCGTCATATGACAGTCAGGTCAGGTCAGATGTTTTCGTCACATGTTTCTACTTGACAGCCAATAAGACAGCTTATATATATATTACTAAGGCTTTTGACCAATCAAAGCCCAGGAATCGACTATAGGGCTGAGCGTTCTAAAGGAATTCCGGAGCCGCAGACGCCTGAGAATCCGGAGAAAACAGAGAAAACAGAGCAAATTGTAGTGTAATTTCCGTCTCTTCTTCGTCTCTTGGGGCGTAGAGCGGTTTGTGGAAGGGAGGAGGCGGAGGGGGCCAAAGGACGTGATGTGATGGAAGAGGGTGTGGTACGAGTGTGGATTGATGAAAGCGAAACTATTGATGACTTGTCTGAAACGAGAACGAGCTTCAGACTTGGAAAGTCTGATAGCTAAAACCCGCGTGCGTTATCTGCGATAACTCTTCCCGCGAGAGCAGAGCATTCTTACACTAACACAAGTCTCCTCCATCCTCTCTTCGTCCGCAGATGGTCACTAGCAGCTATCGAAAGTCAGTAGAAGAACAGTCGATCGCTAGACTACATCCGAACAGATATGAGCCTGAGTGACAGATCAAAAGATAAAGAGGCGGAATTGATTGATTTTTTTCTTGACTTTTTCCGTCGTTTATTTCTTCCTGTGACAGAAGTTGTGCAATTGTATTCGAGTTTGTGATTGTGTTGTTACAATAAGAGAAGGTCGCTCCGTCTTTTTGAATCTTTCCATGAAGATGATATCTGTTTGGCTGAGATTCTGCCTTTTTTGTTTCTTTCTCTCGTTGACTCTGAACGTTTAATGTTAAAGTACATGTGCTTGTATTGCTGACTTAACGAAGGATATAAGTCGTTGTCTGTTACTGATATATTTTCTAGACTTTAATATTGAAATATTGTTGAAATTCTATTACTACCTACTTTGCTTTCTTCGTCAAAATGTTTGCTCCTTTGCACTCATCAAAACCTGTCCCGAGTACTTGCACCCCTCATGCGTCATTCCAATTCACCCCCATACAGCGCATTCCTTCTCACCGCCAACTCCACAGGTGACGCTAAAGTAGGCATGATATTCCCATCTCTAGTCTCCACGGCGAGCTCAGTATAGCTCTTTTCATACGACGCTGCCGGGGATGTTTTGGGGTTCCTGCTGCGAAGGGCTTTACGTCTTGCAAGGTACCAGATTGCCGCTACAATGAGGATTAGACCGGCGGTGCCGCCTACGACGCCGCCGACTATGGTGCTCGTATGGGAAGGAGTCGGGGGTGGTGTGGGAGTTGAGGTCGGGTTATTTGTCGTGGTGGAGGAATGTAATGGGGTCGCAGTAGAACTGGACGCAGGGGAAGGCGAGATACCCGCTGCTGTCGTTGTCAAGACCGATGGGGCAGAGGAAGTTGAGCCACCGGCTGCTTTCATCAAGAAGGTCGGCGCAAAGCTGGGCGATAGCGCAGAGACTGAAGCGGTGCTCGAAGAAGTGACGTATGGGTTTACATTTGTCGTCGTACCATTTACCAACCAGACCCCCTGATTCGCTGAGCAACAAGGATTGGCGTTACTACCGCAGCAGTAACTTCCATCGGAGCATTGCGTGACAGTCACGTCGTTGTCGGCCATTTGCTCGCCCCATAGGCCAATGGTTTGACTGCTTGCTAAGTAGTAGTGTGACTCGCAATCAGCAGCTTTTTCTTTCCGAATCCAAGACAAGCAATGAGCAGTGCGTAAGGCTCACCTATGCCACTGACGCAAAGATTGACGCAGCTTGAACTTGTCCACGTCTGATCGGTACAGCTCTCTCGCCATAGAAGTGACCCGTCAGAGTTTGTACATAGACCATCGGTTCGGTAATGATCTGCATCGGAGCAGCACATACTATGCTCGCTGTATGGATTGCCAGGCTTGTAAGTTCCACTCCCCGGCGGTCCATTTCTGTCTGTTCCATTTTTGCGGAAGCAGATCGCAGCGACGTGTGAGAGGATCGAGGTTAGAAGAAGAAGCAATACGCAGTGGTTTGGAAAAGGGTTAGCCATAACAATCAAAAGGAAGAATCCGATGGGTTCAAATCGATTTTGGACTTCTCTCGCGAGATCTGCGAGCTGAGCAAGGCTGTGCTGTGCGGCTGAAGGTTGGGATGTGACTCCTGCGTATTATGGTTCATTCGCTGGATACTGGCGGGTTGAACAGTTGCTTGGACTCGAAGCATCCCGCGCATGTTTGCAGCCTTGAGATTGGTTGACGATGGGTTGCACGGTGGGTAACGCCAATGATGGTAGGAGAACATCAGAGGCGGCTGAGATGCTCTTGCGTGTTCACTTGTGGTCCCACTCAAGATCACACACGGCTTTCTCCGAACGATGGACAAGTGTCTTTTCTGTCAGCTACGATATACCGAGAGGGTCAGCAAGGAAAGCTGCAGGCATCAATCAAGAAGCTGATTGGCTCTCGTACAATTAGACGCCACTAATCACACTCGTAACGTTAGAGAAAGGCCTTCTCGGACCTGGAAAATGGCTGCTCGCTGCCGCGACCTTTGTTGGAATACGAGGTCATATGGGGGCATATTGATATATTGGTTGTTGCTGTTCGGAGGCTATCTAGGAGGTTGGAAGGTGAAAACTCTACTAGCGGGCCCCAGCCCTACCAGCCCTGTGAGGCGGAGGTTACCAACTCCCCTATTTCCAACAACCTTATCCACAGTGCGTCGATGTTCGTCCTTCGGAAGAATGTCTTGTCATAGTTTTTGGTATGCTGATCTTTTGTGTGGTTCAATGTATGTTTTATTGATATGAAGCAGGTCAAAGGGGACGAGGAAATTTGGAGTTGAGAAGGAACAGTTATGTCTGCTACTCGGCATCTTGGGGAGAATTGCGCCTCTTAGATTTGGACAGAGAGCCTGAACGGTGTACCGAGAAATAAATCTCCTACGCAGTTTTTTCTGTGACAGGGCACACATTCCCTACTTCCGAGATAAATCTCTTAAACAAAGAATATCACGAACGCGAACACAAAAATGTTTGGACCCAGTTGGTGAGTGTGGTCCATCTGGTCGTCCCTTGTAGACCTTGTTTGAAAGGATTCAGATTTGGTGGAAGATAATCAGAGCAGAAGCCTAGTACTTTCGTCCGTGCACATTCTAAGGTCAACAAAGCAAATTCCACCAGCGAGACATAGACAGACTCAGGCTCGCCACACTCTATGCTTTTATTGGGGACCGTATTGGATATTTCTAGAACCCCACGCAAAAGTCTGAAATCATAAACACCTCTCTCGGCAGCCTGCACACCTGTATTTGGACCCTGGAAAAGGAACCACCGAACAACACGTTGAGTTAGACATATCAAAAGGCGATATTCATACTACATATTCTCCATAGTATCGACGCAGACACCCATTTTTCCAAAAGTGCTCTCAATGCACTACTCCCTTTCCTAAACAAGTCTAGCAGAAACATCAACTGCGTAGCAAGCTTCTACGATGAACTGAAAGAAGTTGGTTCAAAAACATTCAGTCTTACCTTAAACCTAGTAGAAAGAGTTGTTTCAGAGCACGACCAATTTTCAATCTTGAAGAACACATCGGTGCAGTATATATTGTGCTCCTCCCAGCGGCGAAAGGACGGTGTATACTCAAATAATACTCTTTTGCTATTCAGTCCGCTGCTTTCATTCAATCCTATCCTGCAGGTTGGGATCTATCTTTATAGTCTAATTTTCAACATCGTAGTTTCCTATCTATCGACCTCGCTCAACTCTCTACTGTCTCAATCTACCCACTCCTTTTTGCCGTCCCCCGAGCTTCAAGTCAGTCTGCTGGTCAGATTTCCACCAGCACCCTCGTCCTCCTCAATATCGTCCAAGCACCATTGAGCACTTTTCTGCATCGCCAAATCGATTCCACTCGCTGGACCAAACCTCTGCCGCTCTCCCTACCCATCTCCGCATTCCTCCACAAGTTAGTACGTAGGTACTATTTACCGTCTATCTCTCCCATATACATGGCGCCCAAGCGCTCCCGTTCCGAATCTCCCAACGAAAAGCAGTTGCCTAATCCCAAGCGGCTCCGAAACGCAGCTCAAAAGGCGGCACACCGTGCCCGTGCCACTCTCGGGAAAGCTGCCAGGAAAATAACAGGTTCGAGAGCGGAAGCAAGAGAAACTGACGCGGACGCAGTTTCTGCTTCCCATACCTCCAACGTCGTTGCATCAAACAGCAGCAGCAGCCAACACCCTACTCATTCGACCATCTCCTCCCGCTCCACCGGCAACCCCCACTCCCCCTCGGTCTCCGAAGAAGACCCTAACAACCACCCTCCTTCCGCCTCGTCCCTTAACCTACGGACCCACTCAACCACCCCGGCCCCCACCCATCTCCCCACCACCACCGCCTCCTCAATCACCGACCAACCCCCCTCACCAGTATCCTCGTCCGCCTCTGTCTCTTCCTTCCGGTCGCGGAGAAGCAGTCTTGCGAGCATGTACGGGAGGTTTACACTTTCCGAGGATGAGGCGGAGGAAGGGAACAAGATGCCGGATGAAGCGATCGAAGACGAAGATGCCGGTGAGGGTGTGATTGATGTGGTGGTTGAAGACGGAGGAAGTGGGGGAGGGAGTGTTGCTGTGTCAGATAGGAAATGAAAAGAGGAGGTGATGGAGTGCGAGCGAAATGGTTGGGTGGATTAGGGGGGAAAGTAGGGGTGGAGGGGGGAAGTGGGTGGGTGGGTGACTGGTGGGGTATGGTTCGAGACATTGTGAAGGAGGAAACAGTACATAGTAAAAAGCGTGGGGGGTGGAGTGAGAAAAGAAGCGAAGAATTGTCAATGAACAATCGAAACAACCAAACGGAACAGATCATCTTCTGCAACCAACCAACCAACCAACCAAAAAAGCCCCGTTCAACTAACACTCCCACAACCCCCTTCATCCTTCTCATCACGCACTCTCAAAACCTCAACCTTGCCCTCGTGTCAAAAGCCAGAGCAGCTCTTCGCTGGTATCCCCAACCCGCTGCACATTGCAGAAGAATGGAGATAGGAGAGATAGAGATACCTAGGATAGGGTGGAGTAGGATGGATTAGATTAGGGTAGGGTAGGGTAGGGAAGGTTATAAAGGTTAGAAAAGGTCAAGTTACGAAAAGGGGGAAGGGTGGCAGGGTATGGGGTTAGGATATGCTGGTCTTGGAAAATACGACGGTGTGATACCCTGGTTTCTCTCCTCCTCTCTCCCCTCTTCCCTCTCACCCTTGTCTCTCACCCTTATCTCTCTTACCCCCTCCCACCCCATCAACCCATAACCCGCCCCCCCCCCAAAACCCACACCACCACCCCACTCCAGCACGTCCACACCACGCCATCTCCCGAAACCTTCTACTTTCCAAAAGAAATTTCCATGGTTGTGCGGCTGAAGTTTTTTTTTTGGGTCGAGGGGAAGTGTGGTGGAGAGCGTGAAGTGAGGGGTGTTAGAGAGGGGGACGGGAATGGGGGTGGGTGGAGTAGTTTGTTGAACTCACCAACGGCAATTCAACAGAGCTTCTATTTCTCAAAGGATTATCGTACTTTGCCGGCTGAGCGGGACAGAAAAGAGTAGGGGTGGGGTGTGGAATGAGGGGGGTCTGAAAAGAGATGTAGGGGGGTTTTGATGGGGGTTTGAATGGGGCAAGCGATGCGAATTGGAGGGGCGGTGGAGTGGCCTGTTTAAAGACTCCGACTGCCTTGAATGGCCTTCATGCTCTTTCCTCAGATCTCCGCGTTGCCACCCCTTTACCCCCCCAAACCATCACTCAAACCCAGCACCCAACCCCCTAACCCACCTCACCTCCCCCGCCTCCCTCTCCAACGCCCTCCTCATCCTCCGCGCCCAAACTTCCCCTTCCCCTTCTTCCCCGTCCCCCTTCTCCACCCACTCAAACCTCGCCTTCGCCCTAAACCCCACGATCCCCACCCGCTCGCCCGTCCAGATGGCGATTTCTTCCCTGTTGGGCCAGCCGCCGCTATCGATGGGCATGATTTTGCGAGCAACATCGCTGGCGTCGGGGCAGGTGGCGAAAATGCCAGCGGCGGGTTGGGTGTTTGAGGGATTGGAGGGATTTATGTTCCAGCGGCGAACGAGGGTTCTGCCGTCACGCTCGACCCATTTAAGCGCGCCATCGCTGTCGGAGAAGAGCAGGCGGCTGCCATGAGGGGTGACGCTGAGGAGCTTCGAGCGGGAGGCTGAGGTGCGGTTTCGCGTTGGTTCGGTGTCTGTTGTGGGAGAGGACGTGGGGTAGAGTTCAAGGCTTCCTTTGCCGTTGTATTCGCCTGCGGCGACTAGTGTCGGAGCTTCGGGCGTTGGAAGGGAAGCGAGACTGCAGAGGCGGGCGCCGGAGTGAATGGTGCGTTGGAGGGTAGGGAAGGAGCGGCGGTCGTAGATTAGGATTGAGGGGAAGCGGCCGGCGACGTGGATGGCGTGAGAGGGGAGGTGAAGGATGGAGAGGGGATTGGGGTGGAACAAAGGGGCGTAGGGAGGAGGAGGGTCGCCGGAGAGCAGGCGGTGGAAATCGTTGGGTTCTTTAGGGGGATCGAGGCGCGTGGTGTTGCAAGGGAGAATTTGGGTAGAGAGACGAGGGTCGTGGAGGTGGAGGGAGAGGGTTGTGCCGATGGTCAGGGGGTCGGGGTATGAGGACGAAGAGAGAGCGGATATGGAGAAGGGGTAGCGGGAATGGGCGGTTACTTGGAAGGTGGAGAGGTCGACTTCATTTAGAGAGGATTGGACGGCGAAGTAAGCTTTGTTCCGGACAGCGTCGACGCTTACGCATTCAACTACGCCTGTGCTTGTCATCTTAGCTTTCGAAGGAGATTCGTGAGTTCCCTGTGGACCATTGACAGACAGGAGACCTGGCCTGCTGCGGCTTATGATGCCACCTCTTTTGGTGCCGGGGGCTTCGTTGTCGCGGCCAATGTTCCAAAGGCATACACTCCCATCGTCTAATGGTGCAAGAATTTTGCCGTCGATACCATCTCTTAACATACCCAAGCCTCGAATCTCTCGCTTGTCTTGTGATCCATGGAGCTCGTCCACAGGCTGCTTAAGCCAACTCATAGATAGGGGTGCGTGTCTCGCAATGTATTCGCCGTACCAGTCCACGTTCTCCGACGGATACGAGGGATCCCAATTCGCCAGGGCTCGCGCCCCTTCCGAGATGGCCTTCGGCGGATCATCTCCAAGCTGCGGTTCTTTATTATCGGTATGGTCTCTTTCCGGCTCGCCAGCACTTGTAGCCCCTCGAGCGAGCGCTGCTGCTCTTCTCTGAAGCTCATAAACGCGAGGTTCCTGAGCGAGTAATGGAGCACCGGTCAGAAATTCACGTCGCTTTCGTGCCGCTTCTGAGTGGGAATTTGTCAGGCAAAGGATCTTCCATAGCTCATTATCACGAGTGGTTTTAAAAAGACTTCTCGAGACAAGTTGGAGGTGGCAGATGTCGTGGGCTTCGAGGACTGCTCCACCGTTAGTTTGGGCAATCACTTCCATGCACATCAACGACTTACAAGTAATAATGTGAAGAGTAAGCTCTGCTGGAAGCTGGTCCATCATTGGTATCCCAGGTCTCGATACGCGACTTCGGAGCTATCATCCATCATCGATAGGGGTCACGTGCTGATAGAGAGATGCCTCGGTACAACGGCTTTATCTCTGTTTAGGGATTACATATCATGGAGGTGAGTAGAATACATTTGACAGCTATCATACATCGCAGGAGTCTCAATTCGCCCTCGTCGTTCCTCTCTCCAGTATTCAATCACTCAGAAGCTGTCGTTCGGTATCCAAATCCTACAATATGCGTGGCATACAAGTAAAAGAATACCTCAAGGTAAAGCTCCCCCAGCTTCACATTTCCAAACCCCACATGTAACCCTCACCCCAGGGTCCGCAAGAACTCACCGTCTCCACCCTCCCATCTCCCAAGCCCTCTCCAAACGAGTACCTCATCGCCATCCACGCCACTGCAACCAACTTCTTCGATCTCCTCCAAATCCGCGGTAAATACCAACATCAACCCCCTCTCCCCTGGATATCCGGCTCCGAGTTCTCAGGCGTCATTCTTTCCACACCTTCCGCCAGTGCTGTCTCCAAATACAATGTCGGCGATAGGGTCTTTGGTGCAGCGCAGGGAGGTTATGCGACACAAGTCTGTGCGAGGGAAGAATCATTGAGGCCTGTGCCGCCGGGATGGGGCTTTGTCGATGCGGCGGGGTTGATGGTAACCGCGCCGACGAGCTATGCTGCACTCGTAACGAGGTCAGGGGTTAAGAGGGGAGATTATGTTTTGGTCCATGCTGCTGCCGGCGGGGTTGGATTGGCAGCTGTTCAGGTTGCGAAAGCTTTTGGGGCGATAGTCATAGCGACTGCGGGTTCGGCGAGGAAGTTGGAGGTTGCGAAGACTTATGGTGCTGATTACGGGATCGACTATAACCAGAAAGGCTGGGAGGAGGAGGTGAAGAAAATTACACCCAAGGGGAAGGGAGTGGATATCGTTTTCGATCCTGTTGGCATGGTGAACACGAGTTTAAAGTGTACGGCTTGGAACGGGAGAATTGTAGTTGTTGGATTCGCGGCTGGGAGTATTGAAAAAGTAGCGATGAACAGGGTATTGTTGAAGAATGTGAGTTTGGTAGGTGTGCATTGGGGCATGTATGCCAAAGAGCAACCAGAAATGGTCGGAGAGGTCTGGGACGGTTTGTTCGAATTGATGAAGCAGGGAAAGTTCAGAGGGACTGTTTATTCGGATAAGGAGTTTGTTGGCTTGGAAAGGGTAGGAGAGGCGCTGGGTTTGCTAGGTAGTAGGGCGACTTGGGGCAAGGTGGTTATTTCAGTACCGCAGGATGGAGGGACCAAGCTTTAGATCTGCGCTGCCGAGACTAAATCTCCATATTGGATCATATGTCTTGACACAACCCAATTGAGACCGAGCGATGAAGAATCAAGATATAAGCAACCCCCATTGGAAGAACTCAAAAACACCTTGGAAAACGACCCAGGCAGAAGAAGTCAAGACATAAGGCTACTACTGCTGTAAGTGGTAGATTTCCAGGTGAAAAAAATTGTAATCGTAGGAAGGCATAATGAAGTGTTGGTATTGCCAGAACTTCAAACACCTTAGACGACAACCTAGGCAGAAAAGTTCGAGAACGGTCGATTCCTCGGTGAAACATTTCCAGATGGAAAACTCTTAACAGCAGGAAGGCATAAGATCGAGCGGGAAAGCCCAGCAGAGCAACTCTTCAGTGGAAGGCCTACCACAATTAGAAATACGGAGGGAATTAATTCCGAGGACTGGACTTTCTATGGTTAAGGTTTCGACGCAAGGTATCCTGACAAAATGCTTCCTTAAAAAATTGAAAACAGTTCAACAGTGAAGAGTTGGCTGTTACTGTCTAATGTTCATCTTAAGTAATGTTTGCAGTGCATGAGCGAAGCGGTATCAAACAATGGGACAGAATCTGATTTACTGTAGTTCTGATGACCAATACCTTCTGAAGGTCTTCGACTGGACAGCTTTGCTCAGTGTATGAACGTTTTGGCGATAAGTTCAACATGCTCGCCAAAATGCTGGCCGATTTAGGGTTAAGCCACTCGTTTTGAAAGGTACTAACGGCCGTGGCGCTCCGTCTGTCCAACCGACCTGATCCTCAAAGGCTCTGCTTCCCCCGTGTCTCGATTGGGAACATGCACATGGCCACGGACGCAGCCAGAATTAAAGAGCCTGCAGCCCATACAGGAGCGTTGGGATTGATTGATCCGGCGTGGATTGCAACAATGGGCGCCATGAGACCGCAGATTCGGTTCAACATTGAAGCTATTCCGGTTCCTGTTCCTCGATTGGGCGCAGGGAAAACTTCTGGCGTGTATGCATAAAGAACCCCGTACATGATGCTACAAGAATTCCTATTAGCAGCTTTCTTTCAAGACAGAAGCATAAGAAATGGGGAACATCTTCGTAGTTTTGACTTCAGAAGAAGACTTCAAACAGCGAAACCTCGTTCAGGTCAGGGAGAATTAATTTCTAGATACACTTACTTTTGGAAGAACGCTTCGAGACAGGTCATGGCAAGCTGGAACGGGGGGTTGGAGCTCGAAGTGAACAGAAACAAAATGATCCCAGTCAGCAACGTTGAGATAGCTATCGTGTACTTGCGGCCGATATACTTGATATCGACAGTATAGTAGCCGACGAATGATCCTGGTACGCCAACGATCGATGTGATGGCGTAGTTACGATAGACTATGCTGGTAGGTGTTGGTGCCTGGTGTTTCCCAGCATTCTGGAGATACTGCGGAAGGAAAGCATTGAAAAGAGGATATCCCATGCCAATAGTGGCCCAACAGAACCAGATGAGGCATGCTTTACACAATGTCAGCTTTTTTTGGCCTTTGGAGGGCGGCAGACGGAAAGACAGGATTTCCAAGTCCCGCAAACCTATGAGGGCCAAGATAGGAGGAAACGGTACGTACTCATAAGTCCCAATCTCCTGGTTGCAAACAAAGGTGCAATCCGATCACCAGAGAATTTGCTAAAGAATCTTTTGACGACTTCAGCATAAGAAAGCTTGAGGTCTCCAGCCGTTACGACAGTTCCGCCTATCTCATTTAGGATCTCCTCTGTCAACCATGTGGTGCGCTTGTTTTTGTAAGCAATGCCGTGCACGGTAGCCACAGCCTCTGCCTGACGACCCCTAGAGAGCAGAAATTTAGGAGATTCGAAAAGGTGAAACAAGAAGAAGCGGGCAATGAACATCAAGAACGTTATCGCGCCAATGGTAAGAATAAGGTACCTCCATCCCTTATTGTCTGCACTGTGGCAGCACGGCTGACCCGGAAGAGAAACGTTACAAGACAGGAGGGTCGGGTCACAGGTGTAGTTTGGGATGAAACCCCAGGCGACTACAACAGATTAGATACCTAACGTTTTTAATCAAACGGGCAACCTACTGAGCGAGCCAATCAATTGTCCCACAGGCCACCAGACCGAAAGAAGGGTCAACAGTCCCCCGGATGCGGAAGGTAGGAATTCCAGGAACAGTGCCCCGTCTACTGGGAGACTATCAAATATCTCAGCAAAGCACACTCGGATATTAGTATTGTCAATCATACTTTCCCCCTACTCCGACACCTAATGCTGCGTAGAGCCCACAGGTTCCAATCCAGTTGGGGCCACCCCCAACAGCAAGACCGAACACACCAGCGATAAACAATGTCGTGTTAAAAGCAAGACGTCGACCAAATATGTCGGATCCGATTCCCCAGAAGGAAGCTCCAAGGCAAAGCCCGATGAACAGAGAGGACGTTGTGTACCGGACTTGAATAACACTGGGGCCGAATTCCAGGGTTAAGCTTGGCAATGTAAGCGCAACGGCCTGAACTTACCATTAGCATTTTGAGGACGGGAATGTTGGGTTTCGAGGCCTACCTGAAGCCACATGCTAGAAGTTCAGGCGGTTAGCCAAATCAACCTTCTTACATCACCATGCCCTGACCAAGGTGTACTTACTTGTCTGCAAGCCATCCGAATCCGCAGAGCACGAAAAGTTGCCATTGGTATGGGCCCATCCCAATGTCTTGGATGGCCTTGTTGATTACTTTTGACTTGCCTGTACCCAATTAGACCAACGTTCTACATGAACTGATAGCCACTCTGAATCAGGGGACCCAAAAAATTTGACTTCACATACGATCATAAGCCGTGTCATGGCCGGAAGCAGCAATGTCTGGTAGATTAGTCAACAGGGACTTCCTCATAGGATCGAGCTGTACAGCGTACCGAGATCAATTTCGGCTCTGAGGCCCTCAATGGTGTATGCACTGAATCCATGGCTGGGGGTCATGCCCGTTTCGGCGTTTTTCAGGGCAGCGGCATCGTTGGAGTATGTTCCAAGCTTCTTGTCATGGTCCGCTACGACTGAAGCGTTTCGTCGAGATTGATCGAGTGGCACGTAAACGCCAGGAAAGTCACTGACATCGTGCTTCTGGAACGGGTTCATGAAGATAGGCATTGTCGCGGTAGTCGGTGTTTGCCTTTGGTGACTTGGGGTCTATAGATCCAGAGTATTGTCGAACGTAGAACGGGCGTATATACTTCGAATTTGCTGCCGACAATTCCTAACAAGCTAAGCGGTTGAATTTTCTTCAATGGTAGTTTAGATCTGATTTTTTGTTTCAGAGGAATTGACTTGGTATTCAAGAGTAAAGCATAACGCAGCTGAATAAACTTTTTTCAACCTGCATTAGGTGCTGAAAAGATGCGGTAAACTATGAAGACTGCCCCAATGGCCAGCTGTATATTACGATTCAACGGAGAATTATCTCAGATCTGCGAAATGAGGAGATACAAAGAGAGAGAGAGAGATAAACGATGCAAAGTAAGTGGGAGAGCCCGTCTACAAGTACTTTGTAATTGGTCATTAATTGCCCTGCTTCAGGGCGCATAGTCGCCCGGCATGCAAAGCACCTTCGGGTTGTACTGTAGTGTGTTGTATACCTACATGAAAGGCCTTTGATCGAACTAAATCAAAGTGGGGGTGAAAGTCTTGGGTGATCTAAGCTTCATTCTCACTGGCTCCTCCCGATAAGGTAAGGTAGTTTCGAACACTGGACCCCGCTGTCAGCCTTGGCACGTGTCTCATTGGATACTCCGTAGAGTAAGTCCTATCTATGAACCCACCTGTGTCGGGCAGAACTCTTACGGATGACTTTCTGCCAAGTATTCCGTACCGCGTGGTCAAGCGGTAAGAAGCACCACCCTAAGGTAGTCTACACCAGGGAGCACCCACGTGTGGACGGAACCACTCAAATACCACTGCGTTCTGGACCGTTTTTTGTTCTAGTAGAGGTTAGTAGGGCGTACTTGACACCAAGTCGTCTTTCATTCTTGCCAAGGGCGTTGAAGTGTATAACTTCGTATATTGTCGATAGATAGGAAGATGCGTGATGAATTATTGTGTCCAGAAGTGCACAGGAGAGCAGCGTGTCAGGCGGATATGCCACTTTCGAATGCCATGAACAAATACAACGCCGTATAATGTATAAATTACCCAGTAGAAAGTTGTCAAGAATCGGGAAACCACGATGTCGGATACTCTAACTAACTGCGAAAGCGGCAGCGAAGTAGCAGAGCTTGGCAAAGTCTCCAGAGTAGGTTGTTCCGAGACTTTGCCCAATCGAAGGGATAAAGTAGGACTCGGTAGAGTTGGTTACAGAGTCTACCCAGTCGTCCGTTAAAAAAAGAAATTAGCAATCGTTTCGCCCCTTCTAGAAGGCGAGTGAAACCGTCCTAGACAAAAGTCGATTTGGAATGAAACCGAGTACTCCGTAGCATATGGCTTATAAGATGGAGGTGTTCCCAATGATTATACGAGACCCTCGGAATTTCAAGCGGTCTACTCCAAAAAGCTGGTTCCTCAACCGCGAGTTGCCGGAAGCAGATGATCAACATCAAGATTAAGTTGATAGTGTGATAGTGAGGTAGATGAGCAATTCTGCAAGAGACAAAGAGGTCTTTATTGAAATATGCTATACATACGGAGTGCCTGAATAGAATTGTTCATATTCTAAGTGTGTTCACTTTTTGGCCGATTCGTAACAACCTTGTGAGCATCGGCCATCTTCCCCCAGGGGAAATTCCCACTACCTCCTCCGCATAACGAACGGCACATTAGATCCAGAGCCAGCGTGAGGGACTTATGAGATATGGATGAGAGACGAACATAAAGATGAGAATTGAAAAGATCTCGATAGAACGAGAGACTAAGTTATACAAGAGTCGGATACTGCCAAGCCTTGCTCTCAAGTATAAGGTAGTCCCTAGGGAACGAATAAAACCGTCTTTTCTACAAAAGACGTGTTTAAAACCTCTTAGCGGCTTTTTTGCTTCGGTTTTTTGGTATTTAATTATGTAAGCTGGGCAAGGATTATAGTAGGGAGGTTCACCT
>JAABUT010003040.1_pt1 | contig 15019 bp, 15 predicted proteins | sample 5559281 | NCBI WGS metagenome assembly JAABUT01 (sample SAMN10711880, study PRJNA513359) | rock metagenome | isolation source: Antarctica rocks | place: Antarctica: Victoria Land, Ricker Hills nord | collected 2016-01-04 | reverse complement strand
GACTCGCGCGCCGCGCCTCCGGATCGACCGGCACAGCCGCCTGCTCGCCGGTCGCCTGGCGCTGGCGCCACCACGGGACTACCCGCCCGGACGCGGCGTAAACAACTCGCGGTCAGCGGTCGGGCAGCGTGATGTCCAGCGTCAACAGTCCGTGCTCGAGGAACCCGATTCCGGTGATCCCGGCCAGCTCGCCGGTACCCGATCCGGGCACTATCGCGGCGCGCAGGACGTTCTCCGAGCCCGCACCGCCGGTCGCGCCGTGCTCGAGCACGAACGTGCCCGAGCGGTCCTCGAGGGTGCCGGTGATCCGCTCCTGGGCTACGTAGGACGCCCCGCCCGGACCCATGGTGGTGAGCGCGTGCCCGAGGGCCGTGCCGACCAGCGCCCCACCCTGATAGGTCTTCGCGAGGACCGCGCGACCGGTGGTCGGCGCGGCCGGGTCGTCGAGGGCCGGGTCGGCGACGGCGTCCCAGCCGTCGAGTGTGAACGGGGCGATCAGGTGGAGTTCCATGGCCCCAGCCTCGTCGGTGGCGCGCGTCCGGTCTTGTACCGAGCCGACAGTGCGACCACGGCGCGGCGGCGATGCGGTGAACGCGGCGTCGGGGGCCGACGGGACGGCTAGATCCAGTCGCGCCGCTTGAAGACCGTGTAGAGCACCAGGCTGATCAGCAGCATCAGCAACAGGGCAAGGGGATACCCGAGATACCAGTGCAGCTCGGGCATGGTGTCGAAGTTCATCCCGTACACCGTTCCGACGAGAGTCGGAGCGAACAGGATGGCCGCCCAGGCCGAGATCTTCTTCGTCTCCTGATTCTGCGCATTGCTCTTCTCGGTGAGGGTTTTCATCTCCTCGTTCTGCTGTTGGGCCACGAGGGTGGCGTTGACCGTGAGGATGTCGCGCAGCAGCTGCCGGAAGCCCTCGATCCGTTCGTTGACCGCCGTGACGTGGTCGGCGACATCACGCAGGTAGCGCTGGAGTTCCTGGTCGACCTCGTACTTGCTGAAGCCGGCGCCGAGCGCGTTGAGGATCGTCGCCAGCGGCTTGGTTGCGTGCTGGAAGTCGATCACCTCGCGCGAGAGCTCGTAAGTACGCCGGGAGGCCGCGGGGTCGCCCCGGAAGACCTCGCCCTCGATCTCGTCGATGTCGTTCTCGAGGCCGGCGACGACCGGTGCGTACCCGTCGACGACGGCGTCGAGGATCGCGTACAGGACCGCCTCGGTCCCCAGCCCGAGGAGGTCGGGGTCGGACTCGAGCCGTTTACGGACCGTCGAGAGGTCCGGGGACTCGGCATGGCGCACCGACAGCACGAAGTCCGGGCCGATGAACACGTGCAATTCGCCGAACTCGACCTCCTCGACGTCGTCGAGGTAACGCGCGGCCCGCAAGACGAGGAACAGCGTGTCGCCGTAGCGCTCGATCTTCGGCCGCTGGTGGGCCTGGATCGCGTCCTCGATCGCAAGCTCGTGCAGGTCGAACTCCGACGCCAGTGAGGTGAGGTCGGACTCGCTCGGCCGGTACAACCCGATCCAGGCCATCCCTTCGGGCTGGTCACGCAATGCCTGGTAGGTCTCGGCCAGCGTCTTGGGTGACGCGATCCGCTTGCCGCCGAGGTAGATGGCGCTGTCGACCATGCTGGCCTCGGCGGTCCCGTCGAGGGTGTCGACGGTGCCCACCGGCTGACGGGCCGCGGTCTCACCGGGGACGATGCGACTGCGGCGCGAGCGGCCGGCCAGCTGCCTGATAGGGATACGGGGTTGGCGCATGTGGCACCTCCGGTCGAGAGCGGAAAGCGGTGTACGAGACGGTGCCGAGGTCACAGTGCAGCGTGGTTGCGGCCGGCAGGTGAACCGTAGACGGCTGTCTGCACATGAACCGGAACACGGGCCGGCGGACGACCCGGGCGGACGACCGGGCGCCCCGGGGCCGAGCCTGTGCCCGTGCCGGGTATCGGGGCGGATGGTTGTGATGCCGGTGAACCCGCATCCGCAGCGCAAGGAGATCGCCCGCTACCTCCTCGGTCGTGGTCTCGATCCGACCAGCATGGCCCCGAGTGTCGAGCTTCTGGATGTGGCCGCGGCGGAGCCGATCCCGAGCAGGATCGCGTTTCCGGCCGGCCTCGCGCCGGTTGTGGTCCCGGTCGATCCCGATCGCAAGGCGAATGCGGGACTGCCGCTCGCCGACGTCGTCGTCATCACCTGGACGGTGGACGAGCTCGCCGGCCTCGCCAAGGTCTTCTGCCCCGGCCACTCCGCCGGCAAGTGGGAGCGCTGTACCCATCGCTACGCCACCTTCGGGCGCAACATCCGGCCAGGCGCACCGGCCGCGAACTCCAAGCGGCTCGGAAGTCTCCAGCCCGTGACCGTCGGCAACCTGAAGGTTCTGCTGGTGAGGTCCGAGCTGCATCTCAACCAGGACAGCATCAAAACCGGTGAGGGTCTCGCGACACTGCCGGTCAAGGACCTGTTCAAGCAGATCATCGCCGAGACGAGATGCACGCACATCTCCACGATCGGCACCGCCGGCAGCGTGTTCGACGACTTCCAGCTCGGCGACGTCGTGATCACCCGGGCGGCCAGGTTCAGGCTGCAGCAGGAGTTCCGCAACGAACCGTTCAACGGCGAGACCTACAGGAGCGACTGGCCGCTTACGACGGCCCGGCTCGACGACGCGCAGGAGCTCATGCGCGCGTTCTCCTCCACGTTGGTCGAACCGCCGTTCGCTCCGCCCACGAAGAGCTTTCCGTTCCCGTTGGACCCGGTCGTCAGCTCGCCGTCGAACACGCCCGACATCAAACTCGAACTCGGCGGCCTGGACATGCCCGAGTTCCTTGCCACGTGGGGGATCATCGCTGGTCTGGTGTGACGCGTCAGCTGTCGCTGCGCCGGTAGACCCGCGCCTCCCACGGCCGCAGCGTCGTGGTCTGGACGCCGACCGGGTCCGGGTAGTTGCCGAGTACCAACCTCGCGCCGAGCCACGCTTCGACGTCGGGCACGTCGGCGAGGGACGCGTCGCCGCTCGAGAAGTTGCCGACCACCAGCACGGTGACGCCCGCCAGCGAACGTTTATATACGTAGAGATGCTCGTGCTCGGGCATCAGCATGGTGAAGTCGCCGTAGGCCACCACCGGTTCGTCGTGCCGCAACGAGATGACCTTGCGGAAGTGTGCGAGCACGGAGTCGTCCGCGCCCATGTCCGCAACCGCGTTCACCGTTGTGGCGTTGGGGTTCACCGCGATCCACGGGGTGCCGGTGGTGAAACCGGCGGCCGGTCCGGAATCCCATTGGACCGGCGTGCGGGCGTTGTCACGGCTCATGGGCAGCATCTTCTCGATGACCTGGGCCGGTTCGTCGCCGGCGGCGACCGCCTCGCGGTAGTGGTTGATCGACTCGATGTCGCGGAAGTCGTCGATACTCGCGAACGGGAAGTTCGTCATGCCGAATTCGTCGCCCTGGTAGACGTAGGGCGTCCCGCGATGCAGGTGCAGGATCGTCGCGAGGAGCTTCGCGGACTCGACCCGGTAGTCGCCGTCGTCGCCGAACCGTGACACCGCGCGTGGCTGGTCGTGGTTGTCCCAGTAGAGGCTGTTCCAGCCGGTCTCGGCCAGCCCGACCTGCCAACGCCCGAGCGAGGCCTTCAACGCCGGTAGCGACAACGGTCGCGGATCCCACTTGCCGCCCGGACCGTGGTCGAGCCCGACGTGCTCGAACTGGAAGACCATGTCGACCTCGACGCGCGCCGGGTCGGTGAACAACCGCGCGTGCTCGACGGTCACGCCGGGCATCTCACCCACAGTGAGGAACTGCCCGGTGCGGCCCGCGAAGACCTGCTCGTGCATCTCGTGCAGGAACTCGTGGATGCGCGGACCGTTCATGAACGCGCCGAACCCGTATCTACGACCCTCGACGACGCGTCCGTCGGCCAGCGCCGGATCCTTGGAGATGAAGTTGATGACGTCCGTCCGGAATCCGTCGACGCCGCGATCGAGCCACCATCGCATCATCGCGTAGACCGCCTCGCGGACCTCCGGGTTCTCCCAGTTGAGGTCGGGCTGCTTCTTGGAGAACAGATGCAGGAAATACTCGCCGGTCGCCTCGTCGAGGTCCCACGCCGAACCGGAGAACGCCGAACCCCAGTTGGTGGGTTCCGCCCCCGGGGCGCCTGCGGCCATCCCCTCGCGCGGACCGCGCCACCAGTACCAGTCGCGCTTCGGACTGTCCTTGGCCGATCGCGACTCGACGAACCACGGGTGCTCGTCGGACCGTGTGATTGACGACGAGGTCCATGACCAGTTTGATGCCCCGGGCGTGCATGGCCGCGATCAGCGTGTCCAGCTGCTCCAGCGTGCCGAACATCGGATCGATGTCCTGGTAGTCACTGATGTCATAGCCGTTGTCGTCTTGCGGTGACTTGTAGATCGGTGACAACCAGACGACGTCGATACCGAGGTCGGCCAGGTAGTCGAGTCGGTCGATGATGCCGCCCAGGTCGCCGATGCCGTCGCCGTCGGAGTCCGCGAAACTGCGCGGGTAGATCTGGTACACGACCGCGGACTGCCACCACGGCCGTTCGTCCGGAGCTGCTGCCGGCGCGTTCTGTTCGGCTGCCGGATTGGTCATCGCGATGCCTTCCGATGGGGGGTGGGGCTGCACGCATGCTGCCAGACCCACGTCGTGGGTGGCGGAAAAGGCGCCTATCGGAGGTAGGCGTAGCCCCCTGGCGGGCAGCCGGGCCGACCGTAAAGTGGAAGGAACGTCCGGTCGACGGGCGCGTGGTCGTTTGCTCAGGCAACTCGATTGCCCGAGTTCGAACACCACTCCGAGGAGTCCCATGGATGCGACGCTCATCCCGATCGGCCCCCGGCCGGCTTCTGAGCGTGCGGACATGAACCACCCGATCAGCGACACCGAGCGGACCGCCGAGCGCAAGCGGCCGCGGCCGGCGAGCCTTTACACCGACCTCGCCCGTAGTGTCCAGGCCGCCGGCCTGATGAAGCGCCGGTACGGGTACTACTGGATCCGGCTGCTCGCCAGCGCCGTTGCCCTCGCGGCCGCAGTCGTCGGGTTCGTGCTGATCGGCGACACCTGGTGGCAGATGCTCAGCGCCGGTGTGTTCGCCGTCGTCCTGACGCAGATCGCCTTCCTCGGTCACGACGCCGGACATCACCAGATCTTCAAGTCGGGCAAGTGGAACGAGTGGGTCAGCCTCGTCCTCGCCAACCTGTTCGTCGGCATCAGCCAGGGCTGGTGGCAGGGCAAGCACTCACGTCACCACGGCAACCCGAACAAGATCGGCTCCGACCCCGACATCGAGCTGCCGATCGTCTCCTTCACCGAACAGAACGCGGCCAGGCGCAGCTCACGCTGGACGGCCTGGTTCATCACCCGGCAGGGCTGGTTCTTCTTTCCCCTGTTGCTGATCGAGGGTCTCGACCTGCACGTATCTGGGCTGCGGCGGGTGTTCGGCCGGGACAAGCTGAAGCGGCGTTGGGTCGAGCTCACGTTCCTCGTCCTGCGCCTCGGCGGGTTCGTTGCGATGGCGTTCCTGATCCTGAGTCCTGGCAAGGCCGGTGCGTTCCTCGGCATCCAGTTGGCGGTGTTCGGGTTCTACCTCGGCGCGTCCTTCGCCCCGAACCACACGGGTATGCCGATCGTCGGATCCGAAGCCCGCTTCGACTTCCTCCGTCGTCAGGTGCTGATGAGCCGCAACATCAGCGGCGGCCGCTGGGTCGATGTCGGCATGGGCGGGCTGAACAAGCAGATCGAGCATCACCTGTTCCCGTCGATGCCGCGACCGGCCCTGCGGCACGCGAAGCCGATCGTCGAGGCGTACTGCCGGGACAACGACATCAGCTACACGGAGATGTCGCTGTGGCGGTCCTACGGCGTGATCCGTCGCTACCTCAACCGCACCGGCCTCGCCGCGCGCGATCCGTTCACCTGCCCATTGGTGCGTCAGACCCGCGCCTGAGGGTCGGCGGCCGGTTGACAGAATCGCCGGTGTGGAGATCGATCTCGCGTGGGCCGACGGCCTGCTCGCAGTCCCTGACGACCGACTTCCGTCGAGCGCGGTACTCGTGCTGTCCGGATCGAGCGGACGGATCGAGCGGGAGCGGGCGCGACTGCTGGCACGAACCGGTTGCGCCGCGCTGACCTTCCGCTGGTTCGGCGGGGTCGGTCAGCCTCCCGGCATCTGCGAGGTACCGCTCGAGACGTTTCTGCCCGCGCTGGATCAGCTCGCTGACCTCAGCGACCGCGTCATCGTTCTCGGTGTGTCGAAATCGGCCGAGGCCGCACTGTTGCTCGCGGTTCGGGATCCGCGGATCAGCTCGGTGATCGCGCTCTCGCCGACATCGGTGGTGTGGGCCAACGTCGGCGCCGGACCCGACGGGCTCGACCGGCCGCAGCGGTCGTCGTGGACATGGGCGGGAGTGCCACTCGCGTTCGTGCCCTACGACGACAGCGGGGAACCCGATGACGACCCGCCGCAGTTCCGTGCCAGCTACGAGCAGAGCCTTCGGGCCGCCGGCAGCATCGCGGACGCCGCGCGGATCCCGGTCGAGACGATCACCGCCGACGTCCTGCTCGCGGCCGGCGGCGACGACCGGGTCTGGCCGTCGCTCGAGCACGCCCGCGCCATCGCCGCGCGTCGGTCAGCGGTCGGCCTGGTGACCCGCATCGTCACCCATCCCGACGCTGGACACCGCGTGGTCCTGCCCGGCGAATTGGTCGCCACCGGTGGTCAGCTGATGGCCCGCGGCGGCTCCGAAGCGGCCGACCGGGCGCTCGGCGCGGAACTCTGGCCGCACCTGCGCGCGCTGCTGGACCCGGCGGTCGCCACCTCGCCACTACCCTGACCCGCATGCCGCAGGTAGTGCTCGTAGAGGACGATCCGGCGATTCGCGCTGCCTTGATGCGGACGTTGCAGGAACAGGGCCATGCTGTCCGTGCCGTCAGCCGGGGCCTGGACGCCATCTCAGCGGTGATGGAGACGAAACCCGATGTCGTCGTCCTCGACCTCGGCCTGCCCGACATCGACGGCGCCGACGTCCTGGCGATGATCCGCTCGGTCAGCGCCGTCCCGGTGATCATCGCCACCGCCCGCGACGACGAGCGCGAGGTGGTCAGGCTGCTCCATGCCGGCGCCGACGACTACGTGGTCAAACCGTTCGGTGCCGCGCAGATCGACGCCCGGATCCGGGCCGTGCTTCGTCGCGGCGCCGCGGCACCGGCGGATGCGGCCATCCGCGTCGGTGGCCTGGTCGTCGACCCGAGCAGCCGGCAGACGAGTCTGGACGGGAACGTCCTCGACCTCTCCCGCAAGGAGTTCGACCTCCTGCTCGTCCTCGCCAGCCGAGTCGGTCAGGTCGTGACCAAGCGCGAGTTGCTCGCCGAGGTGTGGCAACAGGCGTGGGGCGGCGCGGACCGGACCGTCGACGTCCACCTGTCCTGGTTGCGGCGCAAGCTGGGTGAGACGGCCGCGGCGCCGCGCTACCTGCACAGTGTCCGCGGCGTCGGAGTGCGGCTGACACCACCGGACGCGGACGTCGCGTGACCGCGGGGTGACGTCGTGAGCATGTACCGGCGCATCATGGCGCTCACGGTCGGGTTGACTCTCGTCGTGGTGCTGGCCTTCGCGGTGCCGCTGGCTGTGCTGGCCCGCCGGGTCGTGCGTACCAACGTCGTCGACGAGGCGGTCACCAACGCCGTCGGACTCGGTGACTACCTCAGCACCGCCTCGTTCGACAAGAGTGACCTCGCGCCCTACGTCGCCCGGGTCGCGGACCGGGCCGCCGGCACCGCCGCGGTTCGGCTTGCGGACGGGACGACCGTGGGGACGGCTCCGCCGGGAGCGTTCGACGGCGTCACCGACTCCAGCCCCGACCATGACGGCGACACCGACGGCGGCGGCCCCGCACGTGGTGGCCACCTGGGCGAGGTGTCGGCCGCGACGGTATCCGGACTCGACGGGGGCATCGGCGTCCGTGTGGTCGCCATGACGTCGTCGGGGCGTGCGTTCGTCTGCGTCTATGTCAGCGACGACCAGCTGACGAACGGCGTCCGACCGTGGTGGGGTGCCATCGGCGGCGCCGGAATCTTCCTGCTGGCGTTGGCAGTCCTGGGATCGCGCATCGTCACCCGCCGACTGATCCATCCGCTCGCGGCGACCGCGGAGACCGCGCGTCAGCTCGCGACCGGCGACCAGAACGCCCGGGCACCGCTGGACGGACCGGCCGAGGTGGCAACCGTCGCGGCGGCGCTGAACCAGCTGGCCGAGCGGATCGGTGAACTGCTAGCCGCTGAACGCGAGACCGCGGCCGATCTCTCGCATCGGCTCCGGACGCCGCTGACCGCCTTACGCCTCGACGTCGAGGCATTGCCCGACTCCCCGGCGGCGCGCGCCCTGGCCGACGACGTGTCGAACGTCGAGCGCACCCTGACCGCTGTCATCCACGCGGCTCGGCGGACCGAGCGGGAGGGATTCGTGGCCGCCTGCGACGCGAGCGCCGTCGTCCGCGACCGGGTCGCGTTCTGGATACCGCTGGCCGAGGACCAGCGCCGGGAGGTGTCGCTGACCGTGCCGGCCCGGCCGGTTCAGGTGCGCACGTCCGTGGACGATCTCGCGTCCGCTCTCGACGCGCTGCTGGAGAACGTCTTGTCACACACACCGGAGGGCACCCCGTTCGGCGTCGTCCTCGCCGACGTGCCCGACGCCGACGGCTTCGTCTCGCTCGAGGTCACCGACGACGGACCGGGGTTGCCGGCCGGCGCGCACGAGCGGGGCCGCAGCGATCGGGGATCCAGTGGGCTGGGGCTCGACATCGCGCGCAGCTGCGCGGTCGCCTCGGGCGGCTCGATGGAGCTGACGAGTGACCCCGGCCATGGCACCCGGGTCCGGTTGCTGCTCGGCGCGGCACGTACGACCGCCGAGGCCCGGTCGACGCCGGCGTGAACTCCGACGCGCAGGATTCATGCGTCGTGCACAGCGGAAATCCTGCCTCGTGCACAGCGAGCTTCAAGGGCTTGACGAAGGCTTGACGGTCGGTTGACTCGCGGCTGAGGTCGGCGGCGGCAACGTGGCGCGCATGTTTTACACCGCTCCACCTGTGTGTACGCCGCGGCCGCTGCGATGACGCTCTGGTATCTCGCCCGGGCCGCCGGCGTGGTCATGCTCGTGTGTTTCACCGCGTCGGTCTGCCTGGGCGCCACCGCGTCGGTACGCGTCCGGGCCGTCGATGCAGGGTCACGCGAGCGACGGCTGCTCGTGCAGTATTTCCACCGGGCTGCGGCCATCACCGGGTTGCTGTTGATCGTCGTCCACGTCGCGTCGCTCGTCGCCGACGGGAAGTCCGGCGTCTCGGTGTCGGGCGCACTGGTCCCGCTCACTGCCGGCTACCGTCCGGCCGCCGTCACTCTGGGCAGCATCGCCGCGTACCTCTTCGTCGTGGTCGCCCTGATCGGCGCGAGCCGACGGCACTTCGCCGCGTCGGCTGCCGCCGCCCGCGCCTGGCGAACGCTTCATGCTGCGAGCTACGTGGCATGGAGTGCCTGCGTCCTGCACGGCTTCCTGAGTGGCACCGACGCCGGCAAGTCCTGGATGCGGGCGATCACCCTTGGCTGTGTCGCGGCCGCGGTCGCCTGCGTCGCTGTGCGGGTCGGCGCGGAACTGCACGCCAGACGCCGCCCGCTGGCGCGCGGCCGACGGGCGCTCGTCGCCCGGAGCGGTGGCGCGTCGTGATCGCCGAGCGCCTGGCCGAACCGGTGATCCCCTACCGCAGCATCGGAACGCCTCGCCTGCTCGCGGCCGGCTGGCCACCGGCGAGCAGCGGACTCGTCGCCCACCGGCAGGCTCATCAGTTCCGCCGGCTTCCCGACCGGACCCAGCTGACCGACGACGTCGACGCCGTCGGTCTTCGCGGCCGCGGCGGCGCGGGCTTTCCCGTCGCCCGCAAGCTCGCCGCACTCCCGCGGCGCGGCGCCCGGAGCGTCGTCGTCAACGGCAGCGAGGGCGAGCCCCTCAGCTTCAAGGACCGCCTGCTGATGCGCGTCTTCCCGCACCTGGTCGTCGACGGCGCCCTCGCCGTCGCCAATGCACTGCGCGCGCGGCAGGTGGTGATCGTCGCCGCCGACGAACTGTCCCTGACCTCGCTCCGGGTTGCGACGGCGGAGCGGTCGGCCGCCGGAATCGACAACCAGGCGGTGCAGGTGGTCGCCGCGCCCGGCCGGTTCGTCGCGGGCGAGGCTCGCGCCGTCATCGAACTCCTCGACGGTCGGGCCGCGACCCCCATCGGCCGGCGGCTCCTGCCGACCCGGCACGGGGTCGGCGGCCGTCCGACCTTCCTGTCGAACGCCGAGACCTTCGCTCAGATAGCGCTACTCGTCTCGCTGGGGACCTTCGACTACGCCCAGACCGGCATCGCCGGTGAGCCGGGCACCTCGCTGGTGAGTGTCGGCGGTGCCGTCGAACGGCCCGGCGTCGTGGAAATACCGATCGGCATCCCGCTCTCGGTTCTCCTCGCCGAGTCGGGGGCGCACCCAGGAGCCGTTCTGGTCGGCGGCTACCACGGCAGCTGGCTCGAGGTGGCCGACGTGCAACTCAGCCACGGGGCGCTGGCGGAGGCGGGCGGCACCTTCGGTGCGGGCTCGGTGACGGTTCTCGGCAACGACACCTGCGCGCTCGGTGAGGTCGCCCGAGTGGCCCGATGGCTGGCGGGCGAGTCGATGCGGCAGTGTGGCCCGTGCCTGTACGGCCTCGACGCGCTGGCCGACGACCTCGAACGACTCGTACTCGGGGACGCCCGCGACTGGGCGCGGGTGCAGACCCGACTGGCGATGACGCCCGGCCGTGGGGCTTGTGCGCATCCCGACGGTGCCGTGCGCTTCGTCGCTTCGTCGCTTCGGATATTCGCCGCGGAGATCGATCGTCACCGGCGACACGGCGATTGTGGTCGCCCCGTCCTCGGCCAACTCCCTGCCGACGGCATCGGGCCGCCCCGTCACACCACGCCGGCGATGCCGGGCGCCCACCGACACCTACCGCTACGAGTGGAGCATCCGTGACCCACCCCATCCACCGTCGGACCCGACTGCTCAGGCGCGCGACCGTAGGTGTTGTCGGAGCCGTCGTCGCCGGGACCTCGGCCACTGGCGTGGCCGCGGTAGTCGCGGCGCAGGCCCACGCCGAAGGCACCGCCGTGGACGTGCCCGGCGATTCGACGGACGGATCCGTGGCATCGGCCGCCGAGAAGTCCGCCAAGGCCAAAGCCAAGGCGAAGGCGGCAGCCCGGGCCAGCGACAGGGCAGCCGCCGCAAGCAAGGCAGCGGCCGAAAAGGTAGCGGCGGCCAGGACTACGGCCGAAAAGGCTGCGGCCAGCAAGGCTGCGGCGACGGAGGCTGCGGCGGCGAAGAAGAAGGCCGCCGGGTCGGGCGGTGTCAGTGCTGGTAGCACCAGCACTAAGACGCAGGGGAGGAGCTCAGCAAGCTGACATCCCGCACCGACACGACGAAGCCCCACCGCCGCCAGTCGATCAGGAAGACACCCTCGTGAACACGATCAATGGGTTACCCGCCCACATCCTGCTGGTCCACGCCATCGTCGTCCTCGTCCCGCTCGCAGCGTTCCTGCTGGTCCTCACGGCCGTCTGGCCGGCCGCGCGAGCCCGGCTCGCCGGGCCGAATGCGATCCTCGCTGTCGGGTCACTGGTGATGATCCCGATCACCACCCAGGCCGGTGAATGGCTCGAGCGACATGTCGCCCGCACGGCGCTTCTCGAGCGGCACACCCACCTCGGAGACACCGCTGTGTGGTTCAGCCTCCCGGTCACACTCCTCGCCCTCGTCGTCTGGTGGCGGGGTCGCGAGGCGTCTGCGATGACGGCAGCCGCGGCTCCTGCACCGCACGGTTCGACACCGGCGAGGCGTACGTATCTCGCGCCCACGTCTGCTGCGCTGACCGTCGTGCTCGCGGCGGCTCGCGGCGGCATCACAACACCCCCGAAGGAACTTGACCCAAGCTTGACGGTGGGTTGGGGCCGGCCTAGGGCCCGCCCGGCGACTCTGGAGCCATGAACGATGAAACCCGCTTCGCCGGCACCTCGTGGACCGACTGGTCCTGCACCGTTCGCGTCGCCGTCGACGAGCCGTCGAGCCTGCAGCAGGCCGCGGCGCTGACGGCGTCGCTGATGTTCGACGTCGGCGCGGCCATCGACCGCTTCGACCCGGAATCCGACGTCAGCCGCGCCAACCAGCGCGCCGGCCGGCTCACGCCGGTGTCCCGACTGTGCCGCCAGATCGTCCACCGGGCGCTCCAGCTGGCCGAGGAAACGGACGGAGCTTGCGACCCGACCGTCGGCGCGCACGTGGTCGCCGCCGGTTACGACCGCGACATCGCCGACGTGCGGGACCACCCCGGAGTCGCCGCCGACCCGGCCGCCTTGCGTCCGCCGAGCTGGCGTGCGGTGCGACTGGACTCGCGCTTCGATCTGCTCACGGTTCCCGAGGGCATCACCCTCGACCTCGGTGCCGTCGGTAAGGCATGGACCGCGGACGAGGCCGCTCGCCGGATCACCCTCGCCCTCGGATGCTCAGCCCTGGTGGAGATCGGGGGAGACCTCGCTGTTGCCGGGCCACGCCAATCGTGGCAGGTGGTCGTGTCCGAGCGTGCCGGTGGGACCGGCCAGCAGATGACACTGGAGTCCGGCGGCCTGGCCACCTCGAGCACCGTTGTGCGCCGATGGGACTCCCCCGGCGAGCCCGCGCATCACATAGTCGACCCGCGCACCGGTAGGCCGAGCGATTCACCCTGGCGCTCCGCCTCGGTGTGGGCCGGGACCGCCGCCCAGGCGAACGCCTGGTCGACGGCCTCGATCGTCCTCGGTGACGATGTCGTCGCGATGCTCGAGGAACGCGGCCTACCCGCCCGGCTCGTCGACCGCGACGGGCACGTCAGCTTCGCCGGCGGTTGGCCGCTGCCCGGTACACGTAACGCTGAACTCGAGCCGGCGTCATGACCTGGTGGTATCTCGCCCGCGCGGCCGGTGTGGTCATGCTGGTCTGTTTCACCTTCGCTGCCTGTCTCGGCGCGCTCGGTTCCGTGCGCGCCGACCCGCTCGACCCGGACGCCCGCGAGCGTCGCCTGCTCACCCAGTACCTGCATCGGGCGGCGGCCGTCACCGGCATGCTGCTGATCCTCGTGCACGCGAGCGCCATCGTCGTCGACGGGAAGTCCGGCGTCTCGATGAGCGGCGTGCTCATCCCCCTCACCGCCGGCTACCGCCCGGTCGCGGTCGCCCTCGGGACGCTGTCCGCCTACCTGTTCGTCTTCGTGGCACTTCTCGGAGCGAGCCGACGTCAGATCGCCACCTCCGCACGCGGCGCGAGACTTTGGCGGGTTCTGCACAGCGCCAGCTACCTCGCCTGGGTCGCGGCCATCATGCACGGATTCCTCGCTGGAACCGACGCCCGCGCCGCGTGGATGACGGCGATCAACGTCTCGTGCCTGATCGCGGTGATCCTGTGCGTCGCGATCCGCGTCCGTTCGCAGGCACTCGCCCGACGGCGGCCGCTCGCTGCCGCACGCCGGGAACTGGCCTACACCACCGGGAGCTCCTCGTGACCATGTCGTCCACCTCCGACGTCGGACCGCGCAGCATCGGTTCGCCCAGACTGCTGGCCGGTGTCGTCGACGGCAGCACCGTCGGGCTCGCCGAGCACCGTCAGCTGCACGTACGGCACACGGTGCCGAACCGCGAGCGGCTCACCGCCGACGTCCGCACCGTGCGGCTCCTCGGCCGCGGCGGTGCCGGGTTTCCCGTTGCAGACAAGCTCGAAGCGCTTCCTGCCGGGGGAGCCGACGTAGTGATCGTCAACGGCAACGAGGGAGAACCCCTCAGCCACAAGGACCGTTCGCTGATGCGGCACGTTCCGCACCTCGTCCTCGACGGTGCCCTCGTCACGGCCGCCGCGCTCGGTGCTCGCCGGGTCGTCGTCGCTGCCGACGACGACACATCGCTGCGTGCGCTGACGATGGCGGTCGCGGAGCGTGCCGCCAACCGCACCGACCACCTCGGCATCGAGGTCGTCCGCGGCGGCGGGCGGTTCGTCAGCGGAGAAGCACGTGCGCTCGGCAACCTGGTCGACGGTGGTGTCGGCGCACCGCCCGGCCGCCGAGTCCATCTCAGCTCGCGCGGTGTCGGCGGCGAGCCGACGTTTCTCTCCAACGCCGAGACGTTCGCACAGCTGGGGCTCCTCGCCGCGATCGGGCCGTTCGACTTCGCCACCACCGGGACGTCGGAGGAACCGGGGACGTCGCTGATCACGGTCACCGGTGCGGTCAGCCGGCCGGGTGTGATCGAAGTACCGAACGGGATGCCGCTGCCGGCATTGCTCGACTCCGTCGGAGCGGTGGACGGTGCCGTCCTCTTCGGCGGCTACCACGGTGCCTGGGTCGGTGATCCGGGTCAGGTCGTGCTCAACCGGCCCGGCCTGGCTCGCGCCGGGTGCAGGTTCGGCGCCGGCTCGCTCACCGTCCTCGACGACGCGACGTGTCCGGTCGGGGAGATCGCCCGGGTCGCGCGTTGGCTCGCCGGCGAGTCGATGCGTCAGTGCGGACCGTGCATGTTCGGCCTCGACGGTCTCGCCGACGACGTGGCGGCGCTCGCATCCGGTGACGGCGGTCGGGTACAGCATCTTCAACGCCTGCTCGACGTCACGCCGGGACGGGGCGCGTGCGCACACCCCGACGGGGCGGTCGGTTTCCTGCGGTCGTCGCTGCGCCGGTTCGTCGATGACGTCGACCAGCACGTGCGCGTCGGCGGCTGCGGCCGGCAGGTGCTCGGCCGTCTGCCGCTCGGCTCAGCCGACGCCCTGGCGCCCCGCCCGGCCTACGCCGGGGCGGTGAGCTCATGAGATTCCCTAGGTCAACCTCAGGCGGTCTGGAGCTGGTTGGCGCCTCCGTGGAGTTGGGGGTTGTAGGGGGTGTGGTCTTGCCAGCAGCGCCAGATCACGCGGACCCAGGCGCGGG
>JAABUT010003039.1_pt1 | contig 15027 bp, 19 predicted proteins | sample 5559281 | NCBI WGS metagenome assembly JAABUT01 (sample SAMN10711880, study PRJNA513359) | rock metagenome | isolation source: Antarctica rocks | place: Antarctica: Victoria Land, Ricker Hills nord | collected 2016-01-04 | reverse complement strand
GGATACGGTCCAGGCTCCGGGCTGTCCGCTGCGGGGTGAGCTACTCTACAGGACGTGGTCCAAGCCACTGGGCCATTTCAGTCTCTCACCCCACATCGGATCCTCTCCAATATACAAGGGACTGTTATAGCAACCAGAGGTCGCCGCGAGCGGGTGGTGTTGTGTTACACTCGCTCAGGCGATGAAGCTCGCCCGCGTCTCTATCCGAGACCAACCCGCCACCGCAGCGTGGCTGATAGCTTCTACCGGCACCATGCCGCGTAGGGGCTTTTTTGTTTGTCTTCGTCAAGGAGGAGGTTGCGTGCGTCTCCTCATCGTCGCCCTCGGTGCCGGGCTCGGCGGCGTCAGTCGGTACCTGCTGCAAGGGTGGATTCTCGAACGCACCGGGCCGAGCATCCTCGCCCTCTTCGTCATCAACGTCTCCGGGTCGTTCGCCCTCGGCCTCGTCACGACGCTCGCCGTCGAACGTAGTCTCATCAACCCGGACATCCGCCTGCTCCTGACGACGGGGTTCCTGGGCGGGTACACGACCTTCTCCTCGTGGATGCTCGAATCGTTCCAACTGCTCGAAGTGGGGAACCTGATGCGCGCGGCGGCGAATGTCGTCGGCAGTGCGATGATCGGACTCGTGGCAGTCTATCTTGGTATCGTCGCGGGGCGGATCGCGTAGGGCAGGGAGTAGGCAATGGCCGAAGCAACATTCCTCATACCCGAGAAGGACAACGATCGTGTCCAAGCTCTCCGGGGTACAGCGGGCATTCGAGCGGTGCACATGGCCCATAAACCGTTCGATCCATTCGGCGCGGATGCGGAGACGCAGGTGGTCGTGGAAGCGGTCGTCACCGTCTCGTACGATCCCGCGCGGACGAGCGTCGAGCAGATCAGGGAGGCCTTCCGGTCGCTCAACATCCATGTGCTGGATGTGCGAAGCGGGGGATAGCGGGACCCGTCACGCCTCCCGGCTGCGGTAGATGAGCACCTTGACGGGATCGATCGTCACCAGTCCCTCCCGCACCATCTCGGCGACGAAGGGGCGGATATGGGCGATGCGCTCCTGCCGATCGACGAACTCGACGAGCACGGGGAGATCCTCGGAAAGTCGAAGGGTCGAAGTTGTATGCACCTTGCTGTGCGCACCGAAGCCCGCCATGCCTTTGAAGACTGTCCCGCCCGCCAATCCCTCGCGCTTGGCCATCAAGAGCAGGGCCTCGGCGAGCGATTGATGGTGCCAACGATCCGACTCGCCGATAGAGATGCGCAAGCGCCATCCGTCGCCGACAATCTCCATCACGCACCTCCGTAAGCCGCTCGCGGCGGATAACCCCACATCACTGCGAGATAGTGTACCGCCCGCTTTCTGCGCAGCGGTACGGCAGGCTCTGCACCATCGCGGCCTATTACAGAAACGAAGGGATGCGGAGCTCGATAGAGATATAACCGATTACCGGGCCCAACCACGGAACGGTCCGACTTCGGACGTCTGATGGCTGCCTGCCGCATCAGGCGTCATGCATTCGGCACGTACAACCAGACGACGTTCCGTTCCACGACGTGATAGCGCTGACGGATCGCGCGGATCAGCCCGGGCGTCATGTCCCCCGGCGGGTGCTCCGGGTCCATCCTCGCGACATCGCCGCGCAGGGCGATCAGCCGATAGTGTCCCGCCGCTACGTCGGCGATCACCGCCGAGTCGTCCCAGCGTCCCTGCCGGACCTCCGCCGCCAGCGTGAACGGGTCCGTCACCCGCGCGGTATGGCCGGCGAGGACGAGCAGCCCGAGGCCGGCATTGTCGCCGTAGACTGGCCCCGCAGTGTTCGCCACGTAGGACGCCATCCGCGCGAATCCCTGACGTTCCGTCGCCGTGGGCAGGCGATATTCCCACGCCAGCCAGCTCCCCCGCCCGTCCCGCTCGCCGACGGCGACACCCGTCAGCAGCACGACGATCGCCAGCCCCGCGAGGCCGAAACGGTTCGCCGGCCGCGGCGGTGCCACCTCGGTTGGGTCGGGGGCGACGCAGGATTCATCCCGCGCGACGGCCGATGCGACCAGCGTCGCCACCCCCGTCCCGGCCACCAGCGCCGATGCCGCCATTAGTTCGATGAAGTGGTTGTGATTCCCCCCGTCCGTCCCTGCGGTGAGGGTCTTGAGCGCGGTAAGTGCCAGCCAGCACGCGCCGAACGTCACGCGCCGCTGGCGGATGCATATGAAGAGGGCGACGAGGAGGGCGAGCGCCGGAAGGGCGCCGTACCGGTACGCGAACGGCCGCGCCAGGAACACATATGCCTGCCAGGTCCATGAGGCTTGATAGAGGTAGGTCTTCTGGATGAACCCGCCTGCGGTGAGGAGCGTCAGCGTGCCGAGCGACAGGCCGACCATCGCCGCGTAGAGGCCAGCAAGGGTGATCGCCACCTTCGGGCGGTACGGCAGGAGGGTGAGGAGGAAGGCGAGCGGCACGGCGACGTAGGTCTGCTTCGTCCACCACCCGAGCGCGAAACATCCCGCGCCGAGGGCGAGGACACCCAGCGTCCGTCCCCGTGGCCACGACGCGGCACGCCACGCTTCCCGCCCCGGTGCCCCCCACCAGCGGCGCAGGAGGGCGACACCGGCGAGATTCCAGACGAGCGCGGTCATATCCGGGCGGACCATCACCCCCCAGTGGGCGACGAGATGCCAGGTCAGGAAGAGCAGCGCCGCCCACAGGCCCACGAGCCGGGCGACATGCCCCCGCGCGGAGCGACCGATCGCCCAGGCGATCCATGCCGCGACCAGCAGCGTCGCCAGCAGTTGCACGGCGCGGCCGCCCGCGAACGTCGGCCCGGCGATCCGGACGATGGCGGCGTTGATGATCGTGTAGAGCGGGGTATACGGCCCCGCATAGAAGTGGTGCGCCGGGGACGGCTGGTAGGCGTAGGGATTCGTGCCCGCCGCGATCATCCGCGCCTCGGCGAGGATGACGCCCTCCGCGTCGTCGAGCTGGAAGGGATACTGCAGGATCGCCGCCTGGTAGTGCGCGACGCCGACCGCCTTGCCGATCAGCAGCGCGAGCGCGAGCGCGAGGACGACGAGGGCAGGCGCCTCCGACCGGTGCCCGCCGACGGTGACCCGCTGTGCTCTCCGGCGCAGGGCGCGCAGGAGGGCACCGTCTCCGTGCGACGGCGGAACGGGGAGCGGGAATGTCACGGTCGCGTCGGCGTGGATGGGGCCGCGATCGCTTGCATGAACACGAATGCGCTCGATCTCGCCTCGCATGTCGCCCCGCCCCTCATCCGTTCCCGCACACCGTACATGGCGCGATCGCCCTCGCCAACTGCTCGCGAGGGATGATAGCAGGCGCCCCACGCTACAGGAATAACGTCGGGCGACGCGCGTTGTGACGCGCCATTGCCGTCCCGCACCTCCCTTCATGCGTCGATGCGCTCGTCGACGTCCGGTGTGTCGCCTGTCGGCTCTCAAGCAAGACCATGCATGTGCGCCCCGTCGGTCGGCGCGGTCTTCCTCAACGTCCGCCCCGATCCGCGCAAAGCGGCGCAACTGGCGACGCCGGAGACGGGCGTCGCGCCCGTCCTGTCGCGCGGCTGGGTCGCCCGATCGATCACCGACCGCACCGGCGAGGAATTCTCCTATCGGTTCAATATGGTCGGCGGCATTGTGCTTTCGTTCTTCGTCGGCTTCCTGTCGAGTATCCTCGGCATCGGCGGGGGGATCATCCATGTGCCCGCCATGGTCTTCCTCTTCAGCTTCCCGGCGCACATCGCCACCGCCACGTCGCACTACGTGCTGGCGATCTCGGCGCTCGTCGGCGCGCTGTCGCACCTCGCGGCGGGGGATATCCGCTGGATTCCGATGATCGGCCTCTCCATCGGGGTGATCCCCGGTGCGCAGGCCGGGGCGCAGATCTCCCGCCACCTGCAGGGCGCGTGGATCATCCGCGGATTGGCGCTGGCGCTCGGGCTGGTCGGCATCCGACTCTTGCTGAAAGCATGATGCGGGATCGTGGCGCGTGACGCGTCGCCAGACTCCGCATCAAACGAGCAGCGAAAGTCTCGCCAGAGAATAATGAACCGAGGGGGAACACCGTGACAGATACAGCAGACGAGATCGCGACACTACAGGGAGAAGTGGATGCGCTCGCCGATTTCCTCCAAACGCTGCATCGCGAACTCGTCGGCCTGCGAGTGGACTTTGCGTCTGTCCTGCGCGCGCTCGGTGGGAATGTGCGCGTGGCGCGCGAGCATGTCCAAACGCCGCCCCTATCCGGTTCGATCGAACGCACGGAGGACATCGTGGCGGGCACGGTGATGTTCTCCTACAGAGCGCGATAAGGGGGCGCATTCTGCTCTGCGTGGGCGAGCACCTGTGCGTGCTCCTGCCAATAGTGATTGGTCTTCGCCACGACGGTAATGACGTTCTTGATTTCCCGCTCTAGCCTGAAATCGGGTCCAGCAGGGAACCACAATACCTTGCCTTCGCGTCGCACCATGACGTTCTCCACGATGATGGCGCGCAGTAACCACAGCGCCATCTCTTCACTCTCGCATTCCAACCCGATCCAGCCGGGCGCATCGCTGTGGCGGACCGGCAAGCCCGTGACCATCGCCAAGCCGCGCTCCAACTCACGCAGCACCGCCTCGTACTGCTCCGGCTTGGCGGCGATGTCGTCCGGACTAACCGGTTCAAGGAGTGTCCCGCGATGTGGAGCGCCCCCGGCGAGCGCGAGTTCGCAGTAGCCTGTCCACATCTCATCCCACGCCACGTTGCCTTCCGTGTCATACGCCAATGCCGCCGCGCCCATCGGTGCCGCGCTCACCTTGACATCGGGATCCTGGTAGCGCGCCGGCAGGAAACTCAGCGCGCCATCCGCCGATGCCGGCCGGTACACGCCACTACTCGTATCGGCGGTACGCTCCGGCTCGATCTCCACGGCCACCGAAGACAGGTGCCGCACGTTTGTCAGGAGTGCCCGCCGCACCGCGTCGGTGACGCCGACCGCTTCCCACACGGAGAGGTCGCCGGAGAGCGCGATATCGACCTCGGCATGGAGGCGATGGCCAAGCCAGCGGACATGGATGCTTTCGACGTGATCTACTCCGCGGACATCGCCGGCATACTGCTCGATGCGATCCACCACCAGCGGATCGACGCCATCCATCAGCCGCTGCCAGATGCGCACCGCCGCATCCTTCGTGATGAAGACGATGGAAACGCCGATCAGGAGGCCAATGATCGGATCGACAATCGGGTAGCCGAGCGCCGTCCCGCCCGCCGCGACGAGCACCGCGAGCGAGGTGATGCCATCGATGCGCGCGTGGAGGCCGTCGGCAACCATCGCCTCAGACCCCATCTGCCGCCCCTTGCGGATTTGCAGCAGTGCCACCGCCTCATTGCCGAGGAAACCCACCACCGCTGCGGCGGCGACCCACGGGATATGCGTCATCGGCTGCGGATGGATGAGCTTGTCGAATGAGGCCCAGAGGGCATACCCCGCGCTGACGGCAATCGAGAGGACAATGCCCACGCCCGCGATGTCCTCCGCCCGGCCATACCCGTAGGTGTACCGGCGCGTGGCACTGCGGCGCGCGAGAGAGAAGGCGATCAAAAGGGGGATCGAGTTGAGTGTGTCTCCGATATTGTGCACCGTGTCGGCCAAAAGCGCGACACTGCCGCTGAACGCGACGATGGCGATCTGGATGATGGTGGTGATGCCGAGTGCGGCCAGCGCGAGCCAAACCGTGCGGATGCCCTCGTCGGTGGCGAGCGCGGGATCGCTGCCGCGATTGTCTTGCTCCTCGCCGTGTCCATGGAAATGGAAGATGGCGCTGAGCCAGCCGTGCGAGTGGCTATGTGGTGTGCGGACTGCCTGTTGCTTCATCGTTTGTGTCCTCCGTGACCCAAGCCTCGCTCGCTAGCGGATAAAGCTGTCAAGCGCTTTCTTGAGTTGTTCCCACTCGTCGCTCGCCATCCCCTCCGACGCGCCGTGCAGACACGATTCGAGGTGGTCTGCCAAGACAAGCTTGGAGACCCGGTCGATCGCGGATCGCACGGCGGCGAGCTGGATGAGCACCTCGGAGCAATCCCGGCCCTCCTCGACCATCCGTTTGATCGAGGCGACGTGCCCGGCAGTCCGTGCGAGTTGATCCGAGACCTTCTTCGTCTGCTTGTGCGGATTGTGCGTGCTTGCATCCGTTTGCATCGTTGCATCCTCCGCCGTGTGGCCGAATACAACGGCCTTAGTGGGCATGGCCGTGCCCCTCCGTTGGTGGAACGCCGCCAGGCACGGCGACTACGACGACGTCCCGCACGCGCGGCACCGCGTGACCGATCTGATGCTCGACCTCGCGGCCGATCGCGTGCGCTTGCGCGACCGACGTGTCCGGTGCGACGACGATCTGCACCTCGCTTGTGATCTTGTGGCCGATCCAGCGCGCCCGCACACGGGACACACCCTCGACGCCATGGACGTGGCTGGCCGTGTCGGTGATCGCGTCCACCGTCTCCGGCTCGATCCCGTCAATCATGCGACGTAACACCGCGAGGGAGGCGTCCTTGACGATGAAAAGGATGGCGATCGTGATGCCGATGCCGATCAGCGGGTCGAGGATCGGGGCACCCGCCCAGACGCCGGCCACGCCGACGAGCACCGCGAGGCTCGTGAAGCCGTCCACCCGCGAGTGATAGCCGTCCGCGACCAGCGCCGCCGAGCCGATCTCCTTGCCGACGCGGATGCGGAAGACGCCGACGATCTCGTTGCCGAGAAAGCCGATCACCGCCGCGACCGCGACCCAGCCGATGTGCGTGATCGTGTTTGGGTGGATGAGCTTCTGGACCGACTCGTACGCGGCGACACAGGCGGAGAGGAAGATGATCAGGACGATCACGCCGCCGGCGACGTCCTCGGTCTTGCCGTAGCCGTACGTCAAGCGCTTGCTCGCCCCGCGCCGCGCGAGCGCAAAGGCGATCCAGAGGGGGATGCTCGTCGCCGCGTCCCCGAAGTTGTGGATCGTGTCGGCCAGGAGCGCCACCGACCCGGAGACGAGGACGACGCTCAGTTGCAAGATAGCGGTGATCCCCAGGCCGATGAGCGAGAGCTTGAGCGCCCAGACGCCCCGTTCACTGCCCTCCAACTCGTCGTCGGTCTTGTCCTCGATGCGGTGGGAATGGGGGAGCGCGCCGCGAAACCACCCGACAAGCCCGCCACCATGGTCATGGTCGTGCCCGTCACCGCGGTGGCTGTGGCCGTGTCCCGTCTCCTCGTGCGGGTGCTCCTCGGTGTGTGCGTGCTGCTCCATGCGTTGCCTCTCTTGTCTTGAGAGGACACCTATGCCATGATAGGAACATCCCCCCGAGGGGGATAGCGTAGCAGGTGGCACGCCCCTTCGCAAGTGGCGTCTTCGATAAAGGAAACGCAATGCCTCGCCGCGCGTGGCGTCTCATCGCTTCCAGCTGGCTCGTGATCATGCTGACGGCGTGCGGCGGGGACACCCAGACCGGCACACCCGCGACGGCGACGGCCGTATCGACTGTTCCGCAGCCGACGCCGACGCATCCCCCATCGCCACCGACACCGCGCCCAACGGCAACGAATGTCCCGCTCCCGCGCATGGGCGAACAGGGCAATACACAGACACTCATTATGACGCTCAACGCAGAGCGCGATCCCGTGGCGACGGCCGCAACGGCGACTCCGAAGCCGGGCGATCGTTTCGTCGCCTTCGACCTGACCCTTGCGAGCACCGACTATCAGGCGATGATCTACAGCGTGACGTATGTGACGCTGCGGGACACGGAGGCACACGCGTACACGCCCATGTTCACGAGTGTTGTGCTGCCGCCGCTCTTCTCCGGCAGCCTTGAACCGGGACAATCGGTGCGCGGCTGGCTATCGTTCGAAGTGCCGATGGACGCGAAACTCACCACCTTGATCTATGATCCGCCGATCGGGAGGACACGGATCATCTTTGATGTTGGCGAGACGCATTGAAGGCATGTGTGGTGGCGCACAATGGGGCATTGGCGACGCTCGCCTCGGCCGTCGATCTATCTGCCTGTCCGCTGGACATCATTTCGGCATTAGGCGCACAATACCCGCAGCCTTCCGTGTCCACCTCTCGCTCTGCCGGGTGTCCGGCACACGCATACTCAGAAAAGGGGGATCGCATGCCGCTCTATATCGCGATGACCAACTGGACCGACCAGGGAGTCAAGGATCTCAAGAACAGCCCCAACCGCGCGGAGGCCTTTAAGAAGATGGCGACGGAGATGGGCTGCACGGTGCACGGCCTCTTCTTCACGATGGGGCGCTACGACATCGTCTCGCGCATCGAGGCGCCGGACGACGCGACGATCTCGGCGCTGGCTTTGAAGCTGGGCGCGCTCGGGAATGTGCGCACCGAGACGATGCGGGCGTACACCGAGGCGGAGTTCGCGCAGATCATGAAGAAGGTGTCCGGCTAATCGCGGGCTTGGGCCACCAACCGCGGACACGGAAGGCCATCGGACCCCAGCCGAGACAGCGGCGACAATCGACGAGACGGGATGTGCCAGGGAAAGGGGAGGGGCGCGATGGCCACCGCGAAGGAACGTATGCGCATCCGGCGCAATCAGCCGACCGTCTCCCGCTGCTCGTTTTGCGGCAAAGGGTCGGACGAAGTCCGGCACCTGATCGCGGGCCCGGGGGACGTGTACATCTGCGACGAGTGCATCGCGCTCTGCCAACAACTGATCGTCGTCGCGGAGACACCGGCGGACGCACCGCTCCCCGAGATACCAGCGGAATGCTGAAGAGGCCGCATCTTCGTGATACGCCACGACTCAGCGTCGCAAAGCGGGGAATGTACGCTGCGGAGCGGGGAGCCCAGTTCAGACAACCCTGTTGTCCGACCCCTATTTCGAACCGCTTCTCCTTGGTAAAGCAGGGAAAATCCCCGCGCGTGGTGGATAGGATCGTTGTTCCGCGAACCGGTGAGAAGCGGCGTTTTCTGGCCGAAGGCCATTGGCCTAATCGGGAAGTGCCTCGCGACGACTTTGCGCACCCTCGATATTCTTGGCCAATGTCTCGAGGCCTTTCAGCGGCTCCTCCGAGCCCACAAGGTCCACCGTAATTACGATGCTGTCGATCTCGCCATCCTGTATGTCGTTCATCAGGCGCTTGATCGCCGCCACAACGCTTTCTCGGCGCCCTTCATCCGTTAAATCGGCCTGCGCCTTCATCCAAAGCGCCGCATGCTTTGTTACTCCCGTATTCCCAGTCTTGGTTCCGCCACTTGGTCCACCTGCGCCAGGTTGCATCCCCACACTGGTTCCAGGGCCGTCGCGATATTCCCCCGCACCGGTATCAATCGTTTCGGATACTTTCGGTGTCGGCAACCGCACCGCCGCCGCCGCCTTCGCCCGTGCGCATGGCCTCGCCTGACGCCCGCCGCGATGGCCCCGCGCATCCTTTCCATCCCCCGGTAGTCAAAATTGACGAGTGGCACCCCGCCGCGATGCCCGCGCGGATTACCTCATTTCGACGATGACGGCGCGTACCCGGCCCACTATGCTGAATCCGCGCCCCATGAAGGCGATGGAGCATCAGCAAGTGGGTTGTCCGATGACACGCTCCTTGCCACCGTCAATGCCTCCGCTGTCAGTAGGGTCGTGCCCGCACCATACGAGTTGCTTTGAATCGGAATACATGCGCCAACGAGACCGGGTGGGGGCTGTTGCAACAATGTTTAGGCGCGTGCCGCCATCGCGCCGTGCGAGGAGGGCCGAGATGTACCTAATCGCCGCGCTCCCGCTCACCTGCTGGCTCTGCGCCTTGATCGCCATCCCGCGCAGTCCCCGCGTGGGCAACGAGGTCGAGGAACTGGTCTACGCCCGCCTGCTCGGTCGGCAGCAGTGGCTGGTGCTGCTCGCTTCCGTCCTCACTGGTGCCGCCCTCCTCGCGATCATCCTCGCGCTGCCCGGCCATGCCGCATCCGATCCCGGTGGTGTCGCGGAAGTGAGGCAGGTGTGCACCGACCGGCCGGCGAACGCGCCGATCTGCTACACCCGGCAGCCGGGCGGCGGCTGGCTCGTCGAGTAGGGGCACGCGGACGGGACCGTGACCGAGGAGGGGATCGTCTCCCGCCCGCCGCTGTCCGACGAACGGGTGCGGGGCGGCGGATGAAGACGCCGGTCCGTTGTGCGAACCACGCCCCGCCCCCATTGGCGCGGCGGGTCGGTTTCCGCAGAGGGGCAGGTCGCCCCGTCGCGGGATAGGGAAGGATTGGGTGCGATGCGGCTCTGGAAAGGTTCTCTCGTTGCGCTGCTGCTGACAATGCTCTTGGCGGTGCTTCCCGCCTCCCTCGCTGTCGCGGCGGCGGACGACCCCGCCACCGTCGTCCAACGGTTCTTCGACGCCCGCACCCGGGGCGACGTTCAAGGGGCGCTGGCGCTGGTGGCCGACGACATCCGCCTCGTCGGAGGACCTCGGTGTACACCAGCCAACCCGTGCCTTGGCACCTCGGCCTTCCGCGCGGAGATGCAGGCCATCGTCGCGGATCACATCCAGGTGACCATCGTGGGCATTCCTCAGGTCTCCGGCACGACGGTGCACGTGCGGATCGAAGAGCACGGCGACATCTTCAGCGCGGCGGGGGTGAAGCGGATCGTCAGTAACGGGACGGCGGAGGTGCGCGACGGGAAGATCGCGCAGCTTGATCAGCAGCCCGGACGCGAGCGACGCGCAGACGGCGCAGTTCCTCGCGTACGTGCGTGCCCAGCAAGGCCCGCCGACCGCGCCGCCACGGACGGGCGGGGGCGGGGAGGCCTCCTTCATCCGCCGTCTCGGCGACGGCTAGAGAACGGGCGCGGCAGCGCGCTCTAGCGCGACCTTCCCCGCCGTCTACCGCGTGCCTATTGGGGAGCCGTCCTTCGGGGCGGCTCCATCGCGTCGATCAGCGCGTTACCTCGCCTCGCGCCGCCGCTTTCCCGCCGACGCTGGCCGATGTATGGGCTTGTCAACCTGGGGTCTACCCCAGCCTGATGTCAGCCAGCCCCATCTCCGAACGTCAATTTAGAGCCTCTTTTGCTGTTTCTTGACAAGTGTTCCTGAACATTATAGACTCTATCTTGACAGATGAAGGAAATACTACTATGAATGGACAACGGATCGGTTATGTTCGGGTCAGCTCGCTCGACCAGAACCCGGACCGCCAACTCGAACAGATCCCGGTGGACCGCACCTTCGCCGACAAGGCGTCGGGCAAGGACGTCGCCCGCCCCGAGCTCGACGCCCTGCTGCGCTTCGCTCGCGACGGCGACACCGTCGTCGTGCACTCGATGGACCGGCTGGCGCGCAACCTCGACGACCTGCGCCGCCTCGTGCGGCAGCTCACGGGGCGGGGTTCGCCAACAGTATCCTTCGTGGACACAACCTACTTGTGTACGAACCCATGCAATGTTTTTCACGCCTCCTCCGCGTCCGTCAGCCCGCAACTCTCACGCAGAGTGGTGAAGAAGTACGCCATGCGGTTCCGCACTCTGGTCTGCTGCTTCGTCTTCTGCCGCGCCGCGTAGACGTACTGCTCGACGAACACTTCCTCGGTGATCTCCAGTTCGGCGAAGATGTTCCTAGCCTGTTTGCAGTTACTCGCCAGGTGGCCGGTGTCGCCGAACTCACGGGAAATGTCGACGATCAGATTATCCAGGTATCCGGTTATCCCCAAGTTATCCACATTTTTCATTGAAGGGCGGTCATTCGAATTATCGAAACTCTCTTGTTTGTCTGTTTCTTGTGGGACTGTCTCTTGTGGGGCAACGTCGTTACCTCCCCCGTGTAAACGTCGTTCACCCCCCCGTGTAAACGTCGTTTCCCCGGGTACCGTCGGGCCGTCCTCCCGGAAGTGTAGCCGGTAGGTCGTCGGCTCGTCGCCGCGCTCGGGCGAGCTGTTACGCAGAGCCACGACCACGCCCTTTTGGACGAGCCCCTTCACGCCCTTCGTGACACCGGGCTTGCTCATGCCGGTGCCGCGATCGAGCACTCGGCCATCCCGCGTCGTGATCCCGTCGACCATCTGCTTGAGGGAGATCGTGTCCGACTCCTTCTTGAACCCGAAGGTGCGCCGGATGATGTAGATCAGGACGCGCAGCTCGGCCTCCGAGAGGTTCGGCGCGAGCATATCGAAGAAGTCATCGGGAACCGAGGTCGTGTTCGGGGTGGTGAACCCCGCGAAGTGAAATGGCACCGCGTCCGCAGCCATGCAGCCTCCCGTACGTACTCTCTCCAGCATAACGGTGGCTGTAAACTCGCCATGGCTGGTACAACATTCACGACCGGAAGAACATTCGTGGCGGGAAAATCGCATCTTCCCTCCATAGGCGATCTCTCCCCTATGGAGGTTCTTCCCTCCATGGGGGATTATTCCGACGCGGCGTACTTCTCGCGCAGCAGTGCCTCCACCTCGTCGTCGTGCTTCATGCCGATCTCGAAGACCGCCTCCATGTACGCGCCCTTCGTCACCTTCTGGGGGAAGAGCTTGGTATAGAGCTGCCGGTAGGCGAGATCGACCTTGCCAATGATCCCCTCCGAGAGCCACATACTGTACTTCACGCGCTCCACGCCCATGTCCGGGGGCCTCCCCGCCACCTTCGGCGTGTGGAAGCGCTTCCTGAGTTGCTCGACGCGGTCGCTGTTCCTATCCAACCGGCACCCCCGCCCCGACGCGTTCCAGGACGAACTGCGCCAACTGCGTGTACCCCTCGACGATCTCCTGTCGGCCCTTCTCGTCCGCGCTCGTCGTCGGCTTGTAGGTGAAGATGGACTGCCCCGCGCTCCACGCCTGTTGCAACATCACGCGCTTGCGCAGTTCGAAGGGTGTCACGTTCGGCACGTCGCGTCGCAGGTCCGCGAGGATCTTCTTGGCCATCGCGCTATCGAGGACGAGATTGGGGACGATGGCGAGGATGTCAATTTTTATTCTGAGCTCCTTCTCCATCGAGGTGATCTGGTCGAGCAGGAGATTCAGCGCCCACAGCGACGTGCCCTCCGCCTGGATCGGCACGATGATGTTGCGGGCGGCATTGAGCGCGTTATCGGTCAGCCCATAGAGGTCGGGCGGGCAGTCGATCAGGATCCAGTCGTACTCGCCCTCGATCGGTTGCAGGAGGTTTCTGAGGCGATACTCCCGGTTCCGCGCCATCGCCAAGGCACGCTCCGTGAGGGCCAGCTCACCGTGGCTCGGGATGAAGTCAAACCGCTCGGCGTCGTGGGCGGTGATCAGCCGGTGGATATCGTCCGGCTCCTTCTCCGTCAACGCCCGGAAGAGGTTATATCCCCCGGACTCCCACATCTTGCCGTGGCCGATTCCCTGCGTCAGGTGCCCCTGCGGGTCCACGTCGATCACGAGCACCCGCTGCCCGAGGTAGGCCAAGGCCGCCGACAGGTTGATGGTGAGCGTCGTCTTGCCCACGCCCCCCTTCTGATTGCCAACCGCCGCCCAGTGCGTTATTCGCCCCATGTCGGTTCTTCCCTCCATGTCGGTATATACATCCGTGACCGGGTAATCTTCCCTCCACGTCCCCCATGACGGGCATATCCTACATGGGGGTGTACGAATGGTCAAGCTGAGACATATCCCTAGCCGTAACGGATGACGGCGATAATCGTTTAATAGAGAAAGCCGATAGTGGAAATCTTTGGGGATATGTGGGAGGGGAACGATGTTTTGCATGAAGTGCGGGGCGCAACTGCCGGACGAAGCCGCTTTCTGCTTCAAGGCCAAGTGTTACGGAACGTGTCACCAGCCGCAATCTGGCGACCCCTCCAACTGCTCTCACGCGGTTTTTCCGTCGTTTGACGTGCCACTGCCGCTCGGCAAGTGCCGAATCTCTTCACATCTACGGCACTTGCCTGCCTTTTCTCCGGATTGAACGCGCCTTTGCTCGTCCGTACGCGCTCCACCGCGCCAACAAGTGCCGACTCTGGTCCTTCTCGGCACTTTCTCATCGCTCAGGGCGCCGACGTACCGTCCGATTGCGGTCATTGCATCGCAGAAGAGCCTCGTAGATTGCGGCTCATAGCAGCTTCCGTAACACCGGGCCTACGAGGTGCGCAAGTGGGAGGCGTGGCACCGGTTCGCCGCGCTCTGCCTGCTGGCGCACGCCCGGGTACCCTCTGGGTGGCATCGTCGTCCTGCGCCTGGCTGCCCGGCACGAAGAAACCGAGGAAAAGGGGGCGCCGATCCCGGCTTGATCCCGCTCACGGTGCCGGAGGTACGCCGCCTGGTGCGCGCGATGGCCGAACCCGATGAGCGACGGACCTTTCGGTTCGGCTGGTCACGATGGCGACGGGCGCACCAGGGAATCGCCGCGCGGTGCCACGCCGCGCGACGTGCGCGCGGACGCGACCGACCGAGCGTCAGCGACGCAGCGATCCTGCTCGCACCGGTCGGAGCGAGGCTGACCGACGCCGAATGGGAGCGCGTGCGGCCGTTATTGCCGCCGCAAAAGCCGACGACGGGGCAACCGCGCCACGACCATCGCAGGGTACTCAGTGGCATCCTCTCGGTCGTGCGTTCGGACTACTCCTGGCGCGAGATGCCGAAGGAGTGTGGGAAATGGGAGGCCGCCTACAAGCGGTATCGCCTCTGGTGCGATCAGGGTCTGTGGCAACGGATCGTGGCGGCGTTGGGAAACGACGCAACGAAAGGGACGCTGGTAGGGCTCCCTACAGCGTCCCTTTCCGAATCTCGTGGTCATCTGCCCCGGCGCGCGTCGGTCAAACGCCCTGCATCGCCGCTCGAAGGGTCGGGGCACCCGCCGCGCCCCAGGCGCCATGGACCGACCCGCCAGCACTCACCCTCCCGCACACCGGTCGTGGCGCTCCCATCGCTCCATCATGCGTTCCGTGCCCGCGCTCACCGCCGCGATCCGGTGCCGCTCGTTCGTGTCGAGCGCGTCCGCCAGCCGCGCGTCGGTCCGCAGATGCATCCCCTTCGGCGGCGGCGGCACGTGCCAGGGCAGCAGCCTCGCCGGGTCGCCCCCGAGCCGTCGCTGGATCGCGCG
>JAABUT010003036.1_pt1 | contig 15031 bp, 15 predicted proteins | sample 5559281 | NCBI WGS metagenome assembly JAABUT01 (sample SAMN10711880, study PRJNA513359) | rock metagenome | isolation source: Antarctica rocks | place: Antarctica: Victoria Land, Ricker Hills nord | collected 2016-01-04 | reverse complement strand
TTCTTCGCGGACCGCCGCCTCCGGTAACGTGCGGGGCGGTGGCGTGTCCGAGCGGCCTAAGGAGCACGCCTCGAAAGCGTGTGTGGGGGAAACTCCACCGTGGGTTCAAATCCCACCGCCACCGCCGTTGACCAGCGGAAACGCCGGTCGGAGCCCAAGTGCTCCGACCGGTGTTCCCGTCTTAGGCTCATTTCTAGTCTCATTCGGCTCCCGACTCGCTTCCCACAGGAGAGCGCCGACCTGGTCGGCGATGTCGCGGCGGATTGGCTCGATGACGTGCGCGTAGCGCTGCGTCATGGCGGGGTTCGACCAGCCCATAACGCTCATGATCGCGGGTTGGCTCACACCGAGAAGGAGGAGGACGGTAGCCGCGGTGTGGCGGGCATCGTGCAGGCGACTGTCCCGGATGCCCGCCTCCTTGAGCAGTTCCTTCCAGTGGGTCCAGTCGGTCCGGGGGTTGATTGCGTCGCCCGTCTCGGTGGCGAATACCCAGCCACCCTCCTGCCAGGCAGTGCCCGCGTGGAGGCGCTCGACCTGCTGTGCCTGCTGGTGTTGAGCGAGGAGCGTGACTAACTGTCGCGGGAGTCCGATCTGACGTCGACCCGCTCTCGACTTCGTGGTGTCGGTGTCGGGATTGGTGCGAAGCCGTTGGGGGCAGTAGCCGGCGAACCGATGACCGCACGTCCCACCGCAACCGTGAACGTACCTGGGCCGGACTCGGCTTCGGCGAATGGTGAGGACCCCGACGTGCGAGTCAACGTCGGGCCACTGTAGTCCAAGCGCTTCGCCTTGCCGGAGGCCAAGAGCGAGGGCGAGAAGCCACCGGACCCCGTTGCGATGGCCGGACGCGGCCAGGAAGATCCGCTTGACCTCATCGACGGTGAAAGGCTCGACGTCGTGCGGATCCACCCGCGGTGCCCTGGCAACGGTCGCTGGGTTGTGGGTGAGGTGCCCTCGCCTGACGGCCTCGTTCAGGGCCGTCCGCATGGTTCGGTGTACCTGGTGCACGGTGGCTGGCTTGGTCCGGGGCCCCAGCTTCGTCGGCTGCAGAAGAATCCGCTGGTAGAGAGCTTCGAGGTGCTCCGGCTCGAGGCTGTCCAGCTTGTGTTTGCCGATACCTGGAACGAGGTGGTGATGCACCGCCACGCTGTAGGCGGACAAGGTCGTGGGCTGGACGTGACCGGCAGCGATGTTCTCCAGCCAGTGGTTGAGCCAACGCTCGACCGTCCACCTTGTGCCCACCGTGGGGAGGGAGTTGTTGTCGCGGAGCTTCTCGAGTCGTTGAACCTTTTCGGCGATCACCGTCTTCGTCTTGCCCATGACGTGCCGACGGTCAGGCGACCCGTCGTCACGGATCCCAACCGTGACCCGACCGTGCCAGTACCCGTCAGAGCCCTTGTAGATCGACGACCTGCCGCTGGGTTGTCGGGTCCTCCCTGTGGCACCCATCAGTCGCGGTCAGCGGTGTCATGGTTTTGGGTGACCGCACGGAGCCGGCCGACGAACTCGTCCAGTGCGTCGAGCGGGATTCGGCGAAGTCGACCGATCGCAATGGACTCGATGTCACCGCTGCGGACCAAGGCGTACAACAGGGTGCGGCCTACTCCAAGACGTTCGGCTGCTTCCTCGACGGTGAGGACAATGCGCTCGGCGTGCATGGTCATGCTTCCTCCTGAACTCGGGCGACCTTCTGCACCGATCACGTCACGTCGGGGGCACCTTTACGCCGTCAACTGCCCCACTCGATCGACTCAGTGGAGGACGAACCCCATCGCAGTGACTTCAGGACCCCGATGTCCGGGGTGCCGTGCTGCCAGCTCGTTGGCGGCGGCCCGCGCGGCATCGCCGGCCGCCGACCACCGGGTCTGGAGGCCGGGTGCGTCATGGATGCCGAGAGCTACGGCCTTCTTCGCCCTTCGCTGGTTGAGACGCTCGAGGGGGTCGACCAGCCGGTCGGGTGTGCCGAAGAGGAGGTGGGATCGGAGCAGTCGGTTCGGCAGGGTGCTGGTCTCGGCGGTGACTTCGGCGATGGTGCCGGCGAGGACGACCAGGTCGTTGAGGGTCCGCTCGGGGTCCACCTCGAGCGTTCGAGCTAGGTTGGGTGGCGCAGCAACCCTTTTGAGGACCCCGAGCAGCCGTCGGCTCTCAGAGAGGAATTCGTGGGTGGGGCGGGTGAGCGTGGTGAGTCCCGCCCATTCCTGGTCGGCGGACCGGAAGGCCTGCGCGGCCTGCGCGAGGTCGAGCACGATCAGCTGAGCGTTGCGGGCGAGGCTGGGGTCCTGCTGGATTACCTCGGCGGTAAGGCCGTAGAGGTGGGCGCCTTGGTGGGCGATCACGCGCAAGACGTGCACGCTGGGGATCAGCATGCCGACCTCGACCTGGGCTGCGTGGGTCCAGTCGACGCGGGCGGCCTCGAGGTGCTCATTGAGTCCGTTAGAGGCCCGATCCGGGTGGGTCGCGCCGATGCGGTCGAGTGCTGCCGTGTTGGCGGATCGTTCGCCGATGAGGTGCATCGAGCGTTCGGCCCAACGTCCGACGGCCAGGACGCGGTCGGCGTCGTCGAGGTTGCCGACGGAAAGGGTGTGTCTGCTGGCGACGGCGGCCACGCTGAGGACCCTTGCGGTGGCATCAGCCACGTCCCCAGGCCCGGTCATGGGAACCCAGGGCGATGCGTCGACGAGGAGGTCGGCGAGAGCGCCGAGGGTGCAGGTCAGTCGCGCGAGGGGGTGCGGGTCGGTCGCCGAGGGGAGGTCGAGATCGGGAAGGGTCGGCATGGACTGACCGTCCTCGTTCACGGCGTGCAGGTGACCTCGAGCCGTCGCGTGGGGGACCTGGCGGAGGCCGGTCGGCTTGGCGGACCGGGGTGCCAAGTTCGCGGCAAGGGCATTGTCCCGCAACGGCTGCGGGTAGGTCAGTGCCGCCGTAAGCAGCTGTTTGCGGCGCTCACTCCGGTTGGGGATGTCACGTCCATGCGGTCCCAGGAGGTTGGTCAGCAGCCGGTGAATGGTGTCGTCGAACGCCTCCCACTGGCCCCGTGAGAGCGGGTTGTCACTGCGCCGCAGGTCCCGGGTCAGGGCGTGGGCCCGGTCGAGAAGGTCTGCGGCGGTGGTGGTGCTCATGGCTGTGCCTGGCTGGCGACACGGTGCAGGTCGTGGACGTGCCATTCCAGAAGCGGCAGGTCGGCTGGGCCGGCGCCGGGCTCGATGGACTCCAGTGCATCCAGGGCGGCGTTGAGGCAGGATGCGATGCCGGCGTCGGCGCCGGTTTCGGGCGGGGCTGGGGTTGGCGAGATGAGGTCGGCGGTGGCGCGGGCCAAAGCGGCGATGGTTCGCAGTTCGGGGGCGGGGCTGTCGCCGGCTTGGCGTTCGGCGGCGGTTGCCGCCAGGTGTAGATGTCTGGCGGCTGCGTCAAGGCGCATGTCGGTGCTGATCATGGGCTGCTCTCTTTGGCTGTATGGCGGACGCTCGGATGTTCGGGCGTCATCGGAGGGTGGGCGTGGGGCCGCCGATGGGAAGGCGGACGACGGTCCGGTCGGCCCGTGGGGCTGCGACCGCGGTGGCCTGCCGTGGTTGGGCGGGACCGGGCCGCACGCCGAGGCCGGCGTGGCGGGCGTCCGGGTCGAATGCGGCCAGGCCGTCTGGTCCGTGAAGGGCCACCCAGTCGGCGGGGTCGAGTCCGTCGGGCAGCTGGGTGACCAGCGCGGCCCGACCATGGCCGCGGCATACGGCATCGACCCACCGTTTCGTGCCCTCAAGCCCGGCGATGTCTCCGTCGAGGGCGATGACGATGTGTCCCGGTGCGTGGGTGACGACGTGGTCAACCTGGGCGGCCGTTGGCTGCGCACCCAACGCGCTGACGGCGGTGATCGCGCCGGGCCGCTTCGCGGCTGCGGACGACGCGGCAATGGCGAGGGCGTCGAGGGGTCCTTCGACGACGACGCTGGTGCGAGCCCACGCCCCGGAGCGTGGGGTGTATAGCGCGGTCGCCTTGATGAAGGTGGGTGTGTGGGTCGGGTTGCGGTACTTGGGTGCTCGCGGGTTGCCGGAGGTTTCCCGCCCGACAAAGCCAGTCAGCTCGCCGTGATGGTCGCGGATCGGGAGGATGAGCCGGTCGCGTAAGGTGTCAATCAGGGTGGCTCGGCGGGTGGTCTGGGCCAGGTCCGCGGCCAGGAGCTCGGCGTCTGTGATGCCTTCGCTGCGAAGGTGTTCGGTCAGGCCGGTCCAGCCGGCTCCGGTGTGTCCCGCCATCGGAGCGCGGTGGACGGATTCGAGGGGGGCGATGTCGATGCTTCGGCGATGGCGTAGCCAGCTGACGGCGAAGGCGTGCCCGACGGGGCGGGTGTAGTGCAACCACGCCAGTTCGTTGATGACCTGTACCCGCTCGGCCGAGATGTCTGGGGAGGGCGGATCAGGTCGTAGCGGGATGGCCGGGGTAGAGCGGTGTGGCGTGCTGGCACCGTCCAGGCGGTCGACGGCTTCGCGAAAAGAAAGGTCGTACCGGAGCCGGACGAAGTCGATGACGTCGCCGTGGGCGCCGCAACCGAAGCAGTGGAACCGGCCGGCGACGCCTCCGACAGATAGTGACGCGGTGGTGTCGTCGTGGAAGGGGCAACGCCCCATCCAGCCCTGACCTGCCCGGCGTAGTTCGACGCCGGTGTCAGCGACGATGCCTTCGATGGGGTGCTGGTCGCGGACCTGCTGGACGTTGACCGTGGCGGCATTCATCGCAGCACCCGTCCCAAGTCCACCGCGGTTACGTCGGCTGAATGCCCGGCACTTACGTCGCGCAGTACGTGCAGGAGACGGTCGACCGGCAGGTGCGGCTCGACGTCGAGTGCGGCGCCTCTCGCCGTCGCGACGGTCGCGGGCGTGGTGTCGAGCATCGTGGGTCCTTCCCACGCGGCCCAGTGCCGCGTTCGACACGACCACACATTCTTAGGGGCACCAAACGACCGTTGCCTCATACATCGGATCTATTACTCCCCAGGCCGATTGCGCTCTCGTCGGCGCACGGGTTACCGGCGTCGGCCTCCGTCGCGGTGCTCCTGGACGGAGCACTGGGTCAGTGAAGCGAGGTCCCGGAGCAGGGCCTCGATCTCGCGGTAGGCGCGGAACCAATCGACCGCCTCGCCCGGCGCCGCGGTCAACGCGAACGAAGCCCTCTCGTGGTCGCGCAGCGCAGCCAGCGCCTCGACCATGCCGTTGTGTCGTTCCCAGCACGGCGGGATGACGCGGACCTCGATCGAGAACCGGTCAACGAGCTGGGCAACCCATTCGCGCAGGTCGGTCAGGAGCGCGTCGCGCTGGTCCTCGTTCAGGGACGGCACGTGTATGGCGGCGGTGAGCCGGAACCCGTCAGGCTCACCGTGCGCTCGGGCACTCATCGCGATTTCCGTTCTTGCCGTGGCAGGCGAAAGGCCTGATGCCCGTAGGGAGCGGCGGGCGGGCGGCATGCCCGACGGAGAGCAACCTAGGCACGCCGGCCCTCACGCAGATCGTCCTCGACGGCGGACCGGTCGAGTGAGAGCCTGGCGGCGTCCGAGCGGGCGGTCCAGCGGCGCAAGTTCAGGTGGATCGGCGCCGCGGAGCGCAGCAGCAGGATCGCGGTGCCAAACGGCAGGGTCCGCAACGCGGCCGGCTCGAGGATCGGCACCTTGTGGGTCGCGGTCGAAGTGGAGCGGTGTCCGTCGCCGCCGCGGCTGTTGGTGGTGGTGTGTTCGTCGCGTTGTCCGATGAGGGTAGACAGGTCTTGCAGGTCGCGGGCATTGGAGCCGCCGCCGAGGATGACCTTGACAATGGCGGCCTCCCAGATGGCGGCGGCGGCGTGTTCGCCCCACACGGCGCGTGCCTGGGCCAGGGACTGCAAGACGACCACGGTGCTGATCCCCGTCCCGCCGCCGTCGGACATCAGGGAGGGTAGGGAAGGCAGCGGGTAGTTCGCGGCCTCGTCCAGGACCAAGGTCAGCGGTGGGTTGAGCCGGGCGGCAGGGGATCCGGCGGCGAGGCGACGGGCGGTCTCGACAACGTCCTCGACAAAAGCGCCGACTAGGCCGGCAGTGGCGGCGGTGCCCGTCGAAGTCCCTAGGAGGTATACCGTTCCCCCGCTGCGGAGGAACGTCTCGGGGTCGAACTCCCCATCCGGGGGTGGCGAAAGGGCGTCGAGAACCTTCGGGTCTGCAAGGGCACTGAAGGCGATCGTTACCATGGCCCAGACCGAGTCCCGTTGTCGAGAATCGGAGTTGATGATCGCGTCCAACGCCTGGTGCCACGCGGTGGCCGCGTTCGGGTGGGTGGCGAGGATCATAGTCGCTTCCCGCGCCTGGACCGCTGAAAGGGACCAACGGTAGAGGTCGGCGGTGGCTACCTCACCGAGCCCGGCGGCGTGCAGCAGACATCGGACGGCCTGCTCGGCGGCGGCCTGCCAAAACGTCGAGTCCGTGGTGCCGGCTGCGGTGCTGGCGGTGAGAGCTTTCGCGCGGACCATGGCGACGTGCGGGTCGTGACAGCCGCGAACGGGTGACCAGCGTGTCGCGGAGGGTATGCCGAGCACGAGGCCCTGCGGGTCGAAGACCGCCACCGTCCCCCGTTGGCTGCGCTGGCGCAAGGTGACGGCGAGGTTGTCCGGCCGGGTGCTCGTGGTGAGCACTGCGCCGGGTGCGTCGAGGATCATGGGGATTGCCAGGTGTAGGCCTTTGCCCGAGCGTGGTGGTCCGAGGACGACGACCGAGTCCTCGATGGACGAGTAGCACCGGATGCCCCGGGAGGTACCGAGCTGGAACCCGACGCCTTCGATCGTGGATTTGGCCGATCCGGGCCGGAGTATGTCGGCGCGGGCCGACAGCTGCCGACTACCGGCCACACCCCGGACGACCCGCGCCGGGGCGCAGCCCTCCGGGGACTCCGGGGCCCGCGGTGTGGCCGTCCACACGCGATACACCAAGGCGACCAGCGCCCCACCGACCAGAGCGACCGCGAAGGTGCAGCACCAGTACAGCAACGGGGGCGCCATCGGATGGCCCCAAACGCGCGCCGGGTCACCGGGGTTCAGGAGCCCAAGGAACGGAGCCGCAGACGAGACCGCTGGCACCCCTCGTCCAGAAAGGACGGCGGACAGGGCTGCGCCAGACCACAGCACTGCCCACAGGACAGGCGCACCAAAGATGGCGCCGGCAAAGACGCGGTCGTCGTGTCTTAGTGGGGGGCCCTTGTGCACGATGTCCTCCGATGCTCCGTTTCTGAACACACGGAGGCGAGGGGTCACCATCGGCGCCACTCAGCTGACCATCACCGGCGAGGCCATCAGTCCCGAGGGCTCCTGAATCGACCTCCGCGCCGCGGCCCTAGGCCGCGACCGTTCGCCCCCGGCGCCCGTTCGGAGGCTCATCACCCGACAGGGTGACGGTCATCAGCGCCACGTCACGGCACCGGGATCGGGCCATTGAGGCATGTCGGGACGCAATCGTGGGCCTCAGGAGGACGGAAACGCAGTCGGCAATTCGAGACACGTCCGGTGGAGGTTGTCCCGCAGTCCGTTGAACTTCGGTGGCGGTCCTGGTGATCGTTAGGCGGCGATCACGGGTTCATCATGACGCACCGCACCGACAGTTTGCGTGGCGACGTGCGCGTCGAGTGCGATGCGGAGCGCCGGGAGGTGCAGGTGGCCGTTGACGCGGCGGAACTGCTTGCCGGCTTCGATCATGCCGGCGGCGCACCAGCGCAGCGCCATGGTGCCGTTCTGCCAGTTCTTCACGTTCGTGGAGTGGTTGCGCGCGATTGAGATCATCGACTCGATGCTGTTGGTTGAGCGCAGCGTTCGGGCCAGGGTCGCCGAGACGCCGAGGCGTAGCACGGTGAGTGTTTCGGCGAGCCCCTCGCGAAGGCTGCCAGCCGCGCCGGGATGGGTGCGGTCCAGTTCTTTGGCGAGGGCTTCGAGCTGTGCTTCGGCGATCAGCGCGGACTCGGCGTGGTAGGCCGACCGCATCCGCTTGGTGACGGTGGAGGCCAGGTGGTCGGGCAGCTTGTCGGCGACGTTGCGCAGCTTGTGCAGTTGGCAGCGACCGATCACCGGGTGATCGAAGACGCGCACCACGGCGGCCCGCAAGGCCTTGCCGCCGTCGATGCCGACGAAGATCGCCCGGGTGGTGTCCAGGCCACGCTCACGCAGCCCGGTCAGCAGGTCGGTGACCACGCTGGTGTTCTCCGTGCTGCCCTCCGCCAGCCCGAGCGGATGCTTGACGCCGTCGATCCCGATCCCCAGCGCGACCACACATAGGTGCTCCCCGAAGTGCACCCCGTCGATCATCACCGCGACCAGATCCAGGCCATCGAGCGGGGCGGCGAGCAGCTCGGCCAGCGCGGTCTCGGTCGCCGCGACGAACCGACGCGACACCGCGGACTTGCTCGTCGAACGAGCCGACGCCTCGATCCGCTGACCGACCGGTTCGAGGCCGACCGGGTAACGGCGGGTCGACAGACCGGCCAGCATCCGTTCCATCGCCATCCGGCCCAGCACCTCGGTTTGGGAGAGCAGCTCATAGGACTCGACCGGCAGCTCGCCCGAGCCGTCCGTGGCCCGCATCCGAGGCCGGGTCACCGGCACCCGTCGCCCACCCAAGGTGACCGAGCCGTACTCGCCGCCGTGCCGCACCGCCGTCCGGGCTCGGTCGTGCCTGCCACGCGGCCCGCACACCGCCTCGACGTCGGCGTTCATCATCGCGGCCATCACCTGCAGCCCCGTCCCGACGGCCATCGCGAGCAGGCCTTCTTGCACATCGCCGGCCAGCTCGGCCATCGCGATCGACACTGCCTCGGGCAGCACCGGCGGCCTCGCGGTCGTCGTGTTCTTCTGGTAGTTCTTCTTCACAGCGGTCCCCTGTCTTGGGTCGACTTGGCGGTCGCCCAACACCTACCGCAAGGCAGGAGTCAGGCGGGGGACCGCCACCTCAACTTCCACGAGACCCGGGACAACCTCCGTCCGGTGGGCGGCTACGTCCTACCGCCCAGAATGGGCCATCTCTCGACGGCTTAGGATTCGCGCTTCGGCGGCCGCGTCCAAGCGCCCTTCGACACAGTTCCCTTGAGGATGGCCACAGTGTGCGGCGTGGCTGTCTAGACAGCGATGTCGAGAGACCAAAAATTCACGATGCCAGCAACGCCCGCAGGTTGTCACGAACCTGGCCCTCTGCCTGTGAGGTCTCGATACCCCACAAGGTCGCCAACAGCCTGGTCGTGTCCGAGACGTCGCTCGGCACTACAACTCGGTCCTCGCACGTGACGAACGGACCGTCGGTCTCGGTGAGCACGCGATCTCGAGGGAGCATGACGACGAGCTCGCGGTATTTCGCTGTCGTCAGCATCGGCGTGCCGATGCTGAACCAGCAGCCCTGCTCGATTGCGGTTGCGGCTTGGCGGACAGTGCCTGTGAACCAGTGCAGGACTGGGACCCCGGCATCGGGGTTCGTCCGCAGCGCGTTGAGTACTGGTGTGACGGCGGCGCGGCTGTGGATGGAGAGGATGCGTCCGCCGGCCACCGCGCATGATCGAAGGATGTGGGTGAATACCTCAGCCTGTGAAGGTCGTGTCTGTGCAAAGCGCGGGCTGCCGTCCAGTCCGATCTCCCCGACGAATGCTGTCGTGGGTAAAAGCTGATCGAAGAGAGCGAGTTCGTGGCCGCGCTGCTGTGCAATCTCTGGATGGAGACCCAAGGCCGTTCGGATCATGGGCCGTCCGGTGGCCAAGCTCGCCGTGCCGGCGAATGCCGAGGGCGTCGTGGTTACTGAGAGGACCGCTACCTGTTCGTGCTGTGCCGCAGCAGCGGCCGCGTCAGGTTCGGGGTATAGGTCCAGGTGGCAGTGGAAGTCGATCATGCGGGAGGGCAGCCCGTTCAGGTGACGTGGTAGTGATCGTGCAGCTTGCCAAGCTCAGTGAGACCGTCACTCAGCATGGCCTTGACTGCTACTCGTTCGTCCAGCGGGACCCATGATAGGGAGCCTCCAATCCAGGAAGCTAACCCGTCCTCTTGCACGGTGAGGCGGGCGATGGCTACGGCTCGTACGTCGTCGAACGCCGCGTGGTCCGCGTCCTTGCGGCCCAGATCGTCGAAGACGTAGTCGGTGTTGTCGGGGCGGTTCCAGGCCAGAAATGCAGCGCGACGCACTTGGCAAGGAAGGCACCGCCCGCAATGACGATAGTTGTATCGCTGAAAGCGCCCGCAGCTCGTACTCCTCTCAGCGAGCTCAGTTAGTAGCACTTGGTCCCTGCATTCGACCAGCATTTGTCCCTTGGTGCGCACACTATAAGGATTGATGAGGCGCACGTTGAGCCCGGTGACGTCGAGCAGCTGCTGAAGGAGACCCAGGAAGCGTGGGTGAGCCGTGCGAGTGCTGAGACTCCCCACTCGCATGGGGGTCAACGGCGGATTGATCGAGATAAAGCCGTTCTCGTTGACGAACAGATCGACGGGGTTTCCGTCTGGGCTTTTGAACGTTGAAGCGACAAGTACTGCGTAGGCGGTGAAGACGAGCGAGCGAACACGCTGGCTCGTCTCGTCGGGACCGGCGGTGTTCATCGTGTTCGTGCTGTGGTTGAGCTGAATGCTTGGCAAGTTGGCGCCGAGACGTAGCGCGAAGTTTTCCTGCTTGGCAGCGTCCCCGCGGACGGTTTGGCTCACGAGGAAGGGTTTCTTGCCTGCCTGGACGAGATCGATTCCACCGATGAGGCTGTCGAGCCCGCCGGATAGCAGAGCGACGCAATCCGCCTCCGGTATCGCTGGGTTCTTTGGCGCCTTGAACGAAACGGTGGCCGTCGTAGTGACCTCAATGTCCCAAATATCGGTGGTGAGAAAGTTGAGAGCGCTGGTCAACAGTGAGAGGTGAGGGCGCCACGCTTCTGGTTCCGCCAGTTCGAGGTCGAGGCTGATCTCGCGGGTCCAGCCGTCTGGGCTGTAGCGGCGAAGAGACGCGGCGTCAGCGACGATGGCGGCTAAAGCGATGGAGAGGAAATCCCAAGCGCGAACGCTCGGGTTGAGGTTGGCACGCCGGACCTGTTGGAGGATGGCGGCGCCCGCCGTGAGGCCGTCTGCATTGCCGGGTAGAGCATAGAGCTCAACAGGTGTTGACTTGTTCGGTGCTTGGCCTTTTGTGGCGGAGGTTGCTCCGGTAGGGCGGACGATGTACTTCATCTCAGATATCCCTCAAAGACGGCCAGACTGTCGGCGAGTGCGTGCGCGACAGTGACCCGTACGTTGGCAGTGGTCATCAACTGGCCCGCCTCGCGCACGCGCCGGATGGACTCGGCGATCGTTTGACGGATGTAGTTGCGGGCCTGCTTGAGCCGGGCGAGGCCGATGGTGGCGTTGGGCGCGCTGTCGACGATGTGTTTGCCGACGTCGAGGCTGAACCGCCGGTACACGTCGTGGGCAGCGTAATGCTCGATGACAAACTCCCGCTGAGCGTCGCTCAGGTTGAGGAGGTCGACGTTGGCGTTTTCGTGCAGAAGGTCCGACAGGGCGTCGCGAATTGCCTCGCGGGACGCTTCGGCGTCCAGGGTGCCATCTTGGGGGCGAGCGGCCTCAACGACGGCGTCGACAACCTCATCGGCTGACTTGCCTTGGAGGAGGGCTCGGTCCAAACCCTCGTCAGCGCTTGTGGGGTCGAGAACTCGGCTAAGCGATCTGGCGGTCGTCGAGACGGATCCCAGGCGGCGCGACAAAGTGCTGGCGCCCCCGTAGCCGGTGTGGACGTAGTGCGCGATGCCACGGCGCATGCTCGCGGCGTCGCCGGTCTTCGCGAACGACCCGAGGTTGCGTCGGGTACTGACAAATCGTCGATCTGGCGCTAGCGGATCGGGGACAGGGGGCGGCGGTGGGACGTCAGCCTCGGGTGGCGGGGCGGGTTCGGGTGCGAGGGGATCGGAAGGATTTGGCTCTGGTTCGGCCCACGGCGGAACGAGGGCGACGTTCGCTCCTGGGCCGGTGCTACTTTGCGATGTTCCCATTGCCCACTCTCTGTGCGATGGCGGCCTTCACCGGCGCCTCGATACCAGGCATGGCAGCCCAGGTCGCCATTAGTTGCGTCGCCCACAGTTTTCCCGTGATTCGGGGTATGAGGTCTGGCTGGATTTGGCCTGCCGGGCGGCTACCGAGGAAACCAGCCAGGCTTCCGCTCAAGCTGGGCGCGACATGGACCATGACCAGTAGCGCCTCGAGGATTTCTGGCACTCCCCACGCGTCCATGGGGCGAGCAGCGTCGAGGAGGCGGTCGAAGACTCGACTCTGCTCGGGTCCGCTCAGCGCTCCGAGCCGATCGGTCAGCGCTTCAGCTTCGCTCGGGTGCTCCATGAGTGCCTTGAGGAGCTCGGCCGCAGTCGAGGACAGACCGTCCTCAGCGGTGAGGATCGGCAAATGTTCACGGCTGACGTAGAGCGCCCCGCGCATGTCGATGTCAGCCAGCCGCGGCGGCAGAGCGAGCCACTCCTTGGCGAAGCGTGTCGCCCACCGCTCGGGGATTGAGTCATCCGTGGAGGCTGTGTCGACCTTGCCCAGGGCGAGGCCTTGCTTCGATCCGGCTTCCTTAGCCTTGACAGCGGACGCCGTGACCCCGTCCGCTTGGGCGGAAGCGTCGGCCAGATCGGCAGAGGCGTCCACGGTGCTTGAACCCCTGTCTGAGTCAGCAGGCTCCCAACCGTCGAGCAGGTGCGGCTTGCCGTCCACGCTGTTGGTGATGCTCGTCGCCAGCTCCTGATAGAGCTCGGGTGGGGCGAGGCGCTCGAAGAGCAGCAACTTTGCCAAGGCGGCTTCGTCGACGAAGACTCCTTGATTCTTGGCGACTGCCATGCGCACCGAGAGTGCGTTGAGGAATCGTTTGACCAGTCGAGGATTGCCGGCGATGCCGGTAGCGGTCGCCATGATGGTCGTGAGGCGGTCGGCTGTGTCGAGCTGGGCGACTAGTTCGGGGGGAAGGTCGATGTCAAGGCTTTGGATGAATGCCCGGTCGATGCGTAGCCCCTGCCACGTCTTTGCGAGTCGCTCGCAGACGGCGATCCGAATCGTCTCGCGCTCGGCTTCCTCCAGCGTGCTGTTGTGAACGTAGAGCAAGAACATGTACGCGCGGACCTCTTGGGTGCCGAGTGTGGGAACGCGGATAGGGATCTGGATGAGCTTGTCGAAGTAGTTGGTGACCAGGGTGTCGTCGGGCTGGTCGAAGTGCTTTTTGACAGCGTGCTTTATCATCTGGTCGTCGGCGGCGATCACGAAAGCGGTGCCGTCCAAGAACAGGAACAGGCGGATGGCCTCAAGCGTCGAGACCGCGGTTTCGGGCAGGCAGCGGTCGAGGTCATCGATCAAGACCACGAGGGTCACCCCGACCTCTTGGAGTGCTGCGACGAAGGAATCGCGTAGACCCTGAATCCTCTGCCGAGGACTCTCGTCCTGTGCGGGCCTGTCTTTGAGGAAGCCATGGGCCTGCTTGGCGCCCTCGGTGATCACGTCTTGGGCGTCCCCGATTAACGCCCCGTCGATGCCGCCCTGACGACCTCGGCCGATCAGAGAGGCGAATTGACCGATCAACCCAACGGGCGGCAGTCCAAGTGCGAGGGCGGCGGGCAGAGCCCGCAGTCATGCTTGCGAGGCGGAACCAGTCGATACGGCTCAGGAAATCCTGGGTCTTCTTGATTCCGGTGTTGCGCTCCTCGGCGACCTTGGCGAGCTCTACCGCTATGGCCTCCATTAAGGCGGCTCGGGCGTCGTCGTAACCTTGATAGAGCCAGGCGTTGAAAGAGACGAAGATGTACTTCGACTTGAAGTCACCTTCTTTGATACCTGCTGCGAGCGCCTGTTCCCGTTCGCGGCGCTCGAGCGCCTCTCTGGTGAGCATCACAAGCGAGGACTTGCCGACGCCCCAAGCTCCTGAGACCCCGATGGAGAGAGGCTTGCCTTGGGCTTGCTCGATCAGTTCGACCACCGAGTCGGCGACGGTGGAGAAGTTGATGTAGTCGATGTTCGTCTCGGTGTCGGCCCACACGGCCATGCCCTCCGCTCCTCCGCCCGGGACTGCCACCCCTCGCCCGGGTCCCTTTTGCCTGCAGCGAAGCGTATCGGCGCTCCGGTCTGTTTTGCGCCGAGGTTGCACGGATATCTGGCGACAAGCCAAATTGGTGGCCTGCCGGCGCGCAAGGCCTGGTATCCGATGCACTGAGCTCTCCTCAGGCTCTGAACCTCCGAACCGCTTCAAGTGCTGACGGGGCCGTGATCGGGTTTGACGTCTTCGATCGGCTCATTCAGGACCTGAAGTTCGCTGCCCAAACACGGCGAACCGAACTTGCGTGGGGCCTGGGTGTCCTGGGTTGCGGGATGTGGACGGACCACCCTGAGCGGTTGAAAGGCTCGGTCAGATGGGCCTTCCCCCCGGTTCTTGGACACGGGGGTGTGATTACGCCGCTGACGGGAGTGTAGCGGCGTTGCCGGTCTCGTAGTCGAGCGGGGATTGGTAGCGGCACCAGGAGGCCGGCGGCGGGTGTTGTAGCGGGTTAGCCATCGGAAGGCCTGGCGGCGGCAGGTGATCTCGTCGGGCCAGTAGTTCTCGTCTTGCAGGATCTCTCTCTTAAGTGTTGCGTTGAACGACTCGGCCAGCGCGTTGTCGGCGCTGGTCCCGACCGCGCCCATCGACTGGGTCACGCCCAGATCGGCGCATAGGTGGGCGTAGTCCTTCGACGTATAGACCGACCCGTGATCGCTGTGGAATACGGCGCCAGCCAGGCTTCCTCGGGTGGCTGCGGCCGCCTTGAGAGCGTCCTCGACGAGGCTAGTGCGCATATGGTCGGCGATCGCCCAGCCGACCAGTCGACGTGAGTAGCAGTCGATCATGGTGGCCAGGTACAGGTTGGAGCCGTCGGCGATCGGGAGGTAGGTGATGTCCTATGCCGACCTTCGGACTATGCCGACGGTTGCTGTGATCGTTGGGGTCTGTATGGCTTTCGGGGTGAGTCGTCGGCATAGTCATAGGGATGTGAGCCAGGCCAGGATGTCGGGTTCGGGT
>JAABUT010003035.1_pt1 | contig 15040 bp, 14 predicted proteins | sample 5559281 | NCBI WGS metagenome assembly JAABUT01 (sample SAMN10711880, study PRJNA513359) | rock metagenome | isolation source: Antarctica rocks | place: Antarctica: Victoria Land, Ricker Hills nord | collected 2016-01-04 | reverse complement strand
CCGCGAAACGCAACCCCGCCATGTGGCGGGCCGCAGCCGGTGTGCCCGAGCAGGATTGGTCACCGGCGATCGGGATGCACGCCGCGCAGGTCGCCGTGTCCGACTACGCCCCCGCCGGGTGGCCACCCCACACCTACACCGTCATCCGCCGGGTCCGCATCAACACCGACACCCTCAGCACCGACCCGCGCTCGCGGCGGCGGCGCACCATCGCCGCCGACCAGCTGGCCCTGCTCCTCGACGGGGTCGCCGACCACGGGTGGGCCACCAGCTTCATCGTCACCAATCTGCCCACCGGGGGCACCGGCTTCGACACCGCCACCGACGTGGAAGCCTGGTTTCGGATGCGCACCGACATCGAGGACCGCATCCGCGAAGCTAAACTCGGGGCCGGGTTGGCCCACCTACCCTCGGGCTACGTCGAGACCAACAGCGTGTGGATGTGGGCGGCGCTGCTCGCCGGGAACCTCTCCACCCTGCTGCAAGCACTCACCGGCATCGACACCGGCACACACGGCCGCGCCCACGGCGACCGGCTCCGCCACCAGCTGCTGCGGGTACCCGCCCGGGTCATCCGCCACGCCCGCGGACTCACCCTGCGACTACCCCCAGGCCACGCCCTGTTACCCCAGGTCACCGCGGCCCTGCGGGCACTGCCCGGCCCCAGCGGCTGACCCCATCTCCTGTTGCCCCACCGACCAAGGAACCGGACCCCGCCACCCCGGAGCGTCACCCGGGACAATCACCCACGCCCAACACCAGAAAACCACCGCCACGCACCACCACACCCAAGATCAACACAAAGATCCACCGCTACTCGCGGATTCAGGTCAGAGTGTTCGCTCGGCAACGCAGCATCAGCTTCTGCAGATTGCGGACTCGTGTGAAGTCCCCAGCCTGCGATGCCGTGAAAATCCTCTGCCGTAAACGCCGTACGTTGTCCTCGACCTGCCGCCAGTTGATCGACGGCCAGTCGATGACATCGTCCTCGGGTCGGTTCACCGTGGCGACCTTGCCCAGCCCGACCGCAGTCGCGTCCTCGGCGGGTAGTTGCATCGTCATGGCGTCTAACGTGTCCCTCGGTTTTGACGTTGTTAATCAGTGAGTCGTCACTGGCTCACCTGGCCCACGTCGGCACCCTTTCGGGTTCGGGCAGCACACCCGTATCCGGCCAGTTATCCGGCAGCGCTGATTGGAGGACCAGCCTGGTCTGACGGTTTCCTGTTGCCTTTCGGCGACCGGCGTTCGCTTCTTGGGCCATCCTGTTCCCGCTGAGGGCTTGAGCCTTCCTCACGGTCAGCCGACCGGGCGGCAACGGCCACCCGGACCCCAACGGGGTTTCCACGTTCCACACGAGCGAGATACGACCGGGGTGGGTGCCCCCTTAACCCCGAGGCTGCGGTGTCTCTCTGGCCGGCAGGACCGCTACCGTCCAGCGCCTGCCGCTTCTCAGCGGCCAGCCCTGCACCCCACTACGACAACCCATCGGCGGGGCCTGCGATCACGAGGCATCATCAGGGGTTCACTCACGTTCACCCGTCCGGTCTTCCCCGGACCTGTGGCTCCCGGATGGAACGAGAGCCCTTGGACCACAACACCTGATCTCCGCACCCCGCCGTTACCAGCGACGCACGTCAGGCTGGGGACAGGTCGGTAGACACTGACCCGGAACTACACCTTCAACATGCGAACCTCCATCTGGTGAGTCCACTCAACTCGTGCGACCTCGTGTCGCACGATCTCCCTCCCAATCGCCCGTACCGCCCGATCCTCGACGGTCGCGGGACGCTGGCTGATGTTGACCATGTCGGGCAGCACCCGGTTCTTGCAGTGGGTGCCCTGACGGTTGGGGACCCGCAGGGCGCGTCCGGTGCGCAGGTGTCGGGCCAGGTCACGGCGCAGCGCCCCGCGGGACTGCACGTACAGCGACTGGTAGATCGTCTCGGTGGACACCCACATCTCCGGGTCGTGGGGAAACTCGCGGCGCAACCGACCGGCGATCTGTTCCGGGGAGTACTTCATGGTCAAGTAGGTCTGGACCACCGCCCGCAACCGTGGCCCGGCGTTGACAGCTTCGCCGGCTTGGGTCGGCCCGCTCGAGCGTAGGCGCAGGTATGCGCCGCGGCGGACCGATAGACCCCGTCTTGGTCGGAGTTGCGGGACAGCTCGCGGGACACCGTCGAGGGCGATCGGTGCAACCGTGCGGCCAGGCAGCGAACCGACTCCCCGCGGGCCCGTCCCAGGGCGATCTCCTCCCGCTCGGCGAAGGGACAAGTACCGCCCGGCCAGATCTCGGCCGCGGCGGGGACGAACCCCACCGGACTCGCGCACCCCAGGCCAACCCACGCTGGCGGTAGGTCCCCGCCACCGCGGCAGCGTCAGTCATGAACTCACCCGCCTGCCACGCCGCCCAGAACGGCTGGAACAGCTCAGCGACGAGCTTCTGCGAGAACCGCATCATCGACACCCTCATGACCTCGAGTGTTGCGACGACCGCAAGGACCCAGGGAACCCGCCGCGGCACCGTCGCGGGGTCTCGGTCGTTCCGGCGCCGGAGTCCCGCAGAGGATCGTCTGCGGGCACCCGCCCGGTGTTTACGCCGCGGCCGAGCCGGCCGCGGGACGGTCCGCGCTGCCACTACCCGCGCCGGAACAACCAACCCAGCCGCACATACCGGGTAGCGACCGCAATCCTGGCCCTGCATTTCGGTTGATCGCGGGAAGCGCGCTGGTGTCTGATCGACCCATGTCAAGCTTTGCTCGGCTCGGGCTGATCGAGCGCGAACTTGCCGGTGACGACTACCCGCAGATTCGTGACGCTCTTGCCAACTGGTGGGGCCGCTTGGGTGGTGACGACGGCGCTGATCACCGGATGGCACTGGTTCCCCGGCTGTTCTTCGATCACTTCAGCAACTCGAGCGTGCTGATCGAGCGCCACGGCGAGATGGTGGGGTTCCTCGTGGGGTTCCTGTCCCAGACCCACCGGGACACCGCCTACATCCACGTCGTAGGGGTCAGACCCACCGAACGAGGTGAAGGACTCGGGGCGGCGTTGTACCAGTGGTTCTTCGAGTTTGCCTCCGCGAACGGCCGTTCCGCGGTCCGGTCGATCACCTCTCCGGGGAACCACGCGCCGATTGCCTTTCACCGCGCGCTCGGTCCGCATGCGGCACACTGCTCCGACAAGGACAACCAGGCTCGTGAAGGGGAACCGGTGACAACCGCGGAGCACGACGCCAGTGCCGTCGCTGAGCTAGGGCAAGCGACTGACGAAATCGTCATCGCGATCGATTACGCGATCATCCAGCACTTCTCGCAGCACCTTTATGGCTCTCCGAACAAGGCCGTCGAGGAGTTGGTCGCCAACGGCTTCGACGCTCTGGCCGGCGTCGTTGACGTGTGGGTCCCCGGGCCGCAAGTCGCCGACTCTGTGCTGGTCTGGGACGACGGCCAGTCTATGGGAGTCGCTGGGCTGAAATCACTCTGGGAGATCGCCCGCAGCCCGAAGTCGCGAGTGCCGAACCGGCGAGTGACCGGGTCGATCAACGGTCTGGAGGTCACTCGGGACATGATCGGCAAGTTCGGGATCGGAAAGTTAGCAAGTTATGCCGTCGGTGACCGTATCACCCATTTCTGCCGCAGTCAGGACGGTTACCTCGTCGTAAGTGTCGACTACGTCCGGGTCCTCGACGAGGAGCGTGGCACCACGCCCTACGCGACGTCAGTCCGGCGTCTGACCAAGGAGCAGACCCGTGGGGCGGTGGCGGCGCTATTCGTCTCGCCGCCCGCCGACCTCGACCAGCTCCTCGCCAGGCCCACCTGGACTCTCGCGCAGATCAGCAGCCTGCGCGAGGACGTCGACCTCAAGCCCGGCAGGCTGAGCTGGGTGATCGGCAACGGCATGCCGCTACGTCCCGACTTCGCGGTGCGGGTCAACGGCGAGCCTGTAATAGCCAAGCTGAGCAAAGACGCGAAGGAGACCTGGGACCTGTCGACGCCGCCACTGAGCAGGGTGGTCGCGAGCGTCTGGCACGACGCCGTGCGTGACGGCGACGCGGAGGGAGTTCTCGAGCTGGGGCCATCGATGTCGGGCAGCCTCCCGACAGCACCGAAGAAGGCACCCGACGGCTTGGCGGTCGCCGTCCGGACTAGCGACGAGATCCCGGACACTGTGGTGCGCTTCCCCCACCTCGGCGACGTCCAAGTCAGTGTTCGGCTCTACGCCGACAGCCTCCTGGCCAAGAAGGACGAGGATCGCCCACGCACCCACGGCTTCTTCGTGATGGTGCGTGGGCGGCTGGTCAACAGCGAGGACGGGCTGCTCTTCCTGAAGGACCCCTCGTTTACGAGCTTCTACCGCACCCAGTTCGTCGTTCACGCTGACGGCCTCGACGAGGACCTGCTGGCCGACCGGGAGCGGCTCAAGCGCAGCAGCCCTGCCTCGGAGGAGCTGGCCCTGCTGCAGAAGGCGCTTAACAGCGCGGCCCGGTCCTACTTCGAAAAGCAGGACCCCGTCGACACCCACAAGGCCAGCGCTGTCAGCCTGCTGCCGCTGGACAACCGCGAGCTCTACCGCCAGCCGCTAACAGCGCTGCTTCTTGCGCGCGACGAGCTCGGCGCCGACGGCGCCGACTTTTCCGACCCGCAGGTCCGCCGCGTGAATTCCACCGAGAGCAGCGCCCTGTCCGACCTCGACACCGAGCAGGGCGACTTCCTCGTCAACCAGGACCACCCGCTGTTCGCGGCCGTCCGCGCCGAGGCAGGCACTGGTGCCTCCGCACAGCGCTTCTTCCGGATTTTCGACGTGTTCGCTGTCGGGGAGCGGCTGTTGGAAGGGCACCTCTACGACCTTGGGCTGTCGCCCGAGCAGGTCCAGAACGTCTCGGACTGGCGCGACCGGCTCCTGCGCGCGCTCGCAACCCGCTACGCCCTCGTCGGCGAGGAAGTGCTCGCCGAGGTGCGCAACGCCAGCTACAAGGGCGACGCCCCTTTCGAGAAGGCCCTCGCCAAGCTGTTCCGCATCATGGGCTTCGACGCGTCGCGCGACGGAGCCTCCGGAGCCAAGGACGTGCTGACTGTGGCGCCCGCCGGTCCCGAGCACTACACGTTCACCGTCGAGGCCAAGGGGTCGCAGGGAGCGGTTGAGAACGTCCCGGCGGCCATCGCAGGCGGGGCGTCGCACCGCGACAAGGTCAAGGCCGACCACGCCCTCGTCGTCGCGCGCGAGTTCGCCGGCTTCAAGAAGCCCCGCAAGGAGGGCGTCGCCATCCTGGACGAGTGCACCTCCGTCGGGCGGGTTTCGATCATCACCCTCGACGTCCTCATCGACCTGTATCGGGCGGTGCAGGATTTCAGCTACCCGCTGGCCGTCCTGCTCCCTGTGCTGCAGGTCGTCGAATCGCCTGACGACAAGAAGGCTCGCGTCGCGAAGCTTGTCGACCCGCTGACCAGCTTCGACTTCAGCGGGGCTCTCGACCGCATATGGCAGGAGCAACGAGGCCGCGCAGCGAAGGACGTCGTGTCCTACCGCCCGCTGTGGCAGGACGGCGGCCAAAACATCCCGATCAAGGAGTACGAGACCAAGCTGCTGGCGCTCGAGACGCTCAGCGGCGGTTTGGTGATGGTGAACACCACTAACGAGACTGCCTACCTCCGCCAGTCCCCCGGCCTCGTCGTCGCCCGCATCTTCAAGACCTTGGCTTCGCAGACCGCCAGGGCGGTCGACGGCAACGACGAGGCCGACCACGCGGCGGGGCAGTGACCGGCGTGCCGTCCCCGCAGGCAGTTGAGGTCGCGCCCGGCGTCTGGACGCCGACCGCCGTCGACCTGTTCGCTGGCGCCGGCGGCGCGACCCAGGGCCTCCGCGACGCCGGCTACGACGTAGTCGCTGCGGTTGAGAACGAGCCTGACGCCGCAGAGACGTGGCGTCTGAACCACCCCGGTGTGATGATCCAGGCGGACATCCGGCGTGTCGAGCCTGCGCGCGTCCTGTCGGTCGCCGGGCTGCGCGGCCGCGCTGTTGATCTGCTTAAGGCCTGCCCACCGTGCCAGGGGTTCAGCAGTCTGAGAGGCGCCGCCCAGCCAGACGCGGTGCGCAACGACCTGGTCCTTGACACGCTGCGGTTCGTCGACGGCTTGTCTCCGGCCGCGGTTCTACTCGAAAACGTGCCGGGACTGCGCCGTGACAGCCGCTTTCCGAAGCTTGCCCGGGCGCTCCGCGACCGTGGGTACGAGCTGCGCGACTACGAGGTGGAGGCCAGCCTGCTTGGAGTGCCGCAGCGGCGGCGGCGCCTAGTCGTAGTCGCGGCGAAGGCAGCGCGGGCGCTGCCCGCCGATGTCGGCGAGATTGCACGTGTTAGCGGGCTGGGCGGCAGGACAACGGCCGGCGCTGCGCTGGCGGTCCTCGAGTGCCAGCTCCAGCCCGGTGACGTCTGGCACCGCTGGCGGAGGAGCAGCAGCGCGGTTGCCGCGCGCATCGCCGCGGTCCCCGTCGGCGGGAACCGCTTCGACCTTCCCCTCAAGCACCGCCTGGACTGCCACGAGCGGCTGGTCACCGCTGACGGCGTGGTACGCCGCGCGGCTACCGGCAGTTACGGTCGCGTGCGCGGCGATGCCCCTTCCCCGACTATGACCACCAGGTGCACGACTGCTTCCTGCGGGTCTTTCATACACCCCACGGAGAATCGCGGGCTTAGCCTGCGCGAGGCTGCCAGCTTGCAGACCTTCCCGCACGACTACAGGTGGTACGGCGGCTACGACAGCGTGGAACGGCAGATCGGCAACGCGGTCCCGGTGCGCATGGCCGAAGCCTTGGGCCTCGTGGTGCGTGATCTCCTCCACGCTTGACCCTGCGTCGTTCTGACGCGTTTCCGGCTATGCCGGAGGGGCGGTAGCCGCGGGCGCGGCCGGTTGTGTCGGCGGCGGGTAGCTCACTGCCAGCCAGGCCTGCAGCTCGCCAAGACTGCCGAGCCCAGCGTCCTTGAGAAGGCGGACGAGGTCGGCTCCTGCCAGGACGACGACCGGGTGCCCGTCTTCACGGATCTCGCGATAGGCCTGCTCATGCAGGTGCGACGTCGTGACGAGCACCCCGAACTGGCGGTGCTTGAGACGGCTGACGAGACGGGCGATTTCGCGGACCCCGACGGCGTTGCCGGGCCTGTAGCACTTGGCCTCCAGGGCGAATTCCAGCCGGACGCGGTCGGCGGCTGGCCCGATCGCGTAGTGCCCGGTGGCGTCGCGGCCTCCGTCGCGGCTGGCGCGGGTGACCTCCAGGCTGTCTACGCTCGGGGCGTTGAGCCGAAAGAGCTCCCCTGCGCACGACTCGAAGTCGGTCGGTCGGTCGCGGAAGTGGCCCCACAGAGCGAACAGCATGGCGCGGTCGGTTGCCGTGGCGGGCTCCTGGGCGGCCTTGCTTCGGTACTGCGTGGTCGCGGGAGCGATCAGCGGGATGTATCCCCCGCCCCGAGCCCACTGGCACCAGGCGGCGGGGGCCGCAGGGTGGTCCGCTGCCGGGCCTGCGAACGGACGCAGAATGCTCTCCAGCCAGGCGCGAGGGAGCGTTCCTGCGTCCAGAACCGTGAAGAGCGCCCGGTAGTTCTGGAAGCGCTCACCGGCACGGCTGCGCCAGAGGGCGACGAGGTGCTCGTCGGGCGGCGCTGACGGCGACCCTGGCGCCAGGAGACCTCGGAAGCGCACGGCACGCCCGGCGGCCGGATCTCGCTCGAACAGTAGGAACGGCGGGACGGCGGCCCTGCCTTGAGGTCCGGCCTGCGCGTCGGAGAAGGCCTTGCGGAGGATGAGATTGCCGCGGCGGGGGGTGTCGTGCAACTCCCGGCCGGGCTGGCGATTGTCTCCGTAGTAGGTGAACGTGCCGGTCACGGGGTCGAGGGTGTCCGGCCAGTCCTCGCTGCTCCCGGACGTATACAGCACGACGAGGCGCACGGTGTCCTTGGCCGGGGAGCCTGCGTAGCGGAACCCGCCCTGGTTGCCTACCGGCAGAAGCGCTGCGAGCGGGTCGTCGCCGACGTGGCCGGCGGCCCCGCCGCAGTAAGTCTGCTCGAGTACCAGGTCACACCCCGAGAGGTCGGCGAAGGCGACGCTGGTCAAGCTGCACGCCCCTGAACGGGCTGCTCTTGCAGCCGCCGGAGGGCTTGCTGTACGCAAGCGGCGGCTTGTTCGGCCGCCTCGTGCTCCAAGGATCGTAGGACCGTCCAGGCCGCCTCGGCCAGCAGCCGGTCGGTCTCGGACTCGCGCCCCCGGTTGCGGCGACGCTTGGACCCGCAGTACTCGCTGTTGGCGCGAGGTGCGGTGCCGTGCGCGGGCAGCCGCGCCGGAAGCAGCCGTCGATGCAAATGGCCCAGCGGGGTCGGGCCGAGCATGATGTCGGCACGCCTCCTGAGCGCGGGCAGCGGCGCTCGGTCGACGCGGTAGCGCAGCCCGCGGGCGTGCAACAGCCGGCGCATCGCGAGTTCCGGGCCGGTGTCTCGGGTGCGCTCAGCCCCCATGCGACGAAGGACGCCCGTCCGACTGGCAGTCGAGGCGGCGGCGGTCGTCTCGCGGCGTTTGCGCGCGCTTGTGGCCGGGCGGCGACCAGGACCGCTGCTCATTGGGCCGCCCGGCTCAGCTCGGAGAGCCAGCTGCCGAAGGAGGCCAGCCGGCCGGTGTCGGCGTGGGCGAGGGCCCGCGCTGTGCCGCCGACGTCTCCCCGGCGGGCGGTGCGAACAGGGGCGGCGTAGGCCGCTCGGGGGCCGTCGGTGTTGACGTGCACAACGTCAGTGAACAGCGGCGCATTCTCGCGGCGCATCTCGCAGGCGGCGGCCAGTCTGGCCGGGTCGAACTCGTTAGTGACCAGCACGTAACCAAAGTCCCGGCCGGCGTCCTCCAGGCCCGCGTAGTCCCGGAAGTCGCTGGCGAACTGCTCCTCCCGGTCGCTGCGCACGCTCCACTTGCACGACACCAGGGTCCGTCGGCCGGTGCCCCGGTCGACTAGGGCCAGGTCGACCTGCCGCTTCTTGCTGCCTGCCCGCGGGGGGCGGAACCCCGGCAGGTCGTGCAGCAGCGGCCGCACCCGCACGTCGTGCCGGGTGCTGACGCCAGGGACACGCCGCAGCAGCGCGGCGACGGTGTCTTCGAAGCCTTCGCCGACCAGGTTCTTACGCTTGTTCTCCTGACCGACATGAGACTGGATCCGCTCGGTGAGCGCCCGCAGCACCTCGGGCGGCGGGGCCGCTGTGAGGTAGGGGCCGAGGGCGTCGGTAATGATCACCTCGAGCTCGGGATCCTCCCCCGGCTGCGGCAGGCCACGGTCGGCATAGGGCTCGCGCTGCACGGCGGCGTCGGTTGACAGGCGCGCGCGGCGGGCCGCAGCAGCGCCCGCCAGGTCGGTCGTGGCCCGGCGGAACAGGATGTCGATGTGCTCGCCGAGGTCGGCGGGTGGGACGCCGAGGGCGTCGGAGACCCAGGCGTGGAAGGCCAGGCTGCGGGCGTACCAGGGCCGCCCAGGCTGGGTCTTGTCACTTTCGTAGCAGTGCGCCAGGCCGGTTGTGCGGTCGACCCACAACAGCAGCCGGTACACGTGCTGCCAGGCATCAGCGGCCTCGACGGGCCCGGCTTGGGCGAAGTACTGCTCGATCAGACGGGTCCGGTTCTGCTCCCCGAACGCCCGCTCCACCGCGGCCGACGGCAGGGCGGAGGGTGGGTCCTGCCCATCGGGGAGCGGATGGTTGCCTCCGCTCACTAGGCAGAAGCCCCTGTCAGGGTCGCTGCTCGCCGCACCTGGCTGCTGCGCGCGCTACGCAGGCTGTCCTCCAGGGCGCGGGCAGCGGTGGCGGCCAGCAGCGGCGGGACGGCGTTACCGACCTGGCGGTAGCGGGAGTGGGCTGCGCCGCCATCGATCCGCCCGGGCAGGCGGGTGCGGCGTGGGTCGGTGGTGAACACGAACCGGTCGGGGAAGCTCTGCAGGCGTGCGAACTCCCGCACGCTCAGGCATCGCTCGGCCTGGTAGTGATAAGCGCTGTCGCCTTTGGTGTTGAGAGTCCACGCCCACATGTCGGGGTGCAGCCGACGGTAGGCGTAGTAGTGCGACCGACCCAGTCGGCCACTGCCGTTGCTGGGCCCCCACTTGCTGCCGGTGAGGTAGCGGGCCCGCAGATACTCGGGCAGATCCCGGTGGTTTCCGCCGGGTGGGATCGCCGCCAGGCGAAGCGCGGTGTCAGCCTGGCAGCGCGGGACGCTCACGTTCCGCACAACCGCCGTAAGACCCGACCGCATCTGCTGCTGAAAGGCCGACCAGGGGACGGGCAGCTCTCCGGGCTCCAGGGCCTCCCCCCGCCGACCGGCCTGCAGCCCAGCGAGGTCGCCGATGGCCTGCGCGACCGACACGACCCCGGTGTCCAGCGGATCAGACAGCCGGATCCCGGTCAGCTCGCCGAGCTCGTCGGGGCGCGCCGCGACGGCGTAGCCCGGGCCGGTGCGGGTCCCGGTGGAGTCGGTATCGCTAGCGAAGCGGACCAGCTGTACAGCGGCCGTCGCCCCGCTGCCAGCCAGCTGCGGAGGCGAAATGCTCAAGTCGGTGCGGACCCCGAGGAACAGCAGCCGCTTGCGGGTCTGAGGGACCCCGAAGTCGGCAGCGTCAACCAGCTGCGCCTCCACCCGGTATTCCCCGTCAAGCCCGAGGTCCTCTAGCACTTGTGCCTTAACGCCCATCTGCGCCATGCCGGGGACGTTCTCCATCAGAAACGCCGCCGGGCGGGCTGCGCCGACCACGCTCACGAACTCCCGGTACAGGCTGTTGCGGGGGTCCTCGATCAGGCGACTGTGGTTGCGGACCTGCGAGAACGCCTGGCACGGCGGCCCACCAACCAGGATGTCCGCGCCGGCTGCGACCTCATCGAGCTGCTCACGAAGCTCCTCGGAGCGCACGTCCCCGCACAGCGCCAGTGCTGCGGGAAAGTTGGCGGCGTAGGTCGCCATCGCGTCAGGGTCGTGGTCGCTGCCCAACACAACGTCGCAGCCCGCCTGCCGGAACCCCTCTGACAGCCCCCCAGCGCCGCAGAACACATCCGCGACCCGCAGCGCCCCCTCCCCCGCCGTCGGCGTGCCTGCCAACTCCCTGGGGCTCACGGCCGCCCGCCGTGCGCCAGGCCGGCCTCGATCAGAGCGGCTGCTGTGTCGGACAGAGACCGGCGGCTGCGGCCGGCTTCCGCTCGCAGCTGCTCAGCCAGCCCAGCCGGGACCCGGACCAGCAGCGCCTGCCGCTCCCCGCGCCACTGTGGTCGCCGGGCCGGCCGGGCATCAGTGTTTACAGGCGTCATGCGCGAAGGTGTATCAGGTTTGGTACTGCGGGTGGCTGCGCCACGCCGGTCGCGCGGCATACGGTCAGGGTGGTCGGGCTTGCTGGCTGGGGCGTCGACTCCTGGCAGTTCTGCTGCCCGCACTGCGTCACTCCTACCGGTACGCCGACCTCACCACCCTGGGCCCGGGCCACGCCCCTGCGCTCGGGCGATGTCCTGGCCGAGATCGTCGCAGAGTCCGCCGCCGAACTTGCTGCGGCTGGGCAGTTAGACATGAACGATCCCGGCCAGCCGACGGGCTTTCGTTGCTATCGAGCGGGCGGTTCTGGCGGGTCGAGGCTGTGGGAGGAGAAGATGCGGCGCAACACGGAGCGGGACGCCACCGCCACCGGCAACACGCCCGCGCGGCCCGCCGAGGATCGCAGACAGCCGGAAAGAGTAGCCCCTGCCCCGATACCGCGGCCCCAGACCGGGTGACCACGGTGCCCTTTTTCCGGCTACCGCGGGGTGCTGCCGCCGCCCGGCGCCAGCACCTGCCGGACCAGCGGTCTGTGCCCCCGCGAGGGTCACCGCCTGGGTGGCCTGCGCCGTCTCCCAGGGCTTGTACGCGCTCGAGGTCCTCGTTCTCCGGGCAGCCACCGCAAGAGGATCACGCGCAGCACCCAGAGACACCGAAGACGAGACCCGCCGCAGATCGAACCAGCCGTCCCAAACGGTCCGCGCATACCGGGGCCGTGAGCGGCCATGGGATTAGCTTTGTCCGGTGTGCGCTGCGACGAATGCCCGTGCCACGGCGTTCAGCTTGATTTGGGTGCTCTGCGACTCTGTGCGCAGCATCGTGAACGCGGCGGCCGCGTCGCAGTTGTGAATGGCCATGAGGATGCCCTTGGCCTGCTCAATCGAGGCCCGGCTCTCCATCGCCTCCTGCAGCTGCCCGGCCCTCACGACGCACCTACCCGACCCCGCACGCCGCGCCCCTGCAGCTGGTCCACGGCGACGCCGACCCAGCCATCCCATCAGCCAAAGCGAGGAACTCGCCGCCGCCTACAGCCGCGTCCACGCACCGATCGAGTTCATCCGTGTTCCGGGAGGCGGCCACATTTTCGACGATCCCGACCGCCAGCGACTCATCGCCGTGGCGGAGCTCTTCCGTGCTGCGGCCGGGCTTGGCGGTGACCGGACTGGTGAACAACGCCGGGCTGACCGCCCACATCGGCGACCTCGCCGACACCCCCGTCTCGGTCATCCGCCGCGTGGTCGAAGTCAACCTGCTCGGAGCGTTGCTGTGCGCCCGACGCGCCGCCCAAGTGATGTCCACAAGCCGCGGTGGACCTGGTGGGGCCATCGGTCAACGTCTCCTCCGCCGCGGCCACACTCGGTTCAGCGCACGAGTACGTGCACTACGCCGCAGCCAAGGCCGGGGTCGAGGCTCTGACCGTGGGCTTGTCCAAGGAGCTGGCCGGCCAGGGGGTGCGGGTCAACGCGGTAGCCCCCTGCACGGTGCGCACCACCATCCACACTGCAGCGGGAGATCCTGACCGCATCCAGCGCGTCGTGTCACGCATCCCGATGGGCCGTGTCGGTGAGCCTGATGAGATCGCTCCAGCAATCGCCTGGCTGCTCGGTTCCGAGTCCGCCTACGTCACCGGCGCCACCATCCGCGTCGCCGGCGGCGTTTGACTCTTCTCGATGAAGGATCCCCATACGGAGATCAGCCCGGCCGGTGCGGAACTGGGAGTCGTGCCCTACGGGGGCTCCGTGACCTGGGCGGCCCGGTGCCGCGCAGCGCAGATGGTGGCGGTTCGGCGCGTTGTTGCGCAACGGGTTACCGCACGGGCGGGTCCGCGGGGCCTGGCGGCCTACGGTGACGGGGACCGCAGCGCCTCCCGTGCTGCGGACGGAGGAGAGGACACGTCGATGAGCGTCGACCGAGGACTGCTGGCCCTACTCGAGGCCAAGCCCGGCAAGAGCGACGAGCTCGCAGCCTTCCTGCAGCAGGGCCGCGAGCTCGCGGTCGCCGAGGAGGGCACCGTCACGTGGTACGCGTTCAAGATCAGCGACACCACCTACGGCATCTTCGACACCTTCGAGGGTGAGCAGGGCAGGCAGGCGCACCTCAACGGCCAGATCCCCGCTGCCCTGGGTCAGGTCGGGCCCGACCTGCTCGCCGCCGACCCCGACATCAGGACCGTCGACGTCCTCGCGGTGAAGTAGTCCCTGCTCCGCGGCCCACGCGGTCTTACTTTACGTGGCCGCTGTGGGCACCACGTGGTCGACCTGGACGTCGGCGGAGGTGTTGGGTCCGTGGGTGAAGGTGAAGGTGATGGTGGCGGTGGAGTAGTGGTCGTCGAGGGTGCCGGCGAGCAGCGTGCACCCGCCGACGCGACGGGCTGATTGGGGTCGGCGTCGGCCCAGGCGGGGCAGTAGTTGTCGCGGGTGTACCCGGTGCGGGGTGCGTGGCCCTGCAACCGGCAGCCACCAAGCGTGGTGGTGGTGGCGGCTCATGATTCGTCTACGACCCGCAGGGACGGGCGGTCGCCGACGCGGCGGGCTGGGGGGGTCGAGGGCGTCCCGGAGCTGCCGTAGGCGGGTGGTGGCGGTGCGCCGCTCCTGTCCGATGGTGAGCAGGTGGTCGAACAGGTCGTTGGTGGGCAGCTGTTGTGCTGCCTGGGTGAGGGCGGTGGCCGCGGTGTGGAAGCCGCGCCGGTAGGCGGCGGTGGCCACGGCGAGGGCGTAGTGCCCGGCGGCCTCGGGGGCGGCGCCGGCTGCGGTGGCCCGGGCGAGGGCCCGGGTGAGTTGGGTGCCGTGGTGGCCGGCGGCCTGCCCGGTGTCGGTGAGGGCGGCGGCGAGGCTGGCGGGGTCGTGCGGTCGGGCGCGGTGCACCTGGGTGGCGAGCAGGGTGAACAGGTCGCCGTGGGTGGGGTCGTGGAAGTCGGTGGCCTGCAGCAGCTCGGTGACGGTGGCCGCAGCAGCGGTGGGTGCCCACAGCAGGGCGCACAGGCACAGGGCTTCGATGTCGGTGCGGGGGTCATCGAGGAGGTCACCGACATCGAGCACGGGTTCGAGGACCGGGTGGTGCTCGAGGTGGCCGGTGTCGGGCATGAAGGTCTCCTGCGGGGTTGTCAGTAGCCGGAGCTCAGGCCGCGGTCGCGGCGGTGACGGTCGACGTAGCCGGTGCCGTGGCCGAAGCCGTGCGCGTCGGTGATACCGTCCTGGCTCGCCGGTAGGGCGTCGGGCGGGGTGGTCGTGGCCCGGGCCGTTCGCGCGGTTTTAGGGGGTGGTTGTTGGGCGGCGGCGTCGGGGGCGGTGAGCGCCCACTGCCGGTAGCAGGCAAGGAACGCCGCGGCCTGCTCGCGGCCCTGGATGGGGGCCGGCCCCAGGGGCTGCTGCAGTGCGGTGTCGGGCACCGGGTACTGCGCCCGGTAGGCCCCGACCATGGACACGGTGGTGTCCCACTGCTGGGCCTGCGGCTCGGTGTCCGGTCGCGGCCCGAGGGCGCTCACCCACGCAGGGGTGCCGGTGGCCACGTCGTGGGTGTCGTGGGGGGTGGGGGCCATCCGCTCGGCGATCTCGTCGCGGCGGGCCCGGGCCGCGAACAGTTGGTCAGCCTTGTCGAAGGAGGCCCCGACCCGCGCCTGAGCACGGGCCAGTTCCAGTGTGGTGGTGGTGATGTCGGCGTGGACGTCGACGAGGGTGCGGTCCAATGCGGTGAGGGAGTTCTCCAGGCGGACGATGAGCCCGGGGCTTGGT
>JAABUT010003034.1_pt1 | contig 15046 bp, 15 predicted proteins | sample 5559281 | NCBI WGS metagenome assembly JAABUT01 (sample SAMN10711880, study PRJNA513359) | rock metagenome | isolation source: Antarctica rocks | place: Antarctica: Victoria Land, Ricker Hills nord | collected 2016-01-04 | reverse complement strand
ACGGGTTTGCGCGACTGACGTGAAAAGCGGAGCAGCGATCGTTGCGCGCGGGAGCCGGTCTTGATATCTTTCAGGAACTCCTGGGCCATGTGGTCCGATGCCCGGAATGAACCTGTCGTTCCATAATCTCCATGATGCGAACTTCATTGGGGGAGGTTCGCAGACAATGCTAGCGCACTTGCGTTCCGTAACGTTGCTCAGTTCCACTCCCCTGCCCGCTCCATGTCCTCCTGGCTCATCGGATCGCTGATGTAAGGACCGGCCGACGTGCGGTCCTCACCAGCAGGTGAACCCGGCGTCCGCGACGACAATGGAACCTGTAATGAGACCCGACGCGTCGGACGCCGGGAAGTGGACGACGGAGGCGATCTTATCGGGACGCCCGATCCGGTGCATCGGCGTATCGCGCAGCCAGGCGGTCACGAGGCCATCGTGTTCCTGCCCAAACGTCGTCATGGCGGTCTCGAGGCGCTGTCACCGGTATCGAGGTGATCGACCCTTGCCTGTTATTGTCTGCTGACCATGGCCACGATCTCGTATGCTCGCCACCAGTTCCCACCCGATGTCATCCGCCACGCGGTATGCCCCTATCTGCGTTCACCCTGAGCTACCGTGATGTCGAGGAGATGCTAGCGGAACGCGGGCTCGACCTGACCTACGAAACGGTTCGACGCTGGGTCACCAAGTTCGGGCCGCTGTTTGCCCGGGAGCTTCGGAAGCGAAGGCCCCGCCCGACCTCGCGCTCAACCGAATGCTCAAACTATCTGGTCAATGCCGGATATGCCCAAACCTAATCCCGTCACGCTTGAGAAGCCTGTACACGGTACAGCTTTCGGTCTTGTTGTACCAAGGTGCCACGTCCTTGCAGCGGAGCTGCCACGGCGGCGCCTCGCCCTCGGCATGAGCACGCTCTCGAAGTCATGTTCCCGATCCCGGAACGGTACGGCGCCCGGCGCGGGTGGTCGACCAGGATCAGCACCCACCTCAGCCTAGGCCCCGTCAGGCCGACCCTTCGAACTTAGGCGGTAGGCGAAACAGGGTCACGAAACGCTCTGCGAGCGCGCGATCGCCTTTGAGCGACACGGCTCCTGCGGCCCCAACAGCGTCGAGCGGCTGGCCGCCGTAGACCGCAGCCGCGATGGCCGGCGCCGCCCCCGTGAAGACCATATCGGCCGCATCGAGATCGTCCCGGCCCACCTCGATGCGGCTGTCCGCGACGCGGGCAAGGAAGGTCTCCGCGCCGATGCGGAAGCCGATCCGCGCATCGAGCCCCCGCGCCCGCATCGGATCAAGCATCGTTCGGAACGAGAGGAACAGCGAGACGGCGCTGAGCGGCAGGCTCGGGTCATGGGTCGGCGAGCGCGCCGCCCAGCGGCCGAGGGCCTGGAAGATCGGCTCGCTCTCGTAGCCCCATGGGGTTAGTTCATAGACTTGCGCCGACGCCGGCGGTGGCAGCTTGCGTCGAAGGAGCACGCCGGCGGCTTCCAAGCCTTTGAGCCGCTGCGTCAGGACGTTCGCGCTGATGCCGGGGAGGTCCGCGCGGAGGTCGCCGAATCTTTTGGGGCCCAGCATCAACTCGCGCATCACCAAGAGCGCCCACCGCTCCCCGACGAGGTCGAGCGCGTGGGCCGCCCCGCACGCGTCCTCGTAGCGGCGCCGGGATGGCGAAGGCGACGATTTACTTACTTTCGATAACTTCATAGTTGCTATATTTAACTTAGCTTGCATAAACGTCAAACGTCGGAGGTCGGTGCGGCCCCAACACATGGCAGGAGACAAGACGATGCGCGTTATGGTTCTGGTGAAGGCGACGAAGGACAGCGAAGCGGGCGCCATGCCCTCGACGGAACTCCTCGAGGCAATGGGCAAGTACAACGAGGAGCTGGTCAACGCTGGCATTCTTCTGGCCGCCGAGGGTCTGCATCCTTCAGTGAAGGGCAAGCGCGTGGCCTTCGACGGCCCCACCCGCACCGTCATGGACGGACCCTTCACCGAGACCCGCGAACTGCTCGCCGGCTTCTGGCTATGGAAGGTCAAAGACATGGCCGAGGCCGTCGAGTGGCTGAAGCGCTGCCCGAATCCGATGCTCGGCCCGAGCGAGATCGAGATTCGGCCGGTGTTCGAGGCTGCCGATTTCGGCGACGCCCTGACGCCGGAAATCGCGGAATTGGAGGACCGAACCCGTAAAACGGCGGCCGGCCGCTGAGGTACCGGCCCACGACATACCAGGTGCCTCCCTTCAGGACGAGGCCAAGGGGGGCTCGACGATGCGCTGCTTTTCGGCCCTCCAGCTTCGGTAGCGCATCTGGATGCGTCGTTGCTCCCAGACGGCACCGGCCACAAGCTGGAGATTTACAGGCTGCTTTGCCTCGGCGAACCATCCGGGGGCATCGAGGTGGAAGCGCGCCTGCATACGCTCTGCCCCGACGCGCAAGTCGGCCGGCATGGCGACGAGAAGCTTCAGCTGGGCGGCTGCCATCGTTGCGCGCAGCCCGAGGTCGGCGGCGGGTCCGGAGAGCTCGGTCAGGAAAAGCGCCTCTGCCTCCCGCGTCGAGAGCCCATTCAGCCGCGTGCGATAGCCGTCGAGCAGGCGGTAGCCCCCGGCCGAGTCGCGCACGCTGTAGACGGGGATTCCCGCGGCGCTCAGGGCGTCGACGTCCCGGTAGATCGTGCGAAGCGAAACCTCGCACTCGTCGGCGAGGGCCTGCGCAGTATTATGCCCCCGAGCCGGGAACGTCGTTAAATTGAGAGCAGCCGGCTCGCACGCATCGGAGGAGCCTAAACCAAGCTGACACAGGATGACAGGTTTGGGGGATAACCTGACAACACGGTCGTTCTGCACGCCCGTTCAGAGTTCACGCCTCACTGAGGGTTGCCATCATGCCTGCCATCGAACCGATCACATTCTTCCATGCGCCCCAGACCCGCTCCGCGGGGACGCTGACGCTCCTTGAGGAACTCCGTGCGCCCTACCAGCTGCAGGTGCTCAACATGAAAGCCGGCGAGCAGCGCCAGAGCGCCTACCTCGCCATCAATCCACTCGGCAAGGTGCCGGCGATCCAGCACCGTGGAGCGCTGGTCACCGAACAAGTGGCCATCTTCATCTATCTCGCCGATCTGTTTCCGGAGGCCGGGTTGGCGCCCGGGATCGCCGACCCGCAGCGGGGGTCCTATCTGCGCTGGCTGGTGTATTACGCGGCGTCTTTCGAACCCGCCCTCGTGGACCGGTCGATGCAGCGGGAGCCAGCCGCGCAAGCGATGTCGCCCTACGGCACCTTCGATGGCATGCTCGGCACCCTGACGGACCGTCTCGCCTCCTCACCCTACCTGCTCGGCGATACCATATCGGCCGCCGACATCCTGTGGGGAGTGGCGCTCCAATGGACCGTGATGTTCGGGCTTGTCCCGGAGACGCCGGTGATCAAGGATTACGTGCAACGCGTGACCGATCGGCCGAGCTTCGCGAAGGTGAACGCAATGGATGCCCAACTCGCGGCTGAGCACGAGGCTGCGGTGAAATCGGCCCAAGCATGACACCGGCGCGCCAAGCCGAGCGAGAGCCGGCCCGCGTCAGGCGGGCAGGCGGGAGGCGCTCGGCACGATTGATCGATCAGAGATGTGGGCTGGTGGCGATGGCTGGTTGTTCGACCGGCCTAGCTAGCTTCTCAAGGGTAGGCCTTCGTCATGGATTGACCTGATCATTCGTTGGTAATGTGTTCAGCGGCGTCCAGACCGCAATTCGGCGGTCTTCGGTGAGAAGCTCCGGCAGGGCCGCGTGCCACTCCACCCGATAGGGCCGGTGCAGTTGCACGGTCACGACGTCCTCGTGGTCCCGCCATACCTCGTGTAACAGAAAGCGCTGTTGATCATTCGAATCAACATGAAGCGTCGCGTCGATGTACGTCGCCTCGGACCGCATCGCCCCCAGCACGCCGGTCAGGAGCCGGAGGAAACGCTCGCGCTCCCTCTCTTTCACCCGGAACTCGATGACGTAGGCGACGCTCATCGTGTAGCTCTCGAAGCAATATCGTCAGCCAGGCGCGCGGCATGCGTGATCATCAGCCCGTGCGCCGCACCCTCGTAGACGAGCAGGTCCGCATCGCTGACGAGCGCCGCGTATCGTCGGGCCGTAAGGTCGACTGGCGCCGAGGCGTCCCCATCGCCGTGGATGATCGTCACAGGGAGGGCGAGCGCCGCCGCTTCGGCACGTAGGTCCGTGGCCACGATCGCCCTCTGGAAGTCGAGCAGGATGCGCCGCGAGCAGTCCTGCACCATCGTCGCCATCCAATGGCCGAGACGCGCCCGATGGCCTGGGGCGAAAGGCTCGATGTTCTCGTCGATCCAGCCCGCAAGATCCGTGGCGAGCTGCGCACTCAGCTGCTCGGCCGCATCCGGCGTCAGCCCAGGGGCGCCCTCGCTCTCGGCCATCATGCGAGGTCCCGTCGCTCCGACGAGGACGAGGTGCGCGAGGCGGTCCGGCCCGTGCCGGGTGAGGTAGCGGATCGCCTCGCCGCCCGCGCCCGAGTGGCAGACGAGCGTCGCATCGCGCATATCGAGCCCGTCGAGCACCGCGGCGAGGTCGTCGGCGAGGTCGTCGTAGCCGGCGCTCCCGGGATCAGTGGAGCGCCCGTGCCCGCGCCGGTCGTAAGCGATCGTGCGCAGCCCCCGCGCGTTCAGCGCCACCATCGTCTCACCCCAGATGCGTGAGTCCATCGCCCAGCCGGCGAGCAGAATTACGGGCTGCCCCTCACCCCAGTCACGCACGAACAGGCGATGACCATCTCCGATCTCGACGAAGGGCGGGCTCATGCCGCACCTCCGTCAAGAAAGCCGACGACCTCCGCGATGCGCCCGGCGGCGTCGAGCCGCACCACGTCAGTGCCATGCGCAACGGACGCACCGGCCGCCGACGCAAGCGCCCAGGAGAAGCGCACGAAAGACCCATGCCCGTCCGGCGTACCGGTCAGCGTGAAGCTGTGCCCGGGAAACTGGCCGCGAGCGCCTGCGATGGTCGCGGCGACGCCTTGCCGACCTTCGCCCATCATCATCGGGTCGCGATAGCTGGCGTCCTCGGCCCAGCCGTCGAGAAGACGCGTGCGCTCCGCCTCATCCTGCGCATTCCAGGCGGCGAGATAGTCGGATGCGACTTGGAAGGGGGTTCTCATGGGCTATCCTCCGATCGAGGACCGAAAGATGCGGGAAATGGCGACCCGGCGCGATTACCCCGGAGGTCATAGCCAGCAGGCCGTCTGCGGATAGGATCGCCTACATGATCAGGAGCCCACAAACCGGCACCGTCGGCGACGTCCTGCGCGACTGGCGCCAGCGCCGCCGCCTCAGCCAGATGGACCTGGCCGGCGAGGCGGCCATCTCGACGCGCCATCTCAGCTTCGTCGAGAGCGGCCGGGCCGCGCCGAGCCGTGACATGCTCCTGCGCCTAGCCGAGCCCCTCGGCATGTCGCTGCGTGAGCGCAACCGCCTGCTGCTCGCCGGCGGCTTCGCGCCTCTCTATCCCGAGCGCTCCCTCGATGCGCCCGACATGGCGGCCGCGAAGCAGGCCGTTGGGGCAGTGCTGGCCGCGCAGGAACCGTTCCCGGCGCTGGCGGTGGATAGGCACTGGACGCTCGTGGCCGCTAACGGGGCAGTCAGTCCGCTTCTCGCCGCGGTCGCGCCGGAGCTCTTGAGGCCCCCGGTGAACGTGCTGCGCCTCAGCCTCGCGCCGGACGGGCTGGCACCTTTCATCCTGAACCTGCCCGAATGGCGCCGACATCTCTTGGAGCGCCTGCGTCACGATGCGCGGGCATCCGGCGATGGCGCGCTCTTTGAACTCCATGATGAGCTGCGCGCACTGCCAGCCCCCATCCCCGCTGCTCCTGCCGCGCACGCGACAGCCGCGTCGGTCGCCGTGCCGCTGGTGCTGCGGCATCCCGGGACGGGCGAACGCTTGTCCTTCCTGTCCACCACCAGCGTGTTCGGCACGGCCATGGACGTCACGCTCGCGGAATTGACCCTGGAGTGCTTCTATCCAGCCGATGAGAGGACACGGACCGCCCTCCTCGGATCGCAGCGCTGATCGAAAGTATGCATGAGCCAAATGGACAACAGAGTTCATCTGGCTTTGGTCAGGAGCATCTCTTCCACTCCCACCTACCCGGAAACACGGTATTTTATCTGTATACCGAAATGAGCACAACCAGACGGTATCAAACGGTACAAAGTGATCGTTATCGAAACCGCCGCGGGGCGGGAAAGAGTGCCGCGAGCACACCTGAACAGCATATTTTTGCTTGCATTCCAGCCGAAAGACGGTCGCTTTGATATGAAGCCTTTCAACCTCCTCGGGGTTCGAGGATGTCAGAAGTCCTGATCGTCGGCGCTGGACCTGTTGGTCTGACCATGGCAGCTGAACTCGCCAGATACGGCGTGCCCGTGCGCATCGTCGACCGCAGCCCGCAGCCAAGTCGGACTTCCAAGGCCTTGGTCATCTGGAGCCGCACACTCGAGCTCATGGACCGCATGGCTGCGCGGCGGCCTTCCTCGCGGCGGGCCTGAAAGCACGAGGCGCGACGATCCGCGACGGCGGCGTTCTGCGGGGAGGCGCTAGAGGAAGCGCTCGCCCGCCCGATCATCAAGAAGTCAGACAGGTCATGCCGGTTGTGACGCGGTCCCACTTGCATGGGCGCTGCACGAAAGCGAAACCGGACCGAAATCGAATCGTGGGCGGATTGCCAGCAGTGAAGCCTTGATTCCGTGAACGTATCTGATAGGTTCTGACACCATGCTGGATCGTCCAACTTCGCTTTCCGAGTCCTCCGCCGTTGATCGGGTCGTCGCGGGCTTGGCCGAACACATCCAGTCCGACCTGGTGCCGGGGACCAGCCTGCCGAGTGAAGCCACAATGGCTTCGACCTATGCCGTGAGCCGGTTGACGATCCGGGAGGCCGTGAGAGTTCTGGCGGGTCGCGGCCTGCTCGATCTCGGACGCGGGCGACGCGCGGTCGTCCGGGAACCGGACGGGGCTGCATTCGGAGATCTGCTCGGTGCCGCCACAAGGCACGACGCAAAGTCCTTCTTCGATCTCATCGAGGTCCGGCAAGCCCTCGAGATCCAGTCGGCCACGCTGGCTGCCAAACGGGTCACCCGAGCCGGCCTCGCCGCGATCGAAGGCGCGCTGGGCGGTATGGGCGAGGCCGTCGACGACATCGAGCGAGGCGATGAGCGTTCGTCGGCCGAACAGAAGTTCAATCGGTTCGATGTCGGATTCCACGAAGCACTCGCCCTGACGAGCGGCAATCGCATGCTGACCTTCCTGCTCGACGCCCTGGCGGTCCCCCTTGCCGCGTCGTTCAGGATGTCGACGCGGGGACGAGCCGTACGCGGGCAGACGCACGCGGCGACGCTCGCCGCACATCGGCACATCTACGAATGCGTCCGGAAGGGTGACGCTCGCGCGGCCGCGCAAGCCATGCGGGCGCACCTTAAGGATGTCGAGCAGGACCTGCGCGCCTTTTTCGGCAACGGGGTGGACGCTGATCGTTTCAAGCCGCTGTCGTGACGAGGGCCGCCGACGGTCGTTGGCGTACGCGCTAGACCCGCCACGGGCGTGACGGTGGAAACCGGCGCACGATGCGCTTGGTAACGAGGGAAAGTAGCGTCAACGGCGGTGACAGTCGATCGGCGCTCAAGAAATGGGAGGAAATGACATGAATAGGATCTGCAATATTCTAGCAAACGTGACTGCTTTGCTGGGCGGTGCAGCCGTGGCTCACGCCGAAACGTTGACGATCGCGACCGTCAACAACGGCGATATGATCATCATGCAGAAGCTGTCGCCCAGATGGGAACAGCAAACGGGCAACAAGCTCAATTGGGTCGTGCTGGAAGAGAACGTGCTTCGCCAGCGCGTCACCACCGACATCGCTACCAGGGGTGGCCAATTCGACATTGTGACGATCGGGGCCTACGAGGCGCCGATCTGGGGCAAGGCCGGATGGCTGGAAAACGTCGGCGACCTGCCCGGGTACGACTACGCCGACATCTTCGATTCAGTCAGGAATGGTTTGTCCTACGGCGGAAAGCTCTACGCGTTGCCTTTCTATGCGGAAAGTTCTTTCACGCTTTACCGCAAGGACCTGTTCGAGAAAGCCGGCCTGACCATGCCGGAGCAGCCGACCTACGAGCAGATCCGCCAGTTCGCCGACAAACTTACCGACAAGGCTAAAGAACAATACGGCATTTGCCTGCGCGGTAAGCCGGGTTGGGGCGAGAATATGGCCTTCGTCGGTACGCTGGCGAACACCTTCGGCGGATCCTGGTTCAACATGCAGTGGCAGCCTCAGCTGACCTCCCAACCCTGGAAGGACGCCGTCACGTACTACGTCGACATCATGAAGGCCGACGGGCCGCCCGGGGCGAGCGCCAACGGCTTCAACGAGAACCAGGCGCTTTTCTCGTCGGGGCACTGTGCCATCTGGATCGACGCGACGTCGGCAGCGGGACGCATATTCGATCCGAAACAGAGTCAGGTGGCCGACAAGACCGGCTTCGCCAAGGCTCCGATTGCGGTGACGCCCAAGGGTGGCGGTTGGGCCTGGTCCTGGGCGCTGGCCGTCCCGTCTTCGACGAAGAAGGAGGCCGCCGCCGAGAGCTTTCTGAAGTGGGCGACCTCGGCCGATTACGTGAAACTGGTGGGCGAGACCGAGGGCTGGGTTGCAGCCCCTCCCGGGACCCGCAAATCGACCTATGAAAGCGCCGAATACCAGAAGGCCGCACCGTTCGCCCCGTTGGTGTTAAAGGCCATCATGTCGGCCGACCCGGCCCACCCGACCAAGGACCCTGTACCCTACACCGGCGTGCAATTCGTCTCGATCCCCGAGTTCCAGAGCATCGGCACCACCGTCGGCCAGGATATCGCATCCGTGCTTTCGGGCACGGCGACGGTCGGTCAAGCATTGCAGGCCGCCCAAAACACCGCCGAGGTCGCCATGAAGCGCGCGGGCTACCTCAAGTAAGCAAAAGCGATTCCACGACGGGACCGGGCCATTTCGGTCGAGTGGCCCGACTCGCACCTAATCGGGATTGGACAAGCTTTGGTTCAACTTGCTTCGGGGCACGACGGCATCACGGCGGCCTTGCAGGCCCTGCACCTCGTCGCTCCGGGAGAGGTCATCACGTGCAATCCGTTGGCGGGCGGCGTCTCATCCGATATCCTTGAGATCGTCACGTCGACCCGCCGATTCTGCGTCAAGCGCGCCTTGCCTCGATTGAAGGTCGCGGCGCTCTGGGAAGCGCCGATGGAGCGCAACGCGGCGGAGGCGGCTTGGCTGCGGACGGTCGCGACGTGGATTCCCGATGCCGTGCCGACCGTCTTGGCCGAGGACGCGAACCTCGGGCTCTTCGCCATGGCCTACTTGCCGCCCGATGGCTACCCGGTCTGGAAATCCGAACTCCTCGCCGGCGCGGCCGACCAAGCCTTCGGCGCCGCAGTCGGGATGCACCTCGGCACCATCCACCGTCGCAGTGCAGGCAACCCCGACTTGGCCCGTCGCTTCGCCAACGACGCGACGTTCGAGGCGATCCGGATCGAGCCCTATCTGCACGCCACGGGCCGATCCCACCCGGACCTTCAGCCCTGGCTGAACGACGTCGCGGCACGCACGATGACGACGAAGCACGCTCTGGTACACGGCGACGTGAGCCCCAAGAACATCCTGCACGGCCCAGGCGGCCCAGTGTTCCTCGACGCCGAATGCGCGTGGTACGGCGATCCGGCTTTCGATCTCGCGTTCTGCCTGAATCACCTGCTGCTGAAGGGCGCGCACCAACCGAATCGGCGAGAAGCCTTCCAGGGCGTGTTCGAGGCCCTGGCCCGCGCCTACCTGAACCAAGTGGATTGGGAACCCGCAGTCGAGTTGGAGCGGCGGTGCGCGGCCCTCCTGCCCGCCTTGCTACTCGCCCGGGTCGATGGGAAGTCGCCTGTCGAGTACCTGGACGAAACGCGGCGTGGATCGGTTCGCGGAGCGTCGCTCGACCTGATCCGGTCCCGCCCGGAAACGCTCGCTGCGATCACCCACGCTTGGAGCCGACCCTATGCTTGAGTCCGCGGTCCGTGAAGTCAGGACGCGTCGCATCTGGGATTCCCGTGGGCGGCCAACTGTCGAGGCCGAAGTTACGCTAGCCGACGGCAGCATGGGCCGAGGCATCGCGCCCGCGGGCGCATCCCGTGGCTCGCGCGAGGCCGTCGACCGGCGCGATGGCGGTGACAGGCTCGGCGGCTTCGACGTCGGAGGCGCGCTCGTCGGCATACGGGACGAGATCGGCCCGGCCCTGAAGGGCCGTGATGCCCTCGATCAGTCCAGTGTCGACGCGGTGCTGATCGACCTTGACGGGACGCCCAACAAGGCTCGGCTCGGCGGCAACGCCGTCGTGGCCGTCTCGCTGGCGGTGCTGCATTCGGCCTCGGCCCACGCGGGGCTTCCGCTCTGGCGCTACCTGTCTGGCAACGATGCGGTATCGATCCCGTTGCCCGAGATTCAGATCTTCGGGGGTGGAGCCCACGCGGGGAGGCGGATCGATATCCAAGACCTGATGATCATGGCGCCGACCGCCAAGACCTTTGGCGAGGCGCTCGAAGTGACGGCCGACGTGTACCGCGCCGCCGGTCGTCTGATGGAAGACCGGGGTGGCTTGCAGGGGGTCGCGGACGAAGGCGGATGGTGGCCCGCCTTCGCGACGAACGAGGACGCCTTGGAAACCTTGATGCGGGCCATCGAGGTGGCCGGCTACGCGCCCGGCGTCGACGTGGTCTTGTCCCTCGACATCGCGGCCTCGGAGTTCGGCAAGGACGGGCGCTACCGCCTCGGCCTCGACAAACGCGAGCTGGATAGCGACGGGCTTTGCGAATTGCTCCTCGGCTGGTGCGACCGCTTCCCGATCCTGTCGATCGAGGATCCCCTGGCGGAAGACGATCCCGAGGGATTGGCCCGTTTCACGGCCGCGGTGGGATCACGCATCCAGGTTATCGGCGACGACTACCTGGTGACCGACGCCGGGCGCGTGATGCAGGCGTCGCGGGATCGCACCGTCAACGCCGTCCTGATCAAGGTCAACCAGGCCGGGACCGTGACCGAGGCCAAGGCCGCGCTCGACGCTGGTCGGGCCGTGGGCTTCGGCACGATCGTTTCGGCGCGGTCGGGCGAAACCGAGGACGTCACGGTCGCGCACCTCGCAGTCGGCTGGAACGCGGGCCAACTGAAGGTCGGGTCGTTCACCCGGTCGGAACGCATGGCGAAGTGGAACGAAGTCCTCCGGATCGAGGAACAGGCACCGGGGTCTTTCGCGGGCCTGTCCGGGTTCCCTGTCGCGCTCCACAACGCTCGAAAAGGACGGACATCATGACGGAACAGAGAAAGGGTCGATTTGACGGCCGGAACGCGGTCGTGACGGGCGGGGCGCAGGGGATCGGTCGAGCCGTGGTGAACCGGCTCCTGGCGGAAGGCGCCCGCGTTGTCGTGTGGGACAGCGATGCAGGCGCGCTCGATGCGGCCTCGAAGGACTTGAACGGCAAGGGCAGTGTCGAAACCGTCACGGTCGACATTAGGGACAATGCGGCGGTCGAGGCTGCGGCCGCAAAGGTCGAAGCGAGTCACGGGACCATCGACGTGTTGGTCCATTCTGCCGGCATCGCCGGCCCGACGATGTCCGTCGCCGACTACCCCGCCGCGGAGTGGCGTCGGGTGATCGACGTCGACCTTAACGGCGCCTTCAACGTCAACCAGGCCGTCGTGCGCCGGATGATCGATCAGAGTCGCGGCCGGATCGTCAATATCGCGTCGGTGGCCGGCAAGGAGGGCAACCCGAACGCGGCCGCCTACAGCGCAGCGAAGGCGGGCCTGATCGCGTTGACCAAGAGTCTCGGCAAGGAAACCGCGACACACGACATCGCGGTAAACGTGATTACGCCCGCGGCGGCCAAGACCCGCATCCTCGAACAGGTGTCCCAGGCCCACATCGACTACATGCTTTCGAAGATCCCGCGCGGGCGGTTCGTGGCGGTAGAGGAGATCGCGGCGCTGGTGACGTGGCTCGCCTCCGACGAGAACTCGTTCACCACGGGCGCCGTGTTCGACATCTCGGGCGGGCGGGCGACTTATTAGGCACCGAAACGACATGGCAGCTGATCGACGCGGCTTCGACTACATCATCGCCGGAGGCGGTTCTTCGGCCTGCGTGACCGCCACGCGTCTCGTGCGCGACCACGGTGCCCGGGTCCTGCTCCTGGAGCGCGGCCCGGCCAAGTACGCTTGGCTGATGCGCATGCCGGCCGGCTACATGAAATATCTCGCCCGCGACGAATTCCTGGAAATGCATAAGTCCGTGCCGCAGCCGCAACTCGGCGGCCGGGCACCCATCGTCCCCCAGGCCAAGGTCCTGGGCGGCGGCAGTTCGGTCAACGCCATGGTCTACATGCGCGGACAGCGCGAGGATTACGATGGTTGGGACACGTTCCTCGGTGGCGACTCGGGGTGGTCCTACGCCGACATGCTCGCTTCGTTCCGGGGCATGGAAGGCAACGCCCGTCTCAACGACGCTTACCACGGCATTAACGGTCCGTTGCAAGTGTCCGATCCGGGCTACATGGCTGAGATGTCGCAAGCCTTCGTGCTCGCGGCTCAGGGCTGCGGCGTTGCCTACACCGGTGATTTCAACGGCGCCACGCAGGCGGGCGTGGGCCCCATGCAGAACACGTTCGGGCGGGGCCGCTCCGGCCGCATGGAGCGCTGCGACGCCGTGAAGGCGTTCCTGTCGCAGGTGATCGATGATCCACGCCTCATGGTCGCGACCGGGGCCACGGTGACCCGCGTTATCATCGAAGGCGGCCGCGCGGTCGGCGTCTCCTACGTGCAGGGTGGCAAGGTGGTCGAGGCCCGGGCCGAGGCCGAGGTGCTGCTTGCCGCGGGAACCTACAATACGGCCAAGCTTATGATGCTGTCCGGGCTCGGGCCGGCCGTCCACCTGGCCGAGCACGGCATCAAGACGGTGGTCGACCTACCGGGCGTGGGCGCCAATCTCCAGGATCACCATGAGGTGCCGGTGATCGCCGCGACGAACAAGCGGTCCGCGGGCTACCACGGCGAGGACCGGGGCTGGCGCATGGTGCGCAACGGCCTGCAATACCTCGCCTTCGGTTCGGGTCCGGTGACCACCATCGGGGTCGATTGCTGCTGCTTCTACGATCCCGACGGGGGCGAGCGGCCGACGATCCAGCTCTACTGCGCCCCGATCGTCTACCTCGACCGCGACGTCGCCGACAGGAAGCCGACCCACGGCGTCACGCTGACGTCCTGCCTGCTGCGCCCGAAAGCCCGAGGCTCGGTGAAGCTGCGATCCAACGACCCGGCCGACCTGCCCGTCGTCGACTGCAACTTCTTCGGTAATATCGACGACCTGCGTTTGACGGTCGCGTCGATGCGTTTCGCTCGTCGGTTACTGGCGACCGCGCCCGCCTCGGGCCTGGTCGATCATGAGATGTTGCCTGGCGTCGAGGCGCAGAGCGACGATGCGCTGCAGACCTTCTGCAAGAAGATGGTGAAGACCAACTACCATCCGGTCGGCACGGCGCGCATGGGCAGGGACGATGACCCGATGGCGGTGCTCGACACGCGCTTGCGTGTGCGGGGCGTAAAAAACCTTCGCGTGGTCGACTGCTCGGCCATGCCTTTCATCCCATCGGGCAATACGAATGCGCCCGCCCTGGCCATGGGAGACCGGGCGGTTGCGATTATCTGCGACGAGAGCGGCAGGGCCACCGGCGCTGAGACGGACGGCGCAAAGCTATTCGCCCTCACGTGAACGAGGACGTGGGGTCACCTCGCCGTTTGCTCAAATTTGCACGCTAAGCAGGGCGCACATGAAGAAGCATATGGTGCACTGCACAAAAGGAAGATGATGCAGCTCGTACCAGGCCCGGCCGCATGATTGCGACCGAGCCAAGGTTGGCAGGGTGCGCAGACGCTAAGGGGTCACGAATCGCGGCGAGCAGGTCTAGACCCATTGCTCTCCGATCGCACGGCGCCGCTTCCCCGCGAGCCGAGTGGGTGCGGATGGCGTCGGGCCGGATCACGGGGCTGCTCGGTCTGCACTGAGATGCCGATCCTGCGGGGCATCGGCTCAAGCGTGTGCCCTGCTCCCTTCGACGGAATCATCACCGGTGGCGAGATTTCCGTCGCCGGGTCCGTTGACAAGCTCGCGCTTCTCAGGGAAGTGCGTCGACCTCAAGGCGGCGCGGCAGGGGCTGTGTAGCGGGTCTCGATGGCGGAGCGAACGAGCGCGCGGATTTCGTCGACGGCGATCCCGTCGTTGGCCGCTACGGCGGCGACCTCGTCGGCAAGCCCGTCGTCCTTGATCGAGGTCCGCATCCAGGCTGCGAAGTCGCCGTTCTTGAGATGGAACAGATAAGTGTCAGGATCGACGCCGTCGCCCACCTGAAGAAACATGCTGAGATTCTGCGCGCGGATCCTCAGTGCCGCGTCCTTACCGCGGAAGAAGAAGCTACGGTCTTCGCCCAGCGTCCCTTCGGCGTATTTGCGGGTGTGGCGTCTCACGTCGCCCTTGGGCTTGCCGACCGCGATCAGTGCCGGCGGCGTGCCGCCGCGGCGATCCCACCAGATTGCTTCGCCGACCTCGGGGCCGCGTTTCGGCAACGGCGGACACGGTTGGTCGAGCGTGCGACTCAAGACCTCGATCAGCTCGAGGCTCTCGCGACCGATCAGCAGAACGGTGCCGAGGCTGCGCAGGGCACCCGTGGCCAGCGTGTCGGGATGGACCGTGACGAAGATCGTCGGCATCTGGGCGTCGAGGTTGACGCCGTCACCGGCGTCGCGCCCGCGCGGCAGCATGTGATGTGCCTCGTCGACGAGAATCCAATGCGGTCGTCCGTATTTGGCGCGGATGTCGAGCACGGCGGGCAAGAGGCTCGCCAGCACGGCAGGTCGATCCTCGACGCTCGATCCCAGCAGATTGACGGCGACGTCGGTGCCAAGCTTGC
>JAABUT010003033.1_pt1 | contig 15049 bp, 16 predicted proteins | sample 5559281 | NCBI WGS metagenome assembly JAABUT01 (sample SAMN10711880, study PRJNA513359) | rock metagenome | isolation source: Antarctica rocks | place: Antarctica: Victoria Land, Ricker Hills nord | collected 2016-01-04 | reverse complement strand
CACGACGAACGAGGTGGTCTCTCAGGTGGAGGCGGTCTCACCCGGTTCGGCCGCCTCGTTCGTCAAGACGCTCATCACCCAGGCGCAGGCCAACCGCACTGGCGCCGGTCTGGGTGCTGTGTTCGGCGTCCTCATCGCTCTGTGGTCGGCATCCGGGTACGTCGCCGCCTTCATGCGGGCGTCCAACATCATCTACGACATCGGCGAGGGACGGCCTATCTGGAAGACGCTGCCGATCCGCGTCGGCGTCACGGTGCTCGCGGTCATCATCCTCGTCATCAGTGCGGTCATAGTCGTCGTGAGCGGCCCCGTGGCGCGCCAGATTGGTGACGTCATCGGCGTGGGCGACACCGCGGTGCTGCTGTTCAACATCATCAAGTGGCCGGTCCTCGCCGTCATCATCTCGCTCCTGCTCGCCGTGCTGTTCTGGGCCAGCCCGAACGCCAAGCAGGCGGGCATCAAGTGGGTCAGCCCGGGCGGGCTCATCGCCATGCTGCTGTGGTTGGCCATCTCGGCGCTGTTCGCTGTCTACGTCGCGAACTTCTCCAGCTACGACAAGACCTACGGCTCGCTGGCCGGCGTCGTGATCTTCCTCGTGTGGCTGTGGCTCAGCAACGTCGCGATCCTGCTCGGGGCCGAGATCAACGCCGAGCTGGACCATGCCAAGGCCATCGAGGAGGGGCTGCCCCCGGACGTGCAGCCCTTCGCCGTCCCCCGCGACACCCGCAAGCTCAGCAAGGAGGAGAAGCTCGAGGTGACTCGGATCGCGAGGCACCGCAGGGATTAGCTCAGCATCGATAAACGGGCGGGGATGACAGCCGCCGACTACATGAAGTCGCCGCCCCCGAAGTCACCCCCGACGAAGTTCCCGAACCCGCTCCGGTCACCACCCGACGTCGCCACCGGACTGGTCGGTTCCCGGGGGGTTCGTCCCTGGGACGCTGCCGGCGTCCCCGGAGCCAGCAGCGTCTTCGTCGTCTACAGCACCGAGGTCACCCCGGACGAGCGTGCCTCGTGGAAGTCGTGATCGGCCTAGGATCGGCGAATGCCTGTGGACCTCACCGAGGATGAACTTGACTTCCTGATGGCGACGCTGGATCTGTCGCACGAGGGGCGGACCGACGATCTGGTGGATCGCGTCGCACGTGGTGTGCCGGCGAACCTCACCGGCCGCACAGGGGATTCCCTGCTCATCCTCGCGGCCTACCATGATCATCCGGGTACCGTTGGCATGCTGCTCGAGCATGGTGCCGATCCCAACCGCGTTAACGACCGTGGACAGACGGCGCTGGGCGCAGCTGTTTTTCGACGCAGCGCCGAATCGGTACAGCTGCTGCTGGATTGGGGTGCTGACCCGCTCGCCGGTGAACGATCGGCGCTCAGCGTGGCGGCGTTTTTCGGCCTGGAGGACGTGTCTGCGTTGCTTCGCGGACGCCCCACCGAAGCGACCGGAGCGGCTGCCGGCGACGCCGCTGGGCACTGACCTGCCCACCGGCGAAGTCAGGGTCGGCGGTAAGCCACCGGTGAGCGGTTGTTTAGCCGACAAGCGGGTAGGCGCGTGTGGCGGGCGGCTGCTCGCGTCACCTGGAGGTTCCGTCGCCAAGAAGTCGCCCGTCCGACCCGTCCGGCCCGTTCATCCCTGGAACACCGAGCAGCCAGACCCCGCCCCTGGAAGAGCCGACGGTCCCGGCCGTTCCGCTGCCGCCGAAGCCGGACCAGCAGGGCCCGGAGACGCGTTCCCCGACCGGTGCCGAGACCGGTACGCCGCCGGAGGGGGTTGCCCAGCAGGGCGAGTTCCTGACCACCGCGCACGGTGCGCGGCTGCGCGACAGCGATCACTCGCTGAAGGCGGGTGCCCGCGGACCGACGCTGCTGCAGGATCACCACTTGCGCGAGAAGGTCAGCCACTTCGATCACGAGCGCATCCCGGAGCGGGTCGTGCACGCGCGGGGCGCGGCGGCGCACGGCGTCTTCGTGGCCAACGGTGCCGGGGAAGGCATCTGCCGGGCGGATTTTTGAGGAAGGGTGTCGAGACGCCCGTCTTCGTCCGGTTCTCGACGGTGTTGGGATCGCGGGGATCGCCGGATCTCGCCCGCGACACCCGAGGTTTCGCGACCCGGTTCTATACCAGCGAAGGCAATTACGACCTGATCGGCAACAACATCCCGGTTTTCTTCATCCAGGACGGCATCAAGTTCCCCGACGTCGTGCATGCCGCGAAACCCCACCTGGACCGTGAGATCCCCCAGGCGCAGAGCGCCCACGACACGTTCAGGGAACTTCGTGTCGCTGCACACGGAGGCGCAGGCGCACACGATGTGGAACATGTCCGACCGCGGCATCCCGCGCGCATTCCGCACGATGGAGGGCTTCGGCATCCACACCTTCCGGCTGATCAACGCGGCGGGTGAGACGTCCCTGGTCAAGTTCCATTGGAAGCCCCGCCTAGGCGTCCACTCGGTGACCTGGGAGGAGGCGCAGCTGACCAATGGTGTTGATCCGGACTTCCACCGACGCGATCTGGCCGATTCGATCGAGTCCGGCGCCTACCCGGAATGGGACTTCGGAGTGCAGGTCATCCCCGACAACGATGAACAGATTTTTCGGGGCATCGACTTGCTTGACCCGACGATGTTCATCCCCGAGGAGCTAGCCCCGGTGCAGCTGCTTGGCACCATGACCCTCAAGGCCAACCCGACGAACTACTTCGCCGAGACCGAACAGGTCGCCTACAACCCCGCGAACCTGGTCTCGGGAATCGACGTCACCAACGATCCGCTGCTACAGGCCCGATTGTTCTCCTACCTGGATACCCAGCTGACCCGCCTGTCCGGGCCGAACTGGACGCAGATTCCGATCAACCGCGCACACGCCCCGATCAACGACATGCTGCGCGACGGCTTCCATCAGGACGCCGTGCACGGCGGGGCGGCGCCCTACCGACCCAACTCGCTTGACGGCGGGAATCCGTTCCAAGCCGGTGACAGCGATCATGCGTTCATCGACATACCGGTCGAGGTTCCGGCAAGCCAGAAGGTCCGAGAACACTCGGCCAGCTTCGATGACCACTTCAGCCAGGTCACCCTGTTCTACCGCTCGCTCACGCCAGTCGAACAGGACCATGTCGTCGCGGCGTACACCTTCGAACTGTCCAAGTGTTACGAGCAGACGATCCGGGAGCGGCAGCTCGTCGCGCTAGCCAACATCGACGCCGATCTGTGCGAGCGGGTAGCTCAAGGTCTCGGGTTGCCCGCGCCGAAGCCCACCGAAGAGGCGACCGACCCCGAGCCGAGCGCTGCACTGAGCCAGCTAGGCGAAACCTGGCCGGTGACCGGGCGCGTCGTCGGCCTGATCATCGGCGCCGACAGCAGCCAAGCGCACGTCGCTGCCATGCTCGAAGCAATGCAGGCGGCCGACGTCGTGGCGTTGGTCGTCGCGCCGACCGGCGGCAAATACGGGTCCTTGACGGCACAACGCACCTACGCCAACGCATCCTCGACGGAGTTCGACGCGCTGGTTGTCACCGGCGCCACGCCACCAGCGCCCGACGCGGTCCCGGCACTCGACACCAAAAGCGGTGCCGGCCACGGACCGGCGGCCCCGTCAGACCCGCGCGTCGTGAAGTTGTTGCAGGAGGCATGGCGGCACGCCAAGGCGATCGGGTCGATGGACGACGGTACAGCCCCAGCCGCCGCAGACATCCCGAGCGCCGGCGTCGGTATCGCGACCGGCAACGGCAAGGACGTCGCGCAGCAGGTGCTCGAACTGTTGGGCACACACCGATGCTGGGATCGCTTCGACCCCGCACCGCGCGCGTGACACGCCACCGAGACCCCGCTCGGTGATCGGGTGCCCCGCGAGGTGAGCACAGCAAATAGTGAGCCAAGCACCCCGGTAGAAGCTTTGGAGGGTCTGCTCGACCATCGTCCTTGAGGTCGGCCATCCGGCGCTAGATCGGTGGCCTTGTCCTTGTCCTTGTGCTCCGCGGTCGCGGCGGCCCGATCCTTGCACCACCAGCACAGTCCATCAACCGGTACCCGTGCATCGACCGGTCGCGGGAAGACTCCAGGTCCAGACCCCATCGACCTGTCTGCGATCGCAGGTCGCGTCGGGAGTCCATGGAAGAGCGCTTCAATTCGGAGGGTCGCCTGAGTAGTTTCGGTGCGCGTGCTTCCCACGCCTCAGTGGGCAGTTTAGACATTTCTCCGCGTCTACCCGTTCGAGTCGGACCAGGACGCTGGCGTGTCCCTTGGAGTGGTCGGTGGTGTGCAGAACTTGTCCGGGTCACTGTCGAGGCTCACCTAGCGCTCGCCCGGTCTTTGAGCCAGCAGACCAGCGCTCTCCCGCCGCCTCAACCCCGTGTGACCGTGACCTACCTCCGCGGATCTCGCGAAAAGGGGCGCGGTCCTGTGCGACTTGGCGCCTATCGTGTCGCGGCTGAGATGTCCCTCGATTGGCTCAGCTTCCCGGCCAGCACGCGGCACCCGGGTGGTGGCTCATGGCGCCGCGCGCGGGGTGCCCCGCCAGCTTCTGGTGCCGGTATGTGCCCCGCCGGGCTGGCGTGCTGTTACTGATTGAGTGCGAGGTCCATGCGGTCCAGGAGTGCTTCGAGGGCCTGCTCGAACTCGGCCTCGGTGTGGTCTTCGGATAGCTGGGTCCGCAGTCGGCCCACGGTGGGGTAGTCGGTGACGTCCAGGTCGGTGTCGGCGGTGGGCAGGGCGGCGTCGCCTTCGTTGAGGGGTTCCTCCACGGGCGCTGTGCTGGCGCCGTGAGCGGCGGACTCCAGCAGCAGGTGCCCGAGCAGGAAGCTGGTGAAGGCCCGGTATGCGGCGACGGCCTGGGCCTCGGTGAAGCCTCGCGAGATGAGTCCGTCGAGGAACTCCTCGACCATGCGCAGGCTGCGCAGCGGCGGTCGCAGCCAGGGCGCGGCCGGGTGCCGGGTGGCGATAAGCGGGAACGCGTTCGGGTGGGCCAGGGCGAGCTGGCGCACCGCGTGGGCCATCCACTGCAGGAAGGCCTGCCACCCATCGGCCGGGTCCATCCGGCCGCCGGGGTCGACCTCGATCTGCCCGACCAGGCGGTCCACCACGGCCTCGAGCAGGTCCTCGCGGCCGTTGACGTACCGGTAGAGGGACATCGCCTCGACCCCGAGGTCATGCCCGAGCCCGCGCATCGTGAGCGCGGAGGGTCCTGAGTCGTCGATGATCGCGATGGCATGGCCGATGATCCGCTCGCGGCTGAGCCGATTCGCGCGCACACTCTGCCGGTCCGCTTCTGGCTGGTGAGAATCGCTCATCGGGCAGGCCCTCCTGTAGTGATGGGTTGGCGCTTCGAGGTACCCATCGTCCTCCCATTGACCTTGGGCCGCCGGCCAATGCCGCGCGGCGCCGACCGTCTCGGCCGGTGTCCGTATCCCGCCGAGGCTGGGTGCGGTCCAAGGTTTGAAGTCTGAAGTCCTGGAGGTGGTTCACCGCGCGAAGGCCCTCAGAGCGAGTAGGGTGGCGAACGTCCGCCGCTTACGTTGTAAGGGAGCATGAAGACCATGACCGACAATCTGAGTACCGCGCTAACCGACCTGGTAAGGACGGTGGCGGCCTTCGTGCCGAAGTTCGTCGCGTTCCTGCTGATCCTGCTGATCGGCTGGTTCATCGCCAAAGCTATCGCCAAGGTGGTCGGCAAGCTGCTGGAGAAGGTCGGCTTCGACAAGGCTGTCGAGCGAGGCGGGGTGAAGAAGGCGCTGGAGAAGTCCAAGTTCGACGCCAGCGACATCGTCGCCAAGCTCATCTACTACACGCTGATGCTGTTCGTGCTGCAGCTGGCGTTCGGGGTGTTCGGGCCGAACCCGATCAGCCTGCTGATCGCCAGCGTCATCGCGTTCCTGCCCAAGCTGATTGTCGCCATCATCATCGTCGTCGTCGCCGCAGCCATCGCGGCCGCGGTCAAGACGCTTGTCGAGGGCACCCTCGGTGGCCTGTCCTACGGCAAGGTGCTGGCCAACATCGCCTCCGGGTTCATCCTGTTCCTCGGCGTGATCGCCGCGCTGAACCAGATCGAGGTCGCCACCGCCGTGACCGTCCCGATCCTGGTCGCCATTCTGGCCACCCTCGCCGGGGTGGTCATCGTCGGCGCCGGCGGTGGGCTGATCAAGCCCATGCAGACCCGGTGGGAGACCTACCTGACCAAGGCCGAGGAAGAGGCCCCGAAGGTCAAGGAACAGGCCCAGAGCGCACCCAGCGTCAAGGACCAGGCCAAGGCCGCCAAGGACAAGGCGCAGAACGCGTACGACCAGACCGCCGAGCAGCCGTCCCCCGAGACGCCCGGCAAGACCGGTTCCTACGGGGCCAGCCGCCTCTAGACGCACCGGCCACCGCGCCGGCAAGACCAGTCCGGGCCGACCACTTCACCAGCACCACCCAAACAGCCGATGACGGCAACGCACTACGACAACGCACCAGGAAAGCGGAAAGCACATGATCACCACTGAAGAGATCCAGGGCATGTTCAACACTGGCGGCGGGACCGTCGTCGGCCAGGGCGGGGGCAAGCTCGGCAAGGTCGGCCAGGTCTTCCTGGACGACGAGACCGGTAAGCCGGAGTGGGTCACCGTCGCCGCCGGCGGCCTGTTCGGCGGCAAGGAGTCTTTCGTCCCGCTGGGGGAGTCGACCCTGTCCGGTAGCGAGATCACCGTCCCCTACGACAAGGCGAAGGTCAAGGACGCTCCCGGGGTCAACCCGGACGGCGAGGGGCACATCTCCGAGGACCAGGAAGCCAAGCTGTACGAGTACTACGGGATGACGTACTCCACCGCCGCGTCAGATTCCGGGCTGCCGGCCGGGGAGGCCCAGACGCGCGGTAAGCCGCAGGTGGGTCGCGACACCTCGGGTCCGACCATGGACGAGGCGATGACCCGATCGGAGGAGCAGCTGAAGGTCGCCACCGAGAAGGTCGCCACCGGCAAGGCGCGGCTGCGCAAGTTCGTGGTCACCGAGAACGTCACGACGACGGTCCCGGTCAGCCGCGAGGAGGTCCGTCTCGTGACCGAGCCGATCACCGAGGAGAACCGCGGGGACGCGATGGCCGGCGGCGACATCACCTCCGAGGAGCACGAGGTCACGCTGCACGAAGAGCGCCCCGTCGTGCAGAAGGAAGTCGTCCCGGTCGAGCGGGTCCGGATGGACACCGAGACCGTCACTGGTGAGCAGCAGGTCACCGAGGAGGTCCGCAAGGAGCAGATCGAGTCTGACACCTCCGACGTCCAGGGCACCGGAAAGCCGAAGACCGCCAAGGACGCTCCCCAGCGCTGACCCACTTGGGTGGGTGTGGCCCCCGACCCGGGGGCCACACCACCGCCGTGGACCGCGCCGACCCGGCAGCGACCCCCGAACGACGCCGATCCGGCGCCACCCCGCTTCATTGATGTGAAGGATGACCATGGCCAACGAGCAGAGCGGCGCTAGCCGGCTCGAACCGACCCCACCCAACCCCGACCGTGCCCGGCCGGTCCAAGAACCGTCGCGGGAGCCGACCCGCAGGTACGTCGAACCGGAGCTCGTCCGCCCCGCCCCCGCCCCCGACCTTGGTCGCCAGCCGGGGCTGGACCGGGACGCGGTGGTGGCCGCTCAGAAGGAACGCTACGGCGGGATCAAGATCGGTTCGGCGTTCTTCGGCTGGCTGACCGCGACCGGGATGGCGCTGGTGCTGACCGCGCTCGTCGCGGCCGCCGGCGCCGCTGTCGGAGTCGCCACCAGCACCGACGTCGGCGCCGCCACCAATCAAGCAACCAACAACGCCGGCACCGTCGGGATCGTCGGGGCGATCGCGCTACTGGTGATCGTGCTCGCCTCTTACTACTGCGGCGGGTACGTCGCCGGGCGGATGGCCCGCTTCAACGGTGCCAAACAGGGCGTCGCCGTGTGGTTGTGGGCCGTGCTGATCGCGATCGTGCTGGCCATCGTCGGGGCTGTCGCCGGCAGCAAGTACAACGTCCTCGGACAGTTGAACGCCTTCCCCGGCATCCCCGTCAACGGGGGCACCCTCAGCAGCGCCGGCATCATCGCCCTGCTCGCTGTCGCGGTCGCCGCCCTGGCCGGTGCGGTCCTCGGCGGCCTGGCCGGCATGCGCTACCACCGCAAGATCGATCGGGTCGGCCTCGACGCCGCAGACCGATAACCCTCCGCTAACCCACCGCTAACCCGCCACCCAACAGCGGCACCAGCACTACGGGCCTGCAGCTCCCATCCCGCGCAGCCCGTTCGACCCGACAGCAGCACCCGTGCACGCCAACAAGGAGACGTACAGATGACCGTAGAGCAGCAGCCGAGCTCAGCCTCGGCGCAGTTGAAAGACCTGATGATGCAACGGCTGAACGAGGGGCTGGGGTTGGCGGCTAAGGCCGCCGGTCAGCAGGCTGGCACCTTGGCTCAGGCGGTGCGGCAGACCGGTGAGGAGATGCGCCAGCAGGGTCAGGACGGCCAGGGTAAGCTGGCCGACCGGGTCGCCCAGCCGATCCAGCGGCTCAGCGGCACCCTGAGCCAGGCCGACCCGCAGGCCAGCAGCGACCTGAAGGCGCTCCGGCCGAAGGTGAAGGAGCAGACGCAGCAGCTGAAGGCGCAGGCCGGCAGCCGGCTGAAGACGCAGACGCAGACTCGGACGACGGCCGCCGCGGACGGGGTGAACGCGGTCACCGCGGGGGTCCGCCAGGTCGGTGAGCAGCTGCGCGCGCAGGGTCTGCAGACGCCCGCGCTGGTCATGGACGTGCTGGCGGAGAGGATCGAACCGGTCGGCGGCTACCTGAGCAGCACGGACCCGGAGCAGCTGCGCAGCGACGTCGCTGCGTACCGGCAGAAGGCCCAGGCCAAGGCGAGTTCGGCTGCGGCGAAGGTCAACCAGAAGCAGCAGGCGGCTACCGCCAAGGTCACCCAGGCCGGGAAGGCCACCGCGACACGGGTCCGGAACAAGCCCGCACTCCCCGTCGCTGGCGCCCTGTCGATCGTCGCTGTGGTGACGCTGCGGATGCGCAAGGCCAAGGCGCAGCAGCCGAAGCCGGTGGACGTCACGGCGTTGCCGGCGGCACCCGCGGACCTTGCGGAGGTTCCGGAGCTGATGGGTCCGCAGTTCGACGTCCCCCCGACCGTGCCCGGCGAGGTTTTCGGGGTAGACCGGTCGAACCTGACCCGGACGCAGCTGCGTGACGAGGCGACCGCGGCGGGGCTGCAGCTAGGCCCGGACATGAGCAAGCGGGAGATCATCGACGCGCTCGACGCGCTTGACGGTCGATGACCCTCCGGCCCTTGACGTCGTAGCGCCTTTTACTGCCAGCCATCCCACTGGGTATCCCGTGGGCATGGGAGCGGCGGCCCCCAGGCTGTCCAGCGCACCGTGACCTCGCCCGTGCGCTGGGCAGAATCCGCCGAACACCGACCAACCCGCGCGTCAGCCAACGAAAGGCAGGCCCATCACGCAGATCGACAAGCAGCAGATCCTCGAGATGCTCCAAACTCACGGCAGCAGCGAACAGGTCAGCCAGGCCGAGCAGGAGCTGCCCGACCGGGTCGACACCGACCAGCACGCGGGCCTGCTGAGCAAGCTCGGCGTCAACCCGCAGGAGCTGCTCAGCAAGCTCACTGGCTCCGGCGGCCTCGGTGGCTCCGGGGGGCTGGGTGGCCTCGGGGACAAGCTCGGCATGTGACTGGCGCCCGGACGGCCCTGCCCGCCAGAGGCGAGCAGGGCCTCCCGGTCCGCAACCCCGTTTCACCCCTCCGCATTCAGCTCTACCGGTGGGCTGTGCACGGCGCACGCCTTTGCACCGTCCTGCCTCAAACCTTTGGAGTACCTATGAGCAGCACCCGCAACACCGTCATCCGGTCCATGCACGATGTGGGCGTGGCCGCCTGGTTCGGTGGTTCCCTGATGGGCGCGGTCGGCGTCAACGGCGCCACCCGCACCGTCGCCGGCCCGCAGAACGACCTGGCGGTCGCCGCGTCCGGATGGGCCCGCTGGTCCCCGGTAGCCGCGGCCGCGATCGGTGTCCACGTCATCGGCGGGGTCGGCCTGATCCTGGCCAACCGGGGCCGGGTCGCCGGACAGTCCGGCGTCAGCGCTAACACGGCGGTCAAGACCGTCCTGACCGGTGCGGCCATCGCCAGCACCGTTTATTCCGGGATCCTCGGAGCGCACCTGGCGGAACAGAGCGACGCACCCGTCGAAGCGGCAACGGTCCCCAGCGCCCAGACCCCGCAGCAGGTGGCCCGCTCCCAGCAGCAGCTGCGGGTCCTGCAGTGGGTCACCCCGGCCTTGACCGGAGCGCTTATCGTGCTCGGCGCGCAGCAGGGCGAGCAGCAGAAGCCGGCCGAGATCGCCAAGGGCGTCGCCGCCAAGACGCTGCGCCGCGCCCGCGGCTGACCACCACAGCAGAGCCCCATCACCCCCGACATGTCTCCACTGTCGACCCCGTCGGGCCGACCACCAGAAAGGGCCAGCCCGCAGATGACCAGTACCGACCTGACCCGGCAGAACCTGCCCGTCCTAGACCGCACCCCGGACGAATATGCGGCCGCTGCCGGGGTCGCCCGCGGCGGGTACGTGCTGTCGGATGGCGTCGGCAAGGACCCGGACGTACTCCTGGTGGCGACCGGGTCCGAGGTCCAGATCGCCCTCGACGCGCAGCAGCTGCTGGCCGACGACTCTATCGAGGCACGGGTGGTGTCCATGCCCTGCCGGAGTGGTTCACCCAACAGGCGCTGGACTACCAGGACGAGGTGCTGCCCTCGCACGTCCGCGCCCGGGTCAGCGTCGAAGCCGCCGTCGGGAAACGGTGGCGCGAGGTCGTCGGCGACGCCGGGATGGTCATCTCCCTCGAGCACTTCGGCGCCTCCGCGGACTACCAACGCCTATACACCGAGTTCGGCATCACCGCCGACGCTGTCGCCCAAGCGGCCCGGGACAGCCTGACCCAAGCCGGCGCCGGTCTCGATGCGATCCGACCCGGCGGCGTCCAGGACACCTCCGCGCCGGACACCGGCGGCACCGGCGACCAGCCCGGCTGACCCTTGTCCAGACTCCACACCCAGCACCACGTCAAGCACCACGCGTACACGCGACCCGCCCGGAAAGGACCCGCCGTGGCCGTCCCCCAACAGTTGGCTGAACTGAGCAAGCCGAAAACCGACGCCTTGGATCGGCTGTCCGCCCAGGGCGTGGCGATCTGGCTCGACGACCTGTCCCGAGAGCTGCTCGCCGGCGGCGGCCTGCAACGGCTCGTCGACGACTTCCACGTCGTCGGAGTGAGCACCAACCCGACGATCTTCGCCAGCGCGCTAGCCCACGGGGACCGCTACCAGGACCAGCTGTCCGCGCTGCGCCACTTGGGAGCCGACCTCAACCAGGCCGTGTTCGAGATCACCACCGACGATGTCCGGCAGGCCTGCGACGTCCTAGCTCCGGTCTATGACACCACCGGCCACTCGGACGGGTCGGTGTCCATCGAGGTCGACCCCCGGCTGGCCCGGGACACCGCCGCCACCATCGAAGTGGCCCGCCAACTGTGGCAAGCCGTGGACCGCCCCAACCTGTACATCAAGATCCCGGCCACCCTCGAAGGCCTCCCGGCGATCACCCAGGTCATCAGCGAAGGCATCAGCGTCAACGTCACCCTCATTTTCTCCCGCGCCCGCTACCTCCAGGTCCTCGACGCCTACGCCAGTGGACTGGAGTCGGCCCTGGACCACGGCCTCCTGGCCGACATACCGAACATCCGCTCGGTGGCCTCGTTCTTCGTCTCCCGCATCGACGCCGACATCGACGCCCGCCTCACCGCGGACGGCCGCCCCCAAGCCGTCGCCCTGCGCGGGACCGCTGCGATCGCCAACGCCCGGCTCGCCTACCAGGCTTTCCAGGACTTCACCCGCACCCCACGCTGGAAGGGGTTGGCGCTGGCCGGCGCCACCTCGCAACGACCCCTGTGGGCCTCCACCGGCGTCAAGGACCCGGCCTACCCCGACACCCTGTACGTCACCTCCCTGGTCACCGCCGGTACGGTCAACACCATGCCCGCCGCCACCCTCGCCGCGGTCGCCGACCACGGCGTCATCTCCGGCGAAACCATCACCAGCCGCTACCACGCCGCCGCCACCGCGCTGCACGCTCTCGCCGACGTCGGCATCGACCTCGACGCGGTCACCGAACGCCTCGAACGCGACGGCCTGACCAAGTTCGAGAACAGCTGGCAGGAGCTGATGTCCTCGGTCAACCACGCCCTGCACCCCTAGCGCGTCCGTCCGCATAACCGACCGACCACGTCAAAGCGACCAAGGAGCCAGACCATGTGGGTGTTCCTCTCTTCTCGACTGCGCCGTTGGGCCCTGTTCGCTGTCCTGCTGCCGCTCGGGCGGTTCGGCGCCCGCCGACTGGCCGGCGTCCTCGAGCGGCGCAACGAGCCGACCCGCTTCACCAGGACGCTGCGCCGGGTATCGGCGCCGCTACCCGGACGTGACGTCGAGCGTCACTGATCAGACCCTGAAATGACCCTGAAATGAGGCTCTCCTGACGTATCCGTGGGTCATTTGCGGCCTGGGAGGGTTGGTCGGTGGCCGCCGAGGCTGAGTAGGGCGACGGCGGTGAGGGCTTGGGGTGACTTGAATCCGAACGCCATCCGGGTAATCAGGCGGATCTTGGTGTTGGTGGACTCGATCAAGCCGTTGGACAGGTTGTGTTCGATCGCGGCGAGGATCCGCGTCGTGGACGCGATCGACCGCAAAATCCTTGCTCTGTCCAGTTCGAGGGCCGGCTGACGGTTACCGAGCTGGCCGTCCGAATCGGGTTGAGCGTGTCACCGTGCCACCGCCGTCTGCGGGAACTGGAACGTTCCGGCGCGATCAGCGGCTACCGCGCGATCGTGGACCCCGAGGCGGTCGGCCTCCGCTTTCAGGCATTGATGTTCGTCACGATGCGCCAGGAGGACCGCGAGACACTGCTGGGCTTCGAACGCGCTATCACCGAGGTCTCGCAGGTGGTGCAGGCACAACGGTTGTTTGGCGACCCGGACTACCTGCTGCGCATCCTCACCGAGGACCTCGGCGCGTACCAGCGACTCGAAGACGAGGTGCTCTCAGCACTGCCCGGAGTACAGCGACTGAACTCGACACTGGTGATGAAGCAGATTGTCGACGACCGCCCCCTCCCGATTTGAGACGACGCCCGGTCGGGCCCACCGTCCGCAGCCCGCGTCCAACGGCGGCAACAGCTCAGCAGGCCGGCCGGCCCTGCGCGACACGCGGACGGATCGTCGGATAGGGATGGCCTTCCGGGGCACTCCAGGCAGCGGGCCCGGCACTTGGGGGACGGCCGTGCACGCCGTCGACCGGACTCATCGCAGCACGATAACCGCGGGTGTCAGCGATGTGCGGGTTGTCCACAGCAACTGCATCGCTGATGTTCACCGCAGGAAAGGTAACCACGGGTGACAGTGTCACCTTCGCTGGTGCCAAACGACACCGTCCCGGCTCGCCTCGGGGAACCCTCCATCCGGTGCCCAGATCCGAACTACAAGGCAACAGTCGCAGGCGCCGCTCTTTACCGGATCTGCCGAACGGCAGACGTTCGCCGACAGGATGCTTATGCCGCGCCGTTGTTGGAGGCTTGCCTTACTGGCCGCAGCTTGGCTCTTGGCTCATGGGGTGACGGTTCGGTCTCGCTCAAGCAGACTTGCAGTCACTGGTCAGTGTCGAGCGCTGGGGTGGCCAGGCAGCCAAACGCGGCAAGGTCGAGCAGCACCCGCGGGGCGTATAGGCGCTTCCCAACGTCGACGGATCGGAAGGTCGTCACTGCTCGTCGGCTTTGGCAAGTTCGGCGCTGGCTTCCTCTACCCAGGCGAGCCTGGCTTCGGCGCTGCGGAGTCCGTGCAGTGCGCCGAGCCGCCCGCTTCGGGCGGTGGGGGTCGAAATTGAGGCGAGTCTGGCCACGAGCGCTGCGAACTCGTCGCGCTGACCGTTCAGCGTCGTGCGGTAGTCATCGAGCATCGTCTGAACCTCGCCTGGGTCCATTCGGTCGGCGAAGAAGAGCCTCAACAGCATGCCACTGCGAAAGGTCTCGCCCAGCGGCACGGGTCGGTCCAGCCAGGCCTCCAGCATCTGAGCGCCTTCCGCGGTGATCAGGTAGATCCGCTTGCTCGGGACTCGCGTTTGTTCCACCCGGGTCGCGGACACCCAGCCCAGGCCGACCAGTCGGTTGAGCTCACGATAGAGCAGCGTGTGCGACACCGGCCAGAAGTGTGCGAAGGAGCGGTCGGCCACCGCGACCAGCTCGTAGCCTGAAGAGCCGGGCACCTTGTCGATCAAGCCCAGCACGGCGTAGGTGCTCTCCGGCAGGTCAGCCGTCATACCGAGGCTCCTTTACAATGAACTAGTACACAGTGCACCGTTCGATTTGTGACGATAGCCCCGAAGGCCCAACGCCCTGAGGAGGCAGGCGATGTTGCACTGCGGCGCCGACTTCTCCTCCTGGCCAGCGTCGTGACCGCACTCGTCCTCCTCCACTTCGTCGACCACGTCATCCGAGGCCAGCTCGTGGTGAGTGGTGGGCTCAACCCAGAGTGGAACCACAGTGGATGGCCGTTTACCACCCAAACGGGCAAGCCGTACCTCTTCCCGGTCTACTTCGTCGTCATCTTCACGCTCCTGGTCGGCGGCATCTTCTTCACCGCGCGCAGGAAGCTCTGGGCCGGGTACTGGCTGGCAACCAGTACCGTCCTCGCGGCGCTCCTGGTGTTCGTCCATTTCATCGGGCTCTCGAGTACGACCGCCGAAACACCGAGCGTCATCGCGAAGAGCCATCACAACAACTATGGCAGCACGCTAGCCCTGATCGACCTGTTCGGGCTCATCGCAGTACTCGCCGCCCTGGCGTACCAAGCCGTCCGAACGCGACAACGCTCCGGTCGCTGGTAGGAGTAAGGATGAGCGAGGACAGCGAGGCGCTTCACAGCCGGGGCACGACGCCGGAGGGCTCGCCGAGCACGCCCTCACCCCCGCATGGCCGACCGCCCGGTCAGGGC
>JAABUT010003032.1_pt1 | contig 15051 bp, 14 predicted proteins | sample 5559281 | NCBI WGS metagenome assembly JAABUT01 (sample SAMN10711880, study PRJNA513359) | rock metagenome | isolation source: Antarctica rocks | place: Antarctica: Victoria Land, Ricker Hills nord | collected 2016-01-04 | reverse complement strand
CTAGCCCTCCAGCTCGGTGGCGATCGCCCGCAGGATCTGCGCCACCCGGCGGCCGGTGTCGCGGTCGGGGTGCTTGCCGCGCCGCAGGCCGGGCTGCACCCGGCCCTCCAGCAGCTTGAGCACGTCCTCCACCATGACCTGCAGCTCGTGCGGGTCACGGCGGGCACCTGGGAGCGTCGGGGGTGCGTCCAGGACGCGCACCGACAGCGCCTGCTCACCGCGCTTGCCGGCTGCGACCCCGAACTCCAGCCGGGTCCCCGCCTTGAGCTCCTCGACGCCCTCGGGCAGCGCCGCGCGCGGCACGAAGACGTCGCCGCCGTCGTCGCGGGACACGAAGCCGAAGCCCTTGTCCTTGTCGTAGAACTTGACCTTGCCGGTGGGCACCGCAGACTCCGTCGCGTTCAGTGGGGGTTGCCAGGCTATCCGGCGGCGGCGCGGGCCACACCCGGGTTGCGCGCCGACTAGCCTCGCCGCCGTGACGCACGCCGCGCCGGACCGCCCCCGCCCGGGCGAGCGGATGGTGCGGGCGGGAGCCGCGGTGTTCGCGGTCGGGCTCGCCGCGGTGGCGGTCGCGCTGCTGCTGTTCGTCACCGGCCGCGCCGACGTCCCGCTGTGGCTGACCCTGCTTGCGGTGCTGCTGCCGGTGGGGTTGGCCGTCGCGCTGGTCGGTCTGCTACGGGCGGCGTCGGCCGCCCGCCGGCAGTAGCCGCAGCCTCAGGCCAGCAGGTCGTTCAGCGAGCCGCTGCGGAACGCCTGCACCGCGACCCGGTCGAAGCCGGCGCCCCGCACCACCTCGAGCGCCTCGTCGTCGCAGCGCCCCAGCGCGTCCGGGTCCAGCTCGACGCGGGCGGCGCCCGCACCGAGGTCGCGGACCCGCAGGTCTCGCACCGCGCCGAGGTGCGCCCGCAGGGCGGTCTCGGCCCGGTCCACCCGGGCCAGCCCGGCCGGCGTCACCTGCACGCCGTACGCGATCCGGCTGGCCAGGCACGCCAGCGCCGGCTTGTCCGCCGTGACCAGCCCCCAGCGGCGCGAGGCGGCCCGCACCTGCGCCTTGGTGAGGCCGGCGTCGCGCAGCGGTGTGACGGCGCCGCGTTCGGCGGCGGCCCGGATGCCGGGCCGGAAGCCGGCGACCGCGTCGTCGGCGTTGGTGCCGGTCACGACCGCGGCCAGCCCGTGCGCCGCGGCCAGCGGCCGCAGCTCGTCGAGCAGGGTCGCCTTGCAGTGCCAGCACCGGTCGCCGCCGTTGGCGACGTATCCGGGTCGGCTCAGCTCGTCCGTGCCCGGGGTGAGGTGGCGCACCCCCAGGGAACGGGCGTACGCCGCTGCCGGTGGCAGCTCGGCGGCCGCCAGCGAGGCGCTCACGGCGGTCGCCGCGACGACCCGCTCCGCGCCCAGCGCCCGGACGGCCGCCGCGAGCAGGAACGCCGAGTCGGCCCCGCCCGAGAACGCGACCAGCACGCTGCCGAGGCCGCGCAGCCCGGCGTCCAGCGCGGCCAGCCGCGCCCCGAGCAGGTGCCCGGACCACCAGTCGGGGAAGGCGGTGAGGTCCGCGAGCAGCGCGTCAGCGCCGTCCGGCGTGGTGCCGCCGGTCCGCACGCCGACCGCGACCGCACCCGCGGCCCGCGCGCCGAGGACGTCGAGCGGGTGGTCGCCGACGTACACGCCGGCGCCCTCCTCCCGCAGGGCCGTCGCCTTGCCCTCCCCCCACAGCCAGCCGTGCAGCGCGTCGACCTCGAGCCCGAGCGCCTCGACGGTGGCCTGCACCAGCGCCGGCGACTTGGCGCTCACCACCACGACCCGGCCGCCGGTGGCCCGCACCGCCTCCACGGCCGCGCGCGCACCGGGGAGCAGCGTCGTCCCGCTCACGCCGACCTCGGCGAACAGCGCGCGGTAGCGGTCGGCGGCGGCGGCCACCTCGCCGGCCGGGTACCAGTGCGCCAGCTCCTGCTCGACCGGCGGTCCGAGCCGCCCGGCCCAGACCTGGCCGTCGAGGACCACGCCGTCCAGTGCCGCCAGCCGCCGCACCGTCGCCACCACACCCGGCCGCGGGTCGACCAGCGTCATGTCGAGGTCGAACCCGACGGTCGGCGTCACGGCCCGAGCGTAGGCGCCGGCTCCCGGCCGCACGCGCCCCGCGCCAAGGTGGGTACGGCGATGGGCGGGCGGCACTCGGGTACTAGCCCTCGCCCTCCTGCAGCTGCTGGCCCGTCCCGCGGCTGTCCCGGGCGGCGCGCGACGCCTCGTCGTCCACGTCCTGCGGACCCGCGGCCTGCGCCTCGTCCGCAGGCGCGCCGTGCGGCGGTGCGCCCACCACGTCGGCGTCCGGGTCGGGACCGCCGTCACCCTCGGCGGAGGAGGCCGCCGACCCCTCGTCCAAACCCTCGTCGGTCAGCAGGTCCTCGGGTCCGGTCATGCCGCTGCCGTGCCCACAGGCCGGTCCTGCCACACGGCCCGGCGACTACCCTCGTCCGGATGACCGGTGGCACGCGCACCCTGGCGGCCGAGCTGCGCGCCTGGCCCGACGAGCGGCTCGCCGGCCTCCTGCGGGCCCGTCCCGACCTCGCCGTGCCGGTGCCGCCCGACATGGGGGTGCTCACCGCCCGCGCCGCCGTGCGCCTGTCCGTCCTGCGCGCGCTCGAGCGCCTCGACGCCTTCCTGCTCTCGCTGCTCGACGGCCTCGCCCTGCTGGACGGCCCGACGACGTACGACGCGCTGCGCCGGCTGGTCGGTCCCGGCGCGACCCCGGAGCAGGTGCGCGACGGGTTGGAGCGCCTGCGCGGCCTGGCCCTCGTGTGGGGCCCCGACGAGGAGCTGCACCTCGTCGGACCGGTCCGCGAGGTCGTGGGGCCGGCGCCCGCCGGCCTCGGCCGGCCGGTCGCCGTCCTGCTGGCCCGGCACAGCGAGCGCCAGCTGGCTGGGCTGTACGACGCGCTCGGGGTGAGCCCGGCGGACGGCCTGGGCGGCATCGCGGCGGTGTTCGCCGACGCCGACCGGCTGCGCGCGCTGCTCGGCCGCTCCGGCGGCGAGGAACGGCAGGTCCTGCAGACCCTCGCCGCCGGCCCTCCGTTCGGCCAGGTGCGTGACGCGCTCCGCCCGGTCACCGCCGGCGGCGCCGAGAGCCCCGTCCGCTGGCTGCTCGCCCACGCGCTGCTGGTCGCCGTCGACGACGTCACCGTCGAGCTCCCGCGGGAGGTCGGCCTGCTGCTGCGCGGCGAGCGACCGCTGGGCGACGTGCAGCCCGAGCCGCCGGCGCTCCAGTCGGCCCGCCTGGGGGCGGCGGTGGTCGACGCGGCCGCCGCACAGGGAGCCGCCGACGCGGTGGGCCGGGTCCAGGCCCTGCTCGAGCAGTGGACGACCGCTCCCCCGCCGGTGCTGCGCTCGGGCGGCGTCGGCCTCCGCGAGCTCAAGCGGCTGGCCCGCGAGCTCGACGTGCCGCAGCACAGCGCCGCGCTGCTCATCGAGGTCGCCGCGGCCGCCGGGCTGGTCGACTCGACGGCCGCCCTGGAGCCCGAGTGGGTGCCTACACCGGCCTACGACGCCTGGCTGGGCCGGCCGCCGGAGCTGCGCTGGACCGCGCTGGTCACCGCCTGGGCGAGCCTGGCGCGGCTGCCGGGCCTGGTCGGCGAGCGGGACGAGCGGGACAAGGTGCTCGCCCCGCTCAGCGCCGAGATCGACCGGCCGGCCGCCCCCGGCGAGCGGCGCCGGGTCCTGGACGTCGTCGCCGACGCGGCCACCGGCACCGCTGCGACCCGCGAGAGCCTGGCGGCGCTGCTGCGCTGGCAGGCGCCGCGCCGCGGCGGGCGGCTGCGCGACCGGCTGCCCGGCTGGGTCCTCGACGAGGCCGAGGCGCTCGGGCTCACCGGGCGCGGCGCCCTGTCGTCGTACGCCCGGGAGCTGCTGGGCGGCGGCGCCCCGGCGGCGGCGGCGAAGGCACTGGGCGCGCTGCTGCCGGAGCCGCTCGACCACGTGCTCGTCCAGCCCGACCTGACCGTCGTCGCACCGGGACCGCTGCAGCGCGACCTCGCGCGCGAGCTGGCCCTGGTGGCCGACGTCGAGTCGACCGGCGGGGCGACCGTCTACCGGGTGTCGGAGGGCTCGGTGCGCCGGGCGCTGGACGCCGGGCGGTCCGCGAGCGAGCTGCACGCGCTGTTCGCCGACCGCTCCCGCACGCCCGTCCCGCAGGGCCTGACCTACCTGGTCGACGACGTCGCCCGCCGGCACGGGCGGCTGCGGGTGGGGACGGCGACGTCCTACCTGCGCTGCGACGACGAGGCGCTGCTGGCCGAGGTGCTGGCCGGCAGGCGGGCGGAGCCGCTGCGCCTGCGCCGGCTCGCACCGACGGTGGCGACCAGCCCGCTGCCGGTCGAGGACGTGCTGAGGGTGCTGCGCGCGGCCGGCTACGCGCCCGCCGCCGAGGCGGCCGACGGCGCCCTGCTCGTGGCAAGGGCGGACGTACGGCGGACGCCGCTGCGCCAGCGGGCGCCGCGCTACGCCGAGGCCGTCCCGCTGCCCGAGGAGCAGTCGATGCTGGCTGTGACCGCCCTGCGGGCCGGCGACCTCGCCGCCCGCGCCAACCGGCGCGCGCCGGTCACCAGCTCGCGCCCGGGCACCACCGGCGACACCCTCGCCTTCTTGCAGGAGGCGGCCCGGGAGGGGCGACAGGTCTGGCTCGGCTACGTCGACGCCCAGGGCCGCGCGACCTCGCGGGTGATCGAGCCGCGCACCGTCGAGGGCGGCTGGGTCGCGGCCTTCGACCACCTGCGCCAGGAGGACCGCACGTTCGCGCTGCACCGCATCACCGGGGTGTCCGAGCTGGAGGCGGAAGGTGCCTGACCACCCGGGTGTTGGAGGCCTCGATGACCACTGACGGACCTCTCATCGTCCAGAGCGACAAGACCCTGCTGCTGGAGGTCGACCACCCCCAGGCGGCGGAGTGCCGGCAGGCGATCGCGCCGTTCGCCGAGCTCGAACGCTCGCCGGAGCACGTCCACACCTACCGGCTGACGCCGCTCGGGCTGTGGAACGCCCGCGCCGCGGGGCACGACGCCGAGCAGGTCGTCGACGCCCTGGTGCGCTTCAGCCGCTACTCCGTGCCGCACGGCCTGCTCGTCGACGTCGCCGACACGATGGACCGCTACGGCCGGCTCACGATCGAGCAGGACCCCGTGCACGGCCTGGTGCTGCGTACGACGGACCGCGCCGTGCTCGAGGAGGTCACCCGGTCCAAGAAGGTCAACCCGATGCTCGGCGCCCGGCTGGACCCGGACACGGTGCTGGCGTTCCCGTCGGAGCGGGGCCGGCTCAAACAGGCACTGCTCAAGGCCGGGTGGCCGGCCGAGGACCTCGCCGGCTACGTCGACGGCGAGGCCCACGCCATCGAGCTCGACCAGACCGACTGGCACCTGCGCGACTACCAGCAGCTGGCCGTCGACGGCTTCTGGCACGGCGGCTCCGGCGTGGTCGTGCTGCCCTGCGGCGCCGGCAAGACGATGGTGGGGGCCGCGGCGATGGCCCGCGCCGGGGCGACCACGCTGATCCTGGTCACCAACACGGTCTCCGGGCGGCAGTGGAAGTCCGAGCTGCTCAAGCGGACCTCGCTGACCGAGGAGGAGATCGGGGAGTACTCCGGCGAGCGCAAGGAGATCCGACCGGTCACGATCGCGACGTACCAGATCATGACGACCCGGCGCAAGGGCGAGTACGTCCACCTCGAGCTGTTCGGCGCCCGCGACTGGGGCCTCGTGGTCTACGACGAGGTGCACCTGCTGCCGGCGCCGGTGTTCCGGATGACCGCCGACCTGCAGTCCCGTCGCCGGCTCGGGCTCACCGCGACGCTGGTCCGCGAGGACGGCCGGGAGGGCGACGTCTTCTCCCTCATCGGGCCCAAGCGCTACGACGCCCCGTGGAAGGACATCGAGTCCCAGGGCTGGATCGCGCCGGCGGACTGCACCGAGGTGCGGGTCACCATGACCGAGGCCGAGCGGCTGGGCTACGCGACCGCCGAGCCGGAGGAGCGCTACCGGGTCGGCGCCACGGCCCACACCAAGCTGGCGGTGGTGCGCAAGCTGGTCGAGCGGCACCGCGGCGACCAGGTGCTGGTGATCGGCGCCTACCTCGACCAGCTCGACGAGCTCGGCGCGGCGCTGGACATGCCGATCATCCAGGGCTCGACCAAGAACGCCGAGCGCGAGCGGCTCTACGACCTGTTCCGCCGCCGCGAGATCCCGGGCCTGGTCGTCAGCAAGGTCGCGAACTTCTCCATCGACCTGCCCGAGGCGGCCATCGCGATCCAGGTCAGCGGCACCTTCGGATCGCGCCAGGAGGAGGCGCAGCGGCTCGGCCGGGTGCTGCGTCCCAAGCAGGACGGCCGGTCCGCGCACTTCTACACCGTGGTCAGCCGCGACACCGTCGACCAGGACTACGCCGCGCACCGCCAGCGCTTCCTGGCCGAGCAGGGCTACCCCTACACCATCGTCGACGCCGACGACGTCCTCGCCGGCTGACGGTCAGGGGCCCGTCCCCCGGAGCTCGGTGGCATCGGTGGCACCGGCGGCACCGGCGGCGTCGGTGCGGGCGGCGAACCGGGCCGGGTCCCGGTCGAAGCGCTCCGCGCAGCGGTCGGAGCAGAAGGACACCGGCTGGCCGTCGTACGCGCGCTGCGCCGGGGCGTTGCCGCGCTCCACCTGCATGCCGCAGACCGGGTCCTTGGCGTACGACGAGCCGCCGCCGAGCTGCTCGCGGTGCCGGTAGGTCCAGTACACCGCCGCGGCGAGGACGAGGAACACCAGGTTGAGGAAGGTCGTGTAGTTCCAGGAGAAGCCGGTGGGCGCGATCTCGGCCGGCCGCGCCGGGAAGGAGATGCGCACCGCACGGAACAGCAGGTCGACGATCAGGCCGGCCGCGCTCATGACCGCCCAGAAGCACAAGAACAGGCGCAGGGCGAGCCGGCGGCCGTAGAACTTGCCGTAGATCACGACCAGCGGCAGTGCGATGAGGTCGGCGAAGATGAACGCGACCGTGCCGCCGAAGCTGATGCCGCCCTTGTACAGCGCCGCCGCCAGCGGGACGTTGCCGATCGAGCAGACGAAGCTGATGAAGGCGATGAACGGCCCGACGACGACGTTCTCGACGTCGGTGAGCAGGCCGTGGCCCGACAGGAAGACGTGCGAGTACACCGTCTCGGGCACCGCGACCGCGAGGGCGCCGGCGACCAGGTAGCCGATGACCAGCTCGCGGCGCAGCATCGTCAGGTCCGAGACGGTGTAGCTGGCGGCGTCGGCCCAGCCGCCGGGCGAGCGCAGCCGCTGCCGGAACGGCTGCCCGGCCTGCGCGGACGCCGTGCCCGCGGCACCGTGCTCGTGCCCGCCGCCGTGCTCGTGCCCGCCGCCGTCCTCGGAGCCGCCGTCGGCGCTCCCGCGGCCGAGCCGCCGGCGGGCCGCGTCCAGCTCGGCGGCGGGGAAGACCCGCGGCGCGATCAGCACGAACAGGGCGATCATGACCGCGCCGCCGACAAACTCCGCCAGCGCGAACTGCCACCCCAGCAGCAGCCACAGGACGATGCCGAGCTCGACCACCAGGTTGGTGCTGGCGAACATGAAGACCATCGAGCTGGTGAAGTCGGCGCCGCGGGAGAACAGCGACTTGGCCAGCGCGCTGGCGGCGTAGGAGCAGCTCGAGCTCGCCGCGCCGAGCAGGCTGGTGCGCACCACGGTGCGCGGGCGGTGGTCGCCCATCGCCTTCTGCATCTCCTCACGGGAGACGAAGGACTGCACCACCCCCGACAGGGTGAAGCCGAGCACGAGCGCCCACAGCGTCTCCCAGAACATGAAGAAGCCCTCGTCCAGGCTGTTCCAGATCGTGCTCAGGACGCTCATCGTTGGACCTCCTGCTCGTTGCGCTCGGGTGCGAAGGACGTACGCCGGGCCGCGGCCCGCCTGCGCCGTAGCGCCGCGCGGATCTCCCCGACCACGAAGGCCAGGCGGCCACCGGGCCCCGTGTCGCAGCCCGGCAGGTCGCCGGACCGGCGCCCGGGACTCACTGCTCGTCCGGGGTGTGCCGCGACAGGTCGACGAGCGCGCGCAGACAGTGCTCCCGCAGCGGCGTCGGGAACCCGGGCGCCAGCCGGTTGTAGACGACCCGGCCCTCCTTGCGCGTCGCGACCAGCCCGGCGGTCCGCAGCACCCGCAGCGCGTAGCCGACGGAGTCCTCGGTCGCGTCCAAGGCCAGGGCCAGGTCCCCGACGCACAGCTCCTCGACGAGGTCCAGCGCGTACAGGATGCGCGCCCGGCTGGGGTCTGCCAGCAGACCCAGCAGTCCCGCCAGCCGGCTGGCCTCCTCCACGTCGATCAGGCGCTCGCGCACGGCGGCCACCCGCTGCGCGTCGATCGGGTGGGCGTGGTCGGTGCCGCTGCCCTGCTCGCGGGGCGCGTCGCGGCGGCCGGGGCTGGTGCTCAGGCCTTTCACAGGTCCTCCTCGTGCCGCTTGCTCGCAGGTCATCGTACCCGTAACCCGTGCGGCTACACGGATGTTCCGCGGCGCGGTCCGCATGCACTGCGGCCCCCTCCGTCAAGCGCAGGCGGCGGCCGCGCACGCGGCCTCGTCGCGCACGACAGCCCAGCCGTGGTCCTGCCGGACCAGGTGCAGGACGGCGTCCCGCGTACCGCTGCGGCGCACCACCGTCACCGGCACCTCCGCCGAGCGGCCCCGGCGCACCGCCGCACCGGAGCGGATCGCGAGGCTGGCCTGCTCGGCCCGGGCGCCCGCCGTCGCCCGCCGCAGGTCAGCGCAGCGCTGGGCCTCGCCACGCGGGTCCGGCAGCCGGCCCGCAGCGGCGACCGACAGCCGGCCGTAGCCCGTGCACTCGCCGAACACCGCCGCCTCGGTCCAGGCGAGCGCGGTGCCGCGGGGTGTCTGCAGCCGGCGCAGGTCGTACGCCGCCACCAGCCCGCAGGCCAGCACCAGCAGCCCGACCAGCGCAACGAGCACCGCCGGTGTACGCCGGACCCGCCGCGCGCGGGCGGCCTCGAGCCGGGCCTCTGCCGCAGCGTACCGCTGCTCGATCGTCGGGGCGTCAAGTCCGGCCGCCGCGATGCCGACAGTTCCAGGAGCGGGCGCCGTCACACCCGCCATTCTGCCTCGCCTGGCAGCTGCCGCCGGGAGCGCTGCTCCGGCTGGAGTCCGTGTCCGCGGTGCCCGGCCTGAACGCGCCGGACAAGCTCATCAAGGGCCCCGACCTCACCGCCGAGAGCGCGCCCCAACCTCGCCGGCCAGGACACCAACGGGCACGGCACCTTCATGGCCGGCGTCATCGCCGGTCGGGACAGCTTCACCGGCGAGGACAACAACGGCCTGTCCACCGGCAGCTTCTTCGCGGGCGCAGCCTCCGGCGCCCGGATCGTCAGCGTCAAGGCCGCCGGCGCGACCGGCGCCACCGATGTCAGCCAGGTGCTGGCCCGCATCGACCCCTACGTGATGGCTGTCGGCGCGGAGAACACCGGCACACCGTCGACCGCTCCGACGACGTGATCCCGAGCTTCTCCAGCTACGGGACACCGGAGCGCTCGCCCGACCTGGTGGCCCCCGGCAAGTCGGTCACCAGCCTGCGGGTCCCCGGCTCGTACGTCGACAGCAACTTCCCCGAAGGCCGGATCAACGACGGCTTCTTCCGCGGGATCGGGACGTCGCAGGTCCGCGGCCTACGTCTCCGGCGCACGCCCTGGTCCTGCAGCAGCGGCCCCGCATCACGCCGGACCAGCTGAAGGACCTGCTCAAGCGCACAGCGACCAAGCTGCCGGTGGCCGACGACCGGGCACAGGGTTCCGGTGCGGTCGACCTCGAGCGGGCCTACTCCGCCCCGACCGACCTGAGCGCGGTTCTGGGCCGGCCTTCCTCGACCGGACTGGGCTCGCTCGAGCTGTCCAGGGGCAGCGCCCACGTCGACCCCGGTAACGGTGTCGTGCAGGGCGAGAAGGACGTCCGGGGCAATGACTGCACCAGCGCCACCTGGGCGCCGAGAAGTGCTGCAGGGACGTCCTGGTCCGGCAGCGGCTGGAACGGCGCGACCTGGTCGGGCGCGACCCTGGTCGGGCGCGACCTGGTCACGTGCGACCTGGTCCGGCGCGACCTGGTCGCGTGCCACCTGGTCCAGCGAAGACCGGCGTCATCGTCCCGATCGGCCGCTGGGTGCTGCAGACCGCCGCCCGTCAGCTGGCCCTGTGGCAGCGGACCGTCGCCCAGGCCGAGGACGTGCACGTGTCGGTCAACCTGTCGGCCCGTCAGCTGTCCGCGCCGGGGCTGCTGGACGACGTCGCCCGCACCCTGAGCGGCACCGGGCTGCGCCCGGCCACCCTGGTGCTGGAGATCACCGAGAGCGTGCTGATGGACGACTCCCAGACCGCGCTGCGCACGGTGTCCGGCCTCAAGTCTCTCGGCGTCGGTCTCGCGCTGGACGACTTCGGCACCGGCTACAGCTCACTGTCCTACCTGCGGGCGTTCCCGATCGACGTGCTCAAGCTGAGCAAGCCGTTCGTGGACGACCTCAGCAGCCCCGTCCGATGACGGCCGACAGCTTCGCGCTGCTGGTCGCCGAGCAGCCCTTCCTGCGCCCGCCGCTTCCCCTTCTTGCGCCGGAGCTGCCCGAGCAGCCGGTGCGCCTCAGCGTCGTCCGCTGACCCTGAAGCAGAGGTCAGGGACCTGGTGAACGGGCCCTACCCGCGCTCGCCTGGGCTCCGCCGACGGATGGCGGCTCCAACGCCGGCCAAGCCGAGCAGCAGCAACGCGAGCACCCCCGTCCGGACGCCGCCCCCCGTCGCGGCGAGCCCCACCCGTGCGGTCGGGCTGCTGGCGACCCGGGCCGTCGACCTGCCGGCCGAACCGGCCGAACCGGCCGAACCGGCCGGGGGGGCACGGGTGGGAAGCGCCGGGCTGCCGGCGCTGGTGCGGGGCCGGTGGGCGGGGAACATCGCGACCTGCTGGAAGGTCGGCCGGTTCTGCCAGTCGGAGTCGTCCTGCGCGACGATGCCGACAGGGGTGAAGCGCAGGTTGTCGTACACCGGCTGGGTCTCACCCCCCTTGTGGTTGGCCGTGTTGTCGTGCCAGCCGCGGACGTCGGTCGACCCGCCGTTGGCCGCGACCAGGCCGTCCTCGGCCGCCCGGAAGGCCTTGGCGAACGCGTCCGGGCAGGAGCCCGGCCCGCTGCCGCACAGCCGCGAGGTCACCGGGGCCGGGAACGCGTCCGCCACCGGTACGCCGCGCAGCTGGCGCAGCGAGGTCAGCACGAAGCCCTCCCAGCCGCCGTCGTAGGCGCCGAGGTGGGCGCCCTCGGTGTTGGGGGTGTCGGAGAAGACCTGCGGCAGGACGTCGTAGGCGTAGGGCAGCCCCTTGTAGTCGTGCACGCCGCCGGCGGCGTACAGGCCGTCGTAGAGGGCCCTGACCAGCCGCGGGTAGAGCTCGTCCATGATCGCCACGGCATCGGCGTCGGTGTACTGCGTGGCATCCGGGCTCGGCTTGACCCGGTGCGCCCCGCTGTTGAGCCAGGCCCGCAGCCGGTCCACCATCTCGCGGCCGGTCGGGTCGAGCGGCACCCGCGACAGGTAGGGCAGCAGCTCGGGCAGCACCCTGCGGCCGGTGAGGTCGACGGTCGCGGCGCCCTCCATCGCCTGGACCAGGTCGGCCCGCGTGATCTTCCCGTGGTGCAGCGAGAACTGCCTGGTGATGCCCTCGTCGAGCGAGAGCGAGCGGTAGACGCCGCCGTAGGCGTAGTTGGTGTCGTGCGCGCTGAAGCCGGGTGCCGGCTTGTTGTTCCAGGACGTGAAGAACCCGGACGGCGGGTTGACCTGGTGCGGGTGGGCGGCGAAGCCCTGGAACCCTTGCCACTCGGACCTGCCGTCGCCCCAGGTCGGGAAGTCGGGGTCGACGTCCTTGGGCCGCAGCGGGTTGGCGCCGGACACGTAGTAGGCGATGTCGCGGTCGTCGGCGTACAGCCAGTTGAAGGTGTAGGAGATCTGGCCCGCGCCCTTCATCCACGAGGTCGCGTCGTGGGTGAGCGACGGCGTGTTCCAGGCCAGGAAGCCGATGCCGGAGTCGAGCTCGTGGCCGTAGGTCGAGCGCTGGCTCGACACCGCGACCGGCTTGCCGCCGCTCTTCGTCCAGCCCTGCACCGGACCGTGCACCGTGTAGTACAGCTCGTGGTCGATCCGCACCGGCGCTCCCGGGCCGCCCGGCTTGGGCAACCCGGTCTCTGAGAACCTCGCGTGCCGCATGGCGAGGCACTTGCCCTTGAACAGGTAGTTCTTCTCCTGCGCCGAGACCGGCCCGCCGGTCGGACTGCAGAGCCGCTCGAGCCGGGTGTCGACGTTGTCGGTGCCGGCACTGGTGGCCGACCAGGCGTAGTCGACCCCGCGCCCGAGCTCCACGATGCCGTTGGTCCCCGCGAAGGACGCGCCCTGGGCGACGAGGTCCGGGCCGTGCAGCTCCTGCTCCATGAGGATCTCGGGAGTGAAGTAGCCGACCTGCGGTCCGAACACGGCCACCGGGTGCCCGGTGGTGGAGTGCTTGCCGTCCACGACCAATGCGTTGCTCAGCATCTTCGGGAACGCCAGGACCGACGAGACGACCTTCAGGGCCGGGATGTCGGGCGGCGTGGTGTCGCAGCCCGGCGTGGTGTTGGTCGGACCGCCGGTGAGCGGCGCCGTGGCGTCGTCCGGCATGGCCCGGGTCGACGGGTCGATCTTCCCCGGGATGTCGTACGGGAAGGAGACTCCCTTGATCGTGGTCGGGGCGAGGGGGTCGTTGCGAGACCGGAACGCGGTCATCGTCTGGGCGGCTTCGCCGGCGCCGATCTGCTTGGTGAGGTACTGCAGCAGCCGGGCGTTGGTGAGCTCGCCGCCGCCGCCCTTGCCGAAGATGCCGCCGACCAACCCGGCGATGGCGATGATGTCCTGCACCGACCAGTGCTGCGGCGGTGCGCCGACGACGGTGTAGTCGGCGGGCAGCTTGGTCGGGTCCGTCCGGCTGGCGTCGATGTAGGCGTTGATGCCGTCGACGTAGCTGACGAACAGCCGCTTGAAACGCGCGCCCTGTGCCCCGTACAGCGTGGAGAGCTGGTCGAACTGGTGCTGCAGGTCGGCGTCGGTGTAGCCGGTGAGCAGCAGCTGGTCGTGGTCCATGACCTCGTCGCTGCAGGACGGGCCGAGGAACTCCGAGGTGGTGCCCCGGCCGTAGTGGCGCAGCACGTCCATGAGGAACAGCCGGTCCTCGGCCCCCGCGTAGCCGGCGCCGAACTCGGTGGCCTCGTCGGTGCCGCCGTAGATGTGGGGCACGTCCGCGCGGTCACGGTAGATCTTCACGGGGACCTGGTCGCTCGGCGCCTCGGTGCGGGTGAGCTCACCGGGCTTGATGCCGAAGGTCCCCGGCTCGTAGTAGCTGCCGAGCCGCGCGTCGTCCAGCGTGGGGGCGCCGTAGAGCAGCGCGTCGTACTTGGCCTTCTGGTCGGAGCTGCCGCGGGGACGGGTGCCGTCCAACTCGAAGCGGGCAAGGTCGGCGGCGCTGTACAAGCCGTGCTCGCCGGGCGGCAGGACCGACAGCGTCTTGCCGGCCGAGTAGTCGTCGCGCAGGTACGGCGGCGCGCCGTCCGCGGCGCGCGCCGGGGCGGTCACCGCCGCCAGCAGTCCGCAGGCGGCCGAGGCGGCCAGGAGTCGTCGCAGAGCTGGGCGCACGGTCGGCCTCGGTATCCGGCAGGGGGGTCTTTGGCAGGGGTTGGTGCGACCTGCTTCGACGCCTCACGGCCGTCTCCTGCCAGCCGTCTCCTGCCAGCCGTACGGCGACGGGCGGCCCTCCGGTGGGAGGGCCGCCCGTCGTTCGAGCGCAGAGGTTGGTGCGAGGACTAGAAGTCCATGTCCCCCATGCCGCCGCCGCCACCGGGCATGGCCGGAGCGGCCTTCTCCGGCTTGTCGGCGATGACGACCTCGGTGGTGAGGAACAGCGCCGCGATGGAGGCGGCGTTCTGCAGCGCCGACCGGGTCACCTTGGCCGGGTCGATGATGCCGACCTTGACCATGTCGACGTACTCACCGGTGGCCGCGTCCAGGCCCTGGCCGACCGGGAGGTTGCGCACCTTCTCGACCACGACGCCGCCCTCGAGGCCGGCGTTGACCGCGATCTGCTTGATCGGGGCCTCGAGCGCCAGGCGCACGATGTTGGCGCCGGTGGCCTCGTCACCCTCGAGGTCGAGCTTGTCGAACGCGACGGTCGACGCCTGCAGGAGCGCGACGCCACCACCGGCGACGATGCCCTCCTCGACGGCGGCCTTGGCGTTGCGCACCGCGTCCTCGATGCGGTGCTTGCGCTCCTTGAGCTCGACCTCGGTGGCCGCGCCGACCTTGATCACTGCGACGCCGCCGGCCAGCTTGGCCAGCCGCTCCTGCAGCTTCTCCCGGTCGTAGTCGGAGTCGCTCTTCTCGATCTCGGCGCGGATCTGGTTGACCCGGCCGGCGATCTGGTCGGCGTCACCGTTGCCCTCGACGATGGTCGTCTCGTCCTTGGTGATGACGACCTTGCGGGCCCGGCCCAGCAGGTCCAGCCCCGCGCTCTCGAGCTTGAGGCCGACCTCCTCGGAGATGACCTGGCCGCCGGTGAGGATCGCGATGTCCTGCAGCATGGCCTTGCGCCGGTCACCGAAGCCGGGCGCCTTGACGGCGGCCGACTTGAAGGTGCCGCGGATCTTGTTGACGACGAGCGTCGCGAGGGCCTCGCCCTCGACGTCCTCGGCGATGATCGCCAGCGGACGGCCGCCCTGCATGACCTTCTCCAGCAGCGGCAGCAGGTCCTTGACCGAGCCGACCTTGGAGTTGAGGACGAGCACGTAGGGGTCGTCCAGGACGGCCTCCATGCGCTCCGGGTCGGTCACGAAGTACGGCGAGATGTAGCCCTTGTCGAAGCGCATGCCCTCGGTGAGCTCGAGCTCGAGGCCGAAGGTGTTGCTCTCCTCGACGGTGATGACGCCTTCCTTGCCGACCTTGTCCATGGCCTCGGCGATGATCTCGCCGACCGTGG
>JAABUT010003031.1_pt1 | contig 15052 bp, 19 predicted proteins | sample 5559281 | NCBI WGS metagenome assembly JAABUT01 (sample SAMN10711880, study PRJNA513359) | rock metagenome | isolation source: Antarctica rocks | place: Antarctica: Victoria Land, Ricker Hills nord | collected 2016-01-04 | reverse complement strand
CGTCCTCGGCTCCCTGACCCTGCGCCGCCGGACGCCGTGACCGGGCCTCGGGGAGTGCTGACCACACCCCGGCGTGGTCAGCACTCCCTGCTGCGGGCGCCAAGATCCCCAGGGGCGTCCTGTACTACGGCCAGCCCGACGCAGCGTCGGTCGTGCCCGGAGCGGCCGTGGCCGGGCGCTAGATTGATCCGGCCGGGGAGTGCCCGGCGGTGCCCATGCCGGGAGGACGTCACCCCGTGGAACCTCGTGACCTGCTGCGCAGCTCGTTGCTCCAGCTCGCCAAGTCGACCCGGGTCCGTGACCGGGTCGAGCAGGCGCCCATCAGTCGCAACGTCGTCCGGCGTTTCGTCCCGGGGGCGGCCACCGCGGATGCGGTCCGTGCCGTCGGCCAGCTCCAGGTCACCCAGCTCATGGCGACGATCGACTACCTCGGCGAGGACACATCCGACCTCGCTTCGGCCCAGCACGCTCGCGACGCCTACCTCGCACTCCTCGCAGACCTCGACGAGCACGGCTACACCGCGGGAGGCAACGCCGAGGTGTCGCTCAAGCTCAGCGCCCTCGGTCAGTCCCTTCCGGGTGACGGACACCAGATCGCCCTCGACCACGCTCGCGAGATCTGTCGAGCCGCCTCCGACGCGGGCACGACGGTCACGCTCGACATGGAGGACCACACGACGACGGACTCGACGCTCGAGTCGTTGCGCGAGCTGCGCCAGGACTTCCCCACGGTCGGCGCGGTGCTCCAGGCGTATCTCCACCGCACCGAGGCGGACTGCCGCGACCTCGTGCACGCGGGCAGTCGGGTCCGGCTGTGCAAGGGGGCCTACAAGGAGCCGGACAGCGTCGCCCACCAGGGAGCCGACGTCGACCGCTCCTACGTCCGCTGCCTCAAGGTCCTCATGGCGGGCGACGGCTACCCCATGGTCGCCAGCCACGATCCTCGGCTCATCGAGATCGCCGGCGCGCTCGCCGCGAAGCACGGCCGGGACCCGAAGTCGTTCGAGTACCAGATGCTCTACGGCATCCGGCCCGACGAGCAGCAGCGGATCTCCGACCGGGGCGACCAGGTGCGGGTCTACATCCCCTACGGCGAGGAGTGGTACGGCTACCTCATGCGCCGGATGGCGGAGAAGCCCGGCAACCTCATGTTCTTCCTGCGGGGCGTCGCGACCAGGGGCTGAGTCCGCCCTCCCCTTCCGGTGGGGGTAAAACCGAGCGCCAGAGAGATCGCTTATACCTCCACCCAAGAGGGGGCGCATAACCCGTGGGGTATGCCGGGCGGCCGCCGACATACTGGTCCCACCTCGAGCGCAGCTCCCGGCAAGAACGGCAGCACCGGGCGCTCTGCCCCCGTTGTTGTTCCGACGAAAGGCAACACTCATGGCCACCACCGCCATCTTCGGCGCGGGCGTGATGGGGGAGACCCTGCTCTCGGGGCTCGTCCGCTCGGGCCGCGACGTCGACGAGCTGCTGATCACCGAGCGCCGGGTCGAGCACGCCCAGCAGCTGAACGAGAAGTACGGCGTGCGGGTCGTGGCGAACGCCGAGGGGGCAGCGGCTGCCGACGTCCTGGTCCTCGTCGTCAAGCCGCAGGACATGGAAGGCCTGCTGGGCGAGATCCGGGACCACGTCGTCCCGGGCAACCTCGTCGTCTCGCTCGCCGCCGGCATCACGACCCAGTTCCTGGAGTCGCGTCTGCCCGAGGGATCGTCGGTGGTCCGCGTCATGCCCAACACCCCGGCGCTCGTCGACCAGGGGATGGCGGCCATCTCGCCCGGGCAGCACTGCACCGACGCCCACCTGGCCGAGGCCGAGGCCCTCCTGGCGTCGTGCGGCAAGGTGGTCCGGGTCGACGAGAAACACCAGGACGCGGTGACGGCGATCTCCGGCAGCGGACCGGCATACATCTTCTATGTCGTCGAGGCGATGATCGAGGCGGGCGTCGTGCTCGGCATGCCCCGGGCCACCTCCACGGAGCTCGTCGTCCAGACCCTCTTCGGTGCTGCGACGATGCTCAAGGAGACGGGTGAGCACCCCACCGTGCTGCGCGAGCGGGTCTCCTCGCCCGGCGGCACGACGGTTGCCGCTCTGCGCCAGCTCGACGACCACAAGGTGCGCGCGGCGTTCATCACGGCGATGGAGGCGGCGGCCTGGCGGTCGCACGAGCTCGCCTCCGGCCATGGCTGAGGTCACGCTCCACCGAGTCCTGCCCGACGAGTGGCGGCAGTACCGCGCGTTGCGCCTCGAGATGCTCCAGGACGCCCCGGACGCCTTCTGGACGAGCCATGAACAGGCGCTCGAGCTCGACGAGGAGATGTGGCGCGATCGCCTCGCCTCGACGTTCCACGTCCTGGCGCGGATCGGCGACGACCCGGTCGGCTCCGTGGGGCTGTGGGACGGCTCCGTCGCGGTGCCGGGCGAGACGAACCTCATCGCGATGTACGTGGCCTCGCGAGCGCGTCGCCAGCAGGTCGGTGAGCGGCTCGTGCAGGCGGTCCTCGACGAGGCGCGGCGGCGGGGGCACCGGCGGGTCTTCCTCCAGGTGACGGACAGCAACGCACCCGCCCGGGCCCTCTACGAGCGGATGGGCTTCAGGCTCACCGGCGAGCAGACCCCGCACCCGCGCAGGTCCGGCCTCGTGGAGCTCGAGATGGCGGCGGTTCTCGACGCCCCGGGAGCGGACTGCGCTGCGGCCCGCGGTGAAGGACCCAGGATCGCGCCGTCCGGGCCGGCATGCGAGGCTTGACGGCATGAGCGACGTCAAGGTGCGCCCCCTGGGTGAAGAGGACTGGCAGGAGTTCAGGGCGATCCGTCTCGAGGCGCTCAGCGAGTCGCCTGGTGCGTTCGCGGCGAAGCTCGACGAGGAGGAGGGCTACGAGGAGGACTTCTGGAAGCTGCGGCTGCAGCGCTCCGTCCGACTCGTCGCGGAAACTGGTGAAGAACGGGTCGGTGTCGTGAGCCTCGGCCGGGGCAAGGGCGACGACGGGGCGGTGGCAGAGATCTTCGGGCTCTGGGTCCGACCTGACGCCCGGGGCACCGGTGTGGCCACCGGGCTCGTCGAGGCCAGCGCCAAGCGAGCCCGTCAGGACGGCCGCACCCACGTCGCCTACTGGGTCGGCACGGACAACGGACGGGCGGTGGCGTTCGCCAGCGGAATCGGCTTCCGCCCCACGGACTTCCGACGGCCGATGCGTGTCGTCAACGAGGACGACGGCGAGGAGGAGATCGCGATGGTGCTCCCCCTCGGCGAGGACCGTGGCTGGAACGTCAGCCTCTGATCCGACGAGCGATCCACGAGCCAACGTCTCCTGACCTTGGCCGCCCCGCCGAACCGCCTGTGCGGCCGAGATGGCTGCTCGACGAACGGGCCTGGGCCGGGAGGGAGAACCTCGACGCTGTCCACGTCTCACGCTACGACGACAGGGAGGACGGCGACGCCCTCCCCGAGGCGCCTGCTACAGAGCCTCGGCCTCGACCCGAGGTCGACGGTGGTGGATCTCGGCGCCGGAACAGGTCAGTTCTCGCTTGCGGTCGCCCCCAGCTGTCAGTGGGTGGTTGCCGTGGACAGCTCCCCGGTCATGCAGGAGGCCCTGCGCCAGAAGGTTGCGGCGTCAGGCGGCCACCGCAACGTCGAGTGCGTGTCTGCCGGTTTGCTCACCTACGAGCACTCTGGCGAGCCGGGTCGATTTCGCATATTCCCGGTACGGGCTGCATCGCCTTCCCGATTTCGGAAGGCGCTGGCGTTGGCGAGGCTCGCCCACGTCATGAGACCGGGGGCGGTCCTGCGTCTGTGGGACGTCGTCTACAGGTTCCAGCCCCAGGAGGCAGCCGAGCGAATCGAGAGCTGGTGTGCCACCGGCGCGACCAGCGCCGAGACGGGCTGGAGCCGCGCCGAGCTCGAGGAACACGTCCCGGACGAGCACTCGACGTTCGTCTGGCTGCTCGAGCCGATGATCGAGCGCTCCGGCTTCCGGATCGACGACGCCGTCTGCTCAGCTGACGGCATCGTCGCCAGGTACGTCGGCCGCCGACGCCACGAGTCGCCCATCCAGCGCCTACCGACGGAAGCGGAGCCGGGACCGCCGGGCGGGTCGCACTGAGCTGGGGTGCTCGTGGGCGCCGCGAGCTGCCCCGAGCACCTCCGGGTCCTCGCAGGCCCGGGCGAAGGCGCTGATGCGGGCGCGGATCTCCCGGCCGAGCAGCGCCTGTCCCAGCGGTTCCGCGAGCGGGCGCAGCCAGGCGGGGCGCACCGTGTAGGAGTACTTCCAGACGGCCCGGGTGCCGGCCAGCCCGCCCTCGGTCTCGGGGGTGAAACGCCAGCCACCGCCGAACGACCCGAAGAACCACGGGCCGGAGACCATGGTCATGCCCACGGAGGTGGGGGGCCGGTAGGAGGCGTACTCACTCACCATGCGGGGACCGACCCGTGCCCGGGTCAGGGTGCGGACCCCCTTGCCCGGACGGTCGGCGTCGATGAGGTGCTGGTGCCGGATGAACGGGTCCCACCGCAGGCGCACCTCCCCGGTCGTCTGGGAGACCGCGAAGGCGGTTTCCGGCGGCACAGGGACCCACGCGTCGGCGGTCACCTGGGGCATGGGTGAGAGCCTGCCACACCGCAGCGTGACCGCCGCGGTCGCGAGTGGCGGTGCGGGCGGCATACCGGATCGTCCAGAGTCTTACCCTCGAGACTCCCGTACGGCACACGGCACCCTTGCGTCCGGCCGGTAGCGGGCGTCTGCGTCAGTCGCCCTCGGCCAGGCGTCGCAGCATCCGGGTGAAGCATGGCTGGTCGTCCCGGAGCGCCCCGAAGAACGTCCGGTCCACGGCTTCGACGGCGGCGTTCGCGGCGTTGGCGAGTGTCGCACCTTCCCGGGTGACGGTGAGAGCGCGCGCGCGCGCGTCGTTCGGGTGTGGTCCGCGACGGACCAGCCGCTTGGCCTCGAGGGCGCGGAGCACCTGCGAGGTCATCATCGGGTCGGTGTGCGCGTGGTCGGCGAGAGCGCGCTGCGTCACCGGGGTGGCGGATCGCAGCCAGGCCAGGGAGGCGAGCAGGACGAACTGGACGTGGGTCAGGTCGAACGGTCGCAAGGCGGCCCGCTGCGCCGCCTGCCAGGTGTTGGTCGCGCGCCACAGCAGGAGACCTGGGCTGTCGTCCGCATCGTCGAACTCGCTCTGCAACCCCTCGCTCACCCCCTCGCCCTCCGTCGCATCGACTGGCGCAACACGTCGACATCGGCGGAGTCCAGCGGGATCAGGCCGCGGCGGAGCTGATATCCCCAGTTCGGTGCGGACGTCAACCGCAGCACGTTCTTGAGGTCGTGGATCGGGACCGGCTGGACGTCCTCGTAACCGACCCGGCGCCTGAACGGTCTGAAGTCCCCCTCGCCGGCCTCCCAGATCACCTCGTCCGTCACCGTGCCGATCGCGGTGAACTGGCGAAGAGACGCCCGGTCACCCAGCCGCTCGACGGGTGAGTAGTACACGAGCGTGTCGCCCGTTTTCATCCGGGTGAGCCCGGCACGCCTGCCGTGCCCGATCTGCGCAATCCCGAGCCTCACCCCGCGTCGCACGTGCTCGGCCGACGCGACTCCCAGCCAGTCCGTCACGGCTGCTCCACGAGGCGCACGAGCCGGTCGAGGTCCGCCTGCGCGGAGTCCCGGAACCCACCGCCCATGACCTTCGCCCACACGAACGCCAGCGGCCCCTCGATGGTGATCCGCACGCGCAGGTCGGAGCCCCCCTGCGTGTCGGGATCGACGGTGTGCTGAAAGACCAGATGCGCCCCCGGCAACACGGTCGTATCCGTGTACTCCCTGTCAGGGGTACACGCGCTGATGACGAACTTCACCCTCGGCGCTCCCTTCGGCTTCACCACCCCATGAGTACCGACGGCCACAGGGCCATCGACCCGCACCCACTCGGTGTCCGGAGACCAAGCCGGCCACGTGTCGTGCTCGACCCAGCGCGCGAAGTAGGCAGCGGGGCTTGCGGTGGAGTGCGTGGCACCTCGTCCGAGCTGGATCATGGCTAACAGTATGCGCGCTTAGTATGCCGCCCCACAAGGTCCGGGACACGACGGGACGCCGGTGACCTTCGTCCTCGTCGTGCCGGACCTCAGCGAGTTCGTCATGCGGCACGAGGGCCGGCTGGGGCTGCGGGAGCAGCTGACTCTCCTCGCGACGCGACGACGCTACCGGCGGGACGCGATCCTCATCATCAAGGGAACCGTGCCGCAGGCGCAGGGCCGGGCTACCTCACCGCCTTGTCGGGTGAGCTGCTGCGCAACCTGCAGGCGGGAGGCTACCGGGTGCTGCGGTCCACCTTCGTCGGTCACGACGACCCGGCGTCGGCCGCGCAGTACGTCCGCATGGGCGGGCGCCCGCTGCACGGCACGGCGTTCTACCGACTGGACGTGCCGTGACGGGCGCGTGGGCCGAGCGCCTGCTCGACCTCGAGCCGACGTTCCGTCGCGCACCGAGCGCCCACAACACCCAGCCCGCAACGCTTTTCGTCGACGACGGCGCGCTCGTCGTGGGATGGGACGCCGACCGCGAGCTCACCGTCGCAGACCCGACCCGCCGGGACCTGTGGCTCTCCGTGTGGGCGTTCATCGAGTCGGACCGCGTTCGCCCCCTACGCCGAGCCGTTCGTGGATGCCGTCACTGTGGCGGAGGTCACGGCGGGGGCTGGCCCGGTGGGCGACGTCCGCGTCGACGCCGTCGTGCCACAGCTGGTCGACGAGCTCCTGCCCTTGGCGGACCGGTGGGTCCATGGCTCGCCGGACCAGGTGGCCGAGCTGCGTCGTTGGCTCCGGCTGGACCGGCGCGAGCCGCGCTACCGGCTCGACGGACTCACCTCCGAGGCCCTGGCGCTGCACGTGCCCGCGCACGATGCGGAGGTCCCTGAGCGGGTCGGTGAGCCCGGACGAGCCCTGCTGCGCATCTGGCTGGCGGCGCAGCGGCACGGCCTGCACATACGCCCGCTGAGCCAGCTCATCGACGCCCCGGGAACCGCGCCGAGGCTGCACGAGGCCGTCTTGGGCCCGGACGACGTGCGGCGGGTCCTCTCCGCCTTCCGGATCGGCCGGCCGACGAGGGACCCGGTGTCGTCTGCGCGCATCCGGACGTCGCGTCAGGTCGAGGCCTGAACCAGGCTCTAGGGGCGCGCGGCCAGGTGCTCGATGAGCTGGGTCGGACCGCTGACGATGAGCTCGTGGTGAGCCGAGATCTTCGTCTCGGGCACGGCATACGTGAAGTCCTCGCCCGGCGCCTTGACCCCGACGATCGTCACGCCGTACTTGCTCCGCAGCTGGCTCTGCGCGAGCGTGAAGCCGATCGCCTCGGTCGGCGGCTTCATCCGGACGATGCCGAAGCCGTCGTCGAACTCGATGTAGTCGAGCATCCGGCCGTTGACCAGGTGCGCGACCCGACGGCCCGACTCCGCCTCGGGCGAGATGACGTGGTGGACGCCGATCCGGCTGAGGATGCGCGCGTGCTCCGGGGTGAGGGCCTTGGCCCAGATCGACTCGACGCCGGCGTCGACGAGGTTGGCCGCGGCCAGCACGGACGCCTCGATCGACGAGCCGATGGCGACGACGGCGATCTTGATGCCGGACGCCTTGGCCGCCTCGACGACACCGGGGTGAGAGGCGTCCGCCTGGACGATGCGGTCGAACTTTCCGGCGAAGCGCTCGGCGACGTCACCGTCCTTCTCGACGACGGTGACCTTGTGGCCCAGCCCGGCAAGCTCGCGGGCACAAGCCTGCCCGAAGCGGCCCAGGCCGACGACGATGACGCGCTCGTCGAACATGCGGTTCCTCGCCATGGTGCGGCCTCTCGTTCTGCCAGGCGTCCGGCTCGGCTCGGGTCTTGTGGTGAGTTGGGTGTCCGGGTCGCCGGATCGCGGACCGACGTCCCGGACCGTGCGACGAGGACGGTAGCGTCACCATCATGCCAATGCAGGCCATGGTGGTCTGGGATCCGACGTTCACGAAGTACGACTTCGGCCCGAACCATCCCATGTCGCCCGTCCGTCTCGACCTGACGGCTCGGCTCTGCGACGCGTTCGGCCTCTTCGACCACGCCGACGTCGAGCTGCTCGACCCGGACGTCCCCGACGACGACCTCCTCGCGACGGTCCACGACCGCGACTACATCGCCGGCATCAAGGACGGTTCGGCTGATCCGGAGCGTGCCGACCCGCGGTGGGGAATCGGCACCGACGACGACCCCGCATTCCACGGCATGCACGACGCGAGTGCGAAGATCGCGGCAGGGACGCGCGACCTGTGTCGGATGGTCTGGACCGGTGAGTGCGCGCACGGCGTCAACTTCTGCGGCGGCCTGCACCACGCGATGCCTGCGAACGCCTCCGGCTTCTGCGTCTACAACGACGTCGCCATCGGCATCCGGTGGCTGCTCGACCACGGCGCTGAGCGGGTCGCCTACATCGACGTGGACGTGCACCACGGCGACGGTGTCGAGCGGATCTTCTGGGACGACCCCCGGGTCCTGACGATCTCCATCCACGAGTCGGGCCGCGCGCTCTTCCCCGGGACCGGGTGGGCCACGGACATCGGCGGGAGTGACGCCGTCGGGGCAGCGGTCAACGTCGCGCTGCCCCCGGGGGTCGGTGACGCCGGATGGCTACGGGCCTTCCACTCCGTCGTCCTGCCCGTCGTCCGGGCGTTCGCGCCGCAGATCCTCGTGTCGCAGCACGGGTGCGACACCCATGCCCAGGACCCGCTCGCCCACCTCGCCCTGTCCGTCGACGCGCAACGCGCCGCGGCTGAGGAGGTCCATCGGCTCAGCCATGACGTCTGCGACGGCAAGTGGGTCGCGCTCGGGGGAGGCGGCTACGAGGTCGTCGACGTGGTGCCGCGGACCTGGACGCACCTGACCGCCATCGCCGAGCACCGGCCGATCGCCGTCTCGGAGCAGGTGCCGCAGGAGTGGCGCGACTACGTGCAGCGGCTCGCCGGCCGGCCCGCGCCCTTCCGGATGGGTGATCGAGACCCCGACGCCGGGCCGCTCTGGTGGCGGTCGTGGGACCTGGGGTACGACCCGGACGACACGGTCGACCGCGCCATCATGGCGACCCGGCAGGCGGTCTTCCCCCTGCACGGCCTGGACGTCTGGTTCGACTGAGTCACGCCGCTCGTCACCGGTGGCGGCGGTGGCTGCGTCGACGGAATCCCGCATCCACGGCGTGTCGGCTTTACTTGTGCCGGCCCCCGTGATCGAGGTGGCTTCCCAACTGTCCCACCTGCCCCTTAGAGTGACCTCTTACACGCTTGTGGTCCTTCGCCGGGGGGGAAGCCCGGCGCTGCGCGCGTGCAGAGATCGAGGTAATGATGTCCCCGGAGCGCCAGCTCGCCGAGGTGCGGTTCCTGACCGTCGCCGAGGTCGCCTCGATCATGCGCGTGTCGAAGATGACGGTCTACCGTCTCGTCCACAGTGGCGAGCTCCCGGCCGTTCGAGTCGGTCGGTCCTTCCGTGTCCCTGAGGACGCGGTCCACAAGTACCTCCACACCTCCTACGTCGACACCGCGTGACGGCAGGCGGCGCAGCACGCGAAGGGCAGGTCGGAGGCTCCTCCGAGCCACCCTCCGCGGCAGTTTGGGTCGCACCCGACCGGGACGGTAGGCTGCCCCCGACTGTTCGGCGTGGTGCATCAACCGTGTCGACGCGACGACACGAGTATTCCTCCACGCGCGGTATTTGCGCCACGCGCGGGTTTTTCCCAGTGCACGGTTTTCCTCAATGCAAGGACGTTCCATGGGTTCAGTGATCAAGAAGCGCCGCAAGCGGATGGCGAAGAAGAAGCACCGCAAGCTGCTGCGCAAGACGCGTCACCAGCGGCGCAACAAGAAGTAGAGCGCGCGCACGGCATCCGGCCTCCGCCCATCAAGGGTGGAGGCCATTGTCGGGTCACGGGGCCGGGCCGGCAAGCGAGATGGATGGGACTCGCTGGGTAGGATCGCCGTGCGAGCCCGATCCCAACCCGACGGAGGTGGTTTCCGTGGCGTCGGTCGTCCTGGTCACCGGGGTCTCCCGCTACCTCGGGGGGAAGTACGCCCGCGCCCTGAGCGAGGACCCCGACATCACCCGGGTCATCGGGGTCGACGTCGTGCCGCCACCGCACTCGATCGGTCGAGCGGAGTTCATCCGGGCCGACATCCGCAACCCGATGATCGGCAAGATCATCGTGCAGTCCCAGGTCGACACGGTCGTCCACCTCAACGTCATCGCGACGCCGCTCTCGGCGGGGGGTCGGACCTCCCAGAAGGAGATCAACGTCATCGGGACGATGCAGCTGCTCGCGGCGTGCCAGAAGGCGCCGAGCCTGGATCGCCTCGTCGTCAAGTCCTCCGCCGCGGTCTACGGGTCCTCGCCCCGCGACCCGGCGATGTTCACCGAGGAGATGGGCCCCAAGTCACTGGCCCGCAGCGGGTTCGGCAAGGACTCCGCCGAGGTCGAGGGGTACGTGCGCGGTTTCTCGCGTCGCCGTCCCGAGGTGTCGATCTCGATGCTCCGGTTCGCCAACATCATCGGTCCGGGGATCCGCACGTCGTTGACCGACTACTTCTCGCTTCCCGTCGTGCCCGTCCCGTTCGGGTTCGACGCGCGCCTGCAGTTCGTCCACGAGGCCGACGCCACCGCTGCCCTCATGGCGGCGACGGCTGCGCCCGAGGCCGTCGGCATCGTCAACATCGCCGGCGACGGGGTCATCACCGTGGGGCAGGCGGCGGCCCTCGTCGGACGACCGGTCGTCCCGGTCCCGCTCGCCGTCGCCGGCCTGCTCGGCACCGTCGTCAAGCGCTCGGGACTGGCCGACTTCTCCAGCGACCAGATGCAGTTCCTCGCCTTCGGTCGCGGACTGGACACCACCCGGATGCGGGAGGTCCTGCAGTTCAACCCGGCGTTCACCACGAAGCGCGCCTACCTCGACTTCGCCCGCAACGTCGGGGCGCTGCCGGGAGCCGGTGTCGTCGGACACGCGGTCCAGGGGGCGGCTGACCGCGCCGCCACCGCAGTCGGCCGGGCGTGGGCCGCCGGGAGGAGCGACTGATGCCGACCGATCCAACCCCCGAACGTGACGCGAAGAAGTCGGCGAGGACCGCCGCGACCCGACGGACGAGGTCGAGCCGGAACGCCTTCGCCGCGGGTGCGGCCCGGGCGAGCGGCGAACGGGCCCGCCGGACCCGCACCCCCCTGCTCTGTGCCGCCCCCGAGGAGGCGCTCGTCCCGACCGAGGTCGACGTGAGCGGCCCGGCGGAGCCGGCCGGGGCAGTATCGCCACCACGGCCCGTCACGTCGGAGAAGAGAGCTCCGGCGCCGGCCGCCGAGCCCGACGACCCCGCGGCCGCACCCCTCGAGGTGACCGCCCGGCATCCGGCGGCCAAGCACCGTCCCCGCCCCAGCCCGAGGGCATCGGCGCCCTCGGCGAAGGCGGTCGCTCACTCGGGAGGCCGCACCGAGCGCCGCCAGCAGGCCCGGAAGGCCACGGCTCGCAGCTCGGCGCGCAGAGCCGCCCGCACCCTCACGTCGGTGCCCGACCTCGGCCCGGCGCAGCCGCCGGACGCGGCCGTTGCCGTACCGGGGCCGGGATCGGTCCACCCGGGCATGGAGGACCTCGTCGGTGCAGTGGTCGCGGCCCTGCGGACGGTGGCGGCCTCGACCGGGATCTCCTCGGAAGAGGTCGACATCCAGGTGGCCCGCACCCTGGCCTTCGTCCGGCGCCGGCTCACCGGCGACTTCGATGTCGACGAGTTCGGGTTCGACGAGGACTTCACGACGAACGTCTACCTCCCGCTGCTGCGGCCGCTCTACCGCAGGTGGTTCCGGGTCGAGGTGCGGGGCATCGAGAACCTTCCGCCGGACGGCGGCGGGCTCGTCGTCGCCAACCACTCCGGCACCGTCGCGATGGACTCGTTGATGACCCAGGTCGCGGTCTACGACGAGCACCCGGGGCACCGCCACCTGCGGATGCTCGGTGCCGACCTCGTCTTCCGGACCCCGCTCGTCGCGAAGATGGCACGCAAGTCCGGGTCGACCCTGGCCGGCAACGCCGACGCCGAGCGGCTGCTCGCCGGCGGGGACCTCGTCGGCGTCTGGCCCGAGGGGTTCAAGGGCGTCGGGAAGCCGTTCAGCGAGCGCTACAAGCTCCAGCGCTTCGGCCGCGGGGGGTTCGTCTCGGCCGCGATCCGCACCGGGGTGCCGATCATTCCCTGCTCCATCGTCGGCGCCGAGGAGATCTATCCGATCCTCGGCAACATGAGGACTCTGGCGCGGCTCGTGGGCGCGCCGTATGTACCGGTCACCCCGACGTGGCCACTGCTCGGGCCGCTCGGGCTGATCCCCCTGCCGAGCAAGTGGATCATCGAGTTCGGCGTGCCGGTCGAGACCAAGGACCTCGGCGCGGGTGCGGCGGACGACCCCATGCTCGTCTTCGACCTCACCGACCAGATCCGCGAGACGATCCAGCAGACCCTGTACTCCCTGCTCATGCAACGGCGGTCGGTCTTCTTCTGACAATCCGCCGCCGAGCCGAGCCGCCGCCGAGGCGACTCCCGTCCGCAGTTGTGCACCCGGCATACCGGCACGCTCGTATGCCGTGCAGCGAGCCAGCCAGGTGGCGGTTCAGGGCAGGCAGATGCCGAGGGCGCAGACGCGCGTCGTGGCGAGCGTCACTCCGGGAAGGGGAGCCGTGATGCGGACGCCCGGGAGGGTGGCACCGATGGAACCGCCATCCACCGTGACTCCGCCGGTGCTCACCGTGCTGCCGGGCAGGGCCATGGTCGCCCCGCCGACGGGCAGGGTGGCAGCCAACCCACCACCACCGACCGCGATGCCGCTGGTGGCGGCGTTCACGCTGGGAAGCCCGACGCCAGCAGCGACACCCGGGGCCGGCGCGACGTTGGCGGTGGCGCGGGGAAGGAGCGGCGCGACGCTCGCAAATGACACCGGGCGCGGGAGCGACGGTGGCAGCGGCACCGGGCGGGAGCGCTCCGGCGGTCCCGGCGACAGCGGGGATTGCCGGCGCCACATCCGTCGTCGTCGTCGCGACGGCGGGGATTGCCGGCGCTCGGGCCACATCTGCCGGCCACGTCGTCTCAGCGGCGGGGATTGCCGGCGCTCGGGCCACATCCGCCGGCCACGTCGTCGCCGCAGCGGCGGGGATCGGCGGCTATGCGGGCACAACCCCCGCTGTCGTCGCCGTCGCCGCGAGGTCGGGCCGAGCACCGGGTACGCCCTCGTCGCACTTCGCGCGACGAGGGCGTAACCGGCCGCCTCGTCTCCCGCGCCGCCGGTCTGGCAGCTCGCGATCTGCTGGACGGCGTCGGAGCCCGGACCGAGGAGGGCGCGCAGCGTGGTGACGAGGGAAAGTGACGAAGGTGGCACCCGGTCGCGGAGAGAAGCGGATCATTGTCACCAGTCTCGCGCACGAGTCGGTGGTTGTCAGGTGCCCGACGACACACGTGGACCAGCTCGACGGACGGTCTCGAACGCGATCCCTGGATCCGGAGGACAATGGGCGGGTGTCCACCCCCCGAATCACCCTCATCACCCGTTCCGGGTGCCATTTGTGCGATGACGCCCGCGCCGTCGTGGCGGCGGTCGGCGCGGAGCTCGGCGTCGCGTGGGAGGAGCTGTCCGTCGACGACGACCCACAGCTGCGGGAACGCTACGGGGAGCAGATCCCGGTGACCTTGGTCGACGGCGCGCAGCACGACTTCTGGCGGGTGTCCGGGCAACGCCTCCGGGCCGCCCTCACGGCCGGGACCAACCCACCGGTGTGACCTCTCTCACGGGGTGCGCCTGTGCCGGTGCGGGTAGCACCCTCTGGAGCAGGACCACGGCTTCGCGCGACTTTGTGCCTGCGTTCACAAACGCATACCCTGTCGTTATCCATGCGCTCCAGCCCTTCCGGATGGCGTCCCCACCCGGACGGGCCACAGGTGAAAGGAGCCGGTGAACTCACGTGTCCGCCGACCCCGCGATCCGTCGAGAGATTCCCGACGCGACGGTTGCCCGGCTTCCCGAGTACCTGCGCGCCCTCACCGACGTCGCCGAGCGCGGCATCTCCTCGGTCTCGTCCGAGGAGCTCGCGGCCGCCGCGGGAGTTCGCTCCACCCAGCTGCGCAAGGATCTCAGCCACCTCGGGTCCTACGGCGTCCGGGGGGTCGGTTACGAGGTCGAGCACCTCGCCCTGGAGATCTCGCGGGCCCTCGGGCTGACGCAGGACTGGCCCGTGGCCATCGTCGGGATGGGCAACCTGGGACGTGCGCTCGCGGCATACTCGGGCTTTGCCATCGGCGGGTTCCACGTCGCAGCGCTCTTCGACGAGGACCCCGCGATCGCGAACGAGCTCATCGGTGAGGTGCCGGTCTCCGGGATGAGCGAGCTGCTGCGGCTGGCCCGGCTCGAACGGCTCTCTCTCGGCGTCATCGCGACGCCGGCCGCGTCCGCCCAGCAGGTGTGTGACGCCCTCATCGGCGCCGGCATCCGCTCCATCCTCAACTTCGCACCGGTCGCCCTCGTCGTCCCGTCGGACGTCAACGTCCGTCGCGTCGACCTCGCCACGGAGCTCCATGTCCTCGCCTTCCACGAGCAGCAGAAGAGCCTCGACGCCGACCTGGGGGTGGCCCAGTGAGCGTGCTCGTCATCGGCCTGTCCCACCACACCGCACCGATCACCCTGCTCGAGGCCGTGGCCGGCGCGAGCAGCGCAGACCTCGCTACCCGGGTGCGGGGCTGCGACGCCATCTCCGAGGCCGTCGTCGTCGCCACCTGCAACCGCCTCGAGGTGTATGCCGAGGCGCTCACCTTCCATGGCGCGGTCGCCGCGATCGGCGAGAGCCTGGCCGCGGCATCCGGAGTCCCCCTCACTGAGCTGAGCACCCACCTCTACGTGCACTATGAGGACCGCGCCGTCGCCCACGCCTTCTCGGTTGCCTGCGGGCTCGACTCGATGGCCGTCGGGGAGGCCCAGATCCTCGGACAGATGCGCGATGCCCTGCGCAGTGCTCAGCGCACGGGCACGGTCGG